>Ga0307948_1000700_pt1 | contig 23002 bp, 20 predicted proteins | sample OrgLakmetagen280_FD_201824 | JGI IMG/M metagenome (GOLD analysis project Ga0307948, IMG submission 201824) | Saline water microbial communities from Organic Lake, Antarctica - #280 | ecosystem: Environmental > Aquatic > Non-marine Saline and Alkaline > Saline | place: Antarctica: Organic Lake...
AAACACACACTCACACTCACACACACACACTCTCACACACACACACACACACACACACACACACACACACACAAACACAGACACAACCACACGCACACACAAAGACAAATACATACACGCACGCACACACACATACACACACACAAACACACACACACACACACACACACACACACACACACTGACAGCATACACACACATATATATACACAGGCCTGTGGGCGCTCGTGACTTGGGCAGGTGTTGGGGGAGTGGCCTTCCCTGCTCCTGTAGTGGCCCTCATCCCCATCCGTGTGTGAGTGTAACAGTGTTATCATTTTTCAATTATTATTTACAACAATAATTCATTTAGTCATCCCCATCCGTGTGTGAGTGTAACAGTGTTATCATTTTTCAATTAATATTTCAACAACAATTCATTTAGGAGTGAAGTGCGCTTGTTGCCCCTGATTGTTATTTTATTGTAACCTTGACCTAACTGACGGGTGTGTGGTGTGGGTGTACGTCCAGGGTTAATACTGGTGGCCTGTATCCCCATTTGTGTGTAACTGTGTTGATGTGTGTGTTGCCTTGCCCTGACTGATGTCCAGTGTGTTCAATCATTGGGTCATGTGGCTTTTCCATGGTTCTTGTTAGTGCATACTGTTTGTCGAGGTGTGAGTGCATGTGCGTGCATGTGTGTGCATGTGTGGCCTTGCTCTGACTGGTGTCCAGTGGATTTAGAGAGCCACGTTGCCTTGCCATGGCTCTTGTGAGCACATACTTTTTGTCTAATTCTTCAGGGTGCATGTGCGTGCATGTGAGTGCATGTGTGCATGCATGTGTGTGCATGCATGTGCATGCTGCTTGTCAAAATGGGAGTGCAGTGAGCAGGCTTTATCCCTATTTTCTTATGACATGGTTCAGACGTTCCGTGCATTACGCCTCATCCTGGCCCATTCTTTCTTGCCTGATCCTTGTTTAGTTGCACATGTCCTCCACGCCGTCCTTCTCTATGTGCTCTTTTGCAGCTACATACTGGCTCCTCTCCACTCGATCTAATCCTTTTTTTTTTACATGCCCTCCACGCCGCCCTTCCCTATGTGCCCTCCCGCAGTTACATCCTGACTCCTCTCCACTCGATCTAACCGCTCTTTATTTTTACACGCCCTCCACGCCGTCCATCCCTATGTGCTCTTTTGCAGCTACATCCTGCCCCTCATTTTCAAAGCTGAGCATTTGGAAGCGCTGGACCCATTCGAAAAGGATGAAACCTTGCACCCAGAAAAGGTGCTCTGACTTTTGTGCTGGTACAACGTGCATTCCTATGAGTTACCTGTTTAGGCCATGTGCTGATGGGATGTGGGTTGTGCACAGACGGTGTTTAATTCTACAATAGACAAAAGGCTGCGCCGGTTACTGTGGTTAAGCACACCCACAGTGATCAAGGGAAGAAGAACTTAGCCAGCTTCTATAAGCCCCTCACTGCCTTATGCATATCATAAGTCACAAGGCACTAAATGAGGAAAGAGGACTGTGTGCAGAAGCATCTAAAGGGGACTGTGTGCAGATTCAAAGGAGACTGAGTGCAGAAGCACCCAAAAGGGGCTGTGTGCAGAAGCATCCAAAGGGGACTGTGTGCTGAAGCATGCAAAGGGGACTGTGTGCAGAAGCATCCAAACCAGCACAATGGCTGCAAATATTACTATCCTGCATCGCGCATCTTCAGTTCAAAGAAGAGTTTGAAGTTTGAAGAAGCATTTTTGATAGAGTGCTCAATAAGCTTGGTTTTTGGTGTTTTTGCCGTGTAAAATCCAGTCCTAGATTTGAGAAGGGTGCGTATGCGGCATGGTTGGTGATGATGTGGTAGGTTTTCTCGTTTTGCCTGATTGGAAAAACGTGGAGGCTTTACTCTGCCTGGTAGGCGCTAGATGTTCAGACTCACACGTCTCCAAACGCAAATAAAAATTCTAAGCACATGCTTCGTTGGATATATGATATATGGTTTGGCAAGCATGGAGTACTGACCTGGCCTTCTTTCTCGATGAATTGGAGGATGCAATCTACTTTTGTGTGCGCTTGCTCATGTATCTTAAACCACACACACACACACACACACACACACACACACACACACACACACACACACACACGCACAAGCATACATACATGCACGCATGCATGCACGCTCGCACGCACGCACACACACACACACATATACACACACATATACACACATATACACACACATGCACTTTCCTCAATTGCAGGAATCGCGAGTACAGAATGCATAACATGCAATCTGCAAAAGGGCGTGTGAGTGGCGAGCGCTACTTTTGATATGCGATGTACAAAACCCAATCCTTGTAATGAGGCAGATGTCTGGGAGAGGTCTTGAAAAATGATTTCCTTTGTCGATATCCTGTTGGTGTGACACACACCACACACGAGATATTTTTTTGGTGTGACACACTAGCACAAGAGATGTTCTTTTGGTGTGACACACTAGAGCTTGCAGCACGTATGTCCATGTGAGGTTTGTCCCTTGGTTTTCTTGCAGAAATTCACACATTGATGTCTACGTACGCCCAAAGTGGGCTCCTTTCTTTAACCATCTGCGATGGCTAACAAAGCCCTTGGCACTTTTCCTGCTGGTGTGGCCTGTGAGAGCAGCCCTTGGCACTTTTCCTGCTGGTGTGGCCTGTGAGAGCGCGAGTATGGCCTGCGAGTATGGCCTGTGAGAGCGCGAGGTGTGGCCTGTGAGAGCGCGAGTATGGCCTGCGAGTGTGGCCTATGAGAGCGCGAGTATGGCCTGTGAGAGCGCGAGTATGGCCATGAGAGCGCGAGTGCACGAACCAAACAAGGTTGTGTTTTAGGCTGACCTAGCATGTTATTGCGTGAAGGTTGCTCAAACCTTGGCTGCTTGGACCCTTGGCTTTCTACCTGCTTTTTGCAGCTATGTGCAACGCGCTTGCAGCTGATTTGTTGGCATGCTTTCCGACTGTGTTCGTGTGGCCTTAAATTGTTTGTGGCGCACCTGAGGACTTATTCATGACGCACAAGCCAGTGAGTGTTTGAGACAGTGCATTCCTGGCATGTCGTAAATAATTGGCGTGCACTCATGAACCTTGCTAGGATGAAGATGAGACAAATGGCTGGCTACATGTCTGTCGTTATGGCTTCCACGATTGTTTATAGTTATGCGTAAATCATGCACATTAATAGTTGGCAACGTCATTTATCCCCTCTTATGTCTTCCCTCTTTCCCCTCTTATGACAGCATGTCATGATGTAGCATGTCCAGGGATTAACAGAGCCTTGAAATTCACAGAGTAGCTTGCTCGTAGGAGGGTTCTTAACAGATGATGCGTGTTTCTAATGTTTCCCTGTTGCTTGATGCTTTGCCTAATTAAGCTGGCCTTTTCTGCATTCCGGTAGAGTAATACAGTATAAATATGTCTTTTCATTTAACTTGCTTATGGCTTATACTTTTTTTTAATGCCCCTACGTGCGTGCCAAAAGTGTTGGGCATAGGTTTGCTTGCGGGTGTGTAACCAAGATGACAGACTGCTGGGCTTAATAGCTGGTCTCAGGCAGCATAGTAAAGTATATATGTAAGGGAGTAAGATGAAAAGCTCATAACGGAAGGAAGAAATCACAAGTGTTGAGAGAAAATGACATTCAAGGCATTTAGAGAACCCCCGACTAAAACTACTTATACGATTGTAGGAAGTGCATGGACTAACTAATTCTATCACAGAATAAAAAAAAAGATAAAACTACGCAGGCAGTGGAAGCCACTCCCCACATTAATCAAGGAAAAGGCGCCACTTTGGTACCGAGTACCGTTAAACTCCTCCACCGCGAAAAGGAAAAGGACAAATCAATGGAGATCAAGAGGGTTGCAGGCTTGGCCTGAAACCGGCTCCTGATGAGAGTTGATAATAGTACTGGAAAGGGCGCGGCTGGTACGGACAAGTTTAGCAGCGAAGTTCACATAGTACACATGGAGCTTGGAGTCAAGCTTCTTAACTCTTTGAAAGTCAAGACCCAGTTCCTTGAAAGGCTTCAAAGTGTGAGTGTTGTAGAAGGTGCCGCCCACACCCAAAAGGATGATGTAAAGAGTAACGGAGGCTCCTTGGAGGTTGTTGCAAAGGTCTTTGTGCTGTTCCTTTGCGGCGTTCAGCTGGTTCTCAGGTCTGGTGTCCTCACAGTACCTGAACTTGACGAGGTGGATGTCACGCCGAGGTTTGCTGAGGTCTTAGGGTCGGTGCTGTCTGGGGTTGGTGGTTCTGCTGGTGGCTGGCGGTGCTGCTGGCGGGGTGCTCTCAATCTCCCTCAGTTGCCCCCTCCTGCCACTCCAAAGAACCCACCCCCCTGCTGGCAGTAGTTTGTTGTTTTTGTGTTTGTGCAGTGATTGGAGTAACCAGCACAATATCTGGGCGGCTGGAGGTTAATCTGTCTTTATCTGAGAAGCGGGGTGGGAAGAGCCATTTGGGAATGATTCGTTTTCGGCTGTTTCAGATTTGCATGGTCATTCGTTCGTTGCTGCCTATATCCATGGAGACAACGCATATTCCTAAGGAGCCTGTTTTGCTGATAGCCTTAAAAATCATGCGGCATACTAATAAGTTGTGTCTTTCGGTTATCATGTTCCTTATTTGAGTGCGTTGGCACCCAGAAAGAATGTGCAGGGCACTGTCTACTTGTGGGCAGAGGGGGCAAGTTTGACTTGTTGAGAGTTTGAACAATTCCGCATGTATTTAATTATATAGGGTGCCTGTTCTGTATTTTATAATGATACATTTGGTCTGAAAGGGGACATCGGATGATGTTAGGTAGGCATTGCTAGTGGCTCCATTGGCAGTGCCGTCCTTTATGACGGTCTGGTAGTACGCATGGTAGTTCGCTTCAGTTTTGGCATTTTCCAGTTTATGGAGAAGATGCATGTGGGCTTGAAGGGCATCACGGTGGTTTGGTCTTTACCAAAGCTTTGGGGGAGGAGATTGGGCCATGTTTGTTGTATGGGTTTGTGTTTGGTTTTCTATGCCTTCTTTTGCAAGCCAGTGGATGTTGAAGAAGAGATTTCCCTCAGGGCCTGCTATTCTGATGTAAGTGTCTGCAATGTCGGAGTTGGTGGTGGCTGACTTTTTAGCAAGGGCGTCAGCGTGTTCATTACCGATAATACCGGCATGTAACTTTACTTTGAAGAGGTGAATGGGCGATGGTGATTGGCGGATTGCTTTAGAAATGGATTGAAGGACATTTCCTTGGGTGTGGTGGCGATGTAGATTTGGGTGTGAGAGCTGCTTAATGATTTGGTGCAATGATGTAAGGCTGTCTGTTGCTATATGTGAGTAGCCATGTATGACTGCAGCTGCTATAGCTGCTAGCTCTGCACGTGTATTAGTGTTGGTTATACCCATGCCTTTTGGGCTTAAATTGTGGAAAACATTTAAGCGAGGGTGGTGCACGCCTGATCCGGTGTCTTGCCCTATTTCATTCTTTTGGAGGCTGCTATCAGTGTAGATCAAATCCCGCCACTCGTTTACCTTCCGGGTTAGGTTTTGGCTGGAGCTGTTTTGGGGTGCTTCGTCGATATTACAATTATGAGGTTGGTCAGTGCTAATCAGGGCACTTGTTTTATCTGGGCCTTCTGAGGCCGGAGGATGGTCAGTGGGTTGTTACTTGCTGCTTCTGCCGAGCTGCTCTTGCTGCCGCTACTGTGAAACTTTTGCTGCTGCTGCCAACATCACGGCCGGTGGTCAAACATACATTCACTACATCGTATTTAGAGGCAAAAATGTAGCAGTGGTAGGTTCATCAGCTACACCAATTCCGGTGTGGACATTGTATATTACATAGACAACTTCCTTTCCAGGTAATATGCACTAACCTATATTTTCGGTGTCATACTGTTTTGGTAGCGTTTGCAACTAAACACCCTGTAGCCGCAAGCACTGCAGTCGGTCAAGTAGACCATATTCAGTTGTGGAAGTGCATGCACTTGCTGGTCAAATATTGTGAAACATACTCAAAGCTACTCCATGTGTGATGTCGCCACTACACTGCTGCACGCGTCTTATTTGCACACTTGTTCCAATACATATGAATCAACTGACCAGTCAATACATATGAAACTGACCATTAAATGTTCAACTGACGTCCTAGTTATCTGTTACCCTCTTTCCAATTTTCTAAAGTTCAGTGTGAGTAGACGGACATTAAATTACCTGCTGGCAGGTGTAGGTGGGCAACCACTGCCAGACAATGTAACAGGCACGTACAGTGCCTAGGTCCGAATGGCCAGACATGTGTCTGGTCTGCCCATAGGCCTGATTGTCCAAGCACAAACGAGAGAAGAGGTGTCAGATTGACTTTGCCGTTGCTTGTGTGCTTGGTGTGCACGTGACTGAGAGAGTGATACCTCCGTCTAGGACTTGTGTACAACCCCGGAAACAAAAAGGATGGAAGCGTAGTAAATAGTAAAAGTTGAAGGTCATCGAGCTTAGGTTCGCACATTGACATTGCATGCACTTGTTGTAACATACACGTCACTGTACGAGAAAAGCATGACACAATGCGCTCAAATTCAGCGTACATCAACCAAGATGACCTGCACTGTAAAAGACATCAGGTGGTGGGTGACCCCCACTGTAAGACCTGGAATTTGAAAAACACACGTTCAACTTAAGGGGCCATCAGTCGGTACAATTGAAGTATATTCAAGTCTTATCAAAAAAGTTAATCTCTCTGGTACTCATTACTGACTGTGGCAAGGTGCCAGAGGGGGTTATCTGAGCAAAAGTCCAAACAAGCTCATTTTTGAAATAAATGACACAGCATCTCATCAAATTGGACCCGACCTAGCTTCACACTGAAGCTGATTATATAAGCTACCAGAGCACGTGCTCAGATTTAATCATGCCGCCCTGCGTAAGAAGTGACAGGACTACATGCACACAACGTGCACCTGTTCCCATTCATGGGTGCTTTGCATGGGGAATGGCGCATTAATCTGCATATCTCGCCAACCACTTGATGGTTTTGCTCCAGTGTTATTGCAATAATCGTTTTATTATTATAAGAAATTCAAAACACCAAACATCACTCAGTTTGGTGCGCGCTGGCTGGTCAGGTACAGCATATGGCTGCTCAAAAAGTAAGGATCACGCTGCGGCTGATTAGGTATGGGCACCCTAGCTGGTACGTTTTAAGCTCAGCTGCATTTGAATTACTTACTACATATCAGAGGTAAGCTTGAAACGTACCAGTTAGGGGGCCAATACCCTAGGAGCATGCAAAAACCATACCCATTTTGGGCCTCAGATAACCCCCTCTGGCAAAGTTCTGGTTGCGGACCGCAGCCATAAATTTGCCAGAGCCAGATCGTCCCTTTGTGTCTCAGTGTACGTGGCTGCCGCAGCTCTGTGAAGTGAAGTGAATCCAAACCCCAATCAAAGAGAAAAAATGTCCATTGTTTGTGTTATAAAATGCCCACTAATAACTCAATTATTGATCAAGGAGGCCTTCCTGCATGTGCGTGCACAATGCAAGGCTGCTGGTAGTTGCATAACGGCATGTGTGTGCTTCATGATTATCCGGAGGCACAAATAACACCTGTCCGCCTGTCCCTTGATCCTGTTCAGTCATTTCATCCTTAAGCAACAAACCACGTAATCGCAGCGCACCTTGGCTTATATTAGCATGATATTGCTGAAAGTTCGGCATTGCACGGCACGCAGTCAGCGTTAGCAGAACCGGCAGGAAAAACCTGTTGTTCTGTGGCTTGTTCCAGACTGTGCATCTTGATCTAAAGGTGGTGGGTGGTTATGTGTCTGAATACATGTGTGTGGTTATACGTCTAAATACATGTGTGTGGTTATACGTCTAAATACATGTGTGTGGTTACGCGTCTGAATACGTGTGTGTGGTTCTGTATTTGAATACATGTGTTAGGTTTCTTATCTGAATACATATGTATGCATCTGAATACATGTGCGACGTCGTGAGTTGCTGCTATGAGTGTGTGAGTTGCTTTGCAGAAAACCAAAGTGGCCATGATACCCACATCAACACCAACGCCCAACCCCATTCATCCATAGTCTGGCCAGCAAGGTTGGAAAACTTATCCCCAGCTTGCCTACCAAATACTCCAGCAGGAAGTTTCTCCATTTTCAGACCTCGATGCTGTAAAAGCACACATGCACGTCCAACACCTAGGTCCTAAATCAAAAAAGATTTAAACCAATTTCCACAATTTGCTACACAAAATACCAAGAGCTGATCAAAGAAGGCATTGTTAAAAGACATAAGTAACTCGAAAAAATACAAGTGTCACCTCTGGAAAGGAAACATGTCATGCTTTGCCGCACAGATTTGATATACAGCCAACATGTGCCGCCCAGTACAACCATAGAACGCCCACCAATCTGCCCCACCTGCCAAAAGCTAGACTGCGCCTACCACATGCTGTCAGGCTGCAGTCATCCCATTGCAAATTTTATAATTACTAATAGGCTCAACGCTGCTGGCCAAATGGGATTATAAAAGCTATCCATCAAGGTACATAGGTGCCTGTCTGCTAGCACAAGCAGATATTGTAGGCAGTCATGCAACAATGATACAGCAAGGCAGTACACGCCCTTCCAAGGAGACACAGCCAGGTAAGGTTGTAAGGTTACATCACTATTTTTGCCTTGAAAGGCATCTCAGTGGGAGCTTGCTGGGGAGGACCAGCAACCGCGCCTAGGGGAGCGTCGATAAGAAACGTTTATTAGAAACGGAGAGGGGGTTGACAAAAAGAAAGGATCGTGGAGGGAAAAAAAAAGAGTCGATAGAAGCCGGCCAATAAATGGAGTCTGAAGCACGACAAGGTTTGGCCTGAGCACAGAGAGTCCTGAAGGTAGCAGTGACAGTGCACCACAGAAGACACGCCGTATGACGATTATCATATTTCTTTAACCTCAAAATATTGCAAAACATTTTGGCTTTTGAGGATATTGTTCGACCAATCGGAATGCCCTCGATTTCACATATAATGATAGAATCTTGATATATTTCTAAACATAATAAACATGTGCAATATTTTAAGCCCACGCAGTGCTGACGGAGCCTGAAGCTTTCCGATACTCAGAATGTACATTACAGGATATTTCAAGGTGCGATGGCTGCTGGTGAAACTGGCGGGGGCATCAAACGTTTATGATCTGGCTCGATGACACAAGTGCAATTAGCTCTTCCTGCATGTCTTTTCATCAATACAAACCATGAACCATGATGCGTAACACTTCCGCTCAGTTTGGCCAGCTTCCCACGGCGCTGTCTGGGTCGCTGGTCCTATTCCTGGCATTGGGTGTGGGCTACTTGCACATCTCCTGGCTGTCTCCCTACAGGTAAAGGAAGGAAGTTGTAGGCTTTGGTTGGAAGCAAGCTTACCCTTATTGTCTCTTTTGGGGCTGCAGCGTATCGTTACAAGCAAAATTGATTTGCCTAGATGCATGGGTTCGTGAACACTAGGGCAAGCTTTTTGCAGGGAGTCTGTTTTTTCTAAAGTTTTGTTTGCTGGGTTGTTTGCATAATAACATGGAACGCCACAAAGGAAATAAATGCATGTCCGTTCCAACACCTTTTCTCTCAAACAAGCATTCCTCGCTCAGCACGCTCCTTTACCCTTCCTCTTTGGGTGCAGGCTACAAGTCATACAACTTTCTCCATGGGACCTTTTGAACATGCAGACCAGCCAAGCGTTGATCGGCGGCTTAGCTGGGGATGTGCCTAGCTCGGGAGCGAGGCAAGTGCAAAGTTTAGACAGGAGGAAGCACACGTGCGAGCCTGAAACGAGGGCAAATCCTTAAACAGGATGGTTGAGTCCATTTTCATTTTGGCGTGTGCCGACTGCGTACAATTATTGCTCGCAGCACACCGATAAGGACAAAACGAAAAAGATCCATTGTTTCTTTTATGTTTGAACAAAATTGCGGGAGCGACAACTAGCGTCATATGCTCCACTTTATTTTGCTGAGCACAGGCAAACACTCAAAGCCTCAAAGGATCTGCCGTTCATTGAGCCCAATGCCACTCCGGATGCCAGGTGAAGGTTACGTGTGGGTGTTGGTGTGGCGTTTAACGCAAATTTTAAATAGTCGAACAGACAGTTTACACTTCATTGTATTCCTTATGAAAGTGGTCATGCAGCATTGCATACAAGGCAATCACATAATGCGATGCGTTCATGTTAACTGCAGGGCAGCACTGGCGTGGTCGTACATCCTGGATTGCATCGTTGTCGCTATTGCCATTTTCCATGCGGGTGTGTTTCCGCTGTACAAGAAGACATCGGCTGTGAGGTATTACAAGCACAAATTGCAGGTGCGTGTATGTTTACTTCATTCACTGTTACTCAATCATTTACTTCACACACTATTTCTCAGTGCAGTATTATTGAGTTTGGGTTAATGCATAAAAATGGGAAGGAATCATAGGTGCTGCATCTTTGAGCATTTAGCTTGTTTGACGAGTGCGTACAGTATGGCATGATACACCTGTAGCACTGACAATTTGCCTTGGGTGATCTTCGCTTTTATTGTTAAGGTCCGGGTTGTTTGCTGGTTGTGTCACTTGCGTATGATGCAATGGTAGTCAGTGGGTAGCTCCTTACGGTGCTTTTTCACAAGCATTAGTGTCAGAATGAATGCAGCCTTGGAGGCGTGTTGTAAGCCGTTGCAACTCACTCGGGCGCTGAAAGCGTTGGTTAGACCTACAAAGCTATTTTCATTGGGAAACACTATCTGGATCCCTTGACTGCTTTTCTGCGTGACTGCTGAGGCTTCTTAGTGATAGTACCTAAATACCTAACAAATGCCTGTATATGCTTTTCCCCCATCATAAGCGTAGACAAAGGTGCAGGTACAAAAAAATTTAAAAGAAAGCCAGAAAGTAGACGCGCAATTGCAATCTCGTACCATGTTTTGTTAGATCAGTGGCTTCTGGTGTTCCTTCCTGCCCCTACACCCTTCCCAACTTATGCACATTTAGTTCGCTCAACAGAGTCTGGCTTCCTTTGGGTGCCTCTTCCTGTTCCTGTACCATGTGGCTATGTTGAATGTCAGCTGCATAACCAAGCACCCTGATTTACATTTCCGACTTGCCCAGGATGGCCTGGCTTCCTTTGGGTGGTTCTTCCTGTCCCTACACCAAGTTGGAAACATGGCTACGCTACTCATCCTTCTCAAGGGGCACCAAAGCCTAGCACCATGGGCCCCCTTGGCCCTGGTCCCTCCTCTGGCGCACTTAACTTGTGAGTGTTTTTTGTTTCACAGACCTGACCATCAGTGTAGTGCTTCCTCTATAAATTTCTCCAATGCTAGGGAGCTGAGGACTTGTGTCAGTTGCCTGCAGCAGTGCTTTCTTTCCCGTTCATTGTACTACAGAAAGCAATTTGAAATATTCGTCTCTGCTCACCAGAACTGCATCAGAACAAAAGCATGTGTGACACCACTTGGTGATCAGTTTAAAAACATGCTTATATCATGACCATCTGACACATGGCTTACATGTGCTGCCACATGATATTTTGATTTGTTGCTGCCTTGCTTCTGAAACACTGGGCAAAATTCGAGCACCATCATACAATTCTAGCTAACTACAGCAAAACAAGGTCAAACTCTATGGTGTTATATTGTAGCATGACTGTTCCTCCTGCTTGCAACCTCTGATTATTTGTACCCTGAAGAGGTGCATTTTCAAAGTAACCACTGCTCCCCCCTCCCTGTTGACTTACTTGAAATGTGTAGAGTTTTTGTATCTTGAGACACTTTCTACTGAGGTCTGAAAAGATGGAAATATACACAGAAAAATATATATTTCATCCCACACACATGCCGAAGACCTACTTTGAAAATGAGAGCCATATGCCTTGATTAGATGATGAGGGAATGATCAGATGGTGAGTAAGTGGGTTGCGTGCAAAAAACTGGCTCCTGATGAGAGGTGGTGGGGAGTACTAGGAACAGCACGTCTGGCATGGACATTCCAGAAGTGCACGGTTCAATGTTTGGTCCGGGGCATTCAGCATTAGGAGAACAGCAGAAAAGTTGAGTGAGCCCTCTAAGATTGTGGCCACTTTTTGTTTGCGCATTGTTGTCCGCGGGGGTGCAGAGTAGCTGACTCAGGCTTGGTCGACGGTCCTGAACTTGTGCTGCCATGTCGGGCTCTGTTGTGGGCTACATTTTTGTTTTATATTTGGCAATAACCCACAGTCAAGTGCAAGCATTGAACACACACATATACGCATACACACACATACAGTGAGGGCCTTCCCTGCCTCCGTGTTGCCCCCATCCCTACATTTCACTCTGGGGGCTCGGCTGGACTGGATCACGCATGCACCTCTACTTGGTACGCGTGGATATGTGGATGTGTGTGGATGTGTGTAAATGTGTGTGGATGTGTGTCATTCCACAAAAAATTTAGGACTTTTCAGGTTTTCTCTGTTGCAGCAATATGGTTGCGTCCCCTTCAACTTCAATTCAAAGCATAAGTAATGCTGACATGTCCGGCAAAAGAAACGATTATACACCCCTTGACTTTCAATTTACAGCACACGCAAGGCATGATTGGCAAAAATACAAGGATTGTACCCTTCCTGACTTTCAATGCACAGCACACGCAAGGCTGACATGATTGGCAAAAATATAAGGATTGTACCCTTCCTGACTTTCAATGCACAGCACACGCAAGGCTGACATGATTGGCAAAAATATAAGGATTGTACCCTTCCTAACTTTCAATGCACAGCACACGCAAGGCTGACATGATTGGCAAAAATATAAGGATTGTACCCTTCCTGACTTTCAATGCACAGCACACGTGACACTCTGACATGTTTCAGAACAGCTCATGTAGAAAGAGTGGCGGCAGTCATTATTTTATGCATCCTATCTAACTGTCCAATTCTTTCAAATATTTTGCAGCCCTGTATATATGGCGCGCTTTCCTGCTTTCTAAATGGGAGGCCATTGGTGCTGCCGCTGAGGTTGGTTTAATTAATGTTGATGCGGAGCTGAAATGGTACAGTGACGAACTAAGGTTACATTCTTCAAAGAGCAGGCATTGGTAATGTCTTGGCAATTTCCGCATTTTTAACGAGCTACATCTCTTGATGTTTGCGCAACAGGTGTACAGTTTTTGCATCATTCTACCAGGAGTAAAACAAATTGACCGTTCTGAAATCATGCTTGCAGATATTTCACCTGGGAAGCGTGCTGCCTGAAATTCTTGCCCAGAAAAGGTGTGCGACATAAAATTTTACATTTCATTTGGATCACCTGGCTCCAGTATAGCTAGAAATTAGTCTGGGAAGTGTGCACTTTGTTCTAGATATAGGGGGTGACCCAATAAGTGGCATTTGGATCACCTGGCTCCAGTAGTCAGAAATTAGTCTGGGAAGTGTGCACTTTGTTCTAGATATAGGGGGTGACACAATAAGTGGCATTTGGATCACCTGGCTCCAGTAGCTAGAAATTAGTCTGGGAAGTGTGCACTTTGTTCTAGATATAGGGGGTGACCCAATAAGTGGCATTTGGATCACCTGGCTCCAGTAGCTAGAAATTAGTCTGGGAAGTGTGCACTTTGTTCTAGATATAGGGGTTGACCCAATAAGTGGCATTTGGATCACCTGGCTCCAGTTGCTTGGGAACATGCAGTCTTAAAATTCCTCTGGCGCAACGTCCTGTTGTAGGCAAAGGAACCTCATTACCTTTATCAACTCACAAGCTGTGCCAGGCCAGCTTGAAACATTCTTCAGTTGCATTTGCCTCCAAAGGCTTGGGCACTTCCGCGCAGTGCAGAGTGCTCGACAGTGTTGTTGTTCTCTTAGGGCATATTGCGGTGCCTTATGAGTGGTCACAAATGTCCCCGCCAACAAGTGCATCTTGCAATGCGATGGAAACATAACCTACGCTGATGCAATCCTTAATAGATGCTGTTCCATGCCAAGCTTGCAAGCAGGGAAAATTATCTCAGGAGCTCACAAAAACCTCGATGAATACCTGGGTTTATTCGTTTCATGATGTAAACAGGCACAGCCACCCGCGGGCAGCATTTATGTTACCAGAGGAGCCCACTTCCAGTTATGAAGATCCGTTTGGTTTGGCTAAGGATGACACTGGACCTACAGGTGTGCCATTGTTTGAGAGTTTGAGAGTAAAATGATATGTTGATGAGATCATGTGTAAATATTGGTGTGGCCTTGCTGAATAACTCTCATTAGACGCAGGTGTGTGCAGACAAGCAGCCTTTTGAATGGATACCTAGCAAGTGGGGATGTGTTTAGATTTGGCCAGAACGGTATATATGCACTGTATATTTAGGGTTCAGGCCAGCCCTATAACCTTGTTGAACCCTAAAAATAACCCTAAATATGTTGGATGCGCATTGGTGCAGCCTTAGAGGATAAAACGGAACATACGGGTACGCATACGGTTCATTTGATAATAATTTAAGCACCCCTGCACACTCAGTTTATGGCGGGAGGTGCCCAGATGGGCAGGGTGGACCTGGGTGGAAATCCCTGCCAAAAAGTGGATTTCCAAAAGCTCCTCCCCGGTGCCAGAAAAAAATAAAGGTGTTCTAAATAATATTCCCTACATTTTGGTGAAGGTCCGGGGGTCTGGGGTGAAGTTCCGGTTTTGGACCCCGTTTGACCCCACTTTTGGCAGGGAAACCTGCCCAATCTATGGAAAAATGACACAACAGGCTCAGAGGCAGGGCATTTCAATAGGTGTCACTACATATATTTTTTTATTAAGCCACAAAAAAAGGGGGTGGTGTCAGAAAGGTGTTTTAGAAGGTGTGCAATAATTGCATACTTTTTGAAAATTTCAGCTGTCGCTGCCCACCACAGCCCACCCCCAGCATCCCAGGCCATAAAACTTGATAAAACACTCCTGGGAATTATACTGAACAACTCCTGATACTCAGATGGCTTCCAAACACCGTGCTTCCATGGTTTTCAAAAAATGCACATTGTTGCCTAGCAAACAAGCCCACGCACTAAGTCCTTTGGAGCAAATATTTTGCCCCCTTTTTTTTTGCCCAATGGGTAAGGTTGGGCCTAAAAACTGATTGGAAACAAAAAAAATGGGGGAAATTTGTGCTTGGACATACACTTCTGCACTCATGTCACTATAGTTAGCTAGTTTGGCAGGGAAACGGCACAAATCCAGCCCCCCACTCACACCCTTTACCCCAAACCCATTTATTTTTATGCAGAAGTGTTACATCTATGGTTATAACCCGCTGTGTGACCTCAGATGTGCATTAGGAGTGGGGTATTAATTCCCCTTTTTTTGGGTGGGCTTGGCTGGGCTGACTGATAGCAATAAACTGCAACTGGCATGATACACCTGTGAGTGTGCCAAAGACGTGTCATGCTCAAATTACAGCTGATAGCAATAAATTGCAACTGGCACTCGTATTATTATACCAAATCAGCATTCATATCATCCTTCCTCTATGGGCATTCCTATAACTCATTCTCTTATTGCTTGCTGAAGCAAAGTAACACACTACAACGTTCATGTACTATTGCAGTCAAGTCGTACACAGTAACTGTTATAAACTCCCCTTATGCAGAGACTGCTTCAAACACGCACCATCCGAGTAATGTATACTACCTCCTTTAATGCACACTGATCTGTCTATGATGCATGCTACTCTTTCTCAGTGTCGAATTATTTTCTTATATTCTATGACGTAATGCTTGCACAGAGTTTCTTCAAGGCACCCCGACTGCGGCTGTCAACCCGGCCGTGCCTCGCCCCCGTCATTTCAGGTGCGTTACATGTTGTATGGTTTTATATAGTTTAATGTTTACTATATTGTTTACTATATTGTTTACTATATTGTTTATTGTTTACATGTGTACATTGTGTGATGTGCACTAAGCCGCGAATATGTAACAAGGAAACCAGAAGATGAAGTAAGAAGTCAAAGGAGTTTTGGGGCAATTGTGGCAATTCACAGCTGCGTTTGTTGTATGGTTTGGGGCGCCCACGCAGCAAATGTGAGCAAACTGGATGCAAACAGTCATGCACTTTGAGGAGGAACAACATCCAGCAAAGCAAATGTTTTTAACTTGAGCATATCATATGACTTCCACCCGTTATACGCAGCATGAATTACTCAGATGGTCAGAGTGTGATACCCTGTGCACTTTGTTGATCTTGCAGTGTGGGTTACTGTGTAGAGCTGCAATACCCTGTGCACTTTGTGGGTTACTGTGTAGAGCTGAGTACTGGGTACTGTGTAACTCTGATACCCTGTGCACTTTGTGGGTTACTGTGTAGAGCTGAGTACTGGGTACTGTGTAACTCTGATACCCTGTGCACTTTGTGGGTTACTGTGTAGAGCTTAGTACTGGGTACTGTGTAACTCTGATACCCTGTGCACTTTGTGGATTACTGTGTAGAGCTGAGTACTGGGTACTGTGTAATTCTGATACCCTGTGCACTTTGTGGGTTACTGTGTAGAGCTGCGATACCCTGTACACTTGTTGATCTTGCAGTGTGGGTTACTGTGTGGATCTGCCCTCCTCATCCATTTCTACGGATCCAGTACCCAAATCAGGTAAGATGTGTGCAGTATGAATTTGCGAGCCTATCTGCAAGGGGCTTAATCATCTGCAAGGAGCTTAATCATCATTAAGGGGCATAATCATCTGCAAGGGGCTTATTCATGTGCCCCTATCTGCAAGGGGTTTCTGATCTATCTGCAAGGGGCATCTAATCATCTGCCCCTCTTTATCTGCCCCTATCTGCAAGGGCCTTAATTATCAGCAAGGAACGTGCATTCTTACAACTATCGTACTATGTAAAATCTGCAAAAACGTTCACACGAGCGTTTACAAACAGAACTGACTCTGGCGCTGCCAAGCAGAGTGAGCAAGTGTGCCCAGAATGTAGAAAGAATATAAAGAGGTAATGATGCTTTTGTTGGTAGTAACGCCACAGAGCACACTTGTACACACACTTACACACACACTTTCACACACACACACTCCACGCACATACACACTCAGATATAGATCAGCAAGAGCCTGAGCCCTTGAGGCCCGGCAATGTAGAGGCTGACGTACAACCTAGTGAGCCACTAGTTTCTCCAGCGCAGCCAATGACAGGTATGCCCGCAATCGCACCGTCTCTATGTGTGCCAATGCAGTTGTGTGCACAATAAGAAGCACAAACACAGGAATGAATGATAAGCCTGTTGCTCGTCAGCGCGGTGGGTGAAGTCATTCTTGCTAGATACAGTGCGACTAGATACAGGTTGTGACTAGAAACAGGTGTGACTAGATACAGGTTGTGACTAGATGTAGGGTGTGACTAGATACAGGTTGTGACTAGATACAGGTGTGACTAGTTACAGGTGTGACTAATTACAGGTGTGACTAGATACAGGTTTTGGCTAGATACAGGTTGTGACTCGATACAGGTGTGGCTAGTTACAGGTGTGACTAGATACAGGTTGTGACTAGATACAGGTTGTGACTAGATACAGGTGTGACTAGATACAGGTGTGACTAGTTACAGGTTGTGACTAGGTACAGGTTTGAGTAGATACAGGTTGTGACTAGATACAGGTGTGGCTGGTTTCAGGTGTGACTAGATAGAGGTGTGACTTTGCTTTACGAAGATGCACCCTGGATAAGGTAGGCCTTTGTAAAGCGATGGTGTGCAATAGCTAGTGGCTGATATGAAATCATGAGCAAATCAATGTCGTGCAATAGCTGATGACCAATATGAAATCATGTGCAAATAGGAAGTGTGGAGTAGAATGTGTACTTACGGTCTGGAGTTTAACATAATTTTAACCTATGTTGTGCGCATGTAATTCAATTTTAGCAGGAAGTTTTGGAAGAAGTGTGTCTGAAAATAAGTGCTGAAAGCATTGCTTTGCAGGAAGTAGAAGTGTTGCATTTGATGATAAGGAATAGAGTGCCATGAAAGAGAATATAAAATAAAGGATGAATTAAAGATCGTTCATTAGAGGCAACCGGGGTTCTACTCTGGTTTGGCTCCACCGAGTGTTGGAGGGGCAACCTACACCTGGTCAACCATCCAGGCAAAAACACTGCCCGAAAACTAGATTTCAATGCAGCTGAGTTTGAAACCTGCCAATTAGGGCCACCTGCCTTAGCAGCCGCGGCGTGAACCTTACTTTATGAGCAGCCATGTGCTGTATCTGACCAGCCAGCTTAACCAAACCCTGTAATTTTTAGTGCTTTGAAATCCTTGAATTAAACATAATATTCCGACATCCCAATTTCGAAACTTGTGGCAGGGGTCGCTCAGATCAAATGTCTCAGATCACGTATCCCAGATCACCCCCAAGTCACTTTTTACCGGCCAAATAAAATTTTTGGTCCAAATTAAAGCATATTCTGTCCCAACACATTTTGAAATTTCCAAAATAGCGTTTCAAGGAGTATACGAGTTCAGTTGGAACTTCAACCCCCCCGCCCTGGCCCCCCCCCCCGACAGAATCCCTCAATTTGCTACTTACAACATCTATTGTACAACATGGTCAATTAGAAAGACGTCCTCATTTGTATCTATCTATTGTACAACATAGTCGATAAAAAAGACGTCCTCATCAGTATCTGTAGCTGTGCAAGCAGCTTAGCATCCACCCTTGCCCTTGTGGAACTTATTGCGAAGGCCCGCGTGCTTCATCTCCGGCAGGGCTGCTGATGCTGCTCTCGCACGGCCATCCAACGCTTGCTGCTGTGCTGCTGTGTCCATCTTGCTGCCGTCATTAAAGCTGGCTGCTGCTGCTGCTGCTGCTGCTGCTGCAGCGCTAGCTGCGTAGTACTTGAGGAGCGCTTTGTGGAGATGGGGAGGTGAAAGGGCAGGAAAGGATTGCGACGCAAGGCTGCCAGCATCTCGCTGCAAAATAGGCGGGACAGGGCCACCTGCCACCTGGCCTGTAGCCGCACAGGAAGCAGAGTGATGCAAACACACCCTCCATATCATCCTGGCTCCAAAAGCAGGCCACTGCATGCTCTGCAATCACTGGAAAGCGCTTGATGAACAGCAGGTAGCTGTCCACACTGTGCAGCATGGCCCAGCTGCTGTTCATGCTGCTCAGTGTGGACAGCTGCCTGCTGTCCATCGCGCGGCGCGCCTCGCACATGGGACTTGCTCATCTGTGACACGCTGAAGATGGTGGGCAGCAAGACCAAGAGCAGCAGCTGCTTCAGCTGCATCAAGCGTCTCAGCCGCTCCTGGTCTTACGCCATGTCAGCACGCCCAAAGATCTCCACCACAAGCGCTGCGTCGTGGTAGCCCCGCTCACGCAGTGCAGCTTGAAGCTCCGATGAGCTGAAGAATGCGTCTTTAAATGCCAAGCACTGAGGATCTGTGTTGGGCTGCAAGATGCTGCTGACAAGGGGCACGTTGGATGCCAGCACGGCTGCCCTGCTATAGCTGCTATTGTGGTTGCTGCTTGTGCTGATTGCACACGTAGCATAGCAAGCGCTTGCCCTTGTGCTGATTATCAGCATGGTGGATGGTACAGGCCGGGCTCCTGCTGAGCTGCTTAAAGAGTGGGATGATGCTGCTGGTGCTGAAGTTGATGCCCCTGCTTTCTAGGTCACACAGACACACAGACGGCGCTCGTAGCAGACTTGTTTGAGCACTTCAAAAAGCTCTGCTGCAGGGCAGACAGGATCAATTACTGCTTCAGCCACCTGCATGAAGAAAGAAAAAAAAGGGAAACTTATGCAGGTAGTGAAAGCCACTCCCCACAATAATTAAGGAAAAGGAGCCACTTTGGTACCAGGTATCGTAAAGCTTCTCCACCTGCAAGAGGAGGAAGTTGTTGTTCGCTGTTTGGAGTTTTTGGCGTTTAAAGCAAATTAAATAGTGCAGCCATATCAGTGAGAGATTGGTAAGGGTGCAGCAATGACAGTGCATACTCAACCAAATCCCTCCGCCTCACGAGCAGATTGGCACATAGTGACACATCCAGAACATGCATGCAGCTATATACAGCTTCACATTGTTAGTCCACAAATCTCACAAATCTCACTCACATTTGTGCTTGCACACACACTTGCATGCGTTTCCCTGTGACTGACAGTGTCTCACCACATACACTTGCATGCGTCTACCTGTGACTGACAATGTCTCATTTCAAACCTATTCATCATGGTCTTAACTACGCAACACACAAAAAGCATGTATTAATAACAGAATAGCCTCAAAAGTCCCGCCATGCCCTCTAGACACTAATTTACCTGGGCAAGGCGGGCCACAATGGTGCAAGGCATAGTGAAGCAACAGCGCTGTTGGAGGAGGCTGCACGCCTCCGAGTAGATGGAGTGATGGTGCTACCCATCACTCCGTCTACTCAGATTGTGCTACCCATCATGCTAAAAAAACAGAGCATTCGCATTGGGGGCCAAGCAACACTTAAATACAGACACACACGTATGTGTTTGTATGTGTGTGTGTGTGTGCACGTATGTGTGTGTGTGTGCGTGTGTGGAATATATGTGTGCGTGTGTAATTGTGCATGTGTGTTCACGAGTGTGCAGCGTGGCAGGTCAGCGGCTTTTCCAAAAACAACAGGTCAAGGAACACCGATCTCAGCAGCCACCAGCCTACCTGGCCATTTGCAACATCATCCACCATGGCTGTGCCCAGCTGCAACGGCTCAGGCAGACCGCCTTCACCCTGTGTGCACAGTTTGTGAGTGCATATATGTGTGTCCGTGTTCATGTGTTTTTGTGTGCGCACACGCCCTTGTGCATGTGCAGCGTGTGAATAACGTGGCCGGTCCTTTTATACATACACATATATCAGCTGTCGTGCTTAATTGCACGCTTGCACACCAGCCTACCTGGCCATTCGCAACATCATCCTCCACGGCCGTGCTTGGCTGCCCCTGCTCAGGAAGATCACCATCACCCTGTGTGCACAGTTTGTGAGTGCAGCCAGCGTGTGTGTATATGTGTGCACGTGAGCGTGTGTGCATTCATGGATGCGTGTAGTGGCGGGAACAAATCTCAATGGGCAGCTGTCACTCCATCATTTGCACACATTTACTCAAGCCTACCTGAGGATTTGCACCATCATCAGCATCCTCCTGCTCATCCATGCCATCCTGCTCCACACTGCTTGCGTGGAGCTGTGCGTCCAGGGCTGACAGCTGTGCATCAGCGTGGGTGCACTTTTTCCTGCCTGCCGTTCGCCGCCTGAGATGCTCCAGTAGGGCTCCAGCAGTAGGGCTCCAGGAGGTATCACCTGCTCTGCTGCCCTCGTTTTCTCAGTTGCTGCTGCTACTGATGCTTCCTCCTGATTGCGGGAGCGCATGACTTTGCATTATGGCTTGAAAGTGCTGAGGTGCTTTTTCAACTGCAAGACAGCTGCTGTGAGGCATTTGCTGCAATCTCTGCACACTTTCTCCTCCGTAGGCCTCTTCCAGAGTTCCAGGAATCTGTAATCAGTTGCTGCTGCTGCTGCTGCTGCTGCTGTGCGATCCTCAGCTGTCACCCTCATTATCAAATCCACCTTGTCCCCTCTCTTATCCCATCCAGCACAGCAACGGTTGTTCCTCATGATTTGTCTCATTATTATAAATTATAAAAAGGTTATTAAAACTTACAGACAATTCGAAAAATCAACCTTTGAATATTAAAATGGGGGGGTCGACAGCTCCCCCCTTCCCCTCCCCCCGCGCCCCCAAACTTTTCCGCCCACCTTTATTATTATAAAAAGTCGATTCACATAAAAAAGTGCATGTTCGGACTTTTGCTCAGATAACCCTTCGAATATTTGATGTTAACTGGACTGAACATCAACCCTTTGCTGGCGATTAAAACAAATGGAATGCGTTGGTTAAACATTCAGCGTAATGTAAAACTGCAGAGTTCTCTGCTTGCAGAACTCTAGGTCTTGCAGGCGAGTGACTTGTGTAAGTGCATTAATCTTTATGATATAAAAGAACCTGGAATGAATACAGGCCTGTAGTGCTGGTCGCCAAACTGTGCCTGTTGTTTTTTTCACCTTCTGCAGGTGGAACAGCCAGCATGTAATTACAGGTTTCTTTCACCTTAGCCAGCATGTAAATACAGGTGTTCTTTCTTTTCACCTCATGCAGGTGGAACAGCCAGCACTGATGCTGCCGACAGCATTGCCATGAGGGTAAGGGAAAGAGCAAGAAGATATCTAAATGGATATAGGACGGTCATAGCCATGGGGAAGGCCTGATATTTATGCTTAGTGCCCTTAAGGGCTCCCTGTTTGGCAATGCCATCATATGTTTAACCTTTTAGCGCTTGTTCAGGCGCTTGTTCAGGCTTCTCCAAATTGCATTGCTAATAGCCTGGTTCTGCATATTGCCCTGTTTGAATGTAAAGCTTACATTTGGTAAATGCGTCTAGCCGCATTTTGAGGAATAAGGCAGATTGTGTGCTCTAAGCGGTCAGCCTAGGACAAAGCATTGCCTAAAATTTCGGCCAGCAGGCAAAATATCCTTGCAAGATTGTATATGCAAGATTGTAAGGTGCAGTCAGCAAGCAAATTTCTCCACTGTGCTTTTACTGTCGAGATCCTTGCCAGCATACAAATTCTACATATGATTGAGTGACAGCGCACACACTGATTGATTGATTGAGTGGCAGCGCGCACACTACAACAATTGTAATCCACAGGTAGTTGCTTGCAATATGTATTCTGGTGTATAGACTTTTAGTTATAACTTTGACCCGCAGGTAGCAGCACGCCACAGGCATTCTGGTACGACATCTGGAGGAACAAGTAATGGCGGAGCAGGCAGTCTGCATCGCAGGGTGGAAAGCGCTGCTCAAGCAACAGGAAACCTGTTCTCTTCTCCTGACACACCGGCGGAGAGGCAGGGGCAGGGGCAGGTGCGAGTGTGTGTGTGTGTGTGTTTGTGTGTGTGTGTGTCTGTGTGTGTGTGTGTGTGTGTGTGTGTGTGTGTGTGTGTGTGTGTGCTT
>Ga0307948_1000701_pt1 | contig 22997 bp, 21 predicted proteins | sample OrgLakmetagen280_FD_201824 | JGI IMG/M metagenome (GOLD analysis project Ga0307948, IMG submission 201824) | Saline water microbial communities from Organic Lake, Antarctica - #280 | ecosystem: Environmental > Aquatic > Non-marine Saline and Alkaline > Saline | place: Antarctica: Organic Lake...
TTCCTCAGCTATCTTCGGATTCATCCTTCTATCAAGCAGCATGCCCAAATATTTGAACCTGTCCTTCTCTGGAAGCACCACACCATCGTACGTGAACGGATTCTGCAAAGGAGAGACAGACTTACTACTAAAATGAACCACCTCCGACTTGGCCATGTTCACAGTCAATCCTTTCTTCTCAGCGTACTTACGAAGCTTGTTCAGCATCGTCTGCATTTCACCTACCTATTGCAGCAACAGCATATGGTATTTAAACAGCACAGTATTGTGCTAAATGCTGCTCAGCCAAATGGTTGAGTAAAATTCCCAGCCTCATCGGAGGAGAGACGCAGCCGACCAGTGTGAGGTGTGGTACAATATGTGAGTGTGTTATAGAAGCTGGATAGAGAAGCAGTCGACAAAGGGAAATAACTAATTTCTCTTTTTTGAAAGAGACTTGCCAGTCAGAAGTGCAGATCCCCGCATTTGCTCCCCATCTTCATCGTAGCGACAAGGTCTTGGCAAGTGTGGTGCTGGCACTCGAGCACCCTCCTCTGCATCATGCTGAGCTTCCAAGCACTCCTGGAAAGTTTTCCAGATTCAGACCATTAACTTCCGCGTTGGAAGAGCTACGCATACCACCAGAGGGGGTCAACGGAGGAAATGCCTGAAAATGTGCATTTTTACATTCAGAAGGCAGCCACTCACAGCCACTTCATCCGACCGACACCATTCTAGCACCAAAATGTGGCTGGCATTGATATCTGCATGAGAATGTGCCCGGTTTTATGTAGGTCGCTTTGCGTGCTGCGATAGACTGGATTAAGCACACATGGTGCATGTAAATAACCCGAATGCGGTGATTTCCATGGGAAAATGGCTCAAATACTCATAAGACACCACATTTACCCGTTTTCTTTCATTCTTGTTGCAATGATAATGGTTCTATACCATTATAGATTAAAAATACTTTAGATTGGTGCAGTGAGTGATCTGGTATGAAGAATTTGTGGTAAAAAGTGGGGTTCACGCCGCGGGCAATTAGGCATGTGCACCCCTACTGGCAGTTTCAAGCTCAGGTGTTATTAGCTACCTCTGGGTGCTAAGCCTAGAAACTGCCAGCTGCGGTGCGCATACTATGGGGACATTTCAAAAACACCCCCTTTTCAGTCCTCTGTCGAGTGACCACCTCTGGCATATATTACATGCCATTCTTCCTAATTCTTCTTTTCCTAAGTAGTCAAGCTGATGCTTCCTTCCAAATAAGGTAAGGTTACATCGCTGTATGCTTAAGCCTCGGGGGCATCCGGGAGTCTGAGCGGAAGCTTGGAAAAGGCCTGAAACCACATCTGGCTAAACAAAAGAAACAGGAGCTAGTAGCTGATGTTTTTAGAGGTATAAAATAAAAGAGAACGTTTGTTTGAAGAAGCGCGAAGAGAAGGCATTAAAGAAAACTAGAAAGCTTTGATATGTCTCAGGATGTGTGTATAAGAAGCCTCAGTCAGAAGCAGAAAACAGAGGCTGAGAGAGCCTCACAAAACCAGGAGCCGATGCTCCCTTTCAAATAAACAACTGGTCTAAGTTGTGGCGATCTTCAGCTACGAGCTGTGAGTTGTTCTCTGGAGAATTCGGCACGCCTTTTGGTGTTAGTAGTTTGATTTCTTTGTCTTAGTTTGCTTCCTTATCCAGCATCTACAACAAGGAGCCTTAGATGCATCTCTCGAAACAACAAAGTCATGAAAAGAAAAAAAGAAAAACTACGTAGGCAGTGAAAACCACTCCCCACATTAATTAAGGAAAAGGAGCCACTTTGGTACCGAGTACCGTAAAGCTCCTCCACCGCAAAAAGGAAAGGAAAAAACAATGGGGATCAAGAGGGTTGCAGGCTTGGCCTAAAACCGGCTCCTGATGAGAGTTGATAACAGTATTGGAAAGGGCACGACAACAGTGACAATAGGGGATCTGTTGGGTTAAAGGTTAAAGGGGTAGTAGAGCGGCTGGCTTCAGGAGGGCTACTAGTAGGCGCAGGCCGGGTTGCATGGCTGACAACCCGGGTCCTCATTAGTCTCTGGTGTTTCTCTTTTTCGATTTTTGGTAGGGCTCTGGCTATTATGAGCAACTATTAGTTGAAAGCCTTTCCATGATGCACGCTGATATTTTCCAGCGTGGACTTTTACTTTACTTTTTGCTTGCATGACTTGAAGATCCCTAGGAGTGTAAAGTCCGAGATGAACTTACAACGAGTGACACTCCTCAAACTCTGCCTTTTATCTTGGCTTTTTTACCTTTTAAAGGTAAGTTACATCTCTCACCCTAAAACATTTCTTCGACTAAACTCAACTGTTAAAATCTATTATTGCACCTTACCTCTATCCTTGCGCGGGCTGCTACCAGTTTCTGTTCACACTCTTTCCAAAAAATGACTGCTTTGTACTGGCTGAGACCAGACTTTGCCCCCCCCCTCTTTACTACAAAATTTGGTGCTGGTCAAGACCAGCACAACTAGCCTAGTGCCGCCTGTTCCCCACCTTTGTAAGCCTTTTGTCCAGCTGATGCTCCCTTTCAAATTGGCGATGAAGTCCTCACCATTACACGAGGAACTTTCTATTTGGTGTCCAGCAGTGTCCAATAGTGTCTTGGTGACCAACCGTTGTGATATTTGACGGCGTTTGACGAGAAAAAAGACAAGGGTTTTCAGAAGAGATACACTAGGTGTCCGCATCGTTGGGAAATGCGTCAAAGTGCAATCATTGACCATTGCACATGCTTGAGTAAGAAAGAGAGAGAAACTATGCAGGCAGTGAAAGCCACCCCCCACATTTATCAAGGAAGCGAAAAGGAGCCACTTTGGTACTACCAAGTAGTACTGGATACCGTAATATTTTTACACCAAAGGAATGGGGATCAGGAGGGTTGCAGGCTTGACCTGAGACCGTTTTCTGATGAGAGTTGATAATAGTGCTGGAAAGAAAAAAGTTTGGCAGCGTAATTGACAGAATGAGGAACATGCATGAAGCTTGGAAGCAAATTTCTTAACTCTTTGAGAATCAAGGCCCAGCTCCTTAAGAGGCTCCAGCATGTGATTGTTGTAGATAGTGCCACCCACTCCCAAAAGGATGGTGTGGACGTCGGAATGTAGGAGACCGTTACCAGCCTGGCTTACCAGGCTTACTTACTACTCGGTTACCAATTCCTGGCTTACTGGTAACCACCGTAAAGTAAGCGGTGGTAAGCGGTGGTTACCAGTAAGCCGTGGTAACCGAGGTTAGTAAGCGGACATTTATGTGGTTACTGAAGGCGCTTACCATGGCTTACCAGTAGACACCGCTTACTGATCACTTACTAGTAAGCAGAGGTAGTAAGCCAGGGTTTGACATTAATTTGCGCTTACTGAACCGCTCATCACTGGTAAGCCAGACTAGTAAGCCTCGGTTACTACATGGGTGGGTGTGGGTTACCGCTGGCTTACTATGGTTACTGATCCAGTAGGCCAGCTGGCATACCAGGCCGCTTTCCAAGTACCACAAAACACCTCGGTTACTTAGTAAGCGACGCACTGCCTACCAAATTCCGTTGGATCAGCCACATGTTCATCAGTGGGTAACTGCTGGCTTACTATGGTTACTGATCCAGTAAGCTAGCTGGCTTACTAGGCCGCTTTCCAAGTACCAAAAAACAACTTGGTTACTTAGTAAGCGATACACTGCCTACCAGTTGCTGTTGATTTAGCAGCAACATAATGTGTCTATAAGTTACCGCTGGCTTACTATGGTTACTGCTCGAGTAAACTAGCTGGCTTACCAGGCCGTTTTCTAATTCTTTTCAATTTTAGTTACCGATCACTTACTACTCGCCTTCGTCGGTAACCCAGCCGCTTACCGCCCGCTCACTACCTTGGTAATCAAGTCAGCAAGCCTGGTAAGCCAGGCTGGTAACGTTCTCCTACATTCCGACGGAGGGTAACGGAGGCTCCTTGGAGGATGGAGCAGAGGCCTTCATGCTGTTCCTGCTGGTTCTGGGGTCGCGTGTCCTCACAGTACTTCTTGATCTCGATGAGGTGAATGTGACGTTGGAGAATGCTGAGATCTTCGGGTCCAATCTTTGGGTCGGTGCTGTCTGGGGAAGGTGGATCTGCTAGTGGCTGGTGGTGCTGCCCCTCGACTGCCCCCTGCCACTTCTAAGAACCCACCCTCGCTCCTTTATTGCTAGTATGTTGCTTTTTAGTTTTCGCGGAGATGGGCAATACAGCATCCGGACAGCTGGAGGTAAATTTATTTTTGTCTGAGAAGCGGGGTTGAAAGAGCCACCTTGGTATTTTCCTAGTTTCAGCTGATTGGGAATCTGAAAATTCTGCATAGCCAGCCGTTCGCTGCTACCTACATCCATAGAGACAAAGCAGGATCCTAGGGAGCCTGTCTTGCTGATGACTTTGAAGATCATACTGCATGCTAAGTTGCGTCTCTCAGTGATCATATTTCATATTTGCGTGTGTTGGCATCCAGGAAGGACATGCAGCGCACGGTCTAGTTTGAGGGAAAAGACATGATAAGAAAAAATACGCAGGCAGTGAAAGCCACTCCCCACATTGATTAAGGAAAAGAAAGCCACTTCGGTACCGAGTACTGTAAAACTCCTTTAACAGCTGACAAAAAAGGCCCAGTCAGAGTGGTCCAACAGAGTACCAGAAGGAGGAAAGAAGTCACAAAGAGACTGGAGTACCAGCCTCAAACAAGCAAGAGCACCAAGCACAGACACTGCAGAGCTAAGCTAAGGGTCTACCAGGGATGACCACCCATCTCGGCCACTGCCAATCCACAAAAACTACCGAGTCTCATAGCCAGCCCTACAGCACTGAACCTGCCGTGCTCTCCACCACACAGTCACTCAGTGCAAGCCTATAATTTATGCAGCGCGTCATCACCAAACCTTATGATTGTCACCAAGCAGTCCTGCAAACATCCCAGATGTGGAAGTAAGACACAACCCAAGAAAGAGAACAAGAAGAGTTGACCCAATTAGAGCAGCAAAATTTGACTGAGGATGAGCTGAAGAAAAGGTGTGCATTCGCTCGCCCGCACTTCTCCAACTGGCACCGGACGGAGAGAAGGAACCATCCATCAGCCACACTTTCTCACTAAGACAGCACGACAATCACAGAAGCACGTTAGCTGCTTTTCTTTCTTCCCTCCACAGCCGTCCCTCCACAAAACCTCCCGCACACAACCTCATCACCACACTCAATGTCAATGTCACTGGCCGCCAGTTTTAGATTGCTCGTCCTTTTCCCGCTTTGCTTTAACTGCGTTACGGAAGGTTGTCAGCGTGTGGTTGCTCGCATCCTTGATGTCCTCACACGCTGTCCTCAAGGCTTTACTTGCTGAAATTCGCCCTGCACACAGTACAGGAGCGTTACAACGCGCTTGTTTCCATCGTAACAATTAAGTGATAATAATGAAACACAGTTGAGTAACTTGAGCACTCTGCTTACACACGCCAATACTGTCATTGCTGGTTGCTGGCGTACATGAAGCAAACCTTCTTCATGCAAACGCACGCTGGCAACCTTTCGTAACGCTGGAAACACCAAGTAGCTGCTCACTCACCCGTGGTTTGCACGCGGATGTTGACCAATTCCTCCGAGGGATGTGGCATGCTGTACCCACAGAAGGACACGTTGGGGCTGTAGAGCAAGGATGGCAAAGGAGGTCAGGGATGAATGCTTGCGCTTAACTGCAGTACCTGTGCCGGCGTGTCAGGTGTGTACTCACTTTTTGTTGAGGAAGAAACGAAGGGTGTTGGCTAAGGTGTGGTCCTCCTCATCTATTTGGAAGGTTGTGCCTGCAGAGACATGGAGGAGGACGGCTTGAGTTTATAAACATCGAGTGGAAAACCCTTGTTGCAATGGGGTTTGCTAGGCCCATAGGCCCATAGTCCTGTGAACGCTCCCTGCTCACCAAAGTAATGGTCTGGCACATCCTCTTCCATCTGCTCAGCCATGCTGGGTGCGCCCAGGCAACACAAGCTCGCAAGACGGCCCTCCTCCGTACGCAAGTAAAATAGTGACAACGAATTAATGATAAGAAGAAGTAGTTACAGCACAGAAAGAAACCCGTGCAAAAGCTAGGGTGTGCACTTTTAACTTTTATGGTTTATTCTTGTCATGCATTAATAGCTATTACTGCCTAGGTCTCTCTCTTCTCCTTGCAGAGAGGAGGCAGGAGTGAGTGCACAGCAGCAAAGTACACGTGCAGTTGCCGCAGCAGGTGGATCCAGAAAGCCAGCGCACCACCACCAAGACCCAATCCCTGGCAGCATGTCAAACGCGCAGAATGGAGCGGAGGTGCGAACGGTTGTTTGCGGGAGTGTGTGCCTGTGTGCTTTTTCTCTGCTTGAGTGTGTTTTGTGTTGGTGTATGAGCTGTGAGTGTACTTCATCCATGCTTCTCAATTTGTTCATGCACACATGGAGAGCAAATGCAAACCATTCCGCTGCAGACCCCCGCTCGTTTTGACGAAGACATCTACACTGGCGGAGATAGGAAGGGTTATAACATCACAGCTGTGGACGACGATGATGCGGATGACCAGCTGGATGTTCTGTAAGTAGAGTTGTGCTCCTCTGCAGGGTCTGCACCGCTTGTCGGACTTGCACTTGCACGCTCAAGCAGCTAACACCGACACACATCGAGACGTGTTCCTTTCAATAGAAGTTTGCTACTGAGGTAGAGCTCTTCTGAGGACTTAAAAGCCAGGGGTAAAGGAGGGTAGGAAAGACGATTGCTTACCCAGGACCGCCCCCCTCCTTGCACATGCACGCGCAGGCAACGCAAGAGCATGCAGGCTGCAGCCAATCGGCCTTATGAAGATATTCCTGATCCTAGCCAGGATGGGGGGGACGCTGCAGAGATGGGGTGCGTGTGTGGTATGTGTGTGTGCGTGCGTGTACTTATGTGTACGTGCAAGTCAGTTAATGCCCTTCCGGTTTGCCTGCTGTCTCATGTTCTCTGATTCCTTGACCACACTCATGCTGCTCATGCTGTCTAAATTTGACCTGGTCCGTTGCAGGTTTCAGAAACCTGGATCGATCTTTGAGAGGGAGGACGATTACCGAAGGCGCAGGCTGCAGCGCGTCATCTCTCCTGACCGTAACGATGCTTTTGCTATGGGAGACAAAACCCCGGACGCGAGGGTGCGGAGCTACGCGGACATCATGAAGGAGCAGCAGCTCCAGCGGGAAACGGAGAACACCATGCGCAACATCTCTGACAAGAAGAAGCTTGAGGCAGAGGCAGCTTCAGCCATGGCCAGCAGTGCACAGCAAACAGTGGCAGCAGCAGCAGCAGCAGCGGCGGTAGGGGATAAACGCCGCAAGCGCTGGGACAGCACAGAGCCCGCAGGCGCAGAGTGCGTGCGGCTAGGTTAAGCATAACATGTTTAATGCGCATGTGCACGCACATGCACGCACACACACACACACACACACAAACACACACACACACACACACACACAACACACACACACACACACACAAACACACACATACACACACAACACACACACACACACACACACAAACATACACACACACACACACAAGTACGCTCACACACACACACACACACACACACACACAAGTACGCTCACAACATTCTGCACGCACACATGTTTTTACTGAAGAAGCATAGAAGCATGCTTTTCTTGAACATCAAGAGGTCAGGCGCTCTAGACACAAGTTAGGATGCACAGTGTGCTAGCATATGTCACACCCTAACCCCCCTCCGGCGTACATGCCCGCAAAAACAAGTTTACCGAAATCATCACTCTGCACCACTTTAAACTATGGCTAGGCTAAAACGTGCACACCAGAGCAGAGGCATACCATCATACCCTAAACCCCCTCCACGCACAGCACTGCGCAATCGCCCCCTAATCCAGAGCACTGACGTGTGCCAGCACGCATCTTTCTAAGAGGTTTTTATTCGTCCCTCTCAGGAAACGTGCCAAGGCCTCAGACTGGGACGCAGTAGAGCCCACACCCGCTGTGGGCTCGCGTTGGGAGGCCACACCTGGCTTGGGAGCTGCAGAGACACCTGCGTGGGGTGGGGAGACACCCGGACTAGGTGAGACACTAGGAATGCCTGCAGAGAGGGGCTGCAACTATGACCTGGTATGGAGAGCATACAGGCAGACAGATGTTTGAGCCTCTGGGTGACCGAATTGCTCAGCTAGGTGCACTTCAGCCCTTGCTCGTATCTTTTCTGTACACAACAGTGCACTGACCTGCACCCTGCTTGCACCTCAACCGTCCCTGCCTTCAGGTGCGGGGGGAACGCGACACGGGTTGCCTCTTTGCTTTCATTGTTTCAAAGTTGAGCTCACTAGCACTTGGAGGCCTGTAACTCTGCCTCGCCTGTTCTTCGGCTGTAGGGGCAGGGCGCTGGGATGCCACCCCGGGGGGAGCAGGGGGCATGACGCCAGGAGGGGCCACTCCAGGAGGGGCCACTCCAGGAGGGGCCACTCCAGGAGGGGGGACCTCTAGGCGCAACCGATGGGACACCACGCCAGCACAGGTAGGAGCGCAAGTTGTTGGGCATGCTCTTGGCTCAGGGAAACAGGTAGCGTGTGGAGTGTGGGATGCGGTCCCAGCGCAGGTGGAGTGAGGGGTGTGGAGTGTGCTCCCATCGCGGACAGGCGCTTGCGCAGTGTGCAACTGCTTGTGTATGTTTGGAGGTCAATCTGGGTTAGGGTGAAGGGGAAGGGTTGGCGTGCGAGCACAAGGTCTGTGAGCCTTCAACTCTGGGTGGAGGGATGCATCCTCTGATGGCATAGGGTGTGTGAGGTAGGGCTGGTGCAAGTGCAGGTAGGGTGTGCCTGTGAGAGCGGGTGGCATGAAGCATGGCTGATAAGGCGGGGTGCAAGGGGGGGTGAGAAAGATGCAGGCAAAAGCAGTGTCCAAGAGGAGGGTGTGCTCTGAGTGTGGGCATGCAGAGGGCTGTAATCAGTGAAAGACCCTTTGTATGTCTCTAAATGATGAAGCAAAGCATAAAGTTGGCTAGTTTGTACAAGAGCAAGCATTATTGGCTCGTCGTGCACGAGCACCTGTGTGCCTAACTGAATGCATGTGTGGTCAGTGTGTCTCATGCATGGAGATGCAGTGTTTGTTTACGCCTGTTACTAACAGCTTCTTGTGATTGCTGGTGGCTTTGTGGAATGGTGGCTCCTTAACGTGTGAGATTACAGTACAACCTCGTGCAGGCACTCAGTGTGTGTGACCTTGACGTCCGCAAATGCATGACGACGCTTCCAAGCTGTCCACAGTGAAGATTCCTGCGCCCTACTTACGCATCACCCCCTTCTTCCACTCTGATAAGCTGAATTCTGCATCATGGTTGCTGCTTTGCTCTATGATGTATTTAATAAGTCCAGAACCCAAGCTTTGGCACTCAATGACTGCGCTCTGGGGTCTACCAGAACCAGAACAAGGTGGCGGACCACAAACACCGCTGACACTTGGGTTCTTAGCAGTGATTTCCCTGGAAATTGCTTTCATTTAGGCTGTCCACGCTCTGGTTCCTTGCCTGCAGCCCTCATCATCCTCTTCCCTCTTCTCCTCTTGACACTTGGCTAGTGTTGCTCAGGACAGGAGCACAAAAAGGGGGGCTGGAACTGCAAAAGCAGGCACCTTCTATAGCACACTAAGCTCCTCTGGCAAAGCCTTCCACAAACGTTGGCCACCAAACCACTCACTCCTGCTTACATTGTTTTACATCCTCACCTTGCTTGGCTGCCTGCGTACAGCTTGAGGGTGCAACCCCAGCCTGGGGGGGGGAGACCCCTGCAGCAGATATGGGTGCCTCCAAAAAAGCCAAGTCGCGTTGGGATGAGACTCCTGCGGCTCTGGGACCAGGAGCCACCCCAGGTGCGTGCTTGTATGCGTTCTTATATGTACATGTGAGTGTGTGTACGTGTTTGAGTGTTTATGTGTGCGTGTGAGTGTGTGTGCGTAGTGTAAGTAATAATGTGATATGTGCACTCGTGCCGGTGTGTGCAGATGCGCATGATTGATTGTGTGCATGGAGCTCCTCCTCCTCCTCCTGCTCCTGTTAAAGATCTGATCTGTCACACACTCAATGCAAATTGTGCAGGAGGCGTAGGCATCACTCCTGGCTTTTTCACAGGGGCCACCCCTGCTGGTGGCATGGGCATGGAGACGCCTGCAGCAGCTGCCCTGCATAAAATCCAGGCCCAGGTGCCCATGACGCCTGAGCAGTACCAGGAGGCGCGCACACAGGTGCGGCAGGGTGTGTGTATCAGAGTGTGTGAGTTGTTGTGCATGTGTAGAAGCCTGTCTTTACGTCAAGACAGTTGATTGCAAGTGCTTTACAGTATCAGACAGAGCAATGTCATGAAACCAGCAAACTCGCTGCGAGGTGAGGCTTAATGATAGTAATGATAGTAATGATAGTAATATTGATACAATGATTAATTAAGCATGGTGTGCTCCTGGGAACACTTTGCACAAACTTGCTTTGGCCTTAAAAAAAAACGTTGGGTGCGTACAGTATTTGCTCAATCAGATAAAAGTGAGCGCAACACCCTTATGGCGAGGTACTAATCGCCCTTTTTCACATGTACACCCATGCATGCACACACAAACTTTCTTATAAATTGGCCTGTGCTCCTGCAGAAAGAGATGTGGGAGCGTAACAAACCTTTGAGTGAGGAGGAGCTGGATGCCATGATGCCAGGCGAGAAAGAAGGCTACAAGGTATGTGTATGCACACAGCGTGAAAGCTTGGTTGAAGCCTTATCCTCCACTGACCGAGCCTCCTTTGTCTACCAACAACGTATCACTCGCTCACCCTTTTACATATGGGGTGACAGCATCCTTATGCCACGTACTTTTGGTTGCCATTTGACACACGACACGACAGGCAGCACCTCTCTTGCAACAGTGTGTCGACTGCCACTTGATAAACGGTAGGCAGCATCTCTGTGTAACAATGTCTTCATCACAGAGACACACACACACACACACACACATTTTTGTGACGATGTGTCGTTTGCCCGATCAGCAGCGTGTGACACTGCTGACACAGCGTACCTGACATACTGGAGCCAGGCAAACGCGTGTGCATCAAATGATGTCTGAGCAGTCATGCGCCCTGTTCAGATACACCCCTTTGTCTTACGATGACTTTGTACGTAGACCTGGTTGGCTTTCATTGATAATGGTACTGCCTGCCAGCTAATGACGTACCTTGCAGGCCCTCACTGGCACAGAGGGCAAAGTTGATGGCTCCATGCTTCTCTTTTTGTATGCTTACGTGCAGGCCTATCTGTGCACATATGTATCCATGAAAGCGCACATTCACATTGAAAAAAAGATTTACAAATTGCAGACGTGCAGCACGGAATATGGAGCTCGTGAATGCAAGCACACCACCATGCACATTGCACGTCATTAAGGACCTCAAATGTCCCATCGACTTGACCCGTTGCCACACGCATAAAGTATGATATTGACTAATCAACCTCCTCTGCTGTCTGTAGGTCATGGCGGTGCCGGCTAACTACAACCCCATCATCGACCCAGCCAAGAAGCTGATGGCCACCCCCACACCCGGCATGACCCCGTTCTACTCCATTCCTGAGGAAAGCGATCAGGTAGGCACACATTTACATATGCGTGTTTTCTACACTGTCAGTGGAGACAGTAGCATAATTAATGCAAGCTTGTGCGTCACGTGCATTCATCATGTGCTGTCATGCATGTACAAAATACATCTTCACTTGAGCGCGCGCGCACTCTCTCACGCGCGCGCGCGCACACACACACACACACACACACACACACACATACACACACACCTCACATTTTTGCTGCAGCTGCGCAAGGACATGCCTGACGTTCCTGAGGGTCTGCCTGACATGAAACCAGAGGACATGCAGTACTTCTCAAAGCTGCTGCAGGTGTGGCTTGTGAAGCCTAGTTGTGTGTGTTTCTCTTTGTTTGTGTCTGCGTGCCATGTTAGGCCAAACGTGCAGAGAGCCTTGGGATTATGAATTGTAAGAGCTGGCATAAACATTGTGCATAAAGTAGGTCTCTTGGGCAGAAATGATGCTCAGGGTATGCTCAGGATATACGTGTCTTGTCCCTCAAAATGAGGCAGAGCTGAGCTCTGAGGAGGCCAAGGAGCACAGCATCATGGATTCAATCATTTTTGTGCTCTACCAACACCAGCACGACGGTACATTTTACTTATGCTTGTGCCTGATCTCTTTTGTGTGTTTGCGTCTTGTTTCCCAGGATGTGGACGAGGCAGAGCTGAGCCTTGAGGAGGCCAAGGAGCGCAAGATCATGAAGCTGCTGCTCAAGGTCAAGAACGGCACGCCCCCCCAGAGGAAAGCTGCCCTCAGGCACCTCACTGACAAAGCCAGAGACCTGGGCGCAGGCCCCCTGTTCAACCAGATCTTGCCATTGCTGGTGCGTGGTGTGTGGTTGTATGCAAAAAGATTGTTTTTGAGGTGTATGACTGTACGTATGTCATTTGTAGTGCGTGGTTGCTGCTTCTCCTTCTATGACCGTAAGCACTAATTTGTTACATACGCTCAGTCTTTGCCAAGAAAGGAGTCATAACCCTCAACCGATGTCAATTACGTAGAAAAGTATGCTAAGTCTCGCTTTCAACTAGACACAGACGGTAACAATTATTGGGACACCAGTTGTCGGCGTGCACTGAGTTGCATTTCATGCGGCACTGCCCTCAGCACAGGCAAGCGCACGTGTGCGCTGGCAAGCATTGTGTGCGCTGATTTTTGCCTCTCTTCACCCTTGCAGCAGCTGCTTTAAAAAGATCTCAAACACTGCTTTGCTCTTACCATACACAGTGATGTTACCGTCCCCACTTTGCTGCCATTAACACACACACACACACACACACACATCACACACACGCACACATCACACAACTCATACGCATGCAACTACCTTCAAGAACCAGCGGGAAAAAAACAGAAACGCAGATCAAACCTTAAAGGAAATGATGTTCTTACTTTGCTGTAATCAGCACCTGCTCATGATTCCAACCGCCCCCTCTTGCAGATGCAACCCACCCTAGAAGACCAGGAGCGCCACTTGCTGGTCAAGGTCATTGACCGAGTCCTGTACAAGCTGGACGACCTGGTGCGGCCGTACGTGCACAAAATCCTGGTGGTCATCGAGCCCCTGCTCATTGACGAGGACTATTACGCTCGTATTGAGGTGGGCTGCTGTTGAGCAAGGCATCAGGTCTCTGTAGGCTCTGTAAGTGTTTGATTGAAGCACAGCCGCTCTGGGCTTATGGTGTCAAGCTGTTCTTAATATGTAGGTAATTAATTTAAGGCACTGGGGTTTCATCGCTACAGTAAGAGCTGCAGTGCCAGCTCCAAAGAGCAAGGTGAGTTGGAGGGCAGGAGAAGCAGGGCAGGAGAAGCAAGGAAGGCTCAATTTGCTTGCCTTTGACGCACACACTCATTGCACACACACACACTCATTACATACAGGGACGTGAGATCATTTCCAACCTGTCAAAGGCTGCTGGCCTGGCACAGATGATTGCCGCCATGCGCCCTGATATCGACAACATCGATGAGTACGTGCGAAACACCACAGCGCGTGCCTTCAGTGTGGTGGCCGGTGCCTTAGGCATCCCTGCCCTGCTGCCCTTCCTCAAAGCTGTGTGCTTGTCCAAGAAGTCGTGGCAGGTGAGAGCGGAGTTGCCGTTGAGGCTCTGTAAGCATGTGTGTGTGTGTTGGCCTACATTTGTACCTGGCGGTTGCGAATTGACTTTACCCTGTTCGACAGGTGACATGAGCAATGCCAATAGCCAATTGCCTGGTGTCAGTATTACTTGATGCCTGCCTGGAAGCTGGCCTGTCGTGTGCTTGCGCTTTTCCTGTTACACCTGTCTGAGTTGTGGCAGGCAGTCTGCTGATGTCTGCATTTGTTCGACATGATGGACGAATGCTCAGAAGCCGGCATGTTTGCCTATGACCTGCAGCTCCACTCCTGTCACTTACGCACACAATACATACGTACACACATTCATACATTTTACCTACATAAATGCACGGGACATTATACTCACACTCACACATACACATGCACACACACACAAACACATGCACACACACACAAACACAAACACACAGGCACGGCACACGGGCATCAAGATCAACCAACAGATCGCCATCCTCATGGGCTGCGCCGTGCTACCTCACCTCAAGTCAATGGTAGATATTATCAAGCACGGCTTGACGGACGAGAACCAGAAGGTCAAGACCATCACAGCCCTGTCGTTAGCCGGTAAGGGAGGAGACCTTTGGCTGCCCCCCACTGTGACAAATTTTGGCTTTTTCCTGCTACACATCATGAACGACCCATACATTGTTTGCGCAAACTGTACTGCTGGCGCCGTTTGAAATGTTACTGTAAATTAGTGCATGTATTTTTGAAGGTTTGTTTTAAAAGAGCGCAACAAGGGTGAAGGACTTTGTTAACCTGTGATTGATTTTCAAAGCTTGTCATTGAGTTAGACGACTTCTACTTGATCTACATTCATTCACCCATTTTTCTGTTGATTATACACTCAGGTCATTGATATTGTATATGTGCAATTGAACGATTCCCCGTGAGAACTGGGGCCCTTCTTGCTTGTGACTCTCCTTTATTGTGTAGCCACTGCAAGGCTTGTAAATGCACGTGCACAGTTTAGTTTAGTTTGGATTACAAAGGCATTCAACCTGGAATGGCTGCTCAACCTATGAGAAAGAGGTAGACCTCAAGACAAACCAAAGGGCTGCACGTGCACACAAACCCCCCAAGTACACATACACAAAGAAGTACACACACCACACGCACATGTTTGCAGCTCTGGCCGAGGCAGCCACCCCCTATGGCATTGAGTCCTTTGACGATGTCCTAGAGCCGCTGTGGCGTGGCATCCGTAGCTTACGCGGCAAAGTGCTAGCTGCGTTTCTGAAGGCCATCGGCCACATCATCCCCCTCATGGATGCTGAGCACGCGTTCTACTATACACGAGAGGTGGGGTACTGGTTTAGCCGTGAGGGCTGTGGGTGATGGATAATTTAAAAAGCAAAGCACGGGCACAATAAGTGCTGAAGGGGTGCCCTGCAGCAAGTTGATGGGGCTGTAGAAAGCACTCGTTTGCTTTTGATGGGCTGATGTGAAGCTTCATGTTTCCAGGACACCAGCTTCACTTGACTGCCCTTTCTTTCACTCATCCCAGCTGCACACAATGGACATTGCACGTGCAGCTCTACGTGCGTGTGGTGCGTGCGTGCACACAAGTGCGCTGCTTAAGGGGCAGCAAAGTGTTACTTTGTTGTTATGCCCTGCAGTCATGGTCGCGCTACAGCTGCATGCAATGATGCGTGCCTTGTGCTGCTGTTATGTTTGTCTGTGTTTGGCCTGCATGGTAGGGTGGACTAATTCTTGTGCTGCTGTTATGCTTGCTGTTATGTCTGTGTTTGGCCTGTATGGTAGGGTGGACTAAATGTTGTATTGCTCCTGGCGTGGCCTGCAGGTCATGATCGTGCTGAAGCGCGAGTTTGCCACGCCTGACGAGGAGATGAAGAAGATTGTGCTCAAGGTGGTGAAGCAGTGTGTGAGTACAGAGGGCGTGGAGAGCGACTACATAAAGACCGAGATCTTGCCTGAGTTTTTCAAGGCCTTCTGGGTGCGGCGTATGGCTCTTGACAGGTGAGTGCGCGCTACAAGCTCTGCAACTTGCTGCAGACGTTTTCCACGGACAAAAGTTCAAACACGCGACAGACGTCTGTGTTCCTGTACCCTCGCCCACACTTGCTCACACATGTGCAAGTCACGAACACGTAAAAATCGCAAACTGCACACATCACACTCAGAGAAGAAGGAACTCCCACATGCATTCACGCACCGCATAAGCTCACACACATACTTGAGCGCGCACCCATGTGCACGCACACGCGCACACATACACACACACGTACTCACACAACCCTCCACGTTCACACGCCTCACACAGGCGAAACTACCGTGCCCTGGTGGAGACCACGGTGTCCCTGGCAGACAAAGTGGGGTGCTCTGAGATCGTGGGGCGGGTGGTGGAGGACCTCAAGGATGAGAGCGAGCCCTACCGGCGCATGGTTATGGAGACAATTGAAAAGGTGGGTTGAGCTTGCAATACTGAGAGAGGCAAGCTGCTATTGGAAATGGTAGCAAGGAAATGGACTGCACGTTGTGGCCGCTCATAACTCTGGAGGCAATAAAATGATAGGTGGTTGAAGTGGGTAGAGTCTGCAAAATTTAGGCGTTCTGTTTTGGCTTTGCTTATCGCAAATGTTGGTTTTAGGCTGCCATGTCGATGAGATTTGATGCACAATTGGACGGAACTTGGAAGCCATCGTAAAGGCACCAGAGTGGGTTGCTGCATGCCATGGCAAAGGCTCGGGAGTGCCGTGCTGCTACACCCATCTCACTTTCCATAAAAAACACAATGTCTAGTAATGATAAAATTGTGTCATCTGTATACCCGTGGTATGTAGTGCACACACTAATGATGACAATGTGTTCACATACATGTGCATCACACCAGCAGATTGCAGGCCCACACTAAGAGACACACACACTCACACACCCACATACCGACCCTCATACACCCTTCAACCCAAACACTTACGCACATACACACACGCAACGCACACATGTGTGCGCATGCGCATCCTCACGTAAGAGTGTGAACCAAGCTACTTTCTGCATCGTTTCTGCTGCAGGTGGTCAGCAACCTGGGCAGCAGTGACATTGATGCACGACTTGAGGAGCTGCTCATTGATGGTATCTTGTACGCTTTCCAGGAGCAGGTAGGAATCAGTACCACTTTGAAGCATCACCAGTGCTGTTTGGGAGCAAAATTGCCTACAGGCATCCTTGTGTGAGCATGTGATATAAAACTTTCATTAGGGTTAGTTTCATGTTTGGTCCCGTTCAGTAGCAGTCCAGAAGCCCAGTAATACGCCATTCCTTTGCAGCCTTTCGTGTATGTATAATGTCCTGCATCCAGTACTTGCACCTCAATCTGTGCAGAGTAAGCTGGTGATTTGCAATGGTGAAGGCAAGTGTGCGACGCAGCAGGACAAAGACCTCTCTTGCTCAGTGGGAGATAATGAACCCAAACATCTCCTCTCGTGTCTCCTGCCCTACTCATCAGTGGGAGATAATGAACCCATCCAGTGCTCATCTCCTCCCCCAAACTCCTCCCCCCTTCAGTAGCCCCTTGATTGCTTCTTGTGCGCATCCAGGTGGGCGAGGATGCGCACGTGATGCTTAACGGCTTTGGCACAGTGGTCAACTCCCTGGGCAAGCGGGCCAAGCCATACTTGCCGCAGGTTTGTGTGTGCTCTGACTCCATGTGCCAGCTTGTTCAAGTGTGAAGGCTCACGAACTAAGCCAAGATATCCTGACATGCCCTACGAGGGTGAGAAAAAGGGAAGGAGTGGAATTACAACAGACTACCTTGAAATACGCTGCACGATGTAGGTTTGTGGAACCATCAAGTGGCGCCTGAACAACAAGTCAGCCAAGATTCGCCAGCAGGCCGCTGACTTGATTGCTCGCATTGCACCCGTCATGAAAGCGTGTGATGAGGAGCAGCTGCTCGGCCATTTAGGTGCGTGGGTGGCGTTGCTCGTGGGGCTGTGTACGCTGAGCTTTTTGGGTGCCAAGTGCGGGTGTGATGCGTGCTTGGTAGTGCACTCTGTCCATGGATGTGAAGGCGTTTCACGAGGTTGAGTTTGAAGGAAAATGGATTTCGTCGTTGTGCTGCACCTGCTGAGCATAGCTTTGCTGCATGTCACGTGTTGAGGGGGTGTACTGCTTTGTCACTGTGTCCATAAAGTGGAGTGCTTTCCAAAAGGGTCATGATGTGAGGACATGAAAGAAACTTCCTGCAGGCAATTGAAGCAGTCTTTTCCAATAAAGGTACTGGGTCATGCAAAACGCTCTGTCATGGAAAGGAAAAAAGGACAACGACTGAGGACTCACACACTCATTGTGCCTGTGTGAGTAGCTGGCTACTAGGATAAGAGCTTGAGAAGGGCAAGAGCTTTGACGCACTTGAGCACTCAAAGGCACACGCAAGCACACATGCATGCATCGATTTCAATGCGAGCTGGAAGGAGGTATAAGCAGCGTATCGGCTCATAGCACATATGAAATTGATGGCTTAGACATTTGACCTCCTGGATGAACTCAGTTCTGGTGTTGGAACTCTGTAATGAATGCCAATATAACACAATGTATGACGTTGATGCCCTCCCTTTCTCCTTTTGCAGGTGTCGTGTTGTACGAGTACTTAGGGGAGGAGTACCCAGAGGTTTTGGGCTCCATCCTGGGCGCCTTGAAAGGCATTGTCAACGTCATCGGTATGACTAAAATGACGCCCCCCATCAAAGAACTGCTGCCGCGGTTGACGCCCATTTTGAAAAACAGGTAGGCAGCAGAGGGGGGAAGATGCTGTGGTTCGGAAGATGCTGTGGGGTGTTGGTCTGACTCACGTGTGTTGGGGCCTATCCTCCAAGGAAATGCACATGATGGACGTGTGCAAATTGCGTAACCTGAGCAAGCACACAGGCCTATATGCATTTAGATGTAATAATGACATGCACACATGAACGCACACGTGCCACCTCTACCATGCAGGCACGAAAAAGTGCAAGAGAACTGCATAGACCTTGTGGGCCGCATTGCTGATAGAGGGGCCAGCTACGTGCCAGCGCGCGAGTGGATGCGTATCTGTTTTGAGCTCCTAGACATGTTGAAGGCCCACAAAAAGGCCATCCGCCGTGCCACAGTCAACACCTTTGGCTACATTGCAAAGGCCATTGGACCCCAGGTGTGTGTGTGTGTCTTCACGTTCATCTGGGTGTTGGTGGATGTCCTCATGTAGGTGTAAGTGTTGATGTGTGGCTGTACAAGCTTTTGTGTGTTATGTATGTGTGTGTTTGAGAAGTCAAAGCTTGTATTGCTCTTAGTCTTTTATTCACCCGTCCCTTCTTAAACAAATTGCTCACCTGAGCCCTTTTGTCGTTTGCCCTTCTCACTTGCTCTTACGCTTTTTATGCCTCCGTGCTTGACCTGTGAATGTAGGATGTGCTCGTGACGCTCCTGAACAACTTAAAGGTCCAAGAGCGCCAGAATCGCGTGTGTACCACAGTTGCCATCGCTATTGTGGCAGAGACCTGCGCCCCCTTCACAGGTGAACAATTGTGCGTGTGTGTTTGCGTGTGTGTGAACTTGCACACGTATGTGTGTTCATGCGTGCATGTGTATTTGTTTGAGTATTTGCATGTATGGGCGCATTACGTGTTCATGTGTGTGTGAACGTGCATTGTCTAGGACTGTTTGAATGTGTGCGTGCTTGCCTGTGATGTGTGCATGCGTGAATGTATTTGTGTTCCGTCTGACTGACTTGCTTGTTTCTTGAGGTCTATCCCTAAATTCTGAGTCTGCATCTCGTCTCGTCTCGTCGTTGACGTCCCCTATCACCACTGCCACACACATACATACACGCACATGCGCACACACACACACACACACACACACGCAAACATGCACATGCACACACGCACACACACAAAATCACACACGTGTTGATCTACTCAGTCACACTGCATTGGCACCCGCAGTCTTGCCCGCCCTCATGAATGAGTACCGTGTGCCAGAGCTGAACGTGCAGAACGGAGTGCTGAAGGCGCTGTCCTTTATGTTTGAGTACATTGGAGAAATGGGCAAGGTGTGTACAATGGTTCCATTAAGAGTGTTACCTGAGGGTATCCTGAGGGTGTTACCAGGCTGAACTGGGTTTCTAATTGTGCAAATGTATGCCTTTATACCTTGTGAACAGGGAGACAGATGTGGGTAATAAACAAAAAAGAAAGATTTGGCTGAAGGTCGTCCCTTTCATAACAATTGAGATTTTGCTTGCAGCCATTCACGACTACGCGCAAACTGCGGTGCCTACAATAAGCGGTCAAAAACTTTCCCTTTAAGATAGGACAGCTATGGACAGTACATTGTCCTACTTGCTTTATGGAACTGCAAAACGCTTTGACTTGTGAGGGTTCTTCAAGAACCTCCAACAAAGTATTGTTAAAGTATGGTCACGTCACGCATTGTAAGCGTGCTTACTTACACACACACATGCATGCGCGTGCAGGATTACATCTTTGCCGTAGCGCCCCTTTTAGAAGATGCGTTGATGGATCGAGACTTAGTGCATCGTCAGACTGCGGCTGCCGTGGTGCAGCACATCAGCTTAGGCGTGGCGGTGAGTGCTGTGTTTATGCTTGTGGTTACGTGCTTGTGGTTATGACCGTAACAATGGAGTTCGTTTTGAAGTTGTTCTATTTTTGAAGCATGAAGAATGGTGATAGGCATGGTACGCGCACAGTCGTGGCGGTGCAATTTGCGTTGATTAGAACCTTTGTGTGTGGAGTATCTTGTACTTCCACCTATCCTCTTGATAGTATCCTTATGAGGAAGGCGTTGCGGTGGGTGTTTGCATAAGCTTCTTGCTCTGGAGAGGTGCAGCACTGACATTGTGAATGCTGCCCTGCATAGTCATGAGCAGCAGATTGAAACCAATGACCCTACACTTGCAAGCCGTACTTAAGCTAAGATCAACCTTGTTGGTTGGCAGTTTGTGGTTGTGGCCAATTAAAAAAAGTTTCTCATTGAGGATTTTGCTTTTCGCGATTTTTGATGGTAATAGATATGCTTGGAGTTGGCAAGCACGGTGTTTGCACACTTGCACACTGCATACAACCTATGCACAGGATCTACAAACAAATGCGCACGGTTGCTCGATGCAGGGATGAGTGTAGGCTCCGGACATAGGTACAGTCGTGCCTTGTGCTCACGCCTGCAACTTACTCTATCGCCAACGTGCAGGGCTTGGGATGTGAGGAGGCGTTGGTGCACCTGCTGAACTACGTGTGGCCAAACATTTTTGAGACCAGCCCGCACGTGGTTCAAGCTGTGTCGGGGGCCATCGACGGATGCCGGGTTGCGTTGGGGCCGTGTGCGGTGCTTAGCTACACACTGCAGGTATGCAGCAGTGTTGTGTGTGTTTGTGCAGCAATCGCATGTGTAGGACATGTTTGCATGCGTAGCACTTGTTTGCTCGTTGTTGTAACTGATGTGTATATGTGTGCGTGTGCGCACGTAACTAACTCAGCCTGTAGCTGGTTTCGTACTTGCAAGTTGTGATGAAACCATAAGCATGATTAAGCAAACAGGATCGTTGTGTTGGACAGCAAAGTACCGACATTACCATGCAGGGTTGAACCTGCAATCCCGAATATTCTGGATTGACCATAGATTACTAGGCTTTCAGGGCAGCTACTTAAAACTAATGCACATTATTGCTAAATCTTTTGCTTTGGTACAGGTGAGCAGCCTTGCCAGGTTGGATGCCTTCTATATCCAAACCAAACTCAAATACTTGCTGCATATCATTGTTGAAATATGGGGAATTTCACATGGCAGACCAGCCAGCGTTGCACCCTTGTTTTGAGCTACCATCTGCAGGCGCATTGCGGCAAATCCTAGGATGGGGGCTTGTTTTATTGAGCCATAGAGAAGGGCCACTTTTGACAAATGCACAAAATGCACAAACTAGTTGCGCATGCCCCCCTCACAAACCCTTGCAACACACTCATGTTTTAGGGGTTATGGCACCCAGCACGCAAGGTGCGCGAGGTGTACTGGCGCATCTACAACAGCCTCTACATAGGGGCCCAAGACGCTCTGGTGGCTTTCGTGCCTCGTATGGAAGACGATACACACAACACGTACCAGCGCTACGAGCTCGACCTCGTCATCTGAGAGATTGTGTGATGTCCGCAAGCAAGGCTTGGCTAATTTGCTGCAAAGTAGTTTTAAATGAGCTGTGGTGGCATTTCTAATAGTCAGTATTACTGTTTAAAGGTATTGCCTTTCTTACTCACCGGTTTCACCTGCAAAAGGGTGTGCCACGCCGGCTTAGCACGTGCTGCTTAGCTAGCATGATCAATGACTGCAGGAGCGTTGATGTAGAGTGCTGTTGTACATTACACGCTCGCAGCTGCTATACCCATGTATACAGCCGTGGACGTATTTTTTGCTCTTCATGTATGTCACAGACTTCTTTTTGCTCTTGTTGAGCTCTATTGCCTTCTATCATACTCAGTATGAAAGGAGGCTAATTATGTGTAGGACGTCCTTTGCTACAGACGTTGGGCAGACAATGAACAATTTTTCTGTACCTTGCTATTCTGTAGATGCCTTCGACAATAGTGTTGATACCTCTACAAAAGCTGCATCGTTGTCTTCCTGTTCTTAAGCAAAGCACTGTCTTTGAATCTTAGAGTTTCATGCTGCAACAAGAAATGCTGCCTCTAACATGCTCAGTATCAAGTTGGGATTGCAAAGGTAAGGACTTTGAAGGCAAAGCTCTTGGATGTGAGGGACTGCTATATTAGAGGTATAACATGTAGTTGTTAGCACCTAACATGCAGTTGACCTCCAGCCGTCCAGATACTGTACAGGTCGCTCCCATCCCCGCTAAACAAAACAACAATAAATTAACAAGGAAGGGGGTGGTGCTTCTTTGGAGTGACAGGAAGTAGTAACTTAGGTAAGGTAAAATTACATCGCTAGTAACTTAGGGAGACTGGGAGCAGCTCAGCAGCACCGCCAGCCATCAGCATATCCACCTTCCCCAGACAGCGCCGCCGGCGGCCAAATGATCTTAGAATATTTCAACCTCATTGAGATCAAGTGCTGTGAGGGCACTAGACCTCAGAAGCAGTTGAAAAAATTACAATTATCGACATGGACAAAACAGAGTTTATGAACAAGTGCAAGGCATTCATCGAGCATGAGGTGGACAAATCGAAGGCCCCTGTGATTGAGCACTTTGACTCACTGAAGACTCGTC
>Ga0307948_1000703_pt1 | contig 22961 bp, 21 predicted proteins | sample OrgLakmetagen280_FD_201824 | JGI IMG/M metagenome (GOLD analysis project Ga0307948, IMG submission 201824) | Saline water microbial communities from Organic Lake, Antarctica - #280 | ecosystem: Environmental > Aquatic > Non-marine Saline and Alkaline > Saline | place: Antarctica: Organic Lake...
GAATCTGTCCATGAAAACAGCACCGAGGAATGATCCGACAAAGAGGCAACCCGTCAGAGAGCGTATCCCTGAACAAGCTTCTTCCACCCCCACACTCCCCTCCGGAAGGATTAGAATATTGCCCTGTCGTTCGATCTCGTAGCCCAGAAAGTCGAATAGACCAAAAACGACGACCGTCACTTTATTCATCAAAAAGACGCGGATTTTGTTATCCAACATGGGGAGCATTGGTGCCGAAAGGAGCCAAATCGCAGCAGGAAACACGAAAAGCAATGTCACTGAAATTCGTGATTTCAGGCTCATCGCTTTGCCGTCAACCGTCTCCTTGGTGAAGATAAACACCGCGCTGAGCATCAGGCCGCAAAAGCTCATAGAGACTGCAAGTGAAGCAAATTGCTCAGGTCCGGTCGCCATCCGGAGTATCATGCCGATGAAATAGAGCGATAAAGAGGCGAGAAAACCTATTACAGCAATCCACTCCAGCGTGCGGGTCACGCCAGTGGGATGAGCGGGAGGCAAGGAATTTTCTTCCGCCTCAGAACCCGTAAACAAGTAACTGCGGATACTCGGCCAGCGACTGTAGACAAGATAGCCTACGAAAAACGGCACAAGGAAACCAAAGCTGTAATCTTCGTTATTTGACCACCAGAAAAGTTGGTCCCACACCATTAAGAGCGCAAAACCCAACAAAAGAAAGGCAGCCAGAATCTGGCTGCGCTGAAGATGCTTAAATATATGGCTTTCCTTAACTTCGCTCACAAATGGATAAAAGGGATAAAAGGGATGAAATGAAAAAAATGACCTAAACAGGTTGAACACCTCTAGATTTGAGCTCCAGGAATCTAAAGGCAACCCCGAAAAGCCAATTCCAATGACGCTAATTAACCATCGACGAAAGCACTGAAGAATGCCAATTTGACTCTTTGAAATAGATGACAAAAGCTACCTCCAGTCCTTCGAAGAACCAACTTCCACCCTCCATGGAGCGGCTGCATGCCTATTGGCGCATGCCCTACATCCTCGCACCAAAAAACCCGGAAGACAGTGGTAATCCATTCACCAGGATTACTGAAAGTGGTGATGACCGGAAGGAATACATCTTACTGCGAGGCGAGCTGAACTATATCGTCATGAACCGATACCCTTACAATGCCGGGCATTTACTGGTGCTTCCATACCGCGAAGTTGGCCGGCTTGAGGATTTAAAAAAGGAAGAACGATACGAACTGATGGATCTTATCGTTACAGCACAGCAAATCCTCACCCGCGCTTTGAAGCCCGACGGTTTCAACACCGGATTCAACTTCGGCAAGGCCGGCGGAGCAGGCATACCTTCGCACCTGCATTGCCACGTGGTGCCCCGTTGGGATGGAGATACCAACTTTATGCCGGTCATCGGTCATACGCGCGTGCTGCCGGACTCGATGGATGCCATGTGGGAACGTCTCAGCGAATGTATCGAGGCCTAGCCTAATCTTAGTCGCCCAACGACGCTCAACAACCACTGCAACCCTATCTTAGACGGACCCTATGCCGCAGGAAACAATACAATTTGCCAGCTCGCGCCAATTGAGCCAACTTTACAACGACGACCCGAGAAATCTCGATGAGGCGGAACGTATACTGGGCGCTCACCTGACAAGCCGTGAAGACTGGGTTAAAGTCGAGGGCGACACAGAGGCCATCGCGAAGACAAAAACACTCTTCGAACTACTGGAAGAAGCGAGAAGACAAGGCATTCAGATTCGAAATTCGGACTTTCACTTCACCATGCGCTGCGTGGCCGAAAATCGGGGCGACGAGCTACGCAGTATTTATGCAGACCCTCTTATCATCAAACTACGGCGGCAAAGCGTTGTTCCAAAAACTCTTAACCAAAAGCGCTATCTTCAGGCAATCGCCAAATATCCGGTGACCTTCGGCATTGGCCCTGCCGGGACAGGTAAGACCTACCTCGCCATGGCCATGGCCCTACAAGATCTACTGAATGGCTCGGTCGAGCGTATCATCCTCACACGCCCGGCGGTGGAAGCAGGCGAAGCACTCGGCTTCCTGCCCGGCGAACTGAAGGAAAAGATCCTCCCCTACCTCACTCCGCTCTATGATGCCATGCACGACATGGTAGGCAAAGAGCAGACGGAGCAGCTTCTGGAACGCGGAGTCGTCGAAATCGCCCCCCTGGCTTACATGAGAGGCAGGACACTATCGAATGCGTTTGTTGTGCTCGACGAGGCCCAGAACACAACCCATGAGCAAATGATGATGTTTCTCACACGCCTCGGCGATGGTAGCCGTATGGTTGTAACCGGCGACATCACGCAAATCGATTTACCACGCTCGAAGCAGTCGGGCCTGCGGGAAGCGTCGCGCGTGCTTAAAAATATACCACAAATTAAGCTTTTCCACTTTGAAGGGCATGACGTCGTTCGTCACCCGTTGGTGCAGGAAATAATTAACGCCTACGCACAAAACACACCTGAATAATTATCCGATGGCAGCATTTTACACAAATCTGAAAAATAGAAGATCCAAGGACGGCGTCGGCTCTTCCTCGCGCGGTGTTAAATCCAGAGATAAAGACACTTCGGCCGCCAGTCACTTTTTCGAAACCAGCACTTGGATCGAAAGCGGGCTCTTTTTTGTCTTTTCTGCGCTTGTCGTCATCATCGCTTTTTTAGGCGAAGAGCCGAAGGGCCCTCGTATCATACTTAATCAAGCAGCACCAACACGTATCGTTGCCGAGTTCCCTTTTAAATACGAGAGCTTCGTCGAAGAAGAAATCGAGGCCGCGGCAATACGCGCGCAAGTGCCCCCGGTCTTTCAGCGCAGCTTCGAGCCCTTTGAGAAGTTTCGTAACTTCACCGCAGACCTGAGCAGCAGCATCGCAAAAACTCAGATTAACTTTGAATCAAAAAATGAAGAGGTCTTTGAAGGAGTCTTTGAAGCTGAGCTTGAGGCTACGACGGAAGCAGTCATTGAGCGCAGTAAACTAAACATTGAAGCAAATACCATCCTGCGGCTCACAGAGATGACCGAGCCGAAGGAACGGTCGAGTCTAATCAACGATGCGCTCAGTGTCCTGAAAAACATCTATGAAGATGGCATCTATTCAAGCAACCGGACGGAAACCAAGAACCCGCAGGTCACAGTTATACAACTCGTGGATGAGAGCGGCCGCGCCAATTTACCAAACGCACGTTCAATCAACGATGCCCGTGTCACTTTACGCGTCCGCCTCAATGCCCTGTCGTCTGATTCCGAAACGGCACGGCTCCTTTTTGAGATCTTCGGCGCCGGCTTAAAGCCAAATCTCTTTTATAGTGAAACCGCAACACAACGTGCCATCGACCGAGCAGTCGCCAAACTGGAACCACGCTTTATCAGTTTCAGCGAAGGCGACACACTGGTTGAACCAGGGAAGCTGGTCAATGAAGCTGACTTGGAGCGCTTGAGTGCCTACAAGGAAGCAGAGCTGCAGCAGGGCAATCGCTCGTTAGTATTCAATGAACTCTTCCTCAACCGGATCGTTTTGACCGCCTTGATGTTGATTGCGATTTATATTTATCTCCGGCAGGGACTGAAGGACTTACGCAAGCGGAACCGATCCATAGCAGTCACTGCGGTCTGCATCCTCTTAAACCTCATACTCATTCGACTGATAATCCTGGTTGGTGACAGCGAGATAATTAACAGTGGCACGACTCGTAGCATGATGCCCTTTATCGCGCCATACGCATTGGCACCGATGCTCGTGGCAGTTCTGGTCGGCGCCGCACCTGCAGTGCTCGCCACGCTAATCATCTCCGTGACTTTCGGCATCACCCAAGGCAACTCCATCGACTTCTTACTCATCGCCTTTCTCTCTGGTGTGGTAGGCACCTTCGCCGGATCAAACATTCGCAAACGTTCGCAACTTGTCCGCGCGGGACTACTGGCAGGAGCCAGCGCAGCGATCGCCGGTGCCGTTATTGCAGGCCTGAATGGCTTTTCCATTGGCCTGATCGGCCAGCAAACTCTAATTGCGATTATTGTCGGCGGTATCACCGGCGTGCTCGCCGTCGGGCTCTTGCCCATCTTCGAGCAGATGTTTAAAATCACCACTGAAATCACGCTGCTAGAATTGACCGACTTCAACCACCCCTTGCTCAGACGCATGCAGCTTGAAGCACCGGGCACTTACCATCATAGCCTGATGGTAGCAAATCTGGCAGAAAATGCCGCGGCCCAGATTGGAGCCAGTCCACTACTCTGCCGGGTCTGTTCCTTTTTTCATGACATCGGAAAACTCGTTAAGCCGGAGTATTTTGTCGAGAATCAGCGAGATGGGGTGAACCCCCACGACGAAAAAAACCCTTCGATGAGTGCTCTGGTCATTAAGGCACACGTCAAAGAAGGCGTCGAAATGGCCCGTAAATATAAGCTCCCGCGGGTGATCGTGGATGTCATCCGCCAACACCACGGCACCAGCTTGATTCAATATTTCTACTACCAAGCTCAGCAGCGAAAAAAGAAAGATACGGCAAATCCAATCTCCAAAAAACCGGAAGAACTACGGGTCGACGAAAGCACTTACCGCTACGACGGCCCCAGACCAGCATTCAAGGAAAGTGCGATTATTTTCTTTGCTGACGGAATTGAGGCGGCAAGCCGAAGCCTGAAAAAGGTGACTCAGCCCAACATCGAAGAGCTGATCGATAAAATGTTTCAAAGCCGGATAAAAGATGGGCAACTTGACGAATGCCCACTCACCTTCCAGGAACTCGACAAAATTAGAAAAAGTTTTGTCTATACCCTACTCAACATGCTCCATGCCCGCATCGAATATCCAAAGAGTGAGGCAGAGGAAAAGGAGAACTCAAAAACACCCGAATCCGATGGAAAAACTACACCTGGAAGTGAGCAACCAGTATAGTCGTCTGGAATCACCGGAAGCAGCCACACTTGAATTGTTTAAGCTGCTGCACGCTTCCGGGAAATTCCCGATTTCTGGAGGAGAGCTCTCGGTAGCCTTTGTCGATGATGTCACAATCGGCCGGGTTCATGGCGACTTCATGGACGATCCTACAGCGACGGATGTAATTACCTTTCCCGCTGACCCAGAGATGACATCCGCGGGCGAAATTATCGTCTCGGTTGATCATGCGCAGTCACAGGCTAAAGAACTGGGCGAGGACTTCAGCAGAGAACTATCGCTGTATCTAGTCCATGGTTGGCTACATTTAGCCGGGTTGGATGACCGGAATGATGATGATCGTCAAAAAATGCGGGCCGCTGAGCAAGTAGCGCTTGCGCTTTTAGAGTCGGCTGAAAAGCTTCCACGATATTGCCTACGCAGTTGAATATGAGCGAAGAGAAACCAGAGCCAAAAGTCCCAATCACCCCACCTGAAAAGTGGGTCGATCTTTATGGTGATTATCTCTACGGGTTTGCTATGTCGCGGTTAAGAAATGCGGAATCCGCTTCAGATTGCGTGCAGGACACTTTTTTGGCAGGTATCAAGGCGCTGGATCGATTCGATGGCAGTCGAGACATCAAATTCTGGTTGCGCGGCATCATGCGTAACAAGATCGTCGATCAGATACGCAAATCGGTGAAAGAAAACCAAGTCGATATTGAGGCTGAGGACGAGGCTCTACTGGAGAGTTTCTGGTTTAAATACAGCGGTATCGCCACCACTAATCCGGACCCGTGGGAGTTCAACCCGCGTAAACACTACGACAACGGCGAATTCTGGATTGTTTTCCAGAAGTGTATTGATCAGGTGAAAGACCCGGCACGTCAGGCCTTCATTTTGCGAGTGCTGGAGGATCAAACAACTGAAGAAGTTTGTAAGGTAATGGATGTAACACCGAATTATCTCTGGGTTTTGCTGCACCGAGCAAGGTCCCAGCTTAAAACTTTACTCGAACAAAATTGGATTAATCCGTAAAAACAGTAAGATAACTCTCAATGTTTACCTGCAAACAAGTTTCAAACGCACTTTCTAAAGAGGACTACGATAAGTTACCTCCGATGCGTCGTTTTTTCCTGAAACTACATGTTAAACTCTGCATCTTTTGCGGGAAGTTTAACAAACAGGTCATGGATTCACAAGACATGTGTCGTTGCTACAAAGAGCACGAAGAGAACATGGTCGATTATCGTCCGAAGATGGAAGATGATAAGAAGAGTGAACTCAAAAAGTTACTCTTTTCCCAGACGCAGGATCGTTAGTATTGTAGATTGTCGTTCGTCGTTTGTCGATCGTAGCGATGGCACGCTAGTGCCGTCGATTGTCGGCCTGAGTAAGCTACGGCCTTGCTAGCGCAACGTCGCTACGAGGACAGACTCTTAAGGCCAAACATTTAGTGAATGCTAATAACATTTCGAACCAATTGCGTGCTTGCCCGCCATAAGAAGACGATTACTCATTAAAGCATGGATTCATGCGATACCCCTGCCTGCCAATCGGCTCGTGAACTCTTTCAGGATCTGGAAGAATACTACGATGACGATAACCTTTACTTCCGCACTATAGGCTCTGTCCTGGAAGCTGCGGATTTACTGGATCTACCGCACCAGATTAAGCTCGTCGTCGCTCAACCGAAAAACGAAATTATGGTGCACTGCCCTGTCCGGATGGATGACGGCAGATGGGAACTCTTCAAGGGATACCGCGTGCAACACAATAATGTGCTCGGCCCTTATAAAGGGGGCATCCGCTACCACCCTGAAGTGAAGCTCGATGAGGTAAAGACCCTCGCTCTACTGATGACAATGAAGTGCGCTTTGGCTCGCCTACCCTACGGCGGAGCCAAAGGCGCACTTAAGATTGATCCACGTGCGGTCAGCACCAGCGAGTTAGAACGTGTCACCCGCCGATTGACCGCCGCGCTCGGAAACAATATTGGCCCCGACTATGACATTCCAGCTCCCGACGTGGGCACCAACGCCCAGACCATGGCTTGGATGACAGATACCTATATTAATTTCGCCGAGTCTTCGAACAAGGTCACCGCGCGCGGTGTTGTCACTGGCAAACCGCTTGAATTCGGAGGCTCCGCAGGCCGCGAAAAAGCGACCGGCCAAGGCCTTGTCTACGTGCTTGAAACACTGCTTCCTGGTATGGGCATTGAGCTGTCCGAACAATCATTCAGCCTTATCGGTTATGGTAATGTCGGTTCATGGACTGCTCGCCTCCTACAAGCCAAAGGCTCAAGACTCAAAGCCGTTCTGGATCACACCGGAGCCATTATCAATGAATCCGGAATAGACGCCGAAAAGCTGGCCAAATACGTGCGCGAAAACGGCGGCGTGGCCGGATTCCCTGACGCTCAGGAAGCCTCCGAAAACACCTTCTACTGCACTCCCGTCGACCTCTTTATTCCGGCTGCGCTCGAACAAATGGTTGATCTGGAACATGCCGAAAAGATTCAGTGCAAGGTCCTCGTCGAAGCGGCCAATGCGCCGACCACGCCAAGAGCAGAACAACTCCTCCTCAGTAAAGGCGTTGAGGTTCTGCCGGCGATCCTTTGCAACTCCGGAGGTGTCACTGTCAGCTATTTTGAGTGGAAACAAAATCGCCAATCCGAAACCTGGGATGAAGAACTAGTCGATGAACGCCTGCAAAAAGTTATGCGGCGAGCCGCCGAACTCGTGCTAAAGACTTCAAAAGAGCTCAACTGCAACATGCGCATCGCCTCTTACGCTGCCGCTTTAAAGCACATTAATACAGTGTATGCCATGCGAGGCATCTTTCCATAACCAAAAAGCCTGCTAAGGCTCCATCAATGAATGCCATCGTCTTCAAACCCATCTACCAGGAACGAGTCTGGGGCGGTCGTGATCTAGAGAATAAACTCGGGCGCACCCTGGCAAAAGGCAAAGTGATCGGCGAGAGCTGGGAAATTGTGGATCGCCCCGAAGCGCAATCGCTCATGGAGGACGGCAGAAGTATTCGCGAACTGATTCAAGCTGAACCCGAGGCAATTATGGGCAGCGGATGGCCTGGAGAGCGCCCGTTCCCAATCTTGGTCAAATGGCTGGACTGCCAGGAGAAGCTCAGCCTTCAAGTGCATCCGCCGGCAGAGGTTGCCTCCGAACTCGGCGGCGAGCCGAAAACAGAGTGCTGGTATATTGCCGAAGCTGAGCCGCATGCCACCCTGATGGCAGGGCTGAAGCACGGCGTGACTAAAAAGCAATTTGAAGACGCTCTTAGAGACAACGCCTTGGAGCCGCTGGTCCACTCAATCCCGGTTCAAGCCGGTGAATCTATTTTCATTCCCAGCGGAAGGCTGCACGCAATCGGTGGCGGTAATCTTATTCTGGAGATTCAGCAGAACTCTGACACCACCTATCGCGTTTACGACTGGGGCCGAGTTGGTCTCGATGGGCAACCCCGCCAACTCCACATCGAAGCCTCTCTGAAAAGCACCCACTTTGATGACTTCGAACCTGAGACGCTCAAGCCCACCGGAAGCTCGCAAAATCTGGCAAAAAGCGATGTTTTCAATCTGCGAAAAGAAGTGCTGCGCGCTGGCGAGAGCATCACTTTCCCGACCGGTGCACCTACTATTATCAGCCTTCTTGAAGGAAAGTTGATTGATCAGAATGACACGGCATACGAACGTGGAGTAAACGCTCTGCTCCCGGCTGCAGGATATTTTCAGCTCACTGCATCTGAGCCCACTGAACTGCTGGTGACTTCTGACTTTACCTGAAGACACTCTGCTTATACCGATTTATAAAAGGCTTGAGCTGGTAGCGCAGCAGCAGCCTGTCCCGCTCAGCGCATGTGCGTCAACCTAGGGGCTTAAGTGCTTGATGAGAGGCACGTTTTAAAAGTTCTCGTTCCTGTCAGCTAGGCAGCAAGCTCCCCGCCTGCCCCCGCCTAAGCGGGGGATAGGAGGGGACAGAACGAATCGCCGTCCAGGCGATTTGTTCAGGGGTGGTCCCTGTTGGCACCCAGCTTTCCACAGGGATTCCATCGTCCGCCCCGCCCCGAAACCACCCCTGCGTGCTCGCCTGCACGGCGATCACGCGGTCCCCTCCTATCCCTCCAGGCAGGAGGGGAGTTTTGTAAGTCAGCAATCTAAGATGACTATTCCCGAGTCAATATTGCCTTCCTTTCCTTAGGTTGACGCACATGCGCTCAGCGGGAGGTCCTCGCCCTTCGACTGAGCTCAGGGTCTTGAGCTTGCCGAAAAGGCTGCGCATCGATTATGGCGAGCACTTAAGAACGTTCATGCGGTCCGAGGACGGACCTGCGCTACCATTCTCATAAGGATCAGACCTTTTGGAAGAAGGTATTACTCAAGGCTCTGCCTACGCAGATGCACTACCATTAAGAGAAGACTTCTCCCCACGAGGAGCAGAACACCTTCTAAACTGCTTTTCTTGACTTATTGACTCAACAACCACAGATATTGGTCATGTCATCAACCGTAAACAACGAAGCTGTCGCTGCAGACATCGATTTTGAGAGCGCAAGCGCGACCGATATCATTCGCTGGGCCCATGGCAAATACGGCGACGAGCTAGTCCTGAGCACAAGTTTCGGCATCCAGAGCGCAGTGATGCTACACCTCGTCACGACTCAGATTCCCAATATACCAGTCATATTCGTCGACACGGGCTATTTGTTTCCCTCCACGTATACATTCGCGCAGGATTTGACTGAACGTCTTCAGCTCAACCTAAAGACGTTTATTCCGCAGCAGACTCCCGCTCAACAGGAAGCGCTCTATGGGAAAATGTGGCAAAAGGACATTGAAGACCTCAACCGCTACAATCGAATCAACAAAATAGAGCCCATGAATCGTGCGATTACGGAACTCGGAGCCGGGGCCTGGCTATCCGGGCTACGCCGCACCCAGTCAAGCACCCGGACAACCCGCTCGTTCACAGAGCAACAGAACAAGATTCTCAAGGTCTACCCGATACTTGATTGGAATGACCGCGATATCTACAACTATTTGACCGAAAACAACTTACCTTACCACCCTCTTTGGGATCAAGGTTATGTCTCCGTCGGCGATTGGCACAGCACGAAAAAGCTTGGTGAAGGCATGACCGAAGAAGATACCCGCTTTGGCGGCATTAAGCGCGAGTGCGGCCTGCATGAGATCACCGGCGGCGCTGACTTTCAAATTTAGTCTTTAGGGCACTTCTGGAAACTTCCCATGACCGCGACGAGTATTCATTTCGCGTAAAATTGCAGCTGAACACTTAAACGTATCCCACTACCAAACGACTTGCACCGATGGAGTCAGATGCCTTGTATCGTGAACGCTTGTGAATCCTTTATCCAATCAAACGACCCTACCAAAACACGTGGCCATCATTATGGATGGCAATGGTCGTTGGGCGCAGCAGCGCAGGTTGCCGCGCATTGAGGGTCACCGGCGTGGCGCGGAAGCCGTTAAAAAAACTTTACGAGCCGCTCAGGAAAACGGCGTACGTTGCCTGACTCTTTACGCATTCAGCGTGGAAAACTGGAACCGCCCAAAAGACGAAGTGGATGCGCTCATGAAGCTCTTAGGGCAATTCCTGGATGATCAATTACCCGAGCTGATCAAGCGCAAGATTCGCCTTCGGGTCGTGGGTCGCTACCAGGAGCTACCGGAAGCCATCCAGGAGCGCTTGCGAAACGCCGAATCCAGAACAGCGAAATTCACCGAATATACGGTAGGCTTGGCGCTCAACTACGGCTCACGCACTGAAATCGTCGACGCAGTCAAATCAGTCGCGGCCAGCGCCAGTGCGGGCGAGCTCGATCTCGATCACTTTGACTACGATCAGCTCAGGGCACACCTCTACACCGGAGACATGCCGGATCCGGATCTGGTTATTCGCACATCCGGGGAATGCCGACTCAGCAATTTCCTGATGCTACAGGCAGCCTACGCCGAAATTTACATCAGCAAACTACTCTGGCCTGAATTCGACCAAAAAGAGTTCAAGGCCGCCCTTGACGACTATGCCGGCCGCGAACGCCGCTATGGTAAAACCACTGCACAAATCACTACGCCGCTCACTAAGAGCTAGACAGCACAGTCATCTCAACGTCTATTCCTGACCTACCAAACTTATGCAAAAACGCATCTTTAGCTTCACCCTACTCTGGACCATTATTGCCGTTTCGCTCTGGCTTTTCAAGGCGCATGCCGGCGTGCTTCTGGTCGCAACTATTGCGTTCCTGACCCAGCTCGAACTCTACAAGCTGTTTGAGAAGATGGGGCTTAAGCCCATGAAAGAATTTGGTCTGGCCTGCGGCGCTGTCATTTCGCTCGGCGCATACTATTTGCGCGGGATCGATTCCGGCAACGACCTTTTCGTCCTTTGCTTCGTGCTGCTGACCTTAACAATCATCCGTGTGGACCTTCAGGCAGGCCGCTTAAAAAGCTTCATGCCGACCTTGTTCGGCCTTCTCTATGTGCCCTACCTGCTGCACTTCATCATTAAAACCCTCAAGATGGTTGAGCTCAGCGGCAACCCCAACGGAACTGAAACCGGCATTTTTCTCGCTGTTTGGATTGTTGCCGTCGCCAAATGCGCCGATGTCGGCGGACTACTTGTCGGTATGCAGATCGGTAGAACTCCACTCTCCGTCATCAGCCCGAAAAAAACCTACGAGGGCGCCGCTGGAGGTATCTTATTTTCCATGATTATTGGTATGGTTCTACTGGGCCTCTTCCCGCAATTTGCTCCGGCGGGCCTGACCTGGTGGTTGGCTGCCTTGATTGCCATACCGGTATCCATCGCTTCGATTGCCTCTGATCTCGTTGAATCTGCATTCAAACGACAGGCCGATGTCAAGGATTCCGGCAATATCATTCCAGGAATTGGCGGTGCCTTTGATTTAGCCGATAGCCTTATCTTAAGCGCCCCGCTCGGATACATTCTCTTCAAATATACACTCTTTTAAATGCTGAAAATGCATTTATGGAGGGCAGTGCTCCGTCGCTGCCGAGACACTTCAAGCAATAAAACTAGAATTGCTTCCGCTTCGGTTCCCAGTTCTACCCCGCAAAGCTGATCTTCCGAACGCGAAGGCGTCCGGCTACAAACTAATTCTAAAGTAAAAATTTATTTGAAGCTCCACTAGCATGTTGCGCAACGAATCATGACCGGCTCAACCAGAAAGAATGTCGTTATTTTAGGTGCGACTGGCTCCATTGGCAGCAGTGCCCTACGAGTCCTGCGCGAGCATAAAGACAAGCTCAACCTCATCGGTGTTGCCGCTCATTCAAATTATAAAGAACTCGCAGACATTTGCGCGGAATTTGATGTCAGACATGCCGCACTGGGGAATGCTTCAATCTATACCGAAGCGCTACCGAGCTTCAGCTCGGATGTGACGCTGAGCTGCGGGGAGGCCGCGCTAAGCGAGATGGCGACTTTACCGGATGCCGACATCGTGCTTGTGGCCGTGGTCGGTGCTTGCGGCTTGCGGCCAACACTGGCGGCCATCGAGGCAGGTAAAGACATCGCGTTGGCGAACAAGGAGCTGCTCGTGCTGGGCGGTGCCCATGTCATCGAAGCAGCCAAGCGTAAAGGGGTGCAACTACTCCCCACAGACAGCGAGCATAATGCGATCTTTCAATGCCTGCAGGGGCATCCACGCGAGCACTTGGACAAAGTCATCCTGACCGCATCCGGCGGCCAGTTCCGCGACACGCCGACCAGCGAACTCGGTAATGTAACGCCTGAGGATGCCACAAAACATCCCAACTGGTCGATGGGCCCGAAGATCACCGTAGATTCTGCCACCATGGCGAATAAGGGCCTCGAATTAATTGAAGCGCATTGGCTCTTCGGACTGGGGCCGGATCGACTCAAAGTAGTCATCCACCCGCAGAGCATCGCCCACTCCTTTGTGCAGTTTGTCGACGGCTCTATCCTTGCGCAGCTGAGCCCGCCTTCCATGACCTTCGCCATCCAGCATTGCCTGCTCTATCCGGAGCGGGCACCCAGCGTCGAGACCACCACAGACTTCAATCAGGCCTTCTCGCTGGATTTCTACGCTCCCGACTTTGCCCGCTACCCTTGCCTGAGATTGGCTTACGACTCCCTTAAAACCGGCGGGGCCGCCCCGGCCGTTTTTAATGCGGCCAATGAAGTTGCAGTGGAGCGCTTTCTTAAAAAAGAGCTCAGCTACCTTGATATCCCTAAGGTAATCGAGCAATCTCTGGAACAGATCGGCAGCCAATCCTCACCCACTCTGGATCAACTCTTTTCAATCGACGCGGAAACCCGCACTCTCGCACGCTCATGTTACTAAATATCTTCTACATCGCAGTCGCCATCTTTGCCCTCGGATTCTGCATCTTTATCCATGAGCTGGGTCACTTTATCGCGGCTAAAAAACGCGGCCTGGTTGCGGATCGCTTCTCGGTCGGATTCGGCCCGAGGCTGTTCGGCTGGAAATGGAAAGGCACCGACTTTCGCCTCTCGCTGATTCCTCTCGGAGGCTATGTTTCACTGCCTCAGCTTGTCGATATGGGCCGCCTTGAAGGCGCGGATGGCGAGGAAGCCGCTGCCTTACCTCCCATCAGCTACGCCGATAAGATGATTGTCGCAGTCATGGGTGCCGTTTTTAACCTGCTTTTTGCCTTCGTCCTCTCTCTCGTCCTATGGGGCGTAGGGCGCGAGATCATCCAATCCACCGAGATTGATCGAATCCCTACAGAGATCGTTAACGCGGAAGGCGAAGTCGTGCCAGGCCCGGCCTACCTTGCCGGCATAATGACTGGCGATGTTATTGTCCGCGTTGACGGCCAGAAAATTGCCAATTGGGGTGAACTCGATAATGCCATAATGACCGGCGTGGGGCGAGACGATGAAGGGCTCCCCTACACTGAACTTGAAGTGCAACGCGGTGACGAAACGATCACGATACCAGTCAACCCCGTGCTGGTAAAAATTGGCATCGATCAGATGCGCTATATTGGGGCCTTGCCCTCCGGGAAACTTGTCGTCGCTGAAGTGCTGAAGGGCATGCCGGCTTTTGATGGCGGCTTAAAAGCAGGCGACGAGCTCCAGAGTCTGGACGGTCAAAAAATTGAATCTTCAGCCTTCCTGCAGCTCTTTCTAAGCAGGCATCAGGGAGGCCCTGTCGAAGTGACGGTGATGAGAGAAGGAGAGCCCGTCGTCTTATCGATCGAGCCCAAAACTTCCGATGAATCACCAACCCCGCTCTTTGGCTTCAGGTATGGCGTCGAAGGCGTGAATACAGTTCGAGTCCACTACAACCCAGCCGAACAGCTCACGATGATGTTTAACAGGATGCGCACCACGCTCTACGCGCTCGTGCATGTCGACTCAGATGTGAAAATTAAGAACATGAGTGGCCCGGTTGGAATTGTCCACGGCCTTAGCACGATGGCTCGATTCGGCGTCATTGACCTCATTTGGTTTCTCGCCCTCATCAACGTCAACCTGGCGATCTTCAATTTGCTCCCCATCCCCGTGCTCGATGGGGGCCATATGCTCTTCGCCACGATCTCGAAGATCATTGGCCGCCCACTCCCCATTGCACTCATGGAGAAAGTTCAGGGCGCATTCATGATTCTCCTACTCGGCATGGTCATCTACATCAGTTTTTTCGATGTAGGGAGGGTGGCCTACGATCTGGGTCTCATTGAGGATGAACCTCGGGCCTCAGAGCAATCAGAAGAGCCAGACGGCTCGCCGGAAGCGACTCCGGAGGCAAATCCGTAGGGGCTTTCCTCGGGACCGGGCGTAACTACGTGAAGCCTGTCGGGAAGCCCGCGAATCTTGCGGGACCTTTGATCCTAAAAAGAGGAGTCAGAGGTCAGAAAACAGCAATGATGATCAAGAGTGTAGATGATAGCGCTATGCTTACCTGCTCCGGGATGACCGACGAATAGCCAGTTCTTCATCCCGAGCTTAGTGGGTCGTATCGCTTGCTCGGCTCGGTTGTTGTCGATCTGGGCTTTAGGGTCATCAAGATAGCGCATCATTGGCTCCCACTGGCCGAGGGCATACTTGATCGCTTCGCCTATTTTTTGATAGGCATCCGGTTCGAACTATTTGGATGCTATAGCCCTTCCAGCGCAGCATTCAAGGTCTCGCTCGGACGCATGGCCTTCGATGCGAGTGCTTCACTTGGGCGATAGTAGCCATCGACATCCATCGGCTGACCTTGGACTGAGTTGAGCTCATCTACGATCTTCGTTTCGTTCGCAGTCAATGTCTCGGCAAGCGTTGTAAAACGTGCTTTCAAGTCCGCATCTTTCTCCTGAGCAGCCAGTGCTTGTGCCCAGTAAAGTGCGAGATAGAAATGGCTGCCACGATTGTCGAGCTCGCCACACTTACGGGAAGGTGACTTGTTCTCTTCGAGAAACTTGGTGTTAGCCACGTCGAGGGTCTCGGCGAGCACTTTAGCCTTCTTATTACCAAAAACGGTAGCGAGGTGTTCAAGCGAGACGCCAAGGGCGAGGAATTCCCCCAGTGAGTCCCAGCGCAGGTGGTTTTCTTTTTGAAACTGCTGAACGTGCTTGGGCGCAGAACCGCCGGCACCGGTTTCAAAGAGGCCGCCACCATTCATAAGAGGGACGATGGAGAGCATCTTGGCACTGGTGCCGAGTTCAAGAATCGGGAAGAGGTCGGTCAGGTAATCACGTAGAACGTTGCCTGTGACAGAGATGGTATCCTCCCCTGCTTTGGCACGCTCAAGCGTCACTTGAGTGGCTTCAACCGGTGCGAGGATACGGATGTCCAGGCCATCGGTGTCGTGATCCTTCAAATAAGCTTCAACCTTCGTAATAAGTTGCGCGTCGTGGGCCCGATCCTGGTCGAGCCAGAAGATGGCAGGAGTCCCGGTCGCACGTGCGCGTGTCACGGCCAGCTTCACCCAGTCGCGAATAGGGGCGTCTTTCACCTGGCAGGCGCGCCAGATGTCACCCTCCTCGACTTCATGCTCGAAGAGCACATTGCCAGAAGCATCACTCACGCGAACAGTGCCCGCAGCAGGGATCTCAAAGGTCTTGTCGTGCGAGCCATATTCCTCGGCCTTCTGGGCCATCAGTCCCACATTGGGCACCGTACCCATGGTCGCAGGATCGAAGGCGCCGTGCTCGCGACAGAAATCAACAGTCGCGGCATACACACCGGCATAACAACGATCCGGAATGATAAAATTGGCATCCTGGCGCGCACCAGCTTTGTTCCACATCTTGCCTGAGTCACGGATCGATGCGGGCATCGACGCGTCAATGATCACATCACTCGGCACGTGCAGGTTGGTAATGCCCTTGTCGGAATCGACCATCGCGATGTCCGGTGCCTTTTCGTAGACGGCTGCGATATCGGCTTCGACTTCGGCTTTTTTATCGGCTGGCAGGCTCTCGATCTTCGCGTAGAGATCGCCCAGGCCATTGTCGACATCTACGCCGAGCTCAGCAATGAGGTCAGCGTGTTTTTCGAAGACATCTTCAAAGAACACGGTCACGCAGTGACCGAAGATGATCGGATCGGAGACCTTCATCATGGTCGCCTTCATGTGCAGCGAGAAGAGCGTGCCTGCACCTTTCGTAGCATCAACTTGATCGGCGAGGAACTCACGAAGCGCACGGGCACTCATGAATGTGCCGTCGAGCACTTCGCCAGCTTGGAGAGCCAGACCGTCCTTCAGCACGGTGCTACCTTCGGCAGTCACTAGCTCGATCTTGGCAGTCGTCGCTTCTGCGACAGTGACGGACTTTTCATTTCCGAAAAAGTCATTACCCGACATACTAGAGACAACGGACTTCGAGTCACTCGACCATTCGCCCATGCGGTGCGGGTTATTCTTGGCGTATTGCTTGACTGCCGTAGCGGCACGCCGGTCGGAATTGCCCTCACGGAGCACGGGGTTAACGGCACTGCCCTTGATCTTATCGTAGCGTGCTTGAATCGACTTTGCTTCCTCGCTCTTGGCCTCTTCCGGATAGTTCGGAAGTTTGTATCCCTTAGCCTGAAGCTCCTTTATGCAGGTCTTTAACTGCGGAAGCGAAGCAGAGATATTAGGCAACTTGATGATGTTCGCCTCGGGTGTCTTCGCGAGCTCGCCGAGTTCGGCCAGTGCATCAGAGATCTTTTGATCCTCGGAAAGAAAGTCCGGGAAGTTGGCCAGAATACGACCGGAGAGTGAAATATCACGCGTTTCAACCGCAACGCCGGCAGCAGCGGTGTATGCGCTGATGATTGGAAGCAACGAGTGGGTCGCCAATGCGGGCGCTTCGTCGGTGATCGTATATAGTATTTTTTCTTTAATGCTCATTATCTTAAATAACTAATGGTATATGAATGATCGCTGAATGATTTAGAGTTTTGAACAAAAGCTGCTGAGACGAGCCAAGCCCTTTTCGATAACTTCATCGGACGTCGCATAGCTCAGGCGCATGTAGCCCGGCGCTCCGAAACCTTCACCGGGCACCACGGCAACCTTCTCTTCTTCGAGAATTTTACTCGCGAAGTCCGCAGCGGAGAGACCAAAGGAATCCATCTTCGGAAATAAATAGAATGCGCCTTGCGCGCGCTCGCACTCGATACCGTCGATAGCGTTGAGACCTTCGAGGAGAAAGAGTCGGCGGCGATCAAAGACTTCGAGCATACCTTTGACCGCTTCCATAGAGCGGTCCCATTGCTGCATCGCAGCTAATGCGCCATACTGAGCAAAGGTCGTGGCATTCGAGCTGGTTTGACTCTGGATGCTGGCGACTGCCTTAGCAATCGGTGCTGGAGCCATCAGCGTGCCGAGGCGCCAACCTGTCATTGAAAATGTCTTGCTGAATCCTGAAACCGTAATCACAGAATCGGCCGCTTCCTTAGAGAATGACGCTGGGCTGACATGCTCCACACCGTCGTAAAGGAGATACTCATAAATCTCGTCGGACATGATATAGATGCCAGCCTCAAGAGCAACCTGTGTCAGCGCCTCTAGTTCAGCACGGCTGTAGATCGCACCTGTGGGATTGGACGGACTGTTGATGACGACCATGCGCGTCTTCGGCGTGATGGCTTCGCGCAACTGATCCGGGGAAATTTTAAAACCACTCTCATGCCCGGCGAAAATCGTTTTAGGAACACCACCAGCCAGTTTCACCATCTCCGGGTAGCTCACCCAGTAAGGGGCAGGGATGATCACTTCATCACCAGGGCTGACAACGGCCATAATAGCTAGGTAGCAGGAATACTTACCTCCCGGGCTGACGACGACTTGGGCAGGCTGCACGCCTTCGACTCCATTATCGTTCACATACTTCTCTGCGATGGCCGCACGTAATTCCGGAATACCGGGAGCCGGCGCATACTTGGTCTTTCCTTCAGCAAGGGCCTTTGCGCAGGCCTCTTTGATAAACTCAGGAGTATCGAAATCCGGTTCTCCTGCACCGAAACCACAGACGTCCTCGCCCGCAGCCTTAAGTGCTTTAGCTTTCGCATCGACGGCCAGCGTCGGTGATGGTGCGATGTTCTGGGCCCAGGTAGAGAGTATTGCTTCTTTTGACATAATTATAAAAAAACGCTCCTGCGGATACCGTCCTGAATGGACGTATCCGCAAGAGCGCAGGAATTAAGACTTCTGCCTAGGCAAAAGCAAGCCTAGCCTAAAGGAGAACTATTTCTTCTTACCCTTTTTAGCTGCTTTCTTTTTAACTGCCTTTTTAACGGCCTTTTTAACAGCTTTTTTCTTAGCTGGTTTTTTGGCTACTTTTTTCTTGGCGGCTTTCTTAACCGCCTTTTTTACAGCCTTTTTCTTCGCTGGCTTTTTAGCGACTTTTTTCTTGGCTGCTTTCTTAGCGACCTTTTTCTTGGCTGCTTTTTTGGCTACCTTCTTCTTGGCTACCTTCTTAGCGACTTTTTTCTTAGCTGCTTTCTTAGCGACCTTCTTTACTGGCTTTGTAGCCACCTTCTTTTTAACAGCCTTTTTCTTGGCTGGAGCTTTGCGTACTACCTTCTTTTTAGGAGCCGCTTTTTTCTTTGTTGCTTTTTTCTTAGGCATAGTGGTGTCAGGGTTAAAGTCCGGTAGATCGGACGGTAGTGAATCCAAGGCAGTGCGGAGTAATTCCCCAACACTGACTTTCTTTTGTTTGCTTAGACGGACAAGCTGCTTACGCGACTTATCAGAAAGACGGACCGAGACCTGCTGGTGGGCAGGTGGAGAAAAATCAAGATCAGCAACGCTTAAAATACTAACTGCGTAACGGATAACTTCACTTAAAGATCGTGCTCCCGTGCGACGCTGCAGCTTCTTCAACTTCTCAAGGAGGTCTTGGTGAAGATCAAATGTTAAGGGGCTCGTTTTTTCACTACTCATACGTAGTCGCTTAGCGATGTTATAAAAGCTGTTTTCAGCACAGCTTAAGTCAACACCAAATCATAAAGTAAGTTGAACATAACTTTATACAAAGATTATAAAAATGAAGTCTACAATGAACTGCCTTCAACGCGCAGGATAAGAGACTTGGATCATCGGGGCTGAGCGCATAGTTGAAGAGACGCTGCAGAACTTACTTCACGTCACAGCAAGGGGAACGTTCAAGCTCCGGCATTGTGCTGTCCGGCATTTCAAAAAGCTTACCGTCTAGCTTAAGTCCAACTGATGCGTCCAAAACTTTAAAGGTTGTTCTATCTTTGCTGGGATAATCAACGAGCGTTATTCTTTTAACAATGTATTGCTCCTGAACTTTCTTGAAACTTTCTACGGAAAACTTTGAGCGTATATTACTCCCCTCATCCAACACCTCGACGCGCCATAGTGCATTGTAGGTATCGTCAAGGGAAACCCGAACTCCTGATATGCCTTGCCGGGCACTCTCCGAACCTTCCGGTGGAATCATTAGAAAGCGTTGTGCGACGCGACTGGCACCAACCAGCGACGGCCCTTCGTAAATAAAGTTATCCCAAAAAATAAAAGGCATCTGTAGATCAAAAACGGAATAGACCAGTCCAGGCAACAAGGGCTGAAAAAGATCCTTACCTTTAATGAGCTTAAAATCTTCGCTCGGATTTCGCCGACGCCATGCTTTGGGCTCTCGTCCATTTTGAATAAGCAATTCCAAATCAGCACCAGCCCCGGCAAGACCTGTCGAAATTTCAAAGCGTGTGATCGCGCCGTGTTCATTCCACGAGCCCCACATGATACCATCGTAGCGTACCGTGCGCGCCTTCCGTGGCTTATGTTCTAATTGAAAATCAAAGACGTAGTCGCCCTGCAAACGTTGCTCTCGAAAAGCATTCAGACGTCGTGCGCCCTCTTCCGCGTCGATGCGCTCCATGCCCATTTTCGCATCCCTAACGCCGGCCCGCTCAGGCGATTGAGCATAACCGCATAGCAGCAGCCCAAAAAAAAGACCAACCACTGCGAATGCGCAGCGTATTGGTCTTAAGAAAGAATTTTTATTATATTCGTAGGCGTGTTGCATTAATTCGTAGCTGGCAATGGATCCTTTGCTGCGTCGTTTACCGTTTCGAGTGCGGCTTTGACCTCACCTTCGACATTCGCAGCTTCTGCATCTATTGACTCCATCACACCTGCTTCGGTTCCATCAACGTTGATGCGGTCAATCACTGAAGTTAGTGTCTCAGCTGAGCCATCATCTTCACCTGCAGTCACAATCGCATTCATGTCGACATCCTTGACCTGCTCCGATACTTCCGATTGGTAGAGCAAATAAAGCCCGAGCGCTACAGTAAAGAAAGCTACAATACCATAAACAGTGCCCTTCATAAGAATACTGTTGGTCTCTGCACCGAACGCGGATTCAGCAGCACCACCGCCAAGCGCAGCTCCCATACCACCACTTTGGCTGGTGCGCTGCATAAGGACGATCAAAACGATAAACGCTGAGACCAAGAGTAGGACTAAAGTTAGTAGGCTGATTAAAAGGGTGCTCATAATAGTGTCGAAGGACTTTAAAAGGTGACGGAACATGCCGAACACAGCGAGGAGTTCAAGCGAGAAATTGGATTGCAGGTGTCAACGTTGCAGTTGATCTTCGGCAGATATGACCGAAAAGAAATACAATTTTGACAATTGCCCAGACAGAAGCGGCTTCGGAAGCCTTAAATGGGACAAATACAAGGGCAAAGATATCCTGCCACTATGGGTAGCCGACATGGACTTTGTGGCTGCTCCAGAGATCCAATCTGCGCTGCAAAAGCGTCTGGATCATGGGGTTTTCGGCTATACGATTCCTCACGAGGCTCCGACTCAGGCGGTGCTAAACTACCTTGAGCGACAACATAGCTACAGCGCGAGGGCGTCTTGGCTGAACTTTCTACCTGGTTTGGTGCCTGCTATTAATATGTGCGTGCACGCCTTCACCAAGCCAGGCGAGTCGGTGATGACTGCCACGCCAGTTTACCCGCCTTTTTTGACTGCACCGGAATACGCCGAGCGTGAACAAATCAAAATTCCACTCCAGCTCGTCGAAGAGGACAGCTGGAGCCTCGATTTCGAGGCCATGGAAGCAGCGATCCAACCGCATACTCGCTTATTAATTCTGTGCAGCCCGCATAATCCAGTCGGCCGCGTCTTCACAAGCACTGAACTGACTCAGCTGGCAGACTTCTGCGAACGCCACGACCTAATCCTTATCTCAGACGAGATTCACTGTGATCTGGTCTTTGACGAAAACGCACAGCATATCGTCACCGCCACCCTCAACGAATCAATCGCTCAGCGAACGGTGACACTAATGGCTCCGAGCAAGACTTACAATCTACCTGGACTGGCCTGCGCCTTTTCCGTGATTGAAAATTCGGAACTTCGTAACCAGTTCCAACGAGCGATTCGCGGTATCATCACCGAAGTGAATTGCTTCGGCTATGCAGGCTGCCAAGCGGCCTACAATGAGGGCGAAGCTTGGCGCCAGCAACTTCTGCAATATCTTCGCGGCAACTACGATTTGCTCTATAAATTCATCCAGTCTGAACTCCCGCAGATTAAATTCCGCCCGATGCAAGCGACCTATCTGGCATGGTTCGATGTCAGCGGACTCGGGCTGGAAAAGCCTGCTCAATTTTTCGAAGAACACGGAGTCGGCCTCTCTGACGGTGCGCCGTTTGATGGCAAAGGTCATCTGCGACTTAACTTTGGCTGCCCGCGTGCCCGACTGAAAGAAGGGCTGCAGCGGATGAAGGCGGCTGTCGATACGCTTTAGCCGGAGAATGGAAACTGCACGTTTGTAGCGATGGCACGCAACGTAGAGGCCAGGCACCCAGCCTGTGAGGTTAGTAGTCTAATTGGTTTTCGAATATCTTGTGGGTAAAATGGGTTGGCCTGTGCCGACTGGATGTAACCTGAATCTGTCTGAAGACTGCCGACTGGTCGATTGCCTTCTGTCGCATCTAATCGGATTTTTTTTAACCGCAGATGGACGCGGATAAACGCAGATGGGATTTGGTTTCCTTTTTCTTAAATCTGCGTGAATCGGCGTTCATCTGCGGTTCCAAATTCAATTCTTATTCTCTCTACATCCTGTCCTCTATTCTCTGCCCTCTGTCCTCTGTCCTCTGACCTCTGTTCTCTGACCTCTGCCCTCTGTATCAAGGATAATAGACCGAGTTGAGCTTTTGCTCTTTTGATATCCGCGAATCCGGACAACGTATTTTTCTCTAAGGCTTTAACAAATAAGTATTTACGAAAGACAAACCGCCTTGCAGGAAAGTTTCGACGACTTTGATATCATCAACTCGCCGGAAAATGCGTTAGGATTGACATTCAGCGACCGCCTGAGTTAAGCTTTTGCTGGTTTTGATATCCAACTCAATTTCCCGAAAATCAGCCACATGAAAACCCATCAAGGATTCATACATTACTCGTATTCAGTGCCTTGCGGCTGCATAACCTCGCCTCCACAGACCCCTCTGGACTCAAAAAACAACCTCCACCTCTCCAATGTTATCCTCAACTGAGTTGAGGAGATAGCACTGATCTGCAAAAGAATTAAATGACCGAAGACAGATACAGTTAC
>Ga0307948_1000704_pt1 | contig 22957 bp, 33 predicted proteins | sample OrgLakmetagen280_FD_201824 | JGI IMG/M metagenome (GOLD analysis project Ga0307948, IMG submission 201824) | Saline water microbial communities from Organic Lake, Antarctica - #280 | ecosystem: Environmental > Aquatic > Non-marine Saline and Alkaline > Saline | place: Antarctica: Organic Lake...
CACACACACACACACACACACACACGCACACGCACACACACACACAAACACACACACACACACACACACACACACACACACACACACACATGCGTGCGCACGCGCACACACATGCACGCGTACGCGCACACCTGCACATGCTCATGCACATGCACACTCATGACACTCACTTTGTCTTCCCATTTCCTCAGCACGGCTTTTCTCTCTTGAGGTTGGAACGGGTTTGCATTTGCTTTCCCAATTTTGGAATGTTTGTTCATCATGTATTAGGGTAATTGAAATAATAATATATATTAACTAAGTATCTCAGGCTTCTCTATGCAGTAAATCCTTAGACCTTCGGTGGGTAGGTTCATGGAAAGCAAGAAGAAGAAATCTAAAGCATTACCCAGTGAGCAACAGCTGCAGCATTTATGTATGTTGTTGTATGCAAGGAATTTCCCCTTGTTGACTTGTATTCGGTTATCCCTCCCACTTGCCTGCATGCATAAAGGCTTGTATCTGCTTTTAAACCTAACTGCACAGGTGTAAGGCTTGAATAACCGTTGTACCCAGCACGGCGCTGCCATGCACTCTGCAATCACCTCTGCGGAGTCCTCCCCGGAGCGGCCACGCTCTAGCAGCAGCGAACAGCACCATGATCAGGGGGGCAGGAGCATGGGTCCTCAGGCTTTGCTGGAGGTGGTTGAGAAGGCATTCAAAAGCTTCAACCCCGCCCAGGTCACCCTGGACACCCACGTGGACAAGAGCATCGTACGCATGCAGATCACCAACCCACACGTAAGTTAAGCACAGGGTCGCAAGACTTTGCTTCTTGTGGAGTCCGTGCTCTGTTTCACGGCCTTTTATTTTGTCTAAAGTCGGTGGCCTGACGCCAGTGAAAAACTAGAGCTGTAATAAGAAATAAGAACAAAGGCGTGAAGAGGGCAGCCTCAATCCGTCCTTTATAACATGGATACACAAGCCGAGAAGGTTCTAGTTCCCGCTACGAATGAGGGCGTTGCACTGCATTCAGGACTGTAGAATGCTTCTTGTGCACTGATTAGAAATGATAACACAAAACAATAAAATGTCCCCTGCATCTGCTGGACAGGACGACACATTCTTGCGCCAAGTGGTGTATGGCATCATACGGTACCGCCAATTTTTGGGCAGCATTATGGACTCCTTCTACCATTATAACGGGTGCGGGCGTGCTGGCTAGTGTAAAAATAGTTATAACATTATGCCTAAACTAAGTATGTAAGGTTTTGTGCCGTGGTTCGCATGGGAGTACTTCTTCCAAAGGACAGTTGCCGGCATTTAAGTGGAAGCGAAGGGACATTTGCTTTACTAGGCACCTTTGTAATGTCCTTGTTTCGCATCCTTTCATTCACCAAATTACCGCAAAATTGGCATCATCTTGCTTGCAGGGGAACTGCACTGCGAGAGGATATGGACATGTACAAAATATTTGGATACCTGACGGTATTCCGAGCAGATGAGCTCGGCTATTCAAACCTCAAGTAAGTTGGACTTGCAAGCTTCAAAATCATGCAGAGGTGGTATGCTGTTTTAAAGGCGCAAGGAGCGCTAGTAAGCTTCAAAATCATACAGAGGTTGTATATTGTTTTAAGGCACAAGGCGCGCTACTGACAGTCTTCTATGTACAACACTTGAGCTTGACTTGAACCTAATATATATACTTAATATTTTATGATTTTACTTGGAGTATCACTTGCTGCAGCTTGCTCCATTTGCCTGGCTGGTGATGCTACAAGTACTGCTCGCATATCTGAGTACCCGACCGGAATTCCTCTTTCAGGCGTCTGGTGGATGCCAAGGAGCCTCAAAAAATGGTGGTGTTCTTCAAGTATTTGTTTGATGAACGCTACTTGCGAGGCCCCCTGCGCGACAATTGGCTCAAGCTCTATGATAAGCAGGTGGGTGTGGGTGTGCGTGTGGGCATGGGCATCGGCATCTGGGTGTGTGTAGGTGCGTGCAAGTTGGTGTGACCGGTCCAGCTTAGCATTGCAGCACTGATAGTCAGGGCACTCAGTTTTTTTTTGTTGTCAAGCTGCATATACCCTCAACTGTTGCCTAATAGTCTATAGTCCCTGAAAGCCTGTCCTCTTTTGACTTTTGTATTTCTCCGTGTTTTCCCACTTTCTGATCAATTGTGGGCAATGTGCCTGAGTGGGCCTGCAGGTCTCATTGTGCTGGTGCTTTATGTGTCAAAGTTCAGTGTCTTCTTAATGGGTGGTCATAGTATGGGGCATGAGATGCCCGTACTTTACCATGAATTTCGTAGTGAATGACGTGACGTGTATCTTGGTGGTACTTGTGTTCCTATTTTACTGACTTGACCTAGCACATGTAAATACAACCTGTCAAACCGCCCCACACCTTGTAGCTCTGCAATTGAGTAATGCCGATTAAAAGAACATGGCTACCTTTTAACCTCTTGATTGTGTATGCCCTGCTAGATTATTTGACAATCAACAGAACAATATTATGATCATAGGGTGAGCCAAAACCAACTTACGGTACTCACAACACGTGTGAAACTTGCAGCATTAATATTGCAAAAATTGCGGTCATCAGCCTCGCAATTATTTGGACTCGCATTACTACAGAGCAGTACGGTATGTTACATTGCAGTTTTAACCAATTATGCACGATTGTTAAAAACAGCTGATTTGATTCCCTGCTCACGTGAACAGTTTGTCGATGACATCATTGCCCGCCTCCTAGCCTTCAAGCCCGAGGTCGCCCAGCTGTTAGATTCTTTAGAAGAGCGTGTGTACTTCACAAAGCGCAGGGTGAGTCGTAGAGCGGTTACGTTTACTACTCCGTATATCTTAGGCGCGTGTATGGCTACACGGGTGGGTTAGCTATGGGTAACATTAATGGGGAGACACAATAAGCTCACTCTATGGGAGCAAAATGATTGAATGAAACAAATTGGAACGGTGAAAGGAGTGCGCGTGCAGGATCTGACTTGGTCCATCAAATCAATTTCGTCCATCAGATCCAACTTGGAATTAGTTTGTAATGGTAATTCAGCACAAAAGCTATCAAGCCTGTTTCTTTGATGATGAAACCAATTTTGTTCAACAGGGAAAGTTACACATCTGCCTTTGCCTGTCCTGAAGCAACGGATTGCGTTACACACATACAGGAAAATACCTAGCAAAAGCTGCTCACTAAGTTGCCATTGGGTAGTCACAGGTCCAAACGCCAAGCTTGTGTGCATATTTCTAAACACGCGCACATTCTAAGGAGAAGAGATTGTAGAGGTGCATGTGGAACAGCTTAAAAGGCAACAACACCATCAGAGGCACTTGACCGCTTACTAACCTTGAGGCACATGTGTCTTACAACACACACTCACACACACATACACACACAACTGTGCCTCCCAGGGGGAGGACACCGGCTCAGCACATTTGTCAGAGAGCTCTAAAGGCAGCACAGTTCCTGGCATGTCTGCTGGCACAGGCCGCCTGCATCCCACTGTAGCCAAGCCCTTTGCCCTCAGGTCAGGGGATGGGCTGTTGTACGCACAGGACAAGTGCTTGGAATCATACTGTACCCCACTGTAACTAAAAGCCCTTTACTCAGGAGAAAGGGCCTCCTCCCTCGGTTATGGAGACAGACTGTTTGTTCAAATTTAGTGCTTACTGCTCGGTTATGGTAGACCATACCTGGTCTTCACCTTGTGCATATACTCTCTGACCGCGCATTCCATGAAAACTCAGCCTCAATGACACAATGCACTTATGTATGTGAATATTAGGTGCGCGCCAATTCTATAAATGTTACACACAACATCCACAACAATACACAGCACAAGAAACAAAGTGGTTAGCCGACCCTTACATGTACACACATGCATCACACAAACACACACAAATGCACACGCAGACGCACACACTCATACACACGCTGGCACAGCCATGCCATTAGCCAATGCCACTCTCAAACCTTTTGGTTGCTCCTTTCAAAAAACAATGGTTCGTTACCCATGCCCTTGACACATGCAGCCAACCGCGCCCTAAGCCCTTACCTATAGAAGAGCCACTACCGGTGCCCCCCAAACGCAAACCACCGCCTGAGCGCCTGGAAGGGCCGACAAAAGAGGAGTTAGCAATCCAGGTGGGGAGCATTCATGGTCATGTTTTCTGGTGTGGCTCTTAGGTATGTAAATACTTACGTGCATGGGTAAGGCGTAACCTTCCAACCCGGCTGCAATTTACCTTGTCTGCTTCTTCGTTGACTGTATCAAGAAAGGCATCCCTGTGCCGAAATGGTGATCCTTCAAATGCTTGCCAGAGTGGTGTTTGTAATCCATCCAGGCCGGCCGGCAGTTTCCATTCCCTTGTGAGCAGTTTCCAACTTTCTGTCAAATGTAGCCCGCCAAGCTAACAAGGATCTTTGCCTCTTAAGGAGTCACCCCCTTCTTTCTACCAAATGTTTGATGCACTCCCCAAGCTTTTCTGCAGTAATTGGGCGCAAGAACTTTCTGTTCCTACTTGAGCCTAAGTAGACACTGCAAAAGGGTGTGTGCATCGAATGCTCTTGTGACCTAGAACGATCTATTTCCTCTGCAGGCAGCAAAGGAGACCAATCGCAAACGACAAGAAGCCAAGTACGCAAGCGCCACGCCTTTCAAGCTACATACCACGGAACGGCCCACCAACCTAGACAAGATCCGTGCAGAGATAGAAGCCGACATTACACGGCAGCTAACCTTCCAACCCATCAAGGCCAACGCCATGCCTCCCCCACCCACAACTCAGGTGACTATAGCCGTCTCTGCATTCTTAATTATACGGTGGCGACATCCAGCTGGTCAGTGGGCGTGTTAGACAACCATGCATCCCGAACCCCTAGCCTGGCACAAACAAAAATGCCATTGTGACCACCAGACATTGCGTGAGAAAGGGTGGAAAATTGATTTGTGTATGAAATCCTGTTGGTCAACTTTCCAGCCTGTTTAAGCTACTGCCATGCCACAGCCACATGTGGCTTGGGTGAAGAAGGGGTAAGAGGCTCCATCAGGTTTGAGCTAAGAGCAGTTAGTTGTTATAGGTCTTCAGAGGCCAGTTTCAACCCACAACTGCTGGGTCATGGAGAGGAGGTAACATCATTGCTCAGGTTCCTTTCAATTCGCATAGAATTAAGTTGGCAGAGCTCATGGCGAAGGCCAACAGAGGTGTGTCCCCATAAGTTGTTGGTGAAAAATAGGCAAATGTTAGATAATAGTTAGATATGAAGTCAAATCAGATTGTCAGGATCTGGGTGCTTTCCTGCTGGTACCTACTTCTCTTTGGCAGTTTTGGCAGGAAACAGCGCTATTGCTAGATCACAAAATATCATCCGGCTGACGTGGCCGCACTGTGTTCATGTAATGCAGCATCATGTTTTAGGAGCACCAGGTTTGCTTCTATTAATTGAAAGATGATAAGAGGGTCTCTTCGCTTTCTGGCAGTGGGCAGCGATCGTCAAGTTAACTTATAGATGTGATCAAAGAAATGCCCACAAGTGTGTGCAAACATATACGGGCTCTCTCAATGAGACTGAATGCTGCTGTCCTTGCATGCAATGTATCTAACTAACCCTGCAGATGCTCACACACAACATTTTACAGGTGAGGCTGAACGCTGCAGCAACTGCCGTCCTGCGCGCATGATAGTACTGCATCAGTTTATTCTGCAGCAAAAGAAGCGGGTGGCAATACATGTGCAAGTACGCGCACACACACAAACACACATGCACACGCACACGCACTCACACATTCATGCAAACGTTTACAGGTGAAGCTGAACGCTGCCGCCATCTTGCGTGAGGATGCGTTGTACCGGAAGAAGCAGATGGAGGAAGCTGCAATGCTGCAGCGTTATGAGGCTGAGCTCAGGGATGGCCGTGCCTTTAAGCTTTGGCAAGCAGAGCAGCTGAGCCAGGTGAGAGAGTATTGATGCTGATGTGTGACTGGTGTTGGTTTTAGAGTTGAAAGGGGATGTGTTGATTGCATTGATGCTTTCCAGCACCAAGTCAAGGTTGGATAAGAGAAACTTGCTTCTACTCTGAGCGGTATTGCTTATCGTGCTGTGCAAGGATTCTTATTCTTGTTTGCAGCCTGGCCTAGTGGTTCACACACACACACCACAGAAACACACATGTGTGTGCTTACACACACGCTCACATAAATACGCATATACCCCACTCACAAACGCACAGGATGAAGCAGCACGGCAGGCAGAGGTAGAGTCTCGGCGAGCAGCTATGAGTACTGTGCATGAGCTAGCACAAAAAGCACGTGCTAGCGCACACGAAGGTGCGCTCAGGATTCCTAAGTGGTTTAGGAACGATGATGGCTTTTGGTGTAGTTTGTCAAGTCAACCCACCCAAACAAGGATTTTTACTTGAAATGACAGCAATCTGTGGAAAAGAATGTGGACATCATCATCCGGCATTATAACCAGTGCGCATGAAAATACACAAATTTGGCATGGGTGCAATTATGTACAAATGTGCACATGCACTGATGTCCTTTGCATTTGTATGTACTTCCTTGCACAAAACACGTTTATCCACAGATGTTTCTTGACCCATTTTGGACACACACACACACACACAAACACACACACATGCCTATGTAACAATACAAACACCCGAACAATGGTACCGCAGATAACAAGGACGTAGTACGGCAGCTAAAGGAGGAGATGCGAGCGCTGGAAGAGGAAAGGGCAAAGGAGCAACAAGATGAGGTGGGAAGGCTCTTGGGCAGTGATCGATGTGAATTCGAGTGATATCCTTGTATCGTCTAGTACGTGCAGAGCTGTGCATTTGAGTGCGTGCATACGTTGTGGAGTGCATACGTTTGGAATGCAAGCCTCCTGCTGACATTTTTATTTTGCCAGGCACACGCGCATAAGCACACAGCTTTGAACTCATACACGTTCAGTCGCAATGAGCTGCAATCACTCAAAGCAAACGTTTGTGCAACATATTTTTAGGTGATGGTCAAGCAGAAAAGTGAGTAGGAGTGATGGATGTACGGTTGGAAGTGCACATAAGCAATTTTGTGTTCATGCGGTCACGATGAGCTTGTTTCACTGCACACGCATTTCAGATGATGGCCAAACAGACAAAGCGCATGGAAGTGATGGATGCACGCCTGGGAGTGGCGCAAGCTGCAGAGCGGCTGGCGGCAGAGAAACGCTCTCAAGCGGAAGAGGAACGAAGCAAGCAGGTCAGACTTTGTGTTGAGCCTATAATTCATGACAACTCGTTGAACGATTTATATGATTTAAATGGAGCTTTCAAATTGCCGGACATGTATACCAGACACTGGCTCTGGTCAGATCTATGAATGATGAATTCTTAACGTTTTGTTTTCAGGTGCCTGGACCCCTGTCGGACTTGCAACTGCCACTGGTTGTTCGGGATTGCATACTAAGATGCTCACCTTTTTTGCTGCCTTTTCCCCTCATTGATTAAGTTTGTGATCTGGGATGTTGCTTGCATTGTAATTGGGATGGCATTATCACTTAAGCTGATCTACTGAGCAAATCCAAGCGCTACTGCCGAGAAGCGTAAGGACATCACACGCACGTCATACACACACATGCATACAAACAGGCAGCAAACGCGAAGGCCCTGATGGAATCCCAGCTTAGGGACATTGCAGAGAAGCGTGACATCATCATGCAGCTGCGAGCCATTGAAAAGGTGTGATGAATTGCTGCAGTATTTCAGGCATTGACCTCTAGGAATTCAGTCGCATGTTTTCAGGTATTTTTCAGGTACTTCAAGAACTTTTCAGGTACTTTCAAGGAAACATATGCGTGCTTTTGTTGCACCAGTGCATCATGAGTTATGAGTAAGCATATGATTACAGCTTGCTGTCATGTTTGCACAGTTCTAGCAATCACCAACCTGCCCACTTGTTTACTTTCACTAGCAGCACACATAGCATGGCAACTCTTAAAGGTGCCCCGTCAGCACGTGACCGAGTTCGACCCCATTCCACGCCGTTTACATCCCTCCTCTCACCACCGTGCTTGCACACACTTTTGCACTCTTTAAAGGTGTCTCGTCAGCACGTGACCGAGTTTGATCCCACGGTTACACCTGTTTACATCTCTCCTCTCACCACCGTGCTTGCACACACTTTTGCATTCGTTGAAGGTGCCTCGTCAGCACGTGACCGAGTTTGATCCCACGGTCACACCTGACCATGGGCTCCTCGAGGCCATGCCTTTGGTGGAGCTGAGAGAGAGACTTGTGGTGGCAAAGCACAGAGAAAGGGAGGAGGTGCGTGCTTGTGCATGTATGCAATAAAGTGGCTAAGATGCTGAGGGCTTGACCTGTTGAAGCTGGAGGAGAGGGTAGTGGGTTATGGGTAAAGAGAGACACACATTGTTGTGCAGTGCCTGTGTGTGTGGCGCTACAAGGCAGTTCCCCGGTGGAAAATCGGCCTGTGCAAAAGGACGGCGATGCACATGCTATGTAAAATAGCAAGCTGTATTGGGTACCATGAGTGTTTGATAATTGTCTGGAACGGGTTCAACAAGCTTGCATTTGCCACCATTTTTAGAAACAAGCTTTGGTCCGAAGCTGCCTGATTGAGAGTCGACTTCCTGGTTATTTACATGCAGCACTCACACATACACACACAAACTCACAATCTCTCACAGGAAGAGCGGCGGCGCGCTCAGAATCTGGCAAGCAAGCAGGAAAGGGAGCAACTGCTCCTGGACAAGGCTGCAAACATCCAACGCATCCGTAGGGTGGCTGCTGCTCAAGCCCAACTGAGGCGCACGTCGGCCAAGGAGGATGTGGCAACCAAAGAGCAGGTGTGATTCCAGTTGAGAGCCTTTGAAGTTGTTGATTGGATTCCGACAAGTATTGATCGGAACGTCACTGGTGCCCAATGCTAAGGAGGAGCGGCTGGCAGCCTATTATCGGGTGTGCATTTGCAGGGTGTATAAAAGTAGATGAGCACGGCCCTTCACTCTTTGTGCTTCAAACCAGATGATGTCCATTGTTGTTTGAAGTCATGGGGTCGAAAAAGCATTGTTGTGACATAGGTGGCGTATCAGAGATCAAGTCCCTTTGTGCAAGGAGGTGGCAGCCAACAGCAGACTTAGACACATTTAAGTGGGTCAGGTGTTCATGCGACAGGTTCAAACACCTCACTAAGTGCTGTCTCTGTGTCCCCTGTGGGGGTATGAGCACCAGACACCAGGCACGCTGGATAGCATGCTCATCCTCCTTGGCAAGCGCAACCTTGAACCCATCAAAATGTACCCGTGTGTGTCTTCAGGTCGTGAGTACCAGGCACGATGACGGGGTGCTAGTGCTCCACGGCAAGCTGGAGCGCAAGCACGAGGTTCATGCAGTAGAGAAGGCACGCATGGCTGCGGAGACAAAGAAGATTCGTTTTGAGCAGATGCAGCAGGCGGCAGGCGCATCACAGGTGGGTTCCTCGGATGCCAGGTGAATGCGTGTAGCAATTCGACGATGAGTGGTGGTGCAAGGTACAGATTTGGGCAAGAGGGTAGGAAATGGGGGAAGGTGTGGGTAGACGAAAGCCTGCTTATGTTCTAACGTACTGCACTTGACTTGTTCTGGCTTATTTCAATGGAGAGTTTGTAATTTGCAGTTCTTTCTGGAAATTGGTGCCCGGGCATCGCCTATTATATGCATATAATGCTAAATTGCCAAACGAGATGAGTTCCACTGCACACCTCAAGCCAGTCAAGCTGTATAAATCTTCCTCTTTCCCACGTATGGGAACATTCCCAGCACCTCTTAAATTACTTGTGACACTAGTTATGCCACCTATATTCCTCACCATAATCACAAAAACGGAGAAGGTTTTCTCACGCATGGGAACATTCCCAGCACCTCTTCAATTACTTGTGACTTGTGAAACTAGTAATGACACCTATATTCCTCACCATTATCACAAAAACGGATCAGGTGTTCCTCTGTTGAGGTACAAGTCCTCTGCATTCAAAATTAAAGCACATAAATAATACCCCAGGTCGAGGAGCACAAGTTTAAAGAGTTGCGTGAAGGAGCGCGGCGGGAGGCGTCCAGCCGCCAGGGGGCCACTCTGACGGATGCTACTCAGAGCGAAGACATGCGTGCCAAGTCAGCAGCAGCTCGCAGCAATGTGGCCAAGCAGGTAGTTTGCTCTACTTTGGTGGCGTAGCTCTGGCCGATTTATACATCACGTTGAGTCACACTACCCACACACCCACACGCTGTCTCATTAAGCACAAACGTGTATATTGATACTTGCAACCATCTCTAGGTACAGAAATAACTTTATAAGAGCGCGCAAAGTCAACGGTCTAGCACAACATGACCAAGTGGTTAGCTCCTAGTACAACATGCCTCTTAGCTGCCCTCGAGTTTCGGAACTTAACCCTCCAATGCGTATAAAGTCACGATTTTAATCGTTACCTTGCTTCCCTGCTGCATCCCCATCCAGCTTAAAACAACAATAATTATTGCATATGTACTAAGATTTCTTCTTGTTCTCTCTCTCTCTCTCTCTCTCTCTCTCTCTTTCTCTCTCTCTCTCTCTCTCTCTCTCTCTCTCTCTATCTCTCTCTCTCTCTCTCTCTCTTTCTCTCTCTCTCTCTCTCTATCTCTCTCTCTCTCTCTCTCTCTCTCTCTCTCTCTCTCTCTCTCTCTGTCTCTGTCTCTCTGTTTCTCTCATGTACAACACCGCAAGCGCCAGCCGATGCTTGCATCCTGCGTAAAGAGCTGCACACTTTTTTGCATGCCCTGTGCAGGCGCATGTGCGTGCCCTGCTGGGTGGAACACTGCAAGAAACTGCGTAATAAGCCTGTCTTTTTTTTGCATGCCCTGGGCAGGCGTATGTGCGTGCCCTACTAGGTGGAGCACTGCAAGAGGCGGCTGCCAGTGTGCAGGCATCAGATGCTCTCCCTCCAGGGGGCGCTGACATTGGGGAGTTTCTGCTGGGACCCAGGCATGGTGAGCAATGCCTTTGAGGGGGTAGTGCGTGTTGGTAGTTGTGCATGTTATTTTGCAGGAGAAAGTGGCAGGCATGGTTCGCAATGCTTATGTGGGGGGGGTGCGTGTTGGTAGTTGTGCATGTTATTTTGCAGGAGAAAGTTGCAGGCATGGTTCGCAATGCTTTTGTGGGGGGGGTGCATGTTGGTAGTTGTGCATGTAATTTTGCAGAAGAGAGTGGCAGGCATCGCAAGCGATGCAATTGTGGGCATGGTGCCTGATGGCAGTTCCTTATCTAGTTGTGCAGATGAGCTGCTGTTCGATTTGAGCGAGGCTGCTGATGTGCTCAGTTGCATCGCCATGTGCTCTTTGACATGATTCGAAATAATGGCAGGCGTGGCAAGCATATTTGCTTGCGTGATGCATGGATGCAGGCGTAGGGCGTGAGTGCAGGCGTGGCGTGTATTGGGTTTGCGTGCATCGTTACGCGTTGACATGCCTAAGTGGTGGGAGTGCTTGGCACCTAAATCAGGTCCTCATATGGCTTTGCAGCAGACGAGCGCTGCTGCTGTGTAAGGTAGCAGTGTTGTGCCGTCATGTTGTTATCCAAACATGTGTACTGTACACTGCGCTTTGTAGTTTTGTATGACTCGTGCAGTTTAAGGCCACCCTACTAGATGATTTGTGCGAACACAGCTCTGGCCACCCCTTTGCCTCAACTGTTATGCAAGTACACATGTGCTTGACTGCATACACTATGCACTCCACTTACTGCTTCGAGCAGAGCTGGCCACCTTGCATGTAACATGTAAGCATGTGGTTGGCTGCGTGTCAACAATGTACCCCATCTACTACAAAGATGACCTAGCACAGCCTATTGTCTGAATACAGTTGTGTACAAGCTACGCCATTTATAAACCCTGTAATTGTCTGCAATAAGAATCAGTGTCGCTGCAAAAAAATACAGGCTGAGGTGGTGTTTTGCAGATGATCTGTGCTTAACTGTCATACTACATGCACTGCAGGGGAGTGGGTGCGGTGGGAGATGCTGTGTGGAGGAGGCAACGCAAACGAAGGAGAGGATAGCGCCAGGTCTATAGTCTCACCTTTACGGTGCGTTTGTGTGTGTGTGTGTGTGTGCGCATGTGCACGTATGCAATTATAACTGTGGGGTACGCACATACAAGCAGTGTTTGTGCACCTGCGTGTGCATTTCAATCTGTCGGTTACACACAAACAAAAGCAGCGTTTGTGCACATGCGTATGCATTTAGGTCTGTTGGGTACGCACATATACCTATTAAGCACACCTGTGAGCCTCTAATAGTTGACATGCCTGCTTTTTTAGTCCAGTTGCACACCTAGAACTTCAAGTAACAGGTCATTTTTTGTACTATGTTACATAGGCCTTGAATGGTTCCCTATTGTCACTCCCTGAACTGAAAACGCTTCCTGACCCACCTGACATCTCAAACAGAGCAAGGCTCCATCACCTGTGCAATCGTTGGTTTGTGTATTCCTCTTTCTGCCCAAGCTCCTGTCACCTCTTCAGCAACACCTTGATTGTCAATATCATCCATTTAATTGCATGCTCTCTCACACACACATTGCGCTGGCGCGCACTTCTCCACACCCTCAGATTCCTGCCTGCAACGTTGATCTGTATTAATCTTAGTGTATGCTCACGCAACACACATTAAAAAAACACCTTCTCACCAATCTGGCTGCAGCTTGTCCCTGCCCACCTCCTGGCACCTGTTTAGCGACCCCCTCACTTCTCAGCCCACTCTGTATGTGCCCTCCGGACCTACCACTGCCCTTGAGCACATCGCGGCCCTGGCCATGCGAGCAGGTACAGTGGAAGCTTGTGTATGTGTGCGTCGTGTCTGTGTGTTGGTTTTCGTGTGTGTTCATGTGGGTATGTGGGTGTGCGTATGTTTCGGTGTGTGCTGTGTGTGTTTGCGTGTGTGCAGTGTGTTTGTTTGTGTGTGTATGCATTTGTGTATGTGTGTGTGCAGTGTGTTTTGTGTGTGTATGCGTGAGTGCAGAAGTGCGTGTATCTGATGCCCTTATTGGGGAGTTTCTTATCTGTTGCCTGTTTTTACTTTTTTTTGTGCAGTAAAAATTGTGTCAGTGCAGGCTGATCTATTTCAGTTCAAAGAGCAGTACGCACACCTTCAAGGCGCCTTTGTTGCCAACCACTCTACAGTTGGAATTGAGCGAGTTGGCCTCACACCTCCACTCCAGCTTATTACCATGTTGTTTCAGAGTATCTGCCCTGCTATAGTTGATTGATATATTTAAGTCAGTTGGCGTTACCTCCCTTGCCTGTGACGTGTAGCATTTGTGGCAGCGATGCCGGGCAAATTGGTCTTAACCAATTTCACAACCTGCTATTTATACAGCGATTGACACGAGTTTTTAATGCTTGCCTTGGTGGCTGATGATTTGCAATCCCCTCCATCATGCGTGCAGGTCTCCACCCGGTGCTGCTGGGAGCACCTGGATCCGGGAAGGCAACGTTGTTGCGCCATTTGCTGGCCATGAACGCAATACAGCCACAAGCTAGGTGTGCATGTGTGCGTGTGCGTGTGTGTTATTATCAGTGTTGTGCACCTGACGCTTGACGTCGTCAATGGTAAATGACGTTGACGGCGTAATTTATGTCAAATTGACGGTGAAAATAGTAAATTGCGCCGTCGATCGTCAGAGTTTAGTGACGGTAACGCCGTTATTTACGATCGTTATTTACGGTGCCATTTTTGAATGACGCCGTATGTGCACAACACTGGTTATTATGTGCGTGTGTATGTGCGTGTGTGCGCGTGCGTGTGTGTTTTTATGTGTGTGTGTTTGTATGTGTGATGAGTTCAAGGTACAAGTGCCTTGTAGATTGAATGTAGTTCGGTTTGGCTGTGGGCCTCATAATCCAGGAAAGGCCAGCTCATCGGTCGTGACACCAGTAAAAGCAACCAGAAAGGTCACTCTATGACGCAAGGTTCATGCTTGCCGTGAAGCTCACTTTTTTATAGATAGGTCTGGGCGAGCCATGGAGATTGTTTGCTAGTTTGGAGCTGCATGCGCGTGTAAATGCGTGTGTGTATGTGTATGTGTGTGTGCAAATCTGATTGATGAGACAAGTGAAGCGGTGCAAAAGCTTGCGTGATAGGTATAATTGTGTGTGCGTGTGACTTGTATGTTCACAATTTATGAGGGGGAAAAAGACAGCACAGGGGTGTTTTTAAAGAAGCCGTGGTGTCAACAGGGCAGCATTACGATCGGTTCGCTGTCTGGAATGTCAATCCAACATAACAACCTCACACCAGAACGCTACATTGTCGTGCCAGACGCACTGCCATACTGCTCTACCCCAAACACACACTTGGGGGGCATTACAGGTCCACAAATGGAGACACGGGGATGGAATTGGGGGTCCCACATTAGGGTTTGCAAGACATTTCTGGACACTCCAGTATGCACTTTATGAGCATGCTTACATGTGCATACCAGGGTGTCGGCGAATGGACATTTGAGGGGTTGGTATTATGGGTTCACAACTGCCTGCAGTTTGGCTGCAATGCCATGATGTCAGCAAACATATTTTACAACTACCTACCTTTCAATACCGCTTGCAAATTCAGGATGGACATTGTGGGCGTGCAACTGTCGGCTGGTTCCCCTGCCTCTCAATTGTCAGCTCTGGTCAGCAGGCACTTGAGCCCAGGCATCAAGGGTTGCCTTCAGCCCACCCCAGGTTAGTCAGTGCTGAATACGTAAGGAATTGGCCAGAATCGTATACGCACACTGATATGACCGTACACACACACAAACTGGTTGGACACAAGCATAAAGTGTACCGTTTAAACATACTGTTAGGGTTGGCCAGAACCGTATATACACACCGTATATGACCGTATGTATGGTGATTTCCCTGCTTAGAATACCGTATGTACACTGTATATATGTATAAATATTTAGTTCTGGCCCACCCTACATACTGTATATGACATATGACTGAGAGCGCACACCGTACACACACAGTGTATATGACCGTGTAAACATACTGTACATGTATATGACAGTAAATGCACACCATATACTTGGAAGTCTGCCTGCAGAAATACCGGACATACACCGTGAATACGTGTATGAGTATGGACTTGGCCAACCACACAGACAAGGCCAAAATTTTGTTGCCTCGGACTGCTTGACTTCTAATCCTATTGAACACATCGGTATAATCAGGCCACACAGCATATAACTGTAGACCGCTCGCAAGCACACCTTCATACAGTTATGCAAAATACACACGCACACTCACGTACTTGTGCACGCTTATACGCAAATACCCACAATCAGACACATACAGTCGTATACACTAACACACATGTTCACACACAAGTACAATCACACACACACGTTTTTGCCCAGGCCACATGCTGGTCATACTAGTGGAGGACTTGAGTGGCGTAGTGCGAGCCCACCCACCCTCCGGCCGAGCAACGGCTGCCATGTACACCCCCTCTGGTGGCCGTCACCCCATCCCTCCAGACACCAATTGGGGCAAGGTGCCCACGAGCGCTCACGTTTCCATCACTACCCCCCCCCCCAACACCAAGGCAGCAGCAACAGCGGCGGCCGCTGCTGCTGCGGTGGCTGCAGCTGGGTCTGGTGGTAGGCCTGAAGGAGGCGGAGGGGGATTACGTGCAGCTGCCCTTGCAGGATGCTCCGAGGGGCCAGAAGCTGCAGGTGGGTGTTGTTGGGTGTTGTTGCAGGTCCTGGTTATACTAGTGTATTTATAATTGTTGTAATTAGGGTTAACTAGAACTGCATAAGTACGTCGTATATAACCGTATGTATGGTAATTTCCCTGCTAGGAACACCGCATATGCACCGTATATACATGTGTGTATGGTTTTGGCCAACCCTACTAGCGTAAGGTGTGCACGTTCTCACACATGTGCATACGCACACAGACAGACACTTACACATGCACACACATACACATACATGCACACACATAAACACACACGCACATGTAGAACCTAGTATGGCTACGCCCGCGTGCTTAGAGTGGCTAAGGCAGCTGATGGACGCCGGCAGTCTGCCAGCTGGGAGTGTGCCAGGCAGCAGTCTGCTGCAAAGGTGTGTTATGTGTGTATGTGTGTGTGTGTGTGCGTGTGTGTGTGTGTGTGTTTGTGATTGTGTGTGTGTGTGTATATGTGTGTATGTGTGTGTGTTTGTTGCGCGTACGAGTGATTTTATGCAGGAAAGGTAACTCAATGTTTGCTGGACACGCTGTGTCTTCATTTTCAAATAATGATGCGTGCGCACATTTTACAATTTGCATGCATATACAATCATGCTAAAACTCCTAATTGTATTATTATATGCCCTCTTCCCTCCAAGCTCACAATGCACACGTTAAAATGATACCCCCCATTGCAACATATCAGAGCTCTCTCTCTCTCTCTCTCTCTCTCTCTCTCTCTCTCTCTTTCTCATCACACTTAAAAAACTCACACACACACATGTGCACAGCACGCCCCTGGACACCCAGCACATCAGCGTGGCCGCCTCCTCCAGCCTCATGCACCTCATGGCTGGCCAGCAGCAAGCCTCCCCCCGCCTTTGGCGCCACTTCCACCCCATCCATGTGGACGCCGCCGCCAGTGCTGCAGAAAATAGCCCACTTTCAAGAGCAGACCTTCTGGCCGAGGCAGCTAGCGGTGTTGCAGAGCCTGTGTTCTGCACTTTCAGTGTGGCTGCAGTCCACACGTGGGTAGGGCGTCAGCCTGTTCACACATTAATGCATTTTCGTGCTCATTTGCGTAGATGGTGCTGGCCAAAGCCGTGTGTGTGTACGCTGCGTGTGACGTATGATCTTTTATTCCTCAGGAGGGTTACCTGGTAGGATGTTCTAACACACACGTGTGGGGTTATGGCCAGCCCTGCACGTGGTTTGCTGGATGGTGCTCTGCCCGTGTGTAACCACAACTCCAATGCTCGTTTCATTTGTGATTGCTCTGTGTGTTGAGCTTGCGCAGCAAATGCTGGGTGCCTGTTCACTTGTGGCGACACCTCGTGGTATCTTGAGGTGTTTAACTGATGATCAAACACGACCTACAGAAAAAGTAAAGATCCGTGGAACTCATTCAAGTGTGACTGGTCAGATCAGCCACCACACTCATGTTAAATCTGGTGCTTGACGTCGTTCTGACACTGCATCCACTTGCAAACACTGCCAACCTACATCCAAATTTAGAGTGAGTGTTACGTACAAACCCATGCACAGGGCAATGGCCCATCACACACTGCTGGACCTTGCACATGGAAGATCTGGCGTGCCAGAACTGCTTGCCATTGGTGGGCCAGGCATACTTCAGGTGTGGTTGTGTGTGTGAGTGTGTGTGCGCATGTATTTCTATTTGTGTGTGTGTGTGTGTGTGCATGCGTGTGCGTGTGCGTGTGTGTGTACAAGTGTGTGCACGCGTGTACTGTCACTCATGCTTTATCAAGCCACGCAGGGTTCACATGCATGGCCTAAAAACACAACCTCTAGGATATCTAGACCAGTGTGTTGCGCACGTCATTTTCATATTTTCTTGCCGCTGCCAGGCTTCATGGCACCACGTGTCTCTTCTCATCCAGCCGTATTATTCCCCACTCTCAGGCTGCGCGCATCATGGATGTGTTGCACGTTATCTCCAGTGCTTTCTTGCCACTGCCAGGCTTCATAACCCTGTGTGTTTTCTCTTATTCAGCTATGTCATTTCCCACTCTCAGGCTGCGCGCATCATGGATGTGTTGCACATTAATCTCCAGTGCTTTCTTGCCACTGCCAGGCTTCATAACCCTGTGTGTTTTCTCTCATTCAGCTGTGTCATTCCCCTCTCTCAGGCTGCGCGCATCATGGATGTGTTGCACGTCATTTCCAGTGCTTTCTTGCCACTGCCAGGCTTCATAACCCTGTGTGTTTTCTCTTATTTAGCTATGCCATTCCCCTCTCTCAGGCTGCGCGCATCATGGATGTGTTGCACGCTATCTCCAGTGCTTTCTTGCCACTGCCAAGCTTCATAACCCTGTGTGTTTTCTCTCATTCAGCTGTGTCATTCCCCTCTCTCAGGCTGCGCGCATCATGGGCGTGGCCCTGGACAAGCTTCTAGGCTGTGTGCATGGCCTCCTACGTGCGCAGCTGCTACCTAGGGGCTGGCAATTTGATACCACACACACAGGCCAGGTAGTGCAGCGGCTGCGCACCGCAGCTGCTCATGCCGGGCGCGGCAGCTGGCGCATCTCTGACGTGGTGCAAAGGTGTGTGGATGTTTGTATGTGCGTGCTTGTTTGTGCTTGTTTGTGCAAGTGCGTATGAATATTGTTGGAAGGTACAGGGGGCAGGGTTGGGGTGAGATGAACTCTGGAAGTGGGCCCTCTAAAACACGTACCTGGTCATGCCTACGCACACGTTGATTGTGTTGAATGATTGCATGGTCATGCCTACGCACATGTTGATTGTGTTGAATGATTGCAGGCTGATGTTTGAAGCAGGTCGGCAAATTATGGGCCTCCTTGATCGTGAGGAGGCAAGTAAGGACGTCCTAGCCCGTGTGCTGCTGCACAGCATGGGCCGAGAACTGGGAGCTCTGCTGAAGGGCCGCTTCGATAACGTGCTGCTGGTAAGCAGGCCTTGTTGTGTGCTTTTGGTGCTGCTGCTTGTGCGTGCCTCAGCACTGGACGGAAGCTAGGGTTTGCTCTAGAGGGACCTCTGATCATGTGCTGCTGTGCTGCTGCTAAGAATGGCTTGAACACAGGGTGTGTTACTGCGGCGACACTCTTTGCTGATAGTGTAGCGTGGGTACACATTGGGACTGGTGGTACTGTAGGGCCGTATTATGTGACTGTGCTGCTGTTAAAGGAAAGCTGGCACACTGTTTCTTCGTGCTGCTGCATGTACAGCGCAAGTTTGCATTTGGAGGTAGGCCGGGAGAGCTGCTGAGAAGGTCGCACCCAATTATTAAGTGAGCGCATTATTACAAAATGTACTGTGCGTCCACGCACAGCCTTTAGTCACCACGCTCTGCGCACTTTGTATGATACTGCTCGTTGGTGAGGGTGGAGGAGGGGGGCATTAATGTGCTGTTGCTGTCACACTTGCACACACACACACACACACAAACACACACACGCACACACACACACACACACACACACGCACACACGCACACACACACACACACACAATCCTCCCATTCCCAACCCCACCCACATTTACACGCTTTGCATTTGCAAATGTATGCGTACACAGGTCCATGACAAGGAGGAGCAAATCAGGCTTGAAAGGTCATCCATTGCCTCTGGCTTAAGCACCCCTTCATCTACAGTCCATCCTGTGAACTACAGCCCTAGGCAGATGCTGGGAGAGACCAAGACAAAAGACACACCGCCTACTTCCTCTTGTGGCAGAGGTGTGTGTGCATGTGTGTGTATGTGTGTGTGCGTGTGTGTATGTGTGTGTGGTGTGTGTGTGTGTCTGTGTGTGTGTGTGTGTGTGTGTGTGTGTGTGTGTGTGTGGTATGTGTGTAAGAAAAAAGGGGCAACTTTTCTGCATGTTTGTGTGTGGGGTGACACCAACACATGGAACCTGCTTACCTGTATTAACTTTAGTATTTTGAGAACGCTGGCTAGAAAGCCGTTACTTCATTGTTAGTTTGCTCCCGACTTGTCTTACTAGTTCTGGTCAGTGGTCTGTAGGCTCTCTTGAAGCTGGGCACATGTTTCAAATTGAAGGCAACCATAACACGCCAAAGGGTACTTTGAATTGATGTACAAGAATGCGTGCCAGCTGCACATAAAAATGCCTTTCATTCTTAAATACTTATGTCCATTTGAACGGACACACCAGATCATTTGTCCTCCCTTTTACACACACCACACCACACGCGCGCACATATACACACCAGAGACGCTGTGTTTGAAGTACACTGATGCACACACACAAAATCTCACCCCCGCTTATACACGCACACGCACACACACACACATACACACACACACACACACACACATACACACACACTCATACACACACAGCTGAAACCGCCCCCCACCTCGCGTCGGCTCCCTCGGAAGTGCGAGAGCTGGCAGTCCTATGGCAGAGCTACGCTGACAATGCTGAGGGGCCCGCAATGACACGCCTGTGTGTGTCGCTGGCTGGCAAGATTTCCCCCACTGACATCAACATGCTCATTGCTGTAGCGCGTGCCAACCTGCAGTACCTCATGCACCATGGGTGAGTGAAGGGGTGTGTAGGGCGTGCGAGGCATCGTGTGAGTGAAGGGGCGTGTGGGTGCATGTAAAGCACCCTCTTCATTGCCATAGTTTTGTTTGTGCGTGTATGTATGTACCATAGCTGTGTTTGTCGGTGTATGTATGTATGTCAGTGCATGCACCCTCTGATGTAGTACGCAGGTGAGGCACAACTTCGCAGCATGGTATTGTACAAATTTTGTAAAGCTTGATCTGGGGTAATCCCAACTCGATACTTGCAGCGATATCAATATTTTTGGGCTTTGGTATAATTGGGCTGCCGGACTGTCCAAGATGTCACAGCATTCATTGTTTATTGTTTTGCTGTATTCCAGGGTGCCACAGCATCAGCAGTTGTTGCTGTCTCTATGGGGGGCAGTAAAACGGGGGAAAAGGGAGGGGCAGGGACATGAGCATGTGTTGAAAGTAGAGTGTAGGAGCTACCACGCCCACGATGCCTACGTTTATGCTGTTGAAGGGGTTTGGGGTTAGTCAGGTGTAACTTTTAATCCCGTTGTTTTGAGCTCTTGAGCCCCTGGATGAGGTGCAGGATGGTGCATTTTGGATAATGGCCACCTCTGTGCCAAAACCTGCGCGTGTGTGCAGGCCCTCCCAAAAGGCAGCCCCCCCTGCCTCTCGTGCCGCAACCGCCGCAAAGAAAGCACAAAATGGTGACAGCAGCTCAGCCAATTCCCAGGACCAAGGCAATCAAGGATCCAAAAGCTACGTGGTGCAGAAGGGCGTGGGTGCAGTGCCCGGTCGGGATGCTGACGTTGCCCCCCTAGATGGACCCCCCAAGCAAAAAGGGTGGCGATGGCTGCACACGCTGCCTGTTGGGCTGGATCATGTGCGTGGGATTGCGGTGTGCACTTTACGTGTGTGTATGTGTGTGCTTGTCCTGTTAGTGCAAATGCGTGTGTTTGTTCATGGCTGCGTGCTTGTGTTTGTGTGCTTCTTCTTCTGGCTCTGCAAAAGCAGCGCAATAATGTGGCAATGAGTGGAGGTATCTGTGAGCTTGATAAATAAATGTGTTCACACACATGTTGTTTACACATACACCAGGAGGCATCAGGGATCATATAAATTACATACCGTACCTAAGGATAAAACCCTGCATAAATATCGTTTTTTGCCCTGCGGGGTGACTGGTTTGTTTTAATATATTAGTACATTGACCCTGCGAGGTTGTGCGGGGTTGGTGAAAATAACCCTTTCCGGGTCGCTGCCGGTGAACAGTGAGAGGTACCCCCCGCCCCGCCCCCTGTCCCACGGCACCAGGCAGCTTCAGCAGCAGCAGCAGCAGCCCTAGTCCCAGAACCAATTGTTCCCGAAGGGGGACTCCGGAAAGCAAGCCGCGACGACATCCGAGCAGCAGGGCAACTGTCTGAGCCAGCTAGCAAAAGCGGAACGGGATGAGCGGCTCGCGGAGGAGGCAGCCAACAAAAGGCCGATTGGCAGGCCAGAGAAAAATTGCTACGGTCTCACGATTTGATTGTGGGGACACCTCAGGGGCGCAGCTGTTATGCACAGAAGCATTGGCATTCATGAGGGGGCAGGGGGAAGAAGAATGAGGAGAAGGCGTAGGGGTTGAAGAGGATCAACGCTTGTGCATGCAGAGCAGGTTAGAGCAACCCAGCAGCTGAAAGATGAGCAGGTGGGTCAGATGAGGTCACGCACCAAGGCTGCCCGCACCCAGCAACACCATCAGCACGCACGCACAAGCAGCAGCAGCAGCAGCAGTGATAGTGGCTAGAGGAAGAGGATGCAATTATTGGGAAGGGTATATAGTAGCAGATTAGAGAGCAAAACAGGTTTGCTTTCCTTTGCCCTTTTGCGGTGTTCTCTTCTATTGAGGTTGTTTGTGAACCTTACTGGTGCTGAACAGGGCTAAAGGCCCTGCGGGGTTGATGCGGGAATGGCAAAAATATACATTCTGGGGGTGCGGGAAGGTGCAGGATTCTATCAGAGGGGGTCGGAGGCCCCAAACAGGGGTACTTTAGAATTGTGAATTGAGTATGGGCCCCCAAGTTTGCAAATTCTACGCTTAGGGCCCAAAGGTAGCCCTACTCATAACACCTGAGCTTTAAATTTGCAAACATGGTGGCCCATGTCTAATTGCCTGCGGCGTGAACCCTACTTTTCACTGCCAATCCGCCAGATCTCACCACCTACTGCACCAATCTGGATCACTTTTAAATAAATGGTGTTCTTTTGCAACAAAAATGGAGTGAAACGACCCAGTAGTTGGTCAGATACTCCATTTTGGCCCATTTCCCTTAAAGAAAATCAAAAGGGGTGTATCATAAATCATAAAGGAAGTCCTCCTGTATTGTTTTGGGATGAAAAGAGGTCCTGCTTGGGGTGTGGTGGCCTGTTATGCGGAAACTCAGTGCCAAAATTTGAACTGGATTTCTGTCCAGACCACTGGGGTGGTCCTTTTGGCCCCAAACTTCATGGACCATCTAATTGTATCATTCAAACGTGATATAAAAAAAATTCACATTTCAGGACATTTGCTCCGTTGACCCCCTCTGGGATTCTATGAAATATTTCTGAAATTTGGGGTGCGGTAACAGTACGCTAAGGTACGGTATTCAGAATCCTGACGTTCGATTGGTATACAAATGATCCGATTCTCAGGGAATTGGGGAGGAAGGGGTTTTGGGGGGATT
>Ga0307948_1000705_pt1 | contig 22949 bp, 15 predicted proteins | sample OrgLakmetagen280_FD_201824 | JGI IMG/M metagenome (GOLD analysis project Ga0307948, IMG submission 201824) | Saline water microbial communities from Organic Lake, Antarctica - #280 | ecosystem: Environmental > Aquatic > Non-marine Saline and Alkaline > Saline | place: Antarctica: Organic Lake...
ACTTGGCAACGCGCGGGAGCTTAGTCATGCTGCCTTCTCTTGCCGGCTACGGATGTCCACGATCCAACGTTCGAGCGCGTCGATCTCTGCCTGAATGATGGTTGGCGCGGGCAGGCGTGGGTTGATCTCGCCGGGCTGGCTATGGAGCAGCGCCGAGCATCTCCCAAATGCATCGCGCATGAGCGCACAATCACCATCGGTGAGAACCGTGAGCTTGATGAGGCCGGTCGTATCGACCTTGCGCGACAGCCTACGAATTACCGGCCCTACCACCTCCTCAACCGCGCGCTCCCATGTCGTGCGCAACTGGTCCTGGAACGACGTTACCTCACGTAGCCACTTAGCCTGATCGCCGCGCTCATGGTGGATCTTTACATTGGCGAGGTGCGCTTTCATGCCCTCGACCACCTTGTCGAGCGGCATGACGCTGGCAGGTGGATCCTGATGGCAGAACCCCGAGCTTTCACCGCCGCGGCTGATAAGGCGATAGGTGACGGGCGTCGCCTCGCGATCCTTGGTCGCGCGGCAAGCTTCGTCCAACAGCAGAAAGAAGGCCATGTCATGCGTAAAGACGATTACCTGGCGCGTCTGCCCTGCTTCAGCGAGGCGCGCAGCGACGTGATCGCGATGCAGGTGGTCGAGCGACGAAACAGGATCGTCGAAAACGATCGCCGACTGTGCATCGATCGTCGATAGTTCCGCTAGGAACACCGCGAGCGCGACGCAGCGATGCTCACCTTCACTCAGCAACTTGCCGACTGGCTCGCTCGGCTTGTTTATAAGTCGGACCTGGAAGAACGGGACACCAGCGGTTGTTTTGGCCTGCTGGAGTTCGATTGCGAGCCCGGCGACGCCCAGCTTGTCGACCTCGATGGCGAACCGCCCGCGCAGTCGATTAGTCACGAGCGCCTGCGCGATCCTAGCGCTTTGGGTGGTGATCTTGTTGGTAGTGGTGTCCTTGCTAGTCTTTTCGAGGGTCTTGATAGCCTTCAGACGAGTGATCTGTGCGAAGACGTCTGCCTTTACGACACCGAGCCATTTGCGGTCTGAAAGCCCATCACGTTCGGCGACAAGCGCAGTTCGCTGAGGTGAGTTTGCCTCCGACCTCAAGGCTTCCATGCGGGTCGCCAAGCCGGAAAGAGCGGTTCGCAAGTGATCGACAGAAACCGCAATTGCTGGCGGCAGGGTCGGCAGGGTTTCGAGATGATGGGTGCGCAGGATGGCGCGCAGGCGCCAGGCGAGGACCAGAATCTCGCGACGAACCGATGTGGCGAGGGCCTCTTGTCCGAGATCGTCCCGGATCAACGTGATGATGGCCGGGACGTCGGCCATCGCGATGCCCTTCGATGCTGCATCGTCCAGCGCCTCATCATAGGCCGTCTCAGCCTCTTCCTCCCGGCGCTTACTCTCGTCCTGGACGAAGGCTTCGAAGCTACTCAGGCGTTTTGAGGCTTCTTCGCTGAGCGGCTGCTGGCAGAGAACACAATGCGCGTCGGCGTCGGTGACGGGAAAGTTCTTCTCCGGATAGGCTGACGCGCGGGAATAGTTGCGGGCTGCCTCCCAGAGCGACTTCCACACATCCGACCCGATGTCGGGCAGCGGATCGTCGGCGAAGAGATTTGCGGAAGCGGCAGCGGCTGCCTGCCTGGCAGTGCCGAGACGCGTATGGGCATCGTGCAGCGCGGTCCGAGTATCCTCGGTCACGATGCCTGCCAGCCGCTCAAGATGCTCAATGATGGTCTTCAGGCGGGTCTCATGGCCCTGGAGCTGGCGCAGCGTGCGCGTCGGATCGCCGGTGAGATCGGTGGCGAGGGTTTGAAGCCGGGCTTCCCCCTCGGCCGTGAGGCCCGCCAGTTTCTCGACGGCTTCCGGCTTGGTCTCACCCGAGAGGGCAGCGACCAGCTTGCCGACCTCTGTCTCGGGCTTGCACGCGGGTTTGGAAAGAACGGCTGGCGTCTGCTCCTGCAGAGCCTTAATCTCGGCGGCCATTTTGGCCTTCACGTCCTGACAGGCCTGTGCAAGTCCGGCTAGAATACGGAGCGGCAGAGGCGTGTAGGCGAGATCATTGGTGTTCTCGACATGGACATTTGCGGTGCGTGAGTCGAATACGCTCACCGCAGATAGCATCGCATCCGTCGCAGAACCTTGCGTCCAGGAGGCGTTGCGCTTCTGCGCCCCAATATAGAACTCGACATTTGCGGATGGTGTGCCTGACGTGGCTGTGTAGATGTTCGGCAGGATCGCTTCACCCTTGGGGGAGCGCGCACGGCAGAGCTGCTTCAGAACACGGGCATAGCCGGACTTTCCAGCGCCATTGTCGCCGTAGATGACCGTCAGCCCCGACTTTCCAAAGGACAGACGCTCGCCCGGGGCAAGCGCGTTGACATTCGATAGGCCATGGAGCGCGCCCAGGCTGACGACGGCGTGGCTGGCGGCGGGATCTCGAACGTGGGTCGCATCGAGTGGCGAGCCTTCCTCAGCCCCCTTGCAGATGGACACGAGCGACGTAAGGTCCGTCGGCTCAAGCTTCGCTTGGCCACACAGTCGCCGTAGGGCATCCCTTTGCCAAACGGGGATGTCCGCTGACCATTTGAGTATGTCGGCAAGAGCCGCAGCTTCGTTGGAGAGATCTCCGTCCTGACCATCCATGTTTTCGCCCCCGTTCTATTAGCCGATACCGGCAATTGGCATTGTATCGCCGGGTAATGCTGATTAGGTCCCGCCGATAATGTGCCGCTCCTCTCCGAGCGGTACGATCCAACCGCCCGCGCGATCAGGTCGAGCGAAATCATCGGGCCGAACCGACTGGCTCAGCCGCTTGCGCACCGTCTGTGACTCCCCATCGATTGCAGCCCGGATCAGCTCGCGCTCAACACCGACAAACACCGGTCGCAGATTCAGGCGCGCAAGCGTCTCCTGATCGCCGGGCGTGATGTCAGTGTCCGTCACCGGACCGGCGCGAGTGGCGATACCGCCGATCAGCCCTCCCATGGCTGATGTCTTATCCATTTCTCCTACCGGAGCAGCGTCGAGCGCGGAGCGGGCCAGATTGAGATCGGCTTGAAGCCTGCGTGGAAAAGGTTGCTGAGTCAGCCGATAGAGCGCTCCAGCAAGTTCAGCATGGCCGAGAGGTCTGATTAAGTTGGCGATGTGCAGCCGAAGCATGCCGATGAAGAGTGCATCCTTGTCCTGCGGCTCTATGGGCTCGCCTTTGTCGAGCGGATCCTTGACGGAGAGATGGGCGTCCGTCGGACCGGCAACGGCCATACCCCAGCGCGTGGCGATAGCGATGCGTTTGACCGTGACCTTGCGACCTTGGGCGGTTACGTCGATGCGGCCAGCTTGCGCCCAGGCCCGCGTCAGAGCTTTGGCCGGCCCCCTGGGATCATGACAGCCCTTGGCCTCGGCGACCGTCAGTGACGACAGATCGGATGCGCAGGCGACCCAATCGGGCAGGTCGCCACGCGACAGCCGCCTGATCTTGACCTTCCGTCGGCGGTCCAGATCGATTGTCTGGCTGCCGAGATGCGCGAAGATCGAAAGATTAAAGTAGCGCTCGAGATAGGCGCGGGCGACGAGGCGCCCAAAGAGCCCCGATAGCGCAACCTTCACCTCGCGTGCCTGGCCGAGTGGTTCACGGAAAATGAATGGTGTTCCCACGCCGGTCGGCGCAAGGAGTGCGTCGAGGATCGACCATGCTCCATATGCGGCTCCCGGCGTCTGCAGCACCTCCCGAATGCCCGCGTCCTCGATTTCAGCCACGTCGAGCTCTACCGTGGCGCCGGTGATCGGGCTTGCCGATGGCGGGTCAAAGCTGTGAAGGAAGGTTCTTGTCATAGCGCCAGCGCTCGCTTCAGATCATCATGCTCGAAGGCGCTCGCCATGCGGTTGATTTCGGCTGTTCGCGCGCCCACCGACTTCGCGGCCTCGCGCCAGGTGGCGGTGACAGTGGCCACGTCTTTGATGATTGCGCGCGCCTCCGCGAGCGTCAGGGCGAAGAACTCGGAAGCCTGTTCCAGCAGGTCGACCGAGCAGGTGCCCTCGTCGAGATCAATGTTGGTCGTCAGCACCCGCGCCTTAATGTCGATCGGTACCGGGTTGAGATCGTAGGCGGGCGACAGCGACCATCCAGGCTTGCCACACCAGAGGAAACCGTGGTTGCGCAGATGATCGTCGACATTGGAGATCAGCACGCTGAAGACCACACGGCGATAAAGGGCGTGGGCATCGGTTTTTCCCTGTGCGCCATGTTCGGCCAGAGCGTCGACGATCTCCGGATAGCTCCCGCGTTCGCCATCCTTGGCACCCATCATCGCCATGGCTGACAGGAAAGGAATCCGCATGGTGCCATCGCGGTCAAACCGCCGGGATAGCATGACCTTTTTGCCCGCGACGTCGATGAGTTCGTGGTTCGGCGTGACGATGCCGGCCTGACCGGCCAGTCGGAGGGCGATCTCCTCCCATGTTTCCATGCTGTATTCGTCCGTTTCCTTCGGAAACTTGGCAATGGAGAGGTGACCATGCTGGTCGATGACCGATGCCTTCGGCCGTGCTCCGCCCAACGATGAGCCGGGCGCAAAGATGAGTTGGAGGTCCTCGTCGGTTTCCTCATCACGCAGGATGCGCTCGGTGACCTGAAGCAGTCGTCCAAGATCAATCAGGGCGGGAACCCCCGCGTGGATCGGCGCCTGGAACGGCTCTTCACCGACCCAGCGGAAGCGGAGTGCGCCAAGCCGGGTCTCATCGGCGACACCCAGGAGATAATAGCTTTCGGTCAGCGTGCGCACCGCGCGGCCATCACGTTCGGCGCTGCGTCGCTCCGAACGTTGCATTAGACGGCGCCCCCAGGTGTCGGGCGCGGAGTCGCCAATCGAGCCAAAGGTCGACAGCCCAGCCGGTGGCGCAAAAGCGCCACGCGTAATGGGGAGAGCGGGCTCAAGCGAGAACCGTTCCGCATCCTTCAGCCAGGCAGGATCGTACTCGAACAGGATGGTCTCATTACCGCGGACACGATTGCTGCGCGCCAGTCCGACCGGATGCAAGCGGCCGTTCAGATCGATGTAGACCTCGAAATCAGCCATCGCGCGATGTTCCCACTGGCCGCTTGAGATGAACACTCTTCGGCAAGTCGGCACTGGCCAGCGCCTGGCCAACGCTGTCGTTACTGATATCCGCCACGTGGCTTAACCCATCCAGCAGCCCAAGCGCTAGGAGGACGCTGGCATAGATGCCAATGCTGACACTCGTGTCTCCGGCCTCAATCTTCTGGAGGGTTGATCGCGACGTGAAAGCGCGCTCCGCTAAGACAGCCATAGGCAGCCGCCGACGCCGACGGGCGTCGTGGATGTCCGCGCCGAGCTTACGCAGCGCGCGCCGCACTGCGGCCGGGGGATTGTGAGGTGTCGGCATTTGCTACCTTCGCACTACAGAACAGCCGAATGTGTAGCACAAAGCTTACAATTTTTCCAGAGGATATCTCGATGTCCAACTGGCGCCTGGCAGTCTGGGATGGTACAGATTCAGAACCAAAAACCTAGAGATAGCGTCAGAGCGCATCATGGCCGCCGAAAGAGCGGAATCGATTGGTAGCTGGCGATAGTTCGCGAAAGCATTTCTTTCCGAACAGCGACGAAAAACCCAATGGTTACTAAAGGTTATTTCTTCAGTGTCGCTGCATCTGCAGCGCCGCACCGCCGTCAGGCCGATCTCCGCCCGTGCGGGAGGTCCGCCGGCCTTCTTTCTGCGGCAGGAGCGAACGACTACTTGCTCAGGATTGCTGCGGCCGCCACGCTACAGTGCCCACAGGCCGCTTTCCGCCCTGCACGACAGACATACCATCCTCGCCAGCCTATCGAGCAACCAGCTTTTCGCTATCCCTCTCCTGCAGCATCGCTTCCATTTCATCCAAGCCATCGACGGCGGAGCGCATCTGCGCCTTATCAATGACGCTTGCTGCCTCGGCATCCGCGACCTGGCTCCCAAAATCCATCTCCATCTGTCGCTGTTCCTCGGCGATGACGGCTTGAACCACGGGCGCGGTCTTCTTTGAGACGGCGTTGGTTTGCCCTGTCGGTTGACCACCAGCAGCCTGGCTTGCGCTTTCCACGACTGCCTCAGGTCCACTTGGTCCGTTAGAAGGCGGTGTCATCGGCATGGCGCGCACACTCAACGGCAGATTGCCCTGCGGTCCCCTGCTCCCAGGCTCCGGGAACGGCAACTCGCCCGTCTGCGCTGCGTGGATCGCCTTAAACAGCCGATCATCAAAATACTGGATCCGCTTTGCGCGGACAGGCATTTGCGCATCGATGACCATGACGATCTCGTCGAGCGGCAAGCGGCGCGCCTCATCTTCAGGCAACAACGAGCTTTCTTCGGTCCGTGTCGATTGGCTGCGCCCTTCAAAGGGGTTCTTGCCGATGGACTGGGAGCGCGTGACGACGGTTTTCGTGGTCTTGCCGACCGCCTTGCTTAGCTCCTCGACGGTCTTTTCATCCGAGGGCGTGAGATAGAGTTTCACGCCCGCGTTGCCCTGCAGCGCACGGCGGGTGTTCTCGCCATAGATTTCGTCCAGAGCTGGGATGGTTTGCGTGACCACAGCGAGGTGACCACGATAGGTGCGCAAGGTCTCGATGCTCTCGACCACGATCGGCATTTTGCCGAGACGGTTAAACTCATCAAGCATGATCATCACTGGCCACGGCTCGTCGGGTCCGGGGTCCTTTTCCTGCATGGCCGAGAGAAGATCGGAGAAGAAGAGCCGGATCAACGGCGCAAGCGGCTTCACCATCAGCGGCTGGACCACGAGATAGACGGAGAAGGGTTTCTTGCGGATCGTGCGGAAATCAAAATCCGAGATCGCCGTGGCCTCATCGATGGCCGGGTTCTGCCATTGGTCCAGCCCCGAGGTCATCAGGAGCGAGACGTAAGAGGTCAGGGTATCGTTGTTGGTCGAGGCCAACCGCGTGAAGATCAGCTTGGCGGCCCTGTTGTCGACCTCATGGCCGCGCGCGAAATACTCCTTCTGCTTGTTTCCGCCCGAGGCCGCGATGCGGTAGATCTCGCCCAAGGTGGGGCGCTTGCGCTGGAAGGCTAGAAGCCCCGCCGCCACGAAGAGATCGATCCCGCCCTTGAGGAGGCCCTGCACCCGGTCGTTGTCGCTCTGCAGGAAGAGCGTCGCCAGGAGCTGCAATTCCATCTGCTGGCGCGCGGGATCTTTCAGCTCAAAGATGCGCAGGAGCGGGTTGTAGCGATGCGTGCGCTTGCCCTCCCAATCGGTGGGGGCAAAGCGATAGACCTTGTCGCCTTGGGCTGCGCGGTGCCGGGCCGTGGCCTCAAAACATTCCCCCTTCACATCCAGCGTCACGGCGGAGCCTTGCCAGGTCAGCAGGTTCGGAATGACAAAGCCCGTGGTCTTGCCGCGGCCCGTGGGCGCCACGATCAGCGCATGGGGGAAGACCTTGGAGCAGATGTAGTTGGCGCGGGAGCTCGGCGGCCCCAGCTTACCGAGGATGAACCCGGTACCGGGCGCCCCGAAGAATCCATTGGCCTTCATCTCGCGCGCGGTCTGCCAATGGGTCTGGCCAAAGCGTGTGAGGGCGGACCCTGAGAGGGCGAGGCTCAGCATCAGGCCGGCGGCGGCGAAGCTGCCGATGATGAGGTGAATAAGTTGGGCATCCTCCGGGCGGCGATCGAGGATCGCCATATAGTTCTGCGCGATATAGGCAAAGTCGATTTCGGCCCCGAACCCGAGATCCTGGTAGGTAAGTACCGCCGAGGCGATGGTATAACCCATGGCCCCGGTCACAAGCGTCACCAGCAAGACGCCTGTGGCGATCCGCGCTTTGCCCATAGCGGCGCTCAATGGACCTGACCCCGCTCAGTCTCGCTGTCCAGATCAGCGGCGCGATGCCGTTCGTATTCGGTGTCAGCCAGATCATCGACCACCTGGCGCAAGGCCTCCGTGTTGGCCGTCGCGGCATCGGATTGCAGATAGACCTTGGCGACATAGAGCCGGTCGAGGCGGTCCTCGAGAACCTGTTCCAGCGCATCGGCATCGCCGGATGTGAGCCGCTCAAGTTGACGGTCATCCAGCACCCGCGCGATCTCGGTTCGGAAAGCGTCCCGCTCCGCTGCAGTCTCAAATGGCGCGGACAGCTCCCCTGCCCGTTCATGGTCGAGGACACGCGCAATTTCGTCTGCGACACGGTTGGCACGGTCAAACTGCGGCGCAGTTTCACCGCGGGCGGCGAGAACTTCGTCGCGCGTGCCAGACCCGAGCCCGTCGCGCAATTCGGTTTCGCGGCGAACCTGATTGATGGCCTCCGTGTCCCGTATCTCGACGACGGCCGCATAGGTCGCGCCGAGCCCACGGGCGAGGTGGGAGGGCATATCCGGATAGCGCGCGCGCAAGTCATCCGTGACGGCATCCACAACGGACGTGCGGAGGTCGCGTGCCTCCATGATGCGGTCGACTTCACGGGTGATCTCACTGGCGCGGGCCGCATCGGTGATTGTCTCTCTATAGGGCTCGGACCGGTCGATCACATCGCCAGGGCGTGCGAGCAGGTCCGGGTGTGCCCCGAGATACGCACGCTGCTCCGTCTCGATCCGGCGCTCCGCCTTTGAGACAACCTCCCAGTCCCGGTCCTCGATCTGCTGCGCTGTCAGGCCGTCCGCGCGCATCTCCTGACGGATTGTCCCTTCCATCGCCTGGACCGCGTCCTGGTGATAATGGAACCGCTCCGTAACCGTTTCCGCTTCCATGACGCCGTCCTGGCGCAGCACATTTTCCCGTTCCAAAAGCGTGCCAAGCGCGACATGCACGTCATTCAGGATGTCGCGCGCCTGTTCCAGATCTGCGCGGCGTTCGAGGTTCAAATCGCGCGCCTCGGCCACCTTGGAGAGATCATTGGCGATCCATTGATGCTCCAGCGCAGCATTTGGGGCCCCCGTCTCGATCCGGGCCACCACTTCCGATGTGCTGATCCCGGTGCCCTGCAGTGCTGCGTCAATGCGCGATCTCAGGTCGGGCTCGGCCAGACGGTCCAGCTGGTTGGTGTCGATATTGGCTTCGGAATAGATCCCGCCCTCCGAGGGGGTCTCTGACAACGTGGATGATCGCAAACCGAGAGGCTGCATGTGCTGGACCTGCGTCTGGATCTCGATGAGGCGTTTTTCCAGCACGGGACGTTCCGCATCAGGCTTCTCGGCGATCATGCCCTGCACCCGTGCGAGCTTCTCCGCATAGAGGCTTCTCAGATCCTCGAAACTTTGATCCTCTGCCATATACACATCTCCTGTTCGGTCCACCTGCCCGCCATGCGCCAGCACCTCGCCCGCGCGGAAGAGTGCCGCGGCAATATCCTCGCGGGCCTCCCGGGAGGCCTCAGCGGCAAGCGAGTGGTAGGTGGTTTTCGTATTGGCGATCTCTGCCAGCGTCCGGGTCAAGTCCTGCCCCACCCGTTCGCGTTCCACAGGCGCGCGGCCCTCTTCCTTCACGGCATAAACCTCGCTGGTTCGGGCCGGGTAATGCACGACCCCGCGATCCACCCGGCGCGTGGCCTCGAGGCGCACACCGTACTTCTCCGCCTCCTCGACCATGGCGAGGCGGAAATCGTCATAGTTGAAGCGGTGGTTGCGCCCGAGGAAGAAGAACTCGCCTTCTTGCGACCGGCGGTTCAGCACCAGATGCGCATGCGGGTGATCGCGGTCCTCATGCACCGCGATGATGTAGTCGAAATGCCCCGCGTCGGTCTGGAAGAACCGCTCCGCCACATCCGTCGCGATGTCGCGCACATCCTCGCCGCGCGTGCCGATGGGGAAGGACATGAGCATATGGGTGGTCTGGCCAAGCTTCGGCTTGAAGCCCGCATCCCACCGCTTGGCAAAGCGCTCGGTCAGGTCCTTGATGTCCTTTGCCTCGAGCTTCGTCTTGCCATCCAGAAACCCGCTACTGTCGACGATATGGGTGGACTTGGTGGTCAGGTAATCGAGCTGGTTTGCGAGCTGCGATTTGGTATGCGTGCCCCCGCCCCGGATTGCCTTGAAGACCGCCGGCCGGTGCCCTGCCGCCGCGCGCATGAGCTGTTTCTGCTTGGCGACATGCAGCCCCTGCATTGAGCCCCGAACGCGGCTCCAGCCGTCCCGAAAGACCTCGCCCGTGACGGCGTGAACAGCATCATTCAGCCGCATGGGCAAACTCCCTCAGCGCGGCTGTGGCCTCAAGCTGCATTGCATCGCGACGGCGGCGCAGGAGCAGGTCGATCTCATCAGCGGAATCCAGAATGAACCGCGCCAGCCCACGCATCTGCGCGAGACGTAGTTCCGTGAACTCGGCACTCGTGCCCCCCACGGCCCCCTGCCCCCGCCGGTTCGCCCGCGTCATCTGCTTGGCGATCTGCGCGACCCCATTGCCGACCTCGTGCAGCGAGGCCCTGTAACGCACCATCTCTGCTGCCATCTGCGCGTCAGGAACGAACACCCCACCTGCCGTCTGAATGAGCCGCCGCAACCCCTCGGCACGGCTCTCGATCCCAGCCTCGGCCAGCACCTCGTCGAGCGCCGCAAGCTCGGCAGCCGTGACCTTCACACTGACCGCGGAGACCGGGATCGCGGCATCTGCCTGGCGCTCGGCATCGGCTTTGAGCGTGTACTGGATCGCCCGCACCGACACGCCAAACCGTTCCGCCAGCACTGAATTAGAAACGCCTTCCGCAGCTTCGCGAACGATCTCCATGCGGTCCGCATCTGTGAGACGTTTTGAGCGCGACATGCGAAGAAAGACCCCCTATTTCCTGCCACCTTCCACCAAGGCTGCCCCTACCTTACGATAATATACCAACCTGTCAATTATATACTTACGTTGCCTTCAGTCTCAGGCAGCCTTGGTGTCCGCTTCCCCCCGCGGCCCGTAGGGACGCGGGCCTGTCCCCTCGCCATCCAGAACCCCACCTGGCCAATGGGTCCCCTTCCCCAGCACCGCCCGAGGGTCTGGCCGAACACGCATGTGTTCGGACGGAACCGCGGGCGGGCGCAAACCCCACCGACAGGGCAGACAGGCAGGGTCAAGGAGGGCCAGATTTGGCTTGCCAAATCTCTGCCGCAAAAACCGGGAGGCCTTGGCCGATAGTTTTTTGTGGATGGCCCCCTTGAGGCTGACTGGCTGGTCTGTCGCGGCCTGATGATTCCGGGGGAAGTGCGTCCGTTGAATGCGCAGCGACCGGCAGCTTCGTGAGGTCGCCTCGGGCGATCTGACCGCCGGACCCGGCATCCCTGGAACAGGGATCGGGCCGCCCCAAGATCGTCCTGGGGCGGCCCATCCTCGTCAGAGGATTCAGTCCTGGGGATCCTTGGCGCTCGGCGGGAACATCACCAGCTCCGAGACCGCGACGGGAAAGTCGAGCTTGAGGCTGAAGAACTCCGAGCCGTCCCCGTTGCGGGTGTTTCGGAACATCGCACCCACGCGCTGAAAACGGGTGCGCTCCTGGCCATCGGTATCGGTGAACTTGACGGGAACGGTGGCGACGTAGTGGTTGGTCATTTGGGTTACTCCTTGTTGCGATGGGGATCACCCGGCACGGGGGCAAGAGGCCCGGTCGCAAGCGCAAATGCGGAGGGTCCGCGGCGCAGCCGTGGAAGCCGTATTTGTGCTTGCCGAAGCGGAGCGCAGGGCACGATTGGGCCGACCCCGTGCGATCCACATGTTGAGCAAAAAGGAGAGCCCCGGATGACCTCTGCCATCACGCAGTCGCCACCATCCGCGTCCATGTCCTGCCGAACCTGGCCGGGGTGCTGATGACGCCCGCCCGCGTGGGCACGATGTTCCGAAACACCACCCGAGGGACGTGCTGTTCTTCAGCCTCAAGTGCTGCGTCTCTTGTCCTCGCGTCTTGAGCTGCGAACGATGCGCGTGAGGCGCGCACAGCCCCCAGCCCGAACCGATGCGGATGGGCAGCGCTGCGGTGGACCGGGTGGACGGGACGACGGTGCTGGCCGACGCCCCCTGCCGATCACGTGCGCCCCGGGAAACACGACGAAAGGGCCGCCCGAAGGCGACCCTCTCAGTTCATATCTCTGCGGTCTTCTTCGCCGGATCCGCAACCCGCATGACCGTCAGGCCTCTTGCTTCCGCCTTCTGCCCGAGGTTCAGTGCGACCCCGTTGCCGCCGAATAGCACAACGCCCGTCGCCGCGAACTTGTCGTCCAGCATCTCGTCGTTGCACTTGAACGGTGCCGCCCGCCCGTGCGCGGACCAGCGCGGATCGAAGCGTGCCTGCGCGACCCCGCGCGCCCGTGCCCACCGGGCCGCGATCATCTCCGCCCCATGCTTGCCACCCTTGTGGCAGAGGAAGATCTCCTGATTGCGGTTCTGCTTGATGCGCTCCCGAACCTTGTCGAGCGTGTTGAAGATCACATCGACATCGGTCCAGTCGGTGGCGCCCGAGACGATCAGGGGCACCCCCTCGACTTTCGACTTCGCAGCCGTCTCCCGGTCATGCTGCTCCAGCAGTTGCCGGGCCTCGAAGACGGCACCCGTCTCTTGCGCCCGGACGCTCGCGCGCGAGCCTGCCGCCGGGATGAAGGCGTGCCCCGTCTCGATCTCGTAGCATTCAGCCGCCGCCTCGCTCATCACTTCGATGGCGCCGACGATCTCGCGGAGCTGCAGGAAGCGGGCCTGCGCCTCTTCGAGCGCGGTCTCGGCAATCTCCGATCCGTCGTGGGATTTTGCCAGGGCGCCGATCTTGTCGGCGGTGCGATCGACCTCCTTGCCAAGCGCCACCTTACGGCGCTGCAGGATCGTCGCGAGCCCATGGGCCAGCGGTTCGATTTCCGCTTCAAGCCCAGTCCCGCGCAGCTGCCCGAGCAACGCCTCGAAGCTCTCGCGGATGATGTGGTCGGTCAGGATGTGATCTTCCGGGATCGGCAGCTGCGCGTCCTTCTCGGTCAGTCCGAAAAGTTCGATGGTCTCGTAGGTGTTTGCAGTGTCGTAAGCCATGTCTGGTCTCCAGTGTTCGGTTCCAAGGCCACCACGTGAGTGTGGGGGCATGGCCGAATGCCTGGTTTCCGAATCTGCCCGGGTCAGGGACGGCGCAGCCGCCGGCTTGCCGGGGGCAAAAGTTTTCCGAGCGCGGCACCCGACACATGCGCGCGCTCACGCACAGGACCGCTGCGCGCCACAGGCTCCGCCCTCGCCGAAAACTTTTGCGATCCTTGACGCGGGCTGATTTGGGGGCCATCCGGAGGATATGCTTCCACGCTCATGTGTGTGTGTTTTGACGGTAGGTTTGCCCGACCCGAGCAGGCAAACGGCCCGACCGGACGCGGGAGACGGATGGAGCGGCGGGATCGTTTTGGCCTCGGGCCAAAACAGACCAGAGCGCAATCCGGCGGAGCGGCCGGGGAGGGACGTGCTCGCGAGGCGGGCAAACCGGGATGCCGGGTGCGACGCCGCGATGAGGCCGCATGGCCGAATGCGCGACGGACCGAAGGGCCGTTCTCCCCTGCGACACGCGAAGCCGAGCAGGGGAGGCCGCAAGGCTTAGCCCAATCTTGATGTGCTGGTGACGCCGCTGGCGTCAGTACGGATTACTTACTCTCGCATTCGTTATGTTAGACGGAGACCGGATTTTCGGATCGGTCGCAACTTGTCGGATGCTTTGGAAAAAACTTGACTTTCGAGTTTGGCGTGTTGCGTTAACGGTGCACAGATTCTGCGCATCCGATGAATTACTACATCTTTCGCCTTCAGGTTAATGATGTCCGAAACCGTTCTGGTTGGGCAGCCTAGCCTTGGCCGTTGCCCCGGGAAAATAAAAATGCCGCCGCCCAGGCGATCTGGGCGGCGGCAACACGCGTGATGGCGCTACCTTAGGAGATATGGGCCCAAAGTACGTCTAGGATTTCCTGTTCACCGGAAGCCCTGGCCAGTTCGTCCGCCTTGATGCGATAACCCCAGCGGTCGGCAATCGCTTCATAGCGTGGACGGCGAAAGGACAAGAGACGCTCGTATGCCCAGATCGCGAAAGCGTCGGGGTCGACTATATCCCAGCTCTTGTCTTCGCCTAGGTAGTCGCGCTCGCATTGCTCAAAAAACGCGTCCGAATAATAGATCGGTTTGGGCCGGTGCTTGAAGCGCGCGATCAGACGCTTTTCGTCTTCGGGCCCAGCTTCGAGATAGACTATCATATGCGTAGCGGCGAGATCGGACAGGATGGGGTCGGTGGGATCCCAAGGGTCGACCACGCTGCACAAGCTGCCCGACGTATCGCACGTGAAACTTGGATAGCCATAGATCGTTTCGGAACGGCGCACGAAGCTGGCTGTATCCTGCATCGCCGCCTGTTCCGCGTTGCGATGGATGCGCTGGCGTTCGAGGAACTCTGCACGGGACAAACCTCCCTTCCTGCGATCGCCGATCTTGCCCAGATAGCCCGACATCACGTCCAGATTGTCGATGGCAAACTTGGCACGCAGAGTCAGCGCATCGACCAAAAGAAGCGGGCCAAGCAACGGGTCCTGCATGCCGCGGGCGCGCAGGTCGTCATCGATATGGCTGGCCAGATAGGCTTTACCCAGCCGGTAGTCGACGGAGTAATGGTACCAGCGCCCAGTGTCGCGCAAAAGGCGCGACAGGTGGGTCTTGCCGACACCGCTCATTCCGATCAAGGCAATCCGCTTCCCATTTAGTCGGTCGAAGGTCATGCTATCAATGGGTTTCACTGAACGGTCTCCTTTTCACTTTCACCTGCGGTAAGACAGCTCAATGCAGCCATGTCGATCCGATCGAACAGCCGGGGCGGGATAGCGATTTTCTGTCCCAAAGGCGGCGTCGCGAGTTCGTCCCAGCCAAGTTTGGACAGACCGAATACCGCTAGGCAGCGCCCGGCGAGGCCGGGGCAGATCGGCTGCATCAACGCCGCAATCAAGCGAAACTGAGCCAGTGCCTGAGTGCAGATCGCACGCCTTTGGTCGTGGTCATCCACCGTCCACGGCGCTTCGCGATCGACATATTCATTGGTTAGATCCGCCAACAACACGATGCTGCGCACTGCGGCTGCCGTATTCACCGACTCGAAACACGCCAGCGCTTCACCCGCCAACACCAGCGTTTGGTCGAAAAGGTTAGATTCGGGCAGGGTGTCGCTCAACAAATTGTCCGATTTGGCGATTAGCGGGCGCAACCGGCTCGCAATATTGGCGATCTTGCCCACCAGATCGGAATTGACCTTCTCGGCCACACCCTCGGCATCAATGTTGAAATCGGTTATGCCGTCACCCATCCGCGCCGCTATGGCATAACGCAAAGCGTCTGCATCGAGCTGGTCAAGCAGCTGCGCCAGCGTGACCGAGTTGCCGCGCGATTTCGACATCTTGTGCCCGCCCACGGTCACAAAACCATGCGCATGCAGCCGGTCGGGTAGCGGGATATGCGCACCGCGCAGCAGGGCCGGCCAGAACAGCCCGTGGAAATTGATGATGTCCTTGCCAATGAAATGCCGGGTCTCGGTGTTTTCGTCACCCCAGATATCGGCCCAGTTCTTATTGCTGTGCTGCTCTTGCAGATAATGCTGCAGCGTTGACAGATAGCCGATGGGCGCATCCAGCCAAACATAGAAGAACAACCCCGGCTCGCCCGGAACAGGGATTCCGAAATAGGGGCCACTGCGGGTGATGCACCAGTCCCGCAAGCCCTCATCCAGCCATTCTAGAAGTTTCGCGCGCACCTCTTTCTGCACCGCGCCGCTTTCCAGCCAGGCGCGGATCTCGGCGGCGAACCCGTCGATCTTGAAAAAAAGGTGCTCGGCGTTTTGCACATTCGGGCGCGCGCCAGTCAGGGTCGAGACCGGATCGACCAGCTGGATCGCATCATAGGTCGCACCGCATTCGCAGGAATCGCCATACTGATCCTTGCGCCCGCAATCCGGGCAGGTGCCGCGCACCCGCCGGTCGTCGAGAAACCGCCCCGCCTGTGCGTCGTAGAGCTGCGGCACAGTCTTGCGCTGCAGGTGCCCGCCCAGTTTCAGTGCGTCGAAGAAGGCGAAGGCGATCTCCTCGTTCTCGGGCGAATGAGTGCTGTGATAAGCGTCAAACGAGATCTTGGCGCGGGCAAAATCGGCACGGTGGCGGGCGCCGACCTCCTGCAAAACGCGCTCGGGCGTCTTGTTCTGAGAGGCTGCCAGAAGTTCAACCGCCGTACCGTGACAATCATCGGCGCAGACAAAGATCACCTCCTGCCCCGCCAAGCGGCGGTAGCGGGCGAATATATCGGCCTGGATCGCTTCGGAACCGTGGCCGATATGCAGATCACCGTTGGCATAGGGGAGTGCGGTGGTCATCACCAACCGGGTCTTTGCCGGAGGAGTATAGTGAAGTTCTTTCATGGTTTAGGTCCTTGTTTGGGGTTTGGATCGCACTCCTGGAGCACAGCTGCCCCGGGGATGCGGCTGATCACTCTGCCTGTTCCCAAGGGAACAGATCGCGGCCGTAATGGCCGAAGCTCGCGGTGTCGCGGTAACGCCAGCCCTCGCGGCGCCACAGGCCCAGGCGGTCCTGAATGGTGCGCGGCGACAGATCGGCGAAACGGGCGCGCACCCAGTCGCTGACATCGTGTTTGCCGTCGACGATGGCGCTGACCGCTTCGGGCTGGAGCTGACCGATGCCAAAGGCCAGCTTCACTGTGCAGTCGGTGCCGCCGCCCAGATGCGACGCTAGCACCTGACGGGCGATGAAACGTGCCATATAGGCGGCGCTGCGGTCGACCTTGGTGGCGTCCTTGCCGCTATAGGCCCCGCCCCCAACCGCGACCGAAGGCCCGTAGGCATCAACCACGATCTTGCGGCCGGTCAGCCCACAATCGGCGTCGGCTCCGCCTTCGATGAAGCTGCCTTTGTGATTGATTTTCACCAAGAACGGGTCGACGTCGCCCAGACACGGGCGCACCACCTTATCAAGCACTTCGCGGCGCAGGTCCTCCAGCTCAATGGTGGAACGATGCTGTACAGACATGATGACGCTGATCACATCTCCCGAGGGGTCAAGCGCGACTTGCGACTTAGTGTTGAGCCGGAGCCAAGGCAAGGTGCCGTCAGCGGCCAGGTCATAGGCACGGTTGATCAGCGCCCAGGCCTTCTCTGTCTCGGGCGGTAGCATCGAGCGGGTACGCGTGGTGGCATAGCCCACCATAATGCCCTGGTCGCCGGCGCCATCGACGGTCAGCGCCGCGATCTCGCCCGCCTGCGGGCGGATCAGGGTCGTCACGCGCAGATCATCACGCGGGTCGTTGCCAGACGCGAAATAAACCTTGCGCACCGCCGACTCGATCGCATCGGCATCATACACGCCCTCGGGCGCGCTGATCTCACCGCCGACAATAATGTCTGCACCGTTGATCATGACCTCGCAGGCAACGCGCACGCTACTGGGCGGGTGGCCCGCTTCCACGGCGCGGTCCATCTTCACATCCAGCACGGCGTCCGATATCGCATCGGCCTGTTTGTCAGGATGGCCCATGCCGACGGCCTCGGCCACGTTAGTCTGATTCTTGATCATATCTCAGTTCCTTCTTTCTTGGGGTTGTTCAGGGGGGTATGGGGCGCCACAAGGCGCATCTGCCGCGCGGCCAGCGCCCCGGTCATCAGGGCGTTTATCCCGCAGAAGATCAGGATGGGCAGGTGACCGCCGGCCAGCGCGTACAGCACCCACAGGGCATTGCCGGTCGCTAGCGCAGCGTTGCGCAGAACGATCCAGCGGCTGACAGGGTTGGCCCGCCGCAGGGTCACGATCAGTTCGGGCGTGGTGCTGACGGCGCACAAGGCGCCCGCTGTCAGCCCGACCATGGTGATGGTCACAGGATCAGCCATTGACCTGCCCCGTCACCGTGTTGGTGCTCAGCGCCAGGTACATGTGCCGCTGTCGGAAGACGCCACCGGGATCGGCGGTCAGCCACAGGTGACGGTCGCGGTGGGTGTGACCGATCGGCACGACCGACACCCCGGGCAGGAGCTTGAAGCCGCAGCTTTCATAGACCCGCAGGGCCGGGATCGGCAGGCCCGCATTCGTCAGGCGAATCTCCAGGTTGATGCGGGTCACGCCGCGCGCGACGCTGTCGTTGATCGCCCGGTCGACGACTTTGCCGCCGATTCCCAACCCGCGAAAGCTTGGCAGGGCGACGACCGAGAACAGCCCGGCTTGGTCACCGTCGAACTTGGTCGCGGCAAAGCCTGCGATGGCCAGGGTCTTGCGGTCCTCGGCGATGTGCAGGGTGGCGTCGGCGTCCAAGAAGTCCTGCAGATCGTTGACATAGAGGTTCGCGCCATCGGTGGTCTGGCTGACCTGCTCAAGCAGGCTCGCCACCGCCGCCGCTGCGATCAGATTCTCCCGCGCGCGGGTGCTGTAGATGCAAATGTCCGGCATGTGATGCTCCGTTTCTGATGTTCGTAAACACCAACAACCGCATCCGCCGCACTTCATAAAGAGACGAGAATTAACCCGTCGCTAACCAGAATCTACTTGTGGATAAATCTAGAGAAGCAAAATTTTTGAGTTGGTAAATTTACTAACTCGTAGGATTATTAACTGACAAGTCGATTATTTATCGACGCAATATTTCGCCACTAGGTCTAAATTGGACGCAGAGCTAGGGCGATTCGCCTGATAAGGCAAGGCAGGAGGACGACCAATGGGGGCACCGCGCAACGCTGATCTTTTTTACAATCGTCCGACGCTGGACCAAGCGTTGGACGCGCTCGAAGAGCATTGGCCGACTTGCTGGAAAGGCGAGCCTTCAAACATCATGAAATACAGCACGAACAATACGATAAGCCTTTGGTGCGCCGGCGAGGCCGAAGGCCGCGTCGGCGTCCGGGTGATGATGTTCGCGGTCCTGCTGATGTACCGCTATGCCGAGCAGTCGGAAGTAAAACGCGGCGCCTTCAGCGACACCACAACTGCCGCTTCAGATTGGATGAAAGACATCGAGGTGGGAGAGAAACTTGGTGAGGTACTGGATCCGCGCGATCAACCCAAGGTCCTCCAGATGTTGCGCGAATTGCTTAGGGTAAACAATAAAGACACTCCAGGCTATGTGCAAAACTTTGACCGCTGGTGTTTCATCTTCACCGCTTGCAGGGCGCTGAAGGCACTGCAGGAACGCACCGACCAGCCGGTGCAAAATTGGCCGGCGTTGGCTGAGGATGCGGCTGCCCTCTATGACGAACTTGTTGCTGCCAGGCCGCAAACCGCGACGGATGTTTTCCGCCGTATCGAAGCCCGCTGGCTGACCGGGGTGAACTATGTCGCGCCCAACGACATCCAGCCCAAACCCATGGCAGCCGCCACCGTTCAGCGCCTAGCTTTGCACTGTATTCCCGGCAAATACACCAACTACTTGTGGCCCAAGGGCATGTTCCGCGAAGACCAAAACCCCAGGGCGATGGCCAGCATGGCCAATCAGATTATCAAGCATGCGAAAACCACCGTCGCGTCAGCCAGGATCATTCTACTTTTCGGAAACCCGAATGCGGGCAAGTCGGGCTGTTTGGTCGAGCTCTTGCGTCAACTTCAGGACGAAGCCCCGGACCAGCCGACCATTGCGCTCGATCTGGTCCATAACCCCAACTCGGTAGACCCCCTACCGGTGTTCCTGGTCAATGTGCAGGATCACAGCAACCAGGAGCTGATCGCGCGTGTGCTCGCCTTTCTGAAGACCTTGGACGCAGCCCAGAACAACGATAAGAAAGCCACGCCAATCACTTACGTTCAGGCGCTTGAGCAGCTCGAAGGCAAAACCGCAACGCCTGATGGAGACGGTGGGCTCGATGCGATGTATCGTGAGATCCACGAGCTGCACAAGCGCAACCCCGCCTTTTTCATCCTGACCAATTGGGAAGACCTGACTTGGAGCACCCCGCGGGCGCAGTTGCGCGACCAATGCCGCCCATCACTTATCTCGTGGCTTCACAACAGCAATTCCGACAGCCGCCTGTTGATCTCAACGACCAAGCCGCCGTCCAAGGCCGCCGCTCGACGCTTACCCAAGCACAAAAACATCCGGCTTTCGGACCCGCTTTTAGAAGACATCGCCAGGTACTTTCCCGGGATGAAAACGCCTGCGCCATATATCAGCACAATGGAGCGCGCGATCAAAAGGCTGGATCGGGGGACTGTGCCCGGTGACGTCCTGATCCTGCTGGCCGCTGCCATGCAGCTTTGCGAAGGTGATGATGCCGCCGTGCACCGCGTCAAGCAGGCGATCACCGATTTGTCCAAGATCAAGAAAAAGATCCTCGTCGGCACTAGCCAAGTGGCCGAGCTTGTTCGGATTGTGGTCGAACGGCTGGACGAGCGCGACATGTTCCGCATCACCACGGCAATTGCTGCATCTGAAGATGGGATGCGCACATCGACGCTGGTGCAGCTGTTGAGGGACTGGGACTGGGCCACCGGGCGAAAACTGAAACGGCCGACCGAGACGGTCCGCGAAGGCCTGAAGGAGATGGAGAAGATCGCGCGGGGGTTCTTCCTGTCCCCTAAGACCCGCCGGCCCATCGACTTGGCCGAATATGGTCCGCATAAACGGATCGACCCATCCGAGCCGAGCTGGGAGATGCATCAGACCTTGCGCGAGCTCATCCTCACCACACTTGCCCACCCGGACCATTTCGCCTGGGCAGGCGCATACAATGTCATTTTGCGCGAAGCTGCGAGCCAAGTGGCGCGGGTGGGCCATCGACGCGCCCAAGAAAGGCGTACACAGGCCGCGCTGCGCTGCCGGCCGCCGCAATGGCAGGGTATGCTGCGTGACATCCAGTCCTTCGAGGCTTTGCTGGCCAGTATCGATTTCGACCGGTTGATGGACAGCGAGGCGAATAAAGCGCAGATTGCCGAGAACCCGCTGTTGCACCAAGTCCCGCCGGAGGTTTTCGCCGCCGGCGGGCATCAGCATCCTGCTGTCGCCCTACGCTTTGCCGTGCAATGCCTTCTGCAAGAACTTCTGGACAAGGACGGGCAGATGACGATGGTCTGGGATCAAGACCAGATGCGGGCGCATCTCTACATGCTTTTGTTCCGGCCGACTGGGCAGTGGTATTTCCAGCGTATCGACACGCTGAAACAGCAGGACCTTCCCCAAACCCTACAACCCTATCTACTCGACATTTTCACGCCCGAACAAATTATCGAGCTTTTAGAATCGCTTGCAATCTCCGCACTGCACAGCCAATCGCCGAAAGTTGTGCATTGGGCCTGGAGCAGGTCCTTGGAGCTCATCGACAAGCTTGCGCCCGTCAAAACCGGGGAGCCGCCAAGCGACCGGCGCAGGGCCTTGATGAACCGCGCGATCCGCATCCTGTGCACGGCCGTGGACATGGCCATTTTGCGGGGTAGGCCGTTAACCCGGTTCAAGTCGCAATTCGACGAGGATCAGATTGGCCACAGCAAGACATTGTCGCGCCTGCGCAACCACATGCGGCGCGAATATCCCGAATTGGCCAACAACAACCCCGGGGCGGTCTCACCGGTTTTAAATTTGATCGAAGACGCAGGGACGCAGCAGATTGCCGCCCTTCAGGCCTGGTTGCGCGTGCGCTCACGCGAGGTCGAGCTGGTCGCCCTGACCCATTCAATGGAGAACGCGCTGAATCTTCTGGAAGAGGTTCACCAGATCGAGGAAGTGCTGGCGCGCATGACTCTGAACGACACCGGTACAGTGGTTTCGGGCAGACCTGCACGAACGGCACTTCGGTTGATGCTGCGCGGCGACAGCTATTTCCGCGGTGCCGACAATCGCAAGGGTCTGCGCTGGAGGAAGGCGGACGCGCGCATCAAGGGTATGTTGCACGCAAACACCTGCCGTTTGTCACGGTTTGGCGCCGGCGAACAGGTGGCGCTCCTTCTGGATCAGTCGCGGTACCATTTCGTGAACAGAGACCTCGATCGATCTCTGAGTTATGCGTGGAAGGCGCGCAGCGAATGCAAGGAAGGTCAGATCAGCTATGGAATGCAGATGCAGGCACTCAGCCATTTCGTGGCAATGGTGATAGAGGCCGACGAGGCGGGAAAGGACAGCGATTTTTTCTCAGGGCTCCAATGGGGTTTCGGCGGAGAGTCGGAGCTGCTGTATATGGCCGAACACGACGCGGATGCAGTCTTCCAAACCGCCAAGTCGTTGGGGTATCAACCAACACAAGGCATCGCGCTGTATCTGCGCACCCGTGTCCGCTTGCGTTTGGCTGCGAAAGGCCTAGCGCCTACTGAAATCGAGTGGGCGGACGGGCTGGTGGCGGATATCTGCAGGGTGCAGGAGATCATGATGAAATGCGATGATCATTCGTTCCGCGAAGACATTCTAAAGGTTGAAACCCTCGCAAGGAACCTTGTCCGCAAGGCCACAAACCGAAACATGGAAGCGGTATAGTGACCAATAGCAATCATGTGGTTGGGGTTTCCTCGACCGAGGCGAACCGCGCGGAAGATGCTTGCTCGTCCCCGAACCTCACGGCTTGTGGCGGCCATGAATGAGCACTGAGCCGCCTTCGAAGCACGCCGCGCGATAGCTCGTTGTTCCGCACATCTGACTTTTGGTTACTCTGGAACAGTGCACTTTCGGCGAAAGTTTGGTTTGGCGGGCTGCGTAGCAGCGTTGCGATCAAGTGATCAACGACAGCTCAGGTCCGTTCTTGGTCTGGTTGCGGATGATGGCTCACGGTTCAGTAAAGCACGCCTCCTGCTGATCGGCGCCGCGGGCAGAGCTGCGTCGACGTGCGATTTTGAACCAATTTCCTCGCCAGCTGAATCAACTCACGAATTACTAACACCGGGAGCCGGTTTGTCGTGATCTTATACCGTGTTGCTAGGCCGCAGCGGCATGATTTCACGCTCGGGGCGCTTCAGGGCTTCGGCGTATTCGCGGGCATTTTCATCAATCGTGCCGTGCCAGAGCGTCGAGGTGAACT
>Ga0307948_1000708_pt1 | contig 22894 bp, 18 predicted proteins | sample OrgLakmetagen280_FD_201824 | JGI IMG/M metagenome (GOLD analysis project Ga0307948, IMG submission 201824) | Saline water microbial communities from Organic Lake, Antarctica - #280 | ecosystem: Environmental > Aquatic > Non-marine Saline and Alkaline > Saline | place: Antarctica: Organic Lake...
CACACACACACACACACACACACACACACACACACACACACACACACACACACACACACACACACACACACACACACACAGACAAACAAAAAAAAAAAACAAACAAAAAAACACACGCACACACACACACACACACACACACACACACACTCACACACACACACACACACACACACACACACACACACACACACACACACACACACACACACACACACACACACACACACATACAAACAAAACAATCAAACAAACGAACATGCAAACGCACACACACACACACACACACACACACACACACAGATACACACACACACACATGCACGCACGCACACGCACACACATACATATACACACACGCACACACACGCATGCACATACGAACACACGCACGCACGCGCTCACGCTTCACTCAAGATCCCACCTGCCGTATCACAGGAATTCAGATACAAAGCAGCCCCAGGAGCACTCAGATGACTCGTCCTGGCTGAGAGGCAGCAGGTTGGTTTCAACGTCGTTCTGCTGCATTTTGTTTCAAATAATTTCAGATAATAATACTTTCACATTTTGCTAGCCATGGACTTCCTCGAATCACAGCAGCAACAGCCGGGAAATGACATTGAGTTGCTGGTGCAGGCCTGCATGAATGAGAAGAATGCCCCAGACCTCTTGTTTCACCGGGATGACCTTGTTTCCCGTCTCCAGGCCGGTTTGGACACTCAGGTGCACACTCATTGAAGTGCGAGGATCTGTGTATTGATTTAGAGAATAGTTTTACAGCAGAAGCTGTACAAGACTGCACAGATGGGAGGTTGCATAGGTGCAAGCGCAGGTTTGAACCGTCAGGTATCTGTCAACTTGTGCGAGGAGGAGCGTGCAACTCCTGTTCTGTTTGCAGGAGGAATTAGTAGAACAACTAGAGAGTGATATAACCCAGGAGTTGCGGCGCATAATGCTAAACCTGGAGAACATGCGCCTAAAGTTCCTGCTCAAGATGTACCACAAAACCCGGCTCAAGAAAATTGAGAAGTTTGCAGCTAGTATCGCAGCAGATGATGAAGCAAGCAGGAAGCTCAGCAGGTGCGTATCAATTGAGGGCTGGGGTTGCCATGTACATTTTACGGTGCATGTGCTCATGCTGGCTCCCTCCAAGCTGCCAGTTTGCTGCCAGATTCGCCCTGTACACCAATACTATGTACCTGCCATTACCACAGGTCGGAGCTGGTGTACTGCATGGAGTACTTCAAGCTCCTGGGCAGGCATTTAAAGAAAGTGACACTTGATCAGTTACCACATGAATTCACTTCCCTGGTACGTCTGGCAAAAGGAGGATCGATGCCACACAGACGGCCTTGGCAAAATATTTGATGGACCTGTGCTTTCACTGACCGTTGCACTGCAAGATTGGTCTAAAAATTTGGTGAGAGCATAAATTCAGTAAATCCCTTGCCTGAAATGGAAACACATCAAAATTGTGGTCCTGGCCTACGCTTTGCTGTTCTTTAAGATAGGAACATGCACTTGCATACCAAAGAAACCACATGTGGGGCTGCGGCTGTAGTAAAATTGCTCTGTCTGACACACAAAATGTTTTGTGTTGTGACTACTCTGCTACAGGTAAAGCTGTCGGAGAAGAGCACCAGCAATGACCTCATTCTTCAGCCCCTCCTGAACACACACGTTTTCATTAGAGCTGTGGACGACTGTGGGGCCGTGCAGCTGAATGAGTGAGTGCAGACTCCGTGTGTGTGTGTGTGTGTGTGTGTGTGCGTTTGTGTGTGTGTGTGTGTGCGTTTGTGTGTGTTTGTATGTGTGTGATGCGGCAGCTTGCCTCGCGCGTGGCTTAGGGGGAGGGTAGGGGATGGTCAACAGATGATGAATACATTTTCCAGAAATTTTCTGTGTATCACTTGCTTAAATTGGTTGCCCTTTTTGTTTGTGTGTTTAAAGACAACAAGTGTGTCTTTTCTTTTTCCTATATTTATATAAGGCTGTGCTGCAAGTTGGGTGAGTATAACGTGCTCTATGTATTTGCTTTCTGTCTATTTTCTGGGCATTTCCCTTTTCCCCCCTATTTCCCCTGATTCCCTCCCTCCCTTTCTGGCCAATGCAGCGTACTGCAAACCTGAATGAAGGAGTAAGCGCTAAATTCCTGCGTAGCATTTCTCTGGCCTGTTGTCAGCCTAAATTTAACAAACGATCATTACAATATTGAAATAGCCGCCGCTTACAAGTGATGGGCATCCTGTTGGAAAAACACATAAGTTGCGCATGCTTGTTACAAACGTGCGACTACATACTTGGTATGCAGCATGGCGAAGCGCCAACTAAAGTTCAGGGATTTCACATTCTGATCTACAACTGCTCAGTGTAAGAACAGCCCTCAGGCGTTTCCCCCTCTTTACAAGTCACTATTCAGGGCTTGAGGGCGACACAGAGTCAGACACTGAAATTATAGCGGCGTGAAACACAGTCTTACAGCTCCCCCCATCTCTGATGGTCGATTTAGGCTTGGCATCATGTTGCATGATATTGTCAAGCCAAATCCAGCAGATTGAACAGGAGGCGCTTCTCAGATTTTCTCAGCTCAACAAGAGCAACAGCATACTCAATAAGGCCGCGTCAGGATCTTTCAATTTCTCAGCTCAACGAGAGCAACAGCATACTCAATCAGGCCGCGCCAGGATCTTTCAGTTTCTTGAATATCATCCGCGAAGGCGCTGCAACACAGGCAACTTGTTTTCATACTTTTTAACACAAGGAGACCGCCCTGAGAACTGCTGCAGCATGTTTTGTTTCATGATGATTACTTAAAATCAACCCAGTCGAGCCCACCCAAAAAGGGGGTGTTAATGCCCCTTTCCTGAAGTGCACATCTGAGGTCACACAATGGTTTCTATACATACAAATATGTAACATTTCTGATAAAAATTAATGAGTTTGGGGTCAAGGGTGTGAGTGGGGGGCTGAATTTGTGCCATTTCCCTGCCAGAAAGGTGGCACAGGTGTAGAAACACGGATTCTTGTCCAAATTTTTATTTTTTCCTCAGGTAGGTTTAGGGTCAAACCAACCCATCAAAGGAAATACAGGGGTTTGGAATTTTGCTTGTATGGGAATTAGTGTGTGGGCCTATTTGCTGGGCCAAAATGTAAACCCTGAAAACAGGCTTTCTGGCCACCACCTGAGGGTCAGAAGCCCTTTAGTTTGCTTCCAAGGCATGCCCTGTCAAGTATTATGGTCTGGAATGCTGGGCTGGGTTATGGTGGGCAACGACAGCTGAGATTTTCAATGCCATCTGCTCACAACTTTTGCAGTAGACCCTTGCCAGGTGTGACCTAGCTGTCGGCCAGAGCGCTCCAGCGCCAGTCAAAGTTCATTTTTAATGATAAGAAGAATGTCTAACGCATCGCAAAAACGCTCGGGTTCCGTCAAGTGCGGTTAAAGGCTTTTTGTAGCCTCCCTGCCAAAAGGGGGTCCAAATCCGGACCCTCACCCCAGACCCCGGACCCTCACGAAAACGTCCCCAATATTATTGCAAACACCCCTGGTAAGTTGCTGGTACCGGGGAGGAGCTTTTGGAAATCCACTTTCTGGCAGGGATCTCCACCCTGCCCACCTGGGCACCTCCCGCCACAAACTGAGTGTGCAGGGGTGCTTAGATATATCTAATTAAGGGTCCTGCATACTTAAATGTACTTTTCGGCTTTGGGGCAAGAACTCTCACAGGGATGGCTGGCCTGATTTTAGGTTTACACTTCAGACATTCGAACCCAAGAAATTGTAACCTTGAGCTTCCAGGGTGGAATAATATGGATTCACCTCTAAATGGGTTATACTTGCTCATGCAATTTCTGGCTCACACTTAGAGCCCGTCTGAATTCGTCTGTCGCAACATGCGTCAAGGCACCAAATGTCAAAAATGAAGCAAACTGGAATGATGGCTTGGATAGCAACCCGTTTCGTTTAGAAAACACAATACAAAGATTGCTTGATCTGTATCCTTTCGCAAGTTATGCAGCGGGAGCATGTAATTAAGTGTAAATCAGTGTAAATAAGTAACATGTATAGCTGCCCCTCAATGCCCTTACACAAATCTGCCTGCGATATGCCGCACACAGGGACATGGCGGTGGACATGCGGAGAGATGACCTGTTTATTGTACGGTACCAGCCCATAGCCCATCTTGTGCGCTCAGGGCAGGTGGTGCTCATCTAGGCAGTTTGACGGAAGACAGCCTCGATCGCTTCCGAGCTTCCGGCCGTTTGCGAACAAGGTTTTGAATTTATTGTATTAGTTGTATTCAGAGCAGGGATGCGTCAGTCTTTTTTCTTCCGCGCTAGCTTTTCTTGTTCGGAAATTGTCCTAATGATAATGAATTTTTTTTATTCATAATTGTAACATTATCGTGACTAGTATGGGGAATACGGCCACAGAAATCACAGGGGAGCATGCCAGTTTAACGGCTCCTGAGTTGTTAGCAGTCACTGCTGAGGGCAATGCGCAAGGAAATGGTAGCTTGCAACAGTGTAGCAATATTGTTTTGAGCCCCCCTGAGGAAGAAGTGGACATGCTTCCTGTGACGGTGGATGGCGGTGTGTTTAAAAAGGTGCTCTTGGAGGGCCAGGGAAACCCACCCCCACAGTTTTCACGCTGCCTAGGTGCGTTAGCGTTTGAAGTCAGAAGTTAAAATGCACATGTACATTTGTACAAAATCTGCAGCAGACTTATGCATGTGACACACACACATACACACACACACTCACGCACACTCGCACACGCACGCACGCACATACACTCACACACGCACGCACATTCACACATGCACGCACGCACATACATACACACACACGCACGCACGCATGCATGAACGCACACTTTATCACACACAGACACACACAATCACTCGACACGCTACTGTGTACAGTTCACTACGTGGGCCGCTTGCAAAAAGACGGGAGCGTCTTTATGGACACACGCACAGAGTCCCAGTCACAGCAACCTGTCAGAGTGGTTGCAGGCAGACGTGAGTAATGCTTTAAAAATACAACTACGCAGGCGTCGAAAGCCAATTTCCGTATCAACCAAGCAAATGGACAGCACCGTTGAGCCTTTCTGCCACTGTGCACATTGAGCTGTCGCTCAGATAGAGCCGTGCACATCTATCTGTCGCCAGGAAAAATGCCGTGCACATTTAGCTGTAGTCTACTCAAACTCAGTCTCTTGTATGAGATGAAGCAAATCTTAGGTGTCATGCAAGGGGTGTTGAATCTCAATCCAACACTCTTTTATTCTGTGCGTCAAACAAATCAAATAATGAAAGCACGCCCTGTACTTGCCCCCTCTTCTGATGCAACCAGGGTCAAAGTGTTCTTCTCGTCCTTCCTGGCTGCTTCACTTCTTGAACCTGAGATAAAGTCTTTTTAATAATTGCTGAAGGAAGTTTTCTTCATGACTGGCTTGATTGGTCCCTGGCCTCACTTCTGGAACCGTTACAGAGATTACAGATTAAGCCATCAGTCAAAACGTGTGACTGTCAGGAACTTTTTAGAATGCTAAACCGGGACTTTGAGAGGACACCGGTGGGCTCTTGAATCAAACGCACCCACGCACACACGCACGCACACGTGCACACACAAACACACACACACATTGACCCAAACACACGTACACACACATTGCGCCCTGTGCAGATGCTTCAGCAAAGGAAACAGGACTGTGGCTTTCTGTGGCGACAATGTGTGTGGGAGAAAAGGCGATAGTCTACATACAGGTATTTGTGTATGTGTTTATGCCTTCGAGTGCGCATGCATGCTTGAGAAGAAAAATCGGCCACCGACTCTACACATACTGACCAACGTATTAAAGCTGCATTGCGCTTGTTGCAAACAGCCAAATGCCGTGTACTTCTTTCTTCATCACGAGGCCCTTTTCAAGCATATGGAGGGCCTCGCAACTGCTTTGCTCGCATGTGCGCGCGCACACGCACACACACTTACACACACACGCACGCACACACACACGTACGCACACACACGTACGCACACATGCACACACACACGTACTTACACATGCACATGCACACACAAATACACACGCAGGATCCCTCCTATGGCTACGGTGCAACTGGCAGCTTTTCTTTTCCCTCTGTTCCGCCGGCTTCTTTGCTTACCTACGAAGTGGAGATGGTGGGCTTTGAGGAGCCGCAGCAGGCTGATGAATCGGTGAGCTCCCTGCACAGGTTGAAGGTTTTGTGGTCAATTGTGATTGACCCGTTATCATTATACCTACACAAAATAAGGTGAGACGGTGGGCTTTGGCGAGCTGCACCTGGCTGAAGAACCAGAGAGAGACACACACTTACACACATTCATGTGCAGACCTGCACGAATAACAAACACACATACAAACACACACATACAAATACACTCACATACACACACCCTAAAACGTTCGCGGGCACCTGATGCTTCATTACTGCTGTTTGGGGAGCAATTGTAGCTAGCAACTGTGCAGAGGCGGATGTAGAGCACGCACGTGCGCGCGCACGCGCGCGTGCACACACACACACACACACACGCACACACACACACATACACACAAACACACATACGTGCAGAGCTGAGACATGTGCAGAAAGCATTCACCTCCACGTATGCTTGCAGGCAGCCAATGTTTCAGGGCTGTTGTTTGAGGAGCGGCTAGAAAGAGCTGAGCAGAGGCGTGTACAGGGCAACCAGCTGTTTGCAGAGGGAAAGTTCAGGGAAGCCCTGTCCAAGTATGCTGTGGTGAGCAGGACGTGCTTTTTGTGAATAAGAGATAAGGGTCGTGTACAGGGCAACCAGCTGTTTGCGGAGGGCAAGTTCAGGGAAGCCTTGTCCTAGTATGCTGTGGTGAGCAGGACGTTGCTTTTTGTGAATAAAAGGGTCGTGTACAGGGCAACCAGCTATTTGCGGATGGCGGGTTCCGGGATGCTTTGCAAGGAAACACGTGTTTACTAATGAGGTGCGCAGGTCCTGAGGCTGTGCCTGCAGCTATTACATAATAGTAGCCCAGGACTACCTAAAATGTCTGTTACAGTCTGTGGGTGTGTTATCTATAACAGATGGTGATCTGGTGATCTGGTGATCTGAGAATAATATTTGGAGGTGTTCTGTTACGCGTGCGGTCTATCTATGCTGTGGCGAGCATACATCTAGGTTTTGGTACGGCCGCTCTAATTTTGGCTAAATAGTAGGTTCGGACAATTTCCGCTGTTCCCGACTGATCCTCTGACTGCCAAAGAAGTGGTGAATCAATTGCTTAGTTTTGGAGGTCATCTGTAAAGTACCTTTGCTCAAAAATGTTTGTCCGTACCCAAAACGCGTCCCTTAATTATAAATTGCACACACATTTTCCACACGCATACTCAATGTACAATTCAATGTACACGCGTGCTCAATGTACCCATACTCAATGTATTGCAATTCAGGCATTGTCGTATTGTCGTACACAAAAACCGTGATTGAGCTTGACAACGCCCATACATCTTACACACAAACACACATCTTACAACATGTCTCAGGCTTTATCATACATGGATGAAGACTTTATGATTCAATTAGAGGGCTTTTACGAGGACAAGGTGTGTTACTCATTCAAGTGAACGTCATGCGTGTTTGATTATTCATGTTGTCGTGTTGTGCTTTGGGGCAAAGCTTATGTGAAGTGCAATAAGTGCACGGCAATGTGCTCAGGCTGACCGCTCCAACATATTGCCAAGCCAGTTGTACTCTTCCAGTACCAGTACCATAAGTCTCATCGGGAGCGGATTCCAGGCCAAGCCTGCAACCCTGCTGATCCTCATTGATCCCTTTCGTTTTCTCATATCTCATGTCCTGTCAAGTCAACTGCATCAAACGATTGCTTGCGTGTGGCCCCTTGCTTGTGTGCCATCGGTCGGGTCTACCTCTTTAGCTTCACATAATAAGGCCAAGCTTGTTTAAAATTGCACTGCAGCAAGCATTTAATATTGCCACCACATTCACCTAATGCTGGCCGACCAAAAAACATGCTTTATTCCATCCAACACTTATTAGTGCTTGCATTAGGAAAGAATTGTGCACACATACCACTAAAGGAACAAGAGCCACTTTGGTACCAAGAACCACAAACATCCCCCATTTTACAATTGGAATATCGGTTGAGTTCAGGAGGATCATCACTGAATTAGACTAACCTAGTTGAGTTTTTGTTGCATTTGACATTGTATAACATTCAGCATCGTATGGTTTGCATGTATGCAGGCAAATCAGGTTAAGCTCCCCATCCACTTAAACATGGCGATGTGCCAAATAAAGTCCAAGGATTACCAAACTGCAATCTACAACTGCTCAGAGGTGAGAGCATCTTAAGAGCGGAAAAGTTCCCTTTTATTGTTCTATTGAGCTTGACAATACGCCAAATTAAGTCCATTTCAAAACACTAAATTTTGCTTCGCGGTGAGACTTGGATTTTCCTTAATAATAATTGATGTGGGGAGTGATTTTCACTGCCTGCGTTGTTTTTCTCTTTCTTTATTGGCTAGGCTAGACCCTCGAGATTGTGCTAAGCAAGGCGCCAAAGTGGTCCCACTACAAAGGCGACTTGCATTTGCTGGGATTTCTAAGCTAGACATGCAATAGTCCTAGTAGTAGTGCTTCTCTGTGTGAGCATCTACCTGATCGGGAGCTTGTCAAATTGGGCTCAGTATTAGCAGCCCTTGTCTAGACCTTTACCCCCTTCTCTTATTTCTAAGATTGGTCAGAACCGTATATCTGCACCGTATATGACCGTATGTATGGTGATTTCCCTGCTAAAAATACCGTATGTACACCGTATATACCTAAAAATGTATGGTTCTGGCCAACCCTACTTATTTCTAGTGCATCTTGCCTTAATGGTGTGGCTACAGAGAGCTCGACAGGAGTGCCGTCCCTCGATTGGCCTATGTATGTGAGCTTGAATTGCAACACACTGGATACAACTCGCAAGTTGTTTCTTTCAACTTTTGAGCCCCTAATTTATAATAGCCAATATAGACCCCCAATTGATCTCTTTTAAATTTATCTGCTTTGTGAATGCTGTTCTTGTGTTGTCACAGGTGCTGAAAATCGAAGCCGAGAATGCAAAGGCCCTTTTTAGGAGGGGCACTGCGCGGCACGCGCTCGGCCAGACCGACCTTGCTTTAGCTGACTTGCAAGCAGCAGCGACAAAGTGAGCTAATGCTGGTTGAACATACATTTGAACGTGCGGGTCTGTTGCAGCAATGTCCGTACTGCCTGAAACACTGGATGTTGCAGTGTGTCTAAACTGTTGGCCCTATGCCGACCCTCCTGCAAAGCACATGCTCATTGCTCAGGCTGACCTGGCAACACATTTGTTTGTTTGTGCGCATGCAAGATCAGATGCCCGTGTGGTGAGTGAGTGGTGAGCGAGTGGTGAGTGAGTATGAGTGAGAGGTGAGTGGTGAGTGAGTGGTGGGTGAGTGGTGAGTGAGTGGTGAGTGGGTGGTGAGCGAGTGATAATTGAGCGTGGCCTACTTGGACAAATATGTGAGTGAGTGGTGGGTGAGTGGTGAGTGAGTGGTGAGCGAGTGATAATTGAGCGTGGCCTACTTGGACAAATATGTGAGTGAGTGGTGGGTGAGTGGTGAGTGAGTGGTGAGTGGGTGGTGAGCAAGTGATAATTGAGCGTGGCCTACTTGGACAAATATCTAGCTTACGCAGCTACAAAAGAGTTGGCATAGTAGGCGAGTCGTACAAAGTGTTGTTTGCTAAAGTCAAAAGTGCTGTGTTGGTGCCAGTCTATGAAAGGCATGCTTGTGGCCAGGTCGTGGCTCCAGCTGAGCTGTGCCTTTCTTTTCTCACCATTTGCTTGAGGGGCAAGCCATCTCGTTTTGTAGGAAATGTGTAATCGTCGACGTGCAATGACACAAATACGTGAACACACGCACGTACACATGGACAAATCCATTCACGTAGACATACACATTCAGAAATGCAGATTTATGTAGACGCACACAAAACGCAAACACACATGCAGGAGTCCCAGGGATGCCGCTATTTCGAAAGAGCTGGCAGCTGTGCACGCCACGCTGAGAGAGGAACGAAAAGCCACCGCAACACTGTTCAGGTGGGCTACATCTACAAACGACGAGCAGGTGTTATATTGAGAGAGGAACAAGGCCACGGCCCGTCTCTACAATATTCACGATAGAAATTCCTTTGTATAGGTCAGGCCAAATTGACTTGACTACACTTCAGCTGTTACAGTAAAGCTCTGAATCAGTAGAGAAGAGAATGATTGGACTCACTCTACCGAAGTGGTAAAGTGGTTCCCCAATTTTGGACAAATCAAAAGGGGCTTGTACTTTAAATGAACACGGTTCCGACAAACACAGCAGGATACGTTGCAGAGCAAGGCTGTGCTCATGTTGGTAGCATCCCTGAGCAGTATAGCAGTATCACGTATGCCCATGTTGGTATCCCATGTTGGTTGGCTAGTTGGTCGCTCATGTTGGTATCCCACGTTGGCATCCCACTGCCAAGGATGTGTTCATCGCAGGCCTGCACACTCTTCTCCACGCACCACCAGCCAGGATTTCTTTCATGCTCTGTGCACATCAATAATGTTTATGATCTACAAATGAAAGGACTAACTAAATCATGTAATATTAAGTAGTATTATTAAGTGTTTGTCCCATGAGCACTCCCCCCCCATAATCCTCCCCCCCTCAGTTTTAACCACCTGCACTTTCTTCTATTCTCCAATGTTCACTCTGTGGCCTTGATGTGTGTTTCCACAGGGGCCGGCTGCCTGCCCCCACGCATCAACAACCACAAGGTTCAGATCTTAACTACCACCAGCTAGGAGGGGACGGGAGTGATGCTGGTGTAATGCAGCGCTGGAGCTTATGGGGCTGGTTGTCGCGCATGTTTGGATGGTTGCAAAGGCAATTGGGAGTTGGGCGGCAATAGAATGACGAGAATAAAATAAAATGAATTTAATGGACTGTACTCAATTTGGTGATTTGTAAAAGGCTGCAGTCGCGCAAAAGGCTGCAGGCCAGCCTGTTCTTACAGACACCTTTCTTTCTTTCTGGACCTTGTAGTCGATTCAAATGAAAGCATGGTAAATCTTGTAGCAAAACAGGCTCCTTAGGATCATGCCTCTCCATAGATATAGCCTGTTCCCACCCCGCTTCCCAGATAAAGACAGATTTACCTCCAGCCGCCCAGATTATGTGCTGGTTACTCCCATCGCTGTAAAAATACGAAAACAAAAACAACAAACTCATGTAGGGGGGTGGGGATCAACCTTGTCGAGATCAAATATTGTGAGGACACCAGACCTCAGAACCAGCTGAGTGCCGCAAAAGGACAGCACAAAGATCTCTGCAACATTCTCCAAGGAGCCTCCGTTACTCTCCACATCGAGACATCGAGATATCATCCTTTTGGTGTGGGTGGCACCATCTACAACACCCACACTCTGAAGCCTTTTAAGGAACTGGGTCTTGATTCTCAAGGAGTTAAGAAGCTTGCCTCCAAGCTCCATGTGCACTCTGTGAACTTGCTGCTAAACTTGTCCATACCAGACGTGCCCTTTCCAGTACTGTTATCAACTCTCATCAGGAGCCGGTTTCAGGCCAAGCCTGCAAACCTCTTGATCCCAATTGATTTTTCCTTTCCTTTTCGCAGTGGAGGAGTTTTACGGTACTCGGCACCTAAGTGGCTCCTTTTCCTTAATTGATGTGTGGAGTGGTTTTCACTGCCTGCGTAGTTTTTTCTTTTCTTTTTCTTTAAATCTTGTATGTCTGCAAGCTATGTGCAAGGAATGCAATGGAGACTTCAGGCGTTTGACTGCTTAAGTGTTCATCAAAAATGACTGTAATCATGTGACAGCCTCTACAAAAATACAGCTCCCCCTCCTACAAGGTTGGCAAGGTTGTAAATTTTACAAGAAAAAGGTAGGCCTTCAGTCAAGAAGCATGACTGCTCGCTTGATTGCTCCCACTCCTCTATGGTGGTTCGCACTTCAGGTGTCCGATAGCGGGTTGGAGTCGGGAAAAAAGAAAATGACCAAAAGAGCGAGCCAGAAAGAGTCCAGTCAGTCAGACTAAGCGATTGGGTCGAGAGGCGGGTGATTTGGTAAGAGATGCGAGCACGGCCTCGAAGCATATACATTTTTCAAATTGTCAAATTGTATGAACTAAAGTAAACATAATTTGGATAAGGGGGCGGTTTGTTGGCGAGAGATGCAAGTCCAGCTTCCCGTCCGCTGTCCCTGTAGTCTGCACTTTAGGGCTTGAGGGAGAGGGCGTGCCAGTTGTACTTTGTCAGTGGATGGAAGAAGTGCTCTGACATTGCTGCTCTGTTCAACGGACACCCCTGCATGAAGACAGTGGAGGAGAGGGGCGGGAAGAGCCTTGTTATATGAGTGCACCGACGGCACTCATGAAACAAGGCTCTCCCCGCCCCTCTACCCCCCTGGAATATTTCTTATTTTTTACTGAACACATTGCGAGAGACGGGAGGCGCTGGCTTTGGCTGTGTGAGGCGCAATATTTTTTTAACAGGTTTCTTTTTACCAATCGAGAAATATAGATCGCATATCTAAATAGTACACAGAACAAACTATATCATGAAGAAATCTTATACTTTTTAACAGAAGGCGACCTAAATCTTACAATTAATTTGATTTTGTTCACCTTAATTCGAACACGATGCTGACGAGGAGCACGCCTTCCCTGCTTCAGACCCTGTGCCGCCAGCGACCAGCTAAGGTGGCAGCTGAACAGCTGCGAAATAACTGGACGATTGACGACCCCTCCGTTTTCCCTATAAGTGCCGTTCCAGTCAACCAGCTTGAACCCAAGCCCAGGTAACCAGTCGAGCACAGTAGTAGTGATTTAGACAGAAGCTGTGAACATTATCTGAATCATCAAAACTCTACCTTGTTCCAGGTCTACAGCACTCACAGAGATCAGGGTAAGCGGAAACCCTCTCATCTCAAGATGCGTTCATCATCCGATGCCAAGCTAATAATGCTTTCCGACCCGCTGTGATGAACTCGCTCATCAAACCCGTTCTCTCCATAGGCTGCCTACTACACCCCCATGACTCCGACATACCTCCGAGAGCTTCTTGAGGTATTTCGATTACCTGCTGCAGGTTCAAGCAACTCAACTCTTTGCAAAGCTATATTAAAATGTCTCCTGCTACATGTTTTCACGAATCGTAGGGCGTTGGCCATGCTGTAGACGGCATCAAGTTTGCTGGGGGTGCATTCAGGTCTGAGGTGGATTGTTGTCGTCTAAAAGTAGGGCAGTTGAGAGAGAAAGTCAAACTTGCTCACATCCAACTAGTAAATGGCTAAAACCTGCAACCCTCCTGATCCCTATTTACCTCTTTATTTTCCTTTGTGGTGGAGCAGTTTAAAGGTACCCGGTACCAAAGTGGTCATTTCCTTTTTTAATATTGGGGTAATCTTCCTTGATGCACGCTGATTTGTTGCAGATAGACGAGCTGTCTCACACGTCGTCTAACGCTGCATACGGACTCACAAATTGCCGCTCTCTCTTGAACATATATGCCCCATTATAGATAAAATTGGCTTCATTTCACAGGATAATGCACAAGGAGAGCGTGAAGCAGCTCATCAAGGTGAGTGCTCACTCATCATGCATATCGCTTCCATGCGCGCACCTTTCATTCTATGGTTGAATTAGGAACGTTGCTCAATGTCATGCCTTTCGAAATGAATCCTCACTGTTTTATGGTGCACAATTGCGTCTGGACCTCCCTTCACCTGAACATACCCTCACCTGCCGTCCAGATTGCGCACGAGCACAATGTGTACGTCAGTACCGGAGGCTGGATGGAGTACGTGCTAAGCACAAAAGTGAGTGTGAGTGTGAGGGCCATAGTTTGGCAGCGGTTCTTGAATACGTGGCTGTTGGCTCTCCTCGTCACATTGATTTAAGTTCTCCCCTGCTGTGTTAAAAGGTTTCAACGGCACCAATAACCCTGTACCTTGTGAAAGTTGGAAGTAGTTTAATTCCCTTGCGGTGTTTTTACTCTGCTTTTGCAAAGCAAAAGATTGCAGCTGCCCTGCAAATTTCCCCCTTGAAGTTACTGTCTGTTGGGTTGGACAGTATTACTTTGGGCTTAAAAGCTCTATGGGTCTTCTCTGCCGTAATCACGATTTATTCAAATTACTCACTCGCACAGTGCAACACCGATTAATTTGCATACACAGAACCCGGCCACTGTGAAGGAGTACTTGGCACAGGCAAAACAGCTTGGCTTTGATGTCATTGAACTGTCGACCGGATTCATTTCGCTACCTGACGAAGACCTGCACAGACTACTCCGAGACGTGCAAAATGTATGTGCTGTTCCTGCACAACTTGCACATTCTTTACACAAATGAATGCAATGTCAGGGTTGCAAGTTTGCAGGGTGCGCAAAAAATGCCACTAGGATGGGGTGCAAGTTCTTTGTTCCTTATAGGACTGGAAGGTACCAGATTAGTAACGCAAAAAAATGAGCAAGGGTAGAGCCAGGAACAGAGATGAATGTCATTTGCATCACTGCAAGAGTATATCTCAAATCTGGCGTAACAGCAAGACCCACTCATCTTTGTGATTGCTTTGCCCTCCCTTTTTCGCACATGTTTGAATTTCAAAGTCACTATAGTCGAGAAGCACAAATTGTGTTCACATGTCGTCGCCCTATTAAACATCTTTGTCTGAGAAAAAAATTTTGGACATTTGGAGAGTGCTCCTGCTTTGCATGAACCTTCAGGCTGGTCTGGAGGCAAAACCCGAGATCGGCATTCAGTTTGGGGCCGGAGGTATGTAAGTGTGGTTTAATGCCCAGAAGTGTGTAAGCCTTTGAGTAAAAGAGTTTTGCTAGGTTTGGGGTGGGGTTGTTGGATCAAGTGTAAAGTGCAGCTTCAGATGAAGCAGGCTTCAAGTACGTGACCTCCCTCCTTTTTTTGTGCTGCCGTTTTTTGCCTCTTCTCTCAACAACCTTGCATGCCTTCTTCTTTCCTACTGATGTGTACCCCCACCCCCCATTTCCTTTAGATGGTCAGCTATTTGTTCAAATGTCTGTGTCTGCGGCACTTAATTTCCTTTTCCATGAGGACCCGTGCAAAAATTGCATTGCAGGAGGCTCTGGCTCATCTGCACTGGCAGCTGCAGGCACGGCAGATCCTGACTGGGCTTGTGCGAGGGCTGCTCGGTAGGGGGCGCACAAATCAGAAACAGTATACAAAGTTGTTTGCTGCTGAAGCTATCATATTTGCTACTTGTACTATAGGGCTAATGCGAGGGCTGCTTGGTAAGGGATGCGTGGATAATTAATTCATCCAATTTTGTTTGCAAGCGCCAAAGATCTCCACACACACACCTTCCCAATTCCATACGGCACTTTCCTTTTTGCCGTTCACGGACTGCATGTCACGACGAATCTTAGTACCAAGCATGGATTGAAAATTTGAGCCATACGGCGACAATTAAGCAATGCACCGAGCTGGTGGATGTCTGGGAAAGAAAGAGTTTGTTACCCACAAAAGGACCATTTAAACTGGCCAAACAACCAAATAACTGATCCGATCACATTAAAAATCCCAGGGGATATCACATGATTTGTCCATGCCACTGATTTAGCATGATAGGCAACAAAATCTTGCAAATTATCTTGCTCATTTGTCCAAGATTAGAATAAGAAAACAAGGTCGATCCCTGAATACGGCGCATCATTCTACAGCTTAGGCCAGTAAGAAAGGTGTCTAAGTATGAGTCGTGTGCACTTTTGTGGCGTGCCAACGATTAAAGCAACCATAAAGAAGTAGCTGCTGTGTTAAAATGGGTTGGTTTGCTCCTGTACGGTTGCAGCTGCCTGGAAAAGGGCGTCCCACGAGTTATGATTGAGAGCGAGGGCATCACAGGTAGGGCAGCATGACTGTATGTGCTACCATCGTTTTGGATGTATACTTATGATTGAGAGCAAAGGCATCACAGGTAGGACAGCGTGACTGAATATGCTACCATTGTTTTGAACGAATACTTTTCATAAAGTATGGGCACCAGATATTTAATGCAGGTTGCAACAAAAATAAAGTGCGGTGCTTTCTCTGATGCAGATCTGCCTTGTATGTTTATCTTCTCTTCTTTGGTGGAAGAGTTGTGCGGTACTCGGTACCAAGTTGGCCCCTTTCATTTGACTATGTGTGGAGTGTGGAGAGTAGTCTTTAACTGCCTAGATAGCTCTTTTTGATTTAAACTGCTGCAAAGGCTAAGCTTGAGCAGTAGCAGGTCGTCTGAGCTCTCGAACACTGTGATGCCTCACCTCATTCTGCACACAGAGGACGTTGAGCACTGGCGCACAGACGTGGCTGCAAAGTTTATAAAAACGCTGGGCCTGGAGCGTGTCATGTTTGAGGCATCTGACCCTGCGGTACGATAAAAAAAAGGGTTTGCAGGTCATGCTAGCACAGGTGGTGATAGAGGGCCTCTTTGTGTGGCATGACCTGTAGTTGCCTGCGTGCATGTGTGTGTGTGCATGTGCGTGTGTGCGTGTGTGTGCGTGTGTGCGTGTGTGTGCGTGCGTGCATGTGTGTGTGCATGTGCGTGTTTGTGAGAGTATGTGTGTGTGCGTGTGTCTGTTGGATGATATGCATGCTGCATAAAGGGAATCTGCATTCCTTAAAGCCAATTAATTTATCTGCTGTATGCATGTGTGATTCACTTCTGCACAAAGTGCTTGTCTTCCCTCTGCAGTTTTGCCTGCATTTCACAAGCTTTAATAGAACTACCGCTCTGTATAATTTAAAAGGGTCAGATCTGTATAATAGGATGAAACCACGAAGCCGGTGCAAAACAGGGATAACCTGCTTAAATGTGCTTACTAAATGTGCTTATTAAATGTTTTGGTTAATGTGCTGATTAAATGTGCTAACCTTGTATACGTTGTTTATTCAAGTCCCTGCAAGTGCCAGCGCTGCCAAGTGCTGTGTGTGTTTGTGTGTGCGTGTGTGTTGTGTGTGTGTGTGTCTGTGTGTGTGTGTGTTCAAGTCCCTGCAATCAGCACTGCCAAGTGCTTCAAATTAGTATAAAGTGACGGACTGCAAGACTGAGTGCTACACACGCCTTCGCAGGTGTTTGCATTCTACATTCAGCATTACGGTCCTCGAGTCAACCTTTTTGTTGACCACAGCCAGATCGTGCAGGTGCGCCCTTGCATGCGACCCTTCTGCTAGGTTTGAAGACTGGCAAGGGCTTGCCTTGCTGTGCCTCTTCTGGAATGGATCATAGCAAGCAATAAAAAAAGGGAAATTATACCTAGGGTAACTGACGCTGACAATATTGGAGACAATATACAAATATTGATGTTATTCCTACATTGACACTAGGTCCTAAGTGCTGACTGGGACTCTTAAGAAACAGAGTGCTAGGTTGTGCACAGGATTAAGGCCAGCAACATGGAGCAGCTCTGATTAATATGTCGCACCTGCTTTTTTCCCTCACTCATACAGGCAGCATGATGCAGCTTTTTTTCATCACATGGAGCATCTCTGATGGAAAAACAGATTCGCATCTGCTTTTATCCTATCTCAGGCAGTATGACTGTAAGATGTTTTTGCAGGGAAACAAGTTTATTAATGAGGTATTTGTTGAGGTATATTTCGGAGGTCTTACATGGTGTGTGAGACCTCGAATATACCTCAACAGTAGCCGGGACCTGAGCCCGTCCGTGCCTGTAGCCACTATACAATGAATATTGACAGCCTAGGACTACCTCAAAAGTTTAATGTCTAAGCAGTTAATGCCTGGTTTGAGGGTCTGTTATGTGATCTGGGGAAAGGAGGGGTTATGTTTCAGCCTCAGAACATGTAGGATATCATTGGTAGTATCAATAGGGTTGGCCAGAATTGAAGGTATACACCATTTACAACCGTATGTTTGGTTGTTTCCCTGCTAGAATCACAGTAAATGTGTACATGTGTTTGGTTATGACTTTAGCTATCAACCTCCTCATCAACAAATGTTGATGAAATCTTTTTTTATGCACCTTGCGCCAAATATCTTAAGCAGCTGCAAAATTACACCTGCTTCTGAATGCTAGACGCTCTATTGCAAGTGTCATGCTTACTCTTTGAGGCAAATTTGATCTATGCATGATTTTGCTGGACTGTCCTTTTAATAAAACGATTCCTTCGTCAAGAAGTTTAATAGAAGCTAGAAGCTCAGATAGAGACTTCAATCACTTTTCTTATGTGCCTGCTCTTTCTCTTACAGCTTGAGTGCATGAGGCGTGGAATCTGGGGGACCTCGTCAACCTGGTAGGTCAACGAATTATGCCCCGAAAAAACATGCAGGCTGCAAAACGCACGTCAATTTACAAAACGGAAAACTGACACCATAACAATACTATATCAGTAGAAGGTTGTTACCAGACCAAGTAGCTGCCATACTAGGGCCATGTCAGTAATAGGTGCTGTATCTTAGGACCCCATTTACACGCTTTCGCTGCCCATTTGGTTTGATCAAATCACATATGTAAATATCCGCATCTGTTTCACTTGTGGTAAATAAAAAATCACTTGCTTTACCCCAATTAACACGACTCCCTGACGTTCGTACAAACTAAGTATGTTGGACACCCCCCTTAATCATGCTGGCTGTGTCATCACTACCAGGGGAGTCTTTTCTTTTCTTATGTTGGCCATTTAATCATGGAATTTGATTCCACATCTTTGTTGCACACTCAGCCAAGAAATGCTCTACATCTGTGCTGTGCGCAGGGGAAGAGTGCTCACTTACTATTGAAGGCCGTAGTTGATGTGACTGCCCAATTTTTGCAACAAGTCGGTGTTCCAAAATGGCATTCATGTTGCAAATATTAGCTGGTGTTCCAGACCAGGATGGATTAGGATGCTGGTGAGGCATCGTGCATTGTTGTGTTTTGCTAATGGACCAGCTAAATAAAAGTGCAAGTTTACGTACAGCAATTTGGCCCCTGCGACATCTGTGATAGGCTACTGCCATATTCGTTGCTGTCGACTGCTGAGAAACAGGCTATTACATAGATGTTTATTAAGGAAGTATTTACTCTAACTTGAGCCAAAGTGTGGTGTCTCAAGCAAAAGAACTGATCCATAGAAGACACAAATGTATGGTCACAAAAAAGGTTCAGTTGACCGTCATTCAATCCTAAAAAACGCCAATGAACGAAAAGGAGTCAAATTGGCTTAAAATAAAGCGTTCCCTTTTTTTACAGGAGCACTGCGTCGGAAAAGTCAGGGCTGTTGATTGCAGCTTTAATTGACCAGAAGCGTGATTAATTTTGGCCGTTGATTCAGTATGGGCTGGATGCCTTTTTCTGGTTGAATCAACCGCAATGGATCTCCACTTGAATCAATTGGCAATCAATTTGAAGTCAACTGCGGTTGATGGTTAATTCACACCTGGTTGATTCAATTTGGACTAGGTACCTGCGGATGGTTGAAGCAATTGATCGGTGGTTGATTCAAGCCGCCTTTTTCCAGTTCATGGTTGGTCGGTTTATTCAATTCAGCCAACTATGTTTATCAGTAAAACCGACCACAATTGATCCATAGTTGATGCAAGCCGCCTTTTTCCAGTTCATGGTTGAATCAAGTCTAGTATGGGAAATCACCTGCCTCTGCTCCCCAACATCAAGTCGTTCACCAATAATAAATAAAAGTCGCCAACTTTAGCATGTTGTGGTGGGAGCAGGGGGCTATTAATGGCCCATGAAGCGGGGGGCAGCTTGCCTGTGTGGCTTGCAACACGCAGCCGTCTCGTCACGAGCTGCACAGGCGCTGCAGCAACAGAAGCACATTTTCTGGACTTGCACAAGAGCATCAGCTATCAGGTGGGTCATACAACACAACCTTCAAGTTTCCGTGCAGCTGCTACCACAGCATATGTGGCTGATAGAGCGGCCATACCAAACAGTGAGGAAGGAAGTGTGGTATGTTGTGTGCCTAGCTGCCCTGACTGCCATGTTGAGAGCTAGGGGTTTAATGTTTAGCACGCTAGCAAGGACAGGCTTAGAGCCCACAGTGATAGAAACTAGGGCAGTTGATCTTGTCCTCGCAAACCAGTGGGAAGTTTACTTGAGCTTAAATTTTGTAAGGACACTATGCCCGATCCCCAACTACAAAAAGCAAAAGCAGCCACAGCACAGCATCATTATTGTAAACCTAAACAGACAAGGATATAGGGAAGTCAAGCTTCACGTGATCCTCGTTGGAGCTATGGGGACTATCTACAAAGAATACACAGACAAACCTCTGGCAGACCTTAATCTGGATTACCATAAGATTAAAAACCTGACACACAAACTGAATGAACACTCCATCAGACATGCATTTGCACTCATAAAAACAAAGTATGCACTGCAATATAACACAAGCAACAACAGTCAAGGATTAGGTCTGGTTGCTATGGCACACAACATCCTGACCCACACTAATTTCTTTTTAATTGTTTGCGCGTTGGGGGGGTTGCCTGGTGCGGGCACCTAGGCAACCCCCTCCCTAAATCATGTTGGCTGTGTCATCACTACCAGCGGAGTCTTTTCTTTTATTTTCTTTACCAAAACTATGAATTAGAAGATAAAGGTCATCAATCAGACTGGCACATCCAGCTTATTGAACTAGACATGCAGAAACTCTCAACTGCCAACCAGTTATCTTAGCTTCCCTAGTCTTTATGTTGAGTGCCTCGTGGTGGTGTAGCTAGACGTGCCCTTGTTGGCCCGTATCCTTTTTACTCTCTACTAGTTCTGCCTTCCTAAACCTTGTTGTTACGTAGGCACCAAAGTACGCAGGCACCTGGTTGCCCCCCCTACTTTCTTTCATTTCTTCCAGCCTGCCTCTCTTGCTCCCTTTTTATATATCAACTTTCGGTACGATTCAACCTCGTAGAAGGAAGTTTGCTATCTCTCCCCTTGACCTATGTAATACGCCAGCAACCAATAAAAGTGGTACGATCACCTTCTAAAAAAGCAGTTCACTCAGCTTTAACTTACATATCATCTCAGCTGTAACATAATAATCTCTGGCTTGACATACCAAATACTCAAATGCTAGACGGCGCCTATTGCTTGCTGAACATTTTCAAACCCTGCATCTAAGGGAATGTCTTTAACACAGTTGTAGGTAAGGGGAAAAAGGAAACAAGAGGCAAGATGCAATTGATGATTAAAATAGGCACGCACAACTACTAGAGTACAGAAACTGCTACGGAAAGGAATATTACGCAAGCATTTAAATCACTCCCCACATTAAGTAAGGAAAAGGAGCCACTTCGGTGCCGGGTACCATAAAACTCCTCCATATAAAAAAGATAAGAAACTACGCAGGCAGTGAAAGCCACTCCCCACATTAATTAAGGAAAAGGAGCCACTTTGGTACCGAGTACCATAAAGCTCCTCCACCGCGAAAAGCAAAGGAAAATGGGGATCAAGAGGGTTGCAGGCTTGGCCGTCTGGTATGGACAAGTTTAGCAGCAAAGTTCACAGAGTGCACATGGAGCTTGGAGGCAAGCTTCTTAACTCTTTGAGAATCGAGACCCAGTTCCTTGAAAGGCTCCAGCGTGTGATTGCTGTACATGGTGTTACCCACCCCCAAAAGGATGGTTTGGAGGGTAAAGGAGGCTCCTTAAAGAATGGAGCAGAGGCTTTTATGCTGTTCCTGCGCGGCGCTCAGCTGGTTCTGCGGTCTAGTGTCCTCACAGTATGATATTGATGGGGTGACTGTCACGTAAGAGAGTGCTGAGATTTTCAGGTCGGTGCTGTCAGTAGAAGGTGGGTCTGTTGGTGGAAGCTGGCGGTCCTGTTGAAGTGCTCCAAGTGCCCTCAGTTGCCCCCTGCTACTCCTAATAACTCACCCCCCTTCATTGCTGTTGCTTTTTAGTTTTCACGGAGATGGGAGCAACCAGCACAGCATTGGACGAGCTGGGTGAAATATATGTTGTCGTCCGGTTTATTTTGGGTCATTTTAATGTTGTTACTAAGTTGATGTTCGAAAGCTTGTTCTCAGTAGGTGTTAAATCGTTGTTATTACTGGGAGGAGACGGTATTCAAGCCATTTAGGTTTTGCTGCCAGATATAATTAGTCCAGTTACCTAAAGTAGTGAGCTTACTAGCTTTACTTTGAAATTGGTTAGCACAGGCTGTGGGTAGCTGAGCCTAGTGGCCCGTGGTCAAGCCAGACTCTTTGGGGTTGCGGGTTTGAATCCGCCTGGTAGCGTGAGTACTTCGCTGTCCGACAGCTCCGTCTCTGTTTCCTTGATCCATGCTTGAGGCGTTATATATCACCCCTGCGTAGTTTTTCTTTTCTTCTAGCAGTCGAGCGTATTGACTGAAAGCTTTCTTCTTGTAAACCTTGTTAACCTTTACTTTGAGATTGTGCAGGTCGCCAATGGGGCAGAGGAGGTAATTTGCAAAAGCGGCACTAGTACTGCTGATGATGTTGGCTAGGTAAGTTTTAAGTGTGTTATCTTTAGGGACACAGGTATGTACCCGCGTCGCTCATCCTACGTGAAACCATCTTAGGATGGGCTCCATAATAGAGTATGTAAAGGGAGAGGAGAGTGCCTCACTGTACATATTGTTCTTATCATGACAACCTGGTTTTGCGTTGGCAGCATGAGAAGGCTGACGTGTATGCTAGGCATATCTCGGAAAACATGGAGTTGTTAGCCCAACTCGATGAGGCAGAGAGAGCTGGCGATGTGGATAAACTGGCATTCTGTGTGCGTTCGTTGATTGTCCAAGCAGCGAGCAGTAGGGCTGTGGGCATGTCTGCACAAGCTCGGTGTGTTTTCAAGCGTGA
>Ga0307948_1000710_pt1 | contig 22834 bp, 30 predicted proteins | sample OrgLakmetagen280_FD_201824 | JGI IMG/M metagenome (GOLD analysis project Ga0307948, IMG submission 201824) | Saline water microbial communities from Organic Lake, Antarctica - #280 | ecosystem: Environmental > Aquatic > Non-marine Saline and Alkaline > Saline | place: Antarctica: Organic Lake...
GCTCTTGGCGCAGCAGGTGGAAGGTGCTGTAGGTGAGAAGCGGCCAAGCAGTGATTTGGGTGGAGAAGTGGGGCAAACAAGCAACAGCAAATATGTTTGAAGTGACAGTGGCAGTTGTACAGTTTTGAACGTCTTTGAGCCAGCGTAGCTCCCCAACCTTACATTTTTTGGTAAATCTATATTGGGTACGCGAGCTCAGCTCTTCAAGAGCTGCAGAATGACCCCACTATGAATTAATTCTGAGGATATCCATATTTCCATATATACGGTGTATACGATTTGTATACGGTTATACAGTATATATACGGTATATATACGGTATAATATCGTATACGGAAATGTCATATACGGTTCTGGCCAACCCTATGAATAGTGGTGAAACTTTGCTGCTGAATTTTGCAGGACTTGCGCAAGGCTGAGATCATTGAGGCTCAAGTGCAGGAGCTGTCTGAGAAGTTGGAGCAAGTCTAGAAGGTGGCAGCCCAGCTGACCTCTCAAGTAGACAGGTATAACCTGGCCGTTTGTTGTTTGGCTGGGATGGGGGCGCGCGTGGACTTCGTTATTGCTGCTGCTTGGTGTTTCACTCGTACATGGCTATCTCCTGCCTTTCATTCAATACTGGAGCTGTCCAGAAATCAGGCAGCCTTGCCGTGAAATATCTGTTTTGTGTCTACATGGCCTTTTTCTGCAAATATGTTGGTTGGGGAGTCACTGTCAAAAAGCCTCGCGTTATCAACGCGTTTCTGAGCTTCAGAAACGCGTTTCTGAACTTTCGCGCTCTGCACGCTAACAACGGCCGATAAGCGCGCGCTTTTGAGTCAGAAACGCGCGTTTTTGAGTCAGAAACGCGCGTTTTTGAGTCAAAAACGCGCGTTTTTGAGTCAAAAACGCGCGCTTTTGGGACTCATAAGCGCGTTTTTGAGTGTGATGAGCGCGTTTCTAAAAATACAATCGGCATTTTAATGGGTTAAGAAGCGTATTTGTGGCGCGGGAAATGCCAGCTGCAAGTTTGAAGGCTCTCTCTCCTGCCCCACGCCAGACCCCGGCACGCACACCTGCAGCGAATGCTCATAGCGTCCATGCTGTGGGAGATAGCGCAGAGCAGGAGGGAGCATAGGATCAGAGAGGAGAAAGCTGAAGATTTGCTCTCAAGAGAGCAACTGGAGGAGGCCCGCACGTCCTGCTGCCGGGGCTGTGCTCCTGCTCCTCTCTGTGTGCAAAGCAACAAGCAGTCAGTGCGCAACATGGCAGGAGGGGCAAGGAAGGAGAACAGGAGGGAGAGAGGGACTGCGCACTGCATGTTTGCAGTTACCCAACCACGCACCAGGGCCTCACAGCAATAATGCCCATAGGAGCGGCCTGGTGGTGATATTCGCACATCCAGGAAGGAGGGAGTGGAGAGGGAGTGGAGAGGGAGTGAAAAGGGAGCGGTGGCAAGCTGGTCAACACTAAATTAAAGCGTGCAGAACACATCTCCTCAGGGAGAACCATTAATTAATTCCAATGTCCCTGCGCGCAAGTGGTGTATTTCAGAAGAATGCGAAGTGCTGAACAATTTTGTTTAAACCTTTTCCCGTAAGCACAGCATCACCCTGATGAGCCCACTTATGAAGTCATAAGCGCGCTTGCCAATTGGCATTACTGCTTTTGACGCTTATGAACCCGTTTTTCCCGTTTTTCCCGGCGCTTATGAGGCTCATAGGCGCGCTTCTGAGATTTATAAGCGCGCTTGCCAACAACACGCTGCTTAATATTTTGGCGAATATGAACATGTTTTTCCCGTTTTTCCCTGCGCTTGTGAGGCTCATAAGCGCGCTTCTGGGACTCATAAGCGCGCTTCTGAGACTCATAAACGCGCTTCTGGGGATTGAATGCGCAGACAGGTACAAACTGCCTCCTGCTTTGTTTTGGAGGCTGCAAGCACATTCTTGATAACGCGGGGCTTTTTGACAGTGAGTGCCAGCCTGAAGGTAGCTGTCGTCTTCGTAATATCTTAGACCTGAAAGCTGCCATCAAACTTCTGCCCACTTTCCTTGCTGCAACACTGACTATAGGGCCGAGATTCTGGAACGAGCACGCACTCAAGCAGCTCTGCAGAGTGTGGTCAAGGCAGCCAGCGAAGCCAGTCGGCGCAGCCCAGCCTAGGCAAAGGCTACCAAGTGTTTGTGCAACATGGTATTGTGTTCTGATTCAAGGCCAGGAAATATTAAACTTCGATCGTCACCTAGCATCTGCATTTCATCCAATGCACTTGGCTCACCGCTACAAGCTCATACCAGCGTCTGTATCAGGCAGTGTGCAGTCTGCGTTTTTCCTTCTATGTTGCCTGGTCACATATTTCTTTTTTTCTCCTCTTAAGCTTTGAGGATCTCCGTGTCCTTTTCAGTCTTTAACACTGTTCCACCGAGGTGACCAGTCAAAGCCTCTCGAGCACTGAAAGCCACATAGGTCTGTTTAATCCAGCTTAGAGTGTTGCTGTAGACAGAAAAATTTGCACTTTGTGCTGCATTATGCCAAAGAAATTGACTACTACCCCAACTGACTGGGGATAAGGTAGTACACAAGGTTTACAAAAAAGGCTTCAGTCAAGAAGTGTGACTGCTAGCCTGCTCATACAAAGCGATTATTTCATGGAGGAAAAAATAATGCTTGTTATTCATCTGGCTTACGAAAGTAGACACACCGTGGGCTCCTGTCGGGGAAATAGAGGGTTTACAAAGGGGGTAACCGGCAGCCACATATGTTGGGCTGATAGGTATTGCTGGATCTGCCAGCATAAAGTAAACGTAAGGTTGTAAAAAAAGAACTGGTCTCAGCCAGTGCCATACTGTTCTCCAAGGAAAGTGATAAGTACGAGGACATCGTGGGCTCTTGTTGGGGGAAACAAACATGCATATTTCCTGCGCAGAGGAATTACGTGGGAATTGGCGCAATGGAAAAGTAGATACTGCTCATCTTGGACATCAATAGTATCACACAGGCTACAGGTGTGGGAGTTCATTCTATTCCATGCCGCTGTCTCTGAACGTAGGGTGTGAACACAAAGCCTGAAACGAACTGTACTGCGAATGACATCACGAGGCTAGGTTGAAAAACATGTATTTGGTCCCAAGTAAAAAGGATGGAAGGCGAATGAGTGACCAGAGCCCTTCTTGTAGGAAGAGCGCACCACTGATGATAAGTGGAGCGCCGCTGGCGTTTGCTGTTGTATTCTCTCGGATGAGTTTCAAAACAACTTATTCTTGAAGGTGTCCAGTACTCCAAGTGTCTCTCCCTAAGGTCGACGACAAAACGGCTGAGATCAATGGGTTCACAGTTTTGCAGCTCCGGTTTGAAGATATACGATCGTGTCAGACCATCCGTGGCAGAAAGAGTATGGGCTGACCAGCATTGGATCGTGTACTGAGCTGTATGTCAGCATGTAAGACCTTCTTCATTGTGTAGCTGATGGATTAAGTCAAAGAATTTTACAGCCGAATTGCCGCGCGAAACCAATCGAACCGTAGGGATTCCAATCCACACTCGCGCATGACACACACCATGGTGTCTCTGATCCCCAACAACCTTTTCAACACTGCCAACAGCCATTTCTGTAGGGGACTGTCTATATCTTTGCCTTGTTGTAAGTAAGGAGTGGCCCAAAACTGGCTCGCGTACATTCCAGCAGGAATTGCATAAGTCTTTGAGAAGCCATTATGTTTCTGAACAAACTCTGACTTTGACTCTGAACGTGCCTGCCGTGAATGGGTGAAGTGCTGCATCAGCCGCGGTATTAAGATTTGATCTGCTTGTCGCACACCGTGCCCAAAACCGTTGCTCACACTATTTTCACAGGAGAAATCACACGATTCGTCCATGCCACTGATTTAGCATGACAAAGTGGCTAGAAATAAAGCCCTAACACGCTCAAGCAAACAAAGTGACTTTCACAGTGCAAGCTGTGCCAAGTTAGAAACAAACATCAATTGCTTTCGCTTGCCTCCACCAAGAGCTTTACTTCTTCTGCCTAGCTACTGCAAAGAGTCTGCTTGTCTTTTTTGCAAAAGGAGAAAAGTCAGTGATGGTAGGGAAGAAAGAAGTCCTTAATCCGCAACTTCTTGCTCCTGCAGGACAAGTTTGAGCATGGCTCGCTTGCCCACCTATGTTAATCAGACATATTAAAGTCCTGATTTGATGCCGCTCAAAGTCAATGTGCATGGCTTCTATTCCTACTGTCTGCTACTTACAAGCCATACCCTACCCTACCCTACTTTATCTATGCCGAATTCACGCCTAATTACTGAACACGTGTACCGGAAAATGTAAACAACATGATCACTGGCAGCCAAAAACTGTGCACTTCAGCAAAATTATGGATGTCACGAGATACGAGTGGGCAGCCTTTAATCCCAACGGGGGATTTCCCCACCCTCAACCTGCAGTGCGCTGTCGTGGCTTCCCTCCTGAGATGGTGCTGCTGGTGTACGCAGGTGCATTTGAGACATCGCAGCCGAAAGAGCTGCTTCATCGAATGAGGTGGGCACAGACATACCGCCACCTGACAGGCAGGAGCATTGGAATTGTTCATGCAATCTCACTTAGATTGTATGTGTGCATCAATTGATACCAGTTTGTAAAAATAAGACAGAACTTTTGTCAAGGGCATTTGGTGGTCCTTGAGATGCAAATCAAATTGACTGCTGCACATAACAGGATTCTGCTACATTGATTTGAGATGGATACCAGGAGGGTAAAGACAAATTTCTGAAGGACGCCACGCGTAAATTCTGGGGCGGAGCCCCCTGACCCCTCCCCCCCCCAGGGGCCCAACCACTGGCCCTACCCAGACAAAAGTGGTAGCAGTCTGCTCCTTATCAAATTCCGCATCCATCTGCATGCAGTTGAAGACCTGAAAATAAAATCTTGCCACACAGTGTGGCAAAAACAAGTTTGAAGCGGTCGCTCAGAAGTTGGCAGTTCAGTTCTGCCCCCAAGTTCCCATAGCAGTAACACTAACTAGGGGAGCTGCAACTTCTTGCTGCCCTCTTGATGACAGCGGGCTCGGGCTGAGGCTGCAGCGGGTGCTTGGCGGAGTAGTGTTCCGCCATGCCAAACGACCACACCACCCGCTTGCACTCAGGGCACTCCACAACGTGATTGTTGCAGACTGCCCTGTTCTTCTTGCACGTCCCAGAGGAGAACTTGATGTAGGCAGGGCAGCCATCAGGCTGGCCTGCCTGCTTATTTATTTGTGTTGAGGACTGGGGTGCATGAGGTGCCGCTGCAGCACCCGCATACATCACCGCCCACATGCCATTTGGAACACTACAACTTTGACTGGCCAAAGTGACCCCCCATCTCAACCAATTTCTTCTAAGAGAATGCCAATTGATAGCTCTTGAGCTGAGAATCCCGAACATACATTTGAAGAAAAGGTCTGGAGGGGGGGTCCCCAAAACTCTGACCCCCCTGACCCCAATTGGACCCATACATATACCGTTGGATAGCTCTTGACGCCATGCTTCTGAATATCTGGTCCTTATTTAATTTGAGACGTGGCGTTCAACAGTTAGGAGGACTGCATCCTCCTGCTGACACTTACAATAATTTAGATGGGTTGCATATGTACTTTCTAGACTTTGGACATTGCTATTCTTTACCCCAGGAACCTTGTTACAGCCTACCTGAAGAAGCAGCGCCCAAAACATTGGCCGCAGCCCTGTTCATTCCCCCCGCGCTGCTCCCCCCTGTTGTCGTGTCGTAATCACCAGTTGCTGCAAAGCATGCGTGAGGATGATATTTATCTTAATGTAACAAAAATGAAATAAGGAAAGAAAACCGCCTGCGGAATAACAAATACATACTTTTTAGTGTCTACATATTAAGCTGGAATTGTCTCGCAGATGCGCTAACTTATGGAACACTTCTAGTAGAATATTCTGGGCATTGAAATAGCACATTGCAATCACACAAAGAGGAGCTACAGATGACAAACAAGCCACTCTTATATCAAACCCCGTCACATATTCAGATAGAAGCTAACACGTAGCTCACCAGACTCCCTCTGTGCTGCAGCCGCTTGTACGATATGAGGAGGGAGTTCAGAGCCAGTGTTGCCGTTGTTGGCAGCAATGAACGTCAGCATTTCAGCCCTGTGTGAAGAGTAAACCAAGTAATTAAAATCCTGCAAACATGTGCACAAGCGTTAAGAAAAGTGCAGCCAGAATAACAACAAAAATTCATATGCTTTTAGCAAGACAGCTGCTTTTAGCAAGACAGCGTACAATTAAAACACAGCAGGTATGACCATAATACAAACAATAAAACCACTGGCCTGCTTTACCGCCTTTATATCCTGTTAAAGGGCTCAGTCTCTTTAGCATTTGGGCTCAATACTACAGCACAACTCGGCAGCTGCGATTCATTCCTTTGATTATATTATTATTCCATAAGCAGGAAAGCTACTCAAGCATCTCTGAATTTCAGCAAACTTACCAGTTGGGATCATGGGCGAGTACGGCTGGATTGCCAATAATAATGAGCATGGCCTTGGCACGTGTCATGGCGACATTGAATCGCTTGGGGTTGGACAGGAAGCCGAGCCTGTGGAGGGAAAGCAGAATAAAGAAAGAGGGATTGAAATCCTGTACTAAAACACACAAAATTCTTTGTGAAGCAGGGACTATGCGGCCGACTGAAATGCGGTTAAACTGTTGACAACTAGCAGCTTTTCTTATATCATTTCCAACTCATACCATGGTTGTGTAAGCATATGTATACAGTGCAAAGGATAGTTTTCATCAAGGCTAGTATTGAGATAATGGAAGGCAAAATGCGTTAAAGAGGAAGTGAGCACCCAGCATATTTAAACTGTGGCAACTATCTGGCGTACACTTTACACTATATTAGGCACGTGGACGAGGAAGGCATGAGTGGCATACCCTTGCACCTCCCCACTCACGCTCGCCCTCAAACGTACCACGGCTAAACTAGCCATAGACGTGCTCATCAAAAGCCATAGACCAGCAAGAAATCTGCATAACTTGATCATCGATACAAACTTGTGTTGCTGTTGGTGCCCAACGGACCTCAAATATGAGATCATTTGTGATTGTTGTTCTCCTAGCCTAGCTAAAACAAACCCTAGAAACCCAGAGACATAAAGTCTTTAAAAAAACTACCCTCATTTCTCATTTCTAGTATTTAGCTCTCTGTCAACAGTACATCTAAAACAATAACAGTACATAACAATAACAGTACATCTAAAGCATCAAAGCACATCTAATACATAACAATTCTAGTACATCTAAAGCATTAACAGTACATCTAAAGCAATAAAGATCACCTGAATCGGTTGTCGGTTTCCAGGTGCTCCTCCGAGCTTCGGACAGTGGAAACAATGATGATGCGCTTCTCCTGCCCTTGGAATTCCTCTGTGCTTCCAACCTGAATACACAATTAAAAGTACACGGATGGTCACACTCCTGTACGTGCTTTCCTTTCCTATTTTTTGAAGATTGATCAAGTAGTTTTCAAGGCAAAGAACAAAAAACAGCACAATCAGCATCCCGGAAAGGTAAGCAGGCCATACACACCTTCAGCTGTTTCGAGTACTTGTGGTGGAGCACCGAACGAAGCTTGTGCACCTGATTACAAGGAGATGTGACAATTCATAAAACCAAATGTTAATCAGACTTGCAAAAAGTTTTCTTTCTAGATTACTCATGCCAGCAGGTCACTTATATGATATAATTAGACCTGTAGGCCAAAGCCATGACAAAGGTAATACTGCACATGAGAAAACAAAACAGTCAAGTATTGTAGCAATTTTTTACGGTATAACAGTACAAAGAGTATGAGATCATGCTCTTTAACAGGCCTCAACATAGCACTCTTAACCATAACCCTTTCTTACCTGCTTCCGAAATGGAGAGATGATGCCGATTTCCATGGGTTTGGGCCGATTGCTCTTCATGTCCAGCAGGTCACTGACGTACTGCAGAGTTAATGCGTCAAGTCACAGACAATTGAAGTTCCAAAGTGCCAAACGGAATGTGTTTGAGATCTGCTACTGCCTTACTGAAACATTTGTGCCGATTCTGTTTCAGTAATCGACGCACCTTCACAACCAGCTTCACCTCCATCTCATTGAACCTGGCCATGGAGCACAGAGGTACATAAGCATGAGAGAAAGGCAGTGTGGATAAAAGGCTTGCGTTTCAGATCAGGATTAAAGCAACAGTGCAAGTGAAAAGAGCCACGTGATGAACCCATAGGATGCAAAGCAGTACATAACAGGTACTGATGCACATACCAGGAGGGGCTGTTTCCTTCACGGGCATCTTTGCCGACAATAGAGTGAAATATTATGGGGAACCTGCACAGAAAAAGTTGGATACACTTATACACGATATGAGGTATTGGGAGATTTGCTTACAAGTTTGAATTTGTTATGCGTTTTTAATAATCGTTAACTTCTTTCTATCTACTTCAGTAAAGAGAGATAATCATACGTGAAGTGAGCAGAGCTTTCTTTGACTAAATTCAGATTAAACTCACTTTGCAGACAAAAAAGCGTTTTTGAACTGGCACCTACTTTGAATTTGGCAAGCCCTTAAATCCCAGCAGGGAGTGTGTGATATCCCAGCTTGCACACGCCTCCAGCTCATTCTGTGTGCAAACAAATTGTATGGGGTTGTCAAACGATTGCAGCAGAAGGTACCAAAACAGGAGGCAGCTCTTCTTTTGGGTAGGACAGATGATCAGCAGCTGAGAAAACTGGTTGAAATATTATGACCTTTATCCAAACATCAAGGCCACTCTTCTAGCACAGTACGATTCTGCCAGTCCTGGTGCACTTTCAAAATTCAAAACAGACCCACACCTTGTAGAAGAGCTTGTTGGGGAGCTCCAGGATCTTGGGGTGGGAGCGGTAGTTCTTGCGCAGCTTTGTGATGTAGCGGCTGTCATATTGGCCATTCACCTCCTGTGTCAATGATGTAAATGTTTGTGCCTCTGTAGCTACGCTTTTTGTCAAGTCTGCAGACGCAATCACCTTTCCTGAGTGAGGCACCAGCAGGTGAACTACCGAATTCTTAAAACATAGCATACCCTGCAAAGGGAACTTTTGAGGAAGGCAGCCTTACGTTGCATGTATAGGGCTCCACGTGAATGAGGCGCTCCATGGCAGACACGTCTAGGCCGTGCTTTTTGGCCAGCTTTGACAGCACCACGGGGCCGAGCTGGCAAGGGTCACCCGCCATTATGAAGCGTGCACTGCAGCCAATTAGGGAGACAGGGGGGTAGTTACATTATTTTACGGCCAAAATGTAAGGCCGAGATGGATGAGGTGAGAGGGAGTGATGATTAAGATCAGCTTCAGCTTACAAGCCCGCAAGAAAAAGACTTCTTGCACAAAATACAATGCTGAAACGGGGTGGAATGCCGGTAACCCATTTGTTGCTGATCTCTCATACATGTCGCCTTCTCTCAACTCTCTATCCACGCACCTGTTGTCTGCAGAAATTAGGCCTGCAATGGTGGACAGCATAAGCGGCTCCTCGGCGTGGCCTGCCTCATCTAAAAAGATGTGCGTGAAGTGGCCTTGTGGCACGCCCAATGCGTACAGCTGCATGTGTGTGCGCCCGTGAAGGCAAACACTATTGTACAAGATACAAGAGTGTAGAATGCCACAAACAAGCATTGGTGGTAATATTTGCAGCCCACAAGACAGACCCCGTCGATCGAGCCTGCCTGGCTGACTCAGTTGAGAGAATTATACCGTCAAATGGCTATACAGCTCAAGTTAGGGGAATTAAGTTAAGGGAGTCAAGTTAGGGGAGTTAGCTTAGCTTAGCACTTGGAAGCACTTAAATAAGCATGCTTGGTCATGGAGCAGCCCTTGTGAATTGGTCAGATGAAGTTGAGGAACAGGATGTGCGTCGCACCTTAGCAGCCATGAGGCACGTCACCACGACAACCCGTTTCTTCATGATCTCATTGCAAGATGGCAAGGTGAAGGCATTTGCTGCGAAACAGCATTTGCAACAGTAACTTTAATTGAAAAGCATGCATGCCGACAATATGTGTACGGACGGAATTTCTGTGCTGCGTGTTTACTGCAAAAATAGGTCACAATCACCTGTGTCATCAAAGTTGGAGCATTCTGTTGGACGGTACAGGGCTTGATCCAGATCCTTGCGATCTCTGTTGTAGGCACACACACGGATAAAAGACGAGCGAGGTAGGCCTTTTTCAAACAAGCGAGTCGCTAGGAGGTCAGCTGCCCAATTGGAGGGCGCTGCCAGAAGCAGCCTGGTGGCCTGGCTCCGCTTGTGGACCTGCAGGGTTTGTTGCACACATGTAGCTTGTGTATGCAGGGTTCATTGCACACATGTAGCTTGTGTATGCAGGGTTCATTGCACACATGTAGCTTGTGTATGCAGGGTTCATTGCACACATGTAGCTTGTGTATGCAGGGTTCATTGCACACATGTAGCTTGTGTATGCAGGGTTCGTTGCACACATGTAGCTTGTGTATGCAGGGTTCATTGCACACATGTAGCTTGTGTATGCAGGGTTCATTGCACACATGTAGCTTGTGAATGCAGGGTTGCACACATGTAGCAGGGTAGCACACATGCAGCTTGTGTATGCAGGGTCGCACACATGTAGCTTGTGTATGCATTGTGGACTCGCAGGGTTTGCTGCACACATGTAGCTCGTGTAAAAGGCTGGAAGGAGTGGGTTTGCATGGCTCAGACGCCCAATGATGGAAAAGGTGATCATCTAGTGTTGCTGCGGAATATGCAGCGACGTGCAGCAGCAACCTACCTGCAAAGCTGCTTCCACGGTGGTGTTTGTCTTGCCGGTACCTGGTGGCCCAAAGATGAGGTAGGGCATGGGGGCATGCTCCGACCGGAGGATGGCACGCACGGCGCTCTTCTGCTCTTCGTTTAGAGGGTTGATGGCAGGGGACCACATGGGCTGCATACATAGTTGGTTGCTCGTTCTTAATATTAAACCAAACAGGCATTGCTGACACAATACCATGATGTTCTTGCAAAGGACTATCAGTATTGCAAAGGCAACCACCTCACATCGTAATCAGCCTTAGAACTATCATAGCAAGCGGTAACAACATTGCAAGAAAGAATCCGGAAACAAAGGCATTGCTGGGCAGAGAGCTCAGGTCACCAGGCATATTCATAACCCCTATAAGACCTTGGCCTGACCTCAGACCACTAGGTTTTCAGGGCCTCAAACGACATTAACAGGTTTCATATCCATTTTGCTATACATTTGCATACACACTCTGTCCGCACCTCATCAGAATTTTCCAGCAAAGAGGCGGGCACTTGCTCTTGGTTGCCTGAAAATATTCCCATGGTAAGCCGAGACAACAATCCTGATGAGCGTGATGCATCCTGCAATTGAGAAGGGTGCAGAAACAACTTTATAATTCCTATCAGTTTTCAGTGTGACAGGAAATTGGAGCTATTATAATCACCAATTGCCGTTTCAGGCTGACCCTGAACCTAAACCTTTCTATGCTTGCCCTTGCCGCACAGGGGAAAAATCACTGCCCTAGCTTTCTCTTTCACACGTATTTGCGCTCTCACTGGAGTACCTCACAGGTCTGCAAAGTAACACAAAGGACCATTGTGCTCCGTGCGTGCCTGCTACTCTTATGTCACTACACCTGGGTAGTATTTAAATAAAACCTACTTGCTTGTGCCATGTTTTGCTTGTGCTATGTTGTGTTCACTGCTATTGACATATAGTACTCACGTTGCGCACAGCATGCTCCTGTTGCTTCAGCCCAAGGGTGCCAGGGTGAATGTCACGTGCAGCACGTGCAATTGCGTTCTGAGTTGCAAGGAGTACAGCCAATAAAAATGGATTTGTGTTTCCACACGTCAACAGCATTGGATGTGTCAGGTTTGAAGGGAAATTGCTTTGCTTATGGGAAATTGCCTGTTTGCCTTGCTGGTGGGAAATTGCTGATGGGAATTGCTTTGCTGATGCTGATTTTCGATTCAATTTAGCAGTACTGCATGAGCTAACAAGTTGATCATATATTCAAGTCATCGATTCCTTACCTGCATGAACATGAAGGTGCTGCGCTTCACCGAGAACCGCACTGAGAAGCGCATGCCGCTAACAAAGGATTTGTGAAATTGTGGGTCAAACTTCAGGTGTACCTGGGTTTGGCAGGAAGATGATTGGGTTTGAAGAATGAATGCGTTAATCTGGTAATGGTTGCTTAACATCTTTAAATTTGACGCATGCTGCGACTTGATGTGCTGTCAGGTGTGCTATCTTACATAATACACTATCACGTGAAGTTTTCTTTTTTGCGCAACAAGACTCCAAACTTGCCTCACCTCGCTCTGAAATATGCACTGTTTCATGTGAGTGCTCCATGGCCTTACCTCATCTCGATCAACATTGTGCACAAAGCCCTCATACTCCTTGCCATTTTCCCCAGCATGCTTCACAAAGAGCCTGTCATTTTTCATAACAGAGGGCCTGTTCTCCTGAAGGCCCTCAACCTATGCAATCAAATACACATAAACATGTGTGGAAAACTTGATCGTTGATTGTGCTGATTATGCACTGATAAAGCAAACATGTACTGTCTTCAAAACTGTGGAAAAATGGTACCAGCCTGCAGATTTACTTTGTCAAATTGTCAACTACTTGGTCACTGTTGGTGTATTTGGCCCATATACTGGCGCAATTGCAATACCTTACTAACTCTTTGCCTGGCAGACATACGCGCCAAGTAATGAGCTTAATTATAGATCAGGATACCGTTAGATTACAGGTTTAAAATAAGTAAATTGTCTTGTCATAAGAGGCTTTCTTGTTTGGCATTGAGAAAACTGCTGTGCAAAAGCAAAATCAAAGGACTGGAAGAAGGGATCATATGAGCATTGGTTGTGGGCCTACGTCCTCCCTTGCACTTTATATCAGGAGCTAGTAGCCTGACAATCCATGTTATTTCAATACAAGGAGCCCGAGCTGTCCATTGCACAAGAGAAAGAGGGTGTTCTGTATTTTTGACCTGATCTTTATCTTCCATCGTTATGTTGTGGAAATGTGGGAATTTGGTAAACACGTCTTCATGATGACAACATTATGACACTTGAATTGACATTGGCCAAGCAAAAGACGTGCTATCAGTGGCCTAAATACCTTTAGGGAGAGAACTGCTCCACGTTGCAATTTCAGAAGCTCTGCCATCGCAATGTCATACTCCCTGTAAGCAATTAAAAACGGAAACAGTAAGGTCAAGGCTAAAGCAGTAGTGATTGCCAGCACCTCAAAACCACCCAACCTGCAAAACTGCTGAGTGGAGTACTCTGCAGCAACCATTATTATTTTAGTTCTTGGAAGCGAGCGCATCAATAAGTTAGTTGAAACTGTCTCGGCAAGCTTGTGCAGTAAGATACATCTTTATTTGACTTTGGTAACTCACTGCCCTTGCCAGTGTTCTTGTTGGCAGATATGGGTGCCAGCTGCTTTATGCCTTGTTCAGTTTTTCTAGGAGATTTGAGTATTTAGCCAGTTCAGTGTACTCAAGAGTGTTTCCAGTGTGTTTTTAAGCAATGCGTTTTGGGTCTTAGTTGATTGATAGCAAGTAGCAAGTAAACATTCCCTTCAACATTCAGATAAACTAAAGCGGAGCAGAACCAGTAGGATGTAAATCAGTTTTCATGGCAATCTGGTATCTCAGGTGTAAAAATTTAACCGGTCCTGCATTAATTACTGTCATCTACCCCAAACCTGGCAAACATTACCTGATCTCTATTTCGTGCTGCATCTCCTCAATGTGCAGCAGCATCTTCATCTGCAACAAAAAAGAGCAACGGCCTGAGCGGTAATATAGAGGGAATTGTGCTGTAGCTAAGCAGGTTATTGTTGGGATCCCGCAGACGCACAACACTTTTTTGCAATGCAAGCAAATAATTGATACATAAGCAAATAATTGATACATAAGACAAGCATGTCATATGAGTAGTGTGTGCTGCCTATGCAAGAAACCATATTACACCTTGTCTGCGTAGAAAGCTGCCGTATCCGTACTGGTGACCCGCCTCACGCATTGCTCCACCTTATCAAACCTAAGGAATCACAACAACACAAGTAGAGAGTGAGAGACAATGAACACGCTGTTAAAGATGATACTGATAGGCATATGCCTTAGCCAGTTATAAGTGTATCAGATTGCTTGCTGGCTCTTTCGTTTGTACACCTTTAATGACTTATAAACTAGGCTTAGTGTATAGACGTGTCCAGTATGATCTGGGGAAGTGCATGCTCCAATCCAGATCCTTCAATACACCTAGATTAATCCCCCAACTCAATGCCACCTTTCCCACCTATCCAGTAACCATACAACTTAAACCAAGCATTAAGAGCAGGTATTAAAGGGGCTGAGTACGAGACTGCTACCGCGTATAGATGAAAATATTACACAAAATATTAATTATATACACACTATTATTTATATAAAGTACACAAGTACACAAAGTATTAATTGTATACACAAAGTATTAATTAACATGGAGCCACGATAATGGTGATGAGCTTTTGGTTGTCTCACCTGCCAGTCTCAAAAAGGTCCTCAAGCCAAGAAGCGGGCCGATATGGCTTGGGTGGGTTCACAAACCTGGCAAGGCACAAACACAGTTCATCAAAGAATTGTTATTCCGTTAATTTTTTAATTTCTGTGATAAGCAGTGCAGGTAGACGGGCATAACTGACAACACACATTATTTTGGTAAATACACACCCTGCCCTTAGGAGTGGGTGCTATAACGTGCTGGAGCAAGGCTAAAGAAATGCACCAGGCACTTACTTGGCAGGAGGTCGGTAAGGTCTTTCGCCTGGGACAGCGGAGTCATTGTTTGGACGGGCAAAGCGCTTTGGTGCCTTGGGCACGTATGGGGTAGTGGCTGCAATGCTAGGAACACCTGCAGATGGGGAGATTTGCACCAAAAACTGTTAAATGCAAAGCAGCGCTTGGTGGGAATATGGCTAGTGTAAGCACAAGTTTGGAATGCTGCCCGTGATGCACATGGTTTGTGCATAAACTCATTCAGTTAACAGTCATATTTTTCCAAATACAGAAAACTTGCAATTTTGTTGCCTTGCGCTCGTGGAGACATTTGCATCTTAGAGGCTAGACTAACCGCAGATGATAGCCCTGTGTTACTTTGTTCCTTACCTGGTCCTAGGTCAATGTTAGATGTTGCTGACACCTTCCGAGCATTAAGTGCGTAGCCCTCGGTCTCCAACAGCAAGATGTCCGAGATGATGCCGTAGGCCTGTATGTTACCAGGTGTCATGTGTCATGTGTACATGGGTTACTAAGTGTCATGTGTACATGGGTTAGGGTTTTGGATTAACCCTGGCCCACGCATAAGGTGCACCTACCACAAGCAAAATGAGCCACGCATTCTCACCGCATTACCGTATACAGGAAATGCACTGGAAGGCTTAGCCTATGACCGGAAAGCAAGTGGAGATTCCGAACTTAAATAAAATTACAACTACAGCCTGGCTCTGAAGTAGTGTAAGGGCGCCATATTGCCTTAAGAAGTAGGCGAGTAATCTTTTATATTAAGGTGTTGCAAGCATATGATTATCCATGAAAGCACACAGACCTCAGATTTGATGGACACTGAAACACACACGCTGCTGCCTCCTGTAACGACGAATCCTTCGCCAGGTCGTATAGCTCCAACGGATGAACTCAATGAGACGCTGCAGATGAATATATGTATATGAAGACATGTGTATGTCAATGCGGCTGCAGTACAAGACTGAAGTGTTTGTAGGCCTAAAAGTACACGACCTTAACACAAAATAGTGAACATTGTATCAACCAGGGTTAAACCTTTGGCCGAACCTTGAACTGAACAGCCCTGGTATGAACATAATGGGAAGCTGCCTTGCGTAAAGGCTGACTACAATAATTACTTTTCATTCAGGTTGCAACGTTAGAGCTGCAATTGTGCAGAGAACAGCCGGAATTGGTTCGGTCCTTTTTGCCTAGTGTTTCTGTAAAACTACACAGGTTCACCTTTTGCTGCGCTTCAACAGCGAGATGAACAGGCACACATCGCCAGCATTTGTGTTCTGGACGATCAAACTTTGAACGACCTCCTGCATACAAGCAAGCAGGATTTGAAGCGCGCAACCGTTCCTTGCTTTGATGAATGGCAAATTTTCTTCCTCTGTTTTTTACCGAACATTGTTTGCAAAGACAACAATGGCAAGCACTTGAAGAGGTGTGGGCAACTGAACTAGAGATGCCTTCCAACGTTGTGTGTGAGCACTGTGAGCCTGTACGGGCAAAATTAAGCAAAATGGTGGTTCTGGATAAGCATCTGGCAACAAACGTTCACCTGCCCTTCTTGCAGGCTGATCTCGGGAAGGGTGGAGATCAGCATCCCGCCATTGTTGGACTGGGTGGCACTTGCAGGGTCAGAACGTAGCCACGATACAACCTTGATCCTGTGAAGGACGGTTATCAGGTGGCGTCCCAGCTCTGCCCTGCGGTATTCATGAAGCATTCACGTTCAGAGGTCGTGAATCGGGCAGGATGTTAACCTGGCTGACTTGAATTGTACACATCAAAGGTAAAAATTATACATTTTTGCCAGTGAAGAGAGCACTGACACAGCTGAGGAAACAAACAAGAGAGCACCTGCGCTGGCAATTATTAGGTAATCCTGCAACATTCTGCTTAAAAGCGGGGTTCAGGTAGTCTGAGACTTTAGGGGGGTGCTTGAGAGTTATACCATAACCAGCCTACTTAGACGTATGTGTAATTAAGTCATGTAAGGCGATGAAGGTGAAGGTGAAAATGCAAAAGTTTTGGCTGAGTTTGTGCACCTGTAAGGTGATCAGTGCAATTACGCGTCCTAGTAGCGTCAGGCATGGAATAACTTGGCATGAAAAGTTGTGAAAACAGACACCTGCTAATCTTGAGACACCTACTAGGTAAAAGGCAAAACCTGTGCGTGACTAGGCATTGAAATTTCTAGCTCCCGCATATTTAGGATTTTGCCTGTGTGCATAAATTTACTTCCCTTCCCTCATCGACCAAAATTACTTCTCCAAAGCCATGTTGGAAGCTTTAAAGTCACAGCAAGGCGAAGTTCAAAACAATAGAAGTCCTCAACCTTGATGACTGTGGACATTTAACCCTTGATGCTGCTGCCCTGCAGAATGCTTGGAAAAGTGTAGTATCGCACCTGCTTTGGAATGTGTTTGGGCACAAGCTGCACGACGGAGTCGGCTGTGCAGCAGGCATGGCGGAGGGTGATCCAGTGCTGCATCCTTGTGCTGCCTCTCGTGCTGCCTCTCGTGCTGCCCCTCGTGCTGCCTCTCGTGCTGCATCTTGTGCTGATGATGTCGGGGCTGATGATGCATTTTCCAAATCCTGCAGGAGTGTGCATGATGTAACATCATTGATGTTGCTTGATTGCTTCTCTGTGATAATGATGACGTAGATTCCCAAAAATTCTGCCTATAGCTGCGATTCATGCATGACCTTTCATTCCCAAGATGCGTTGTGCATGCAGTAGTGTCAGCCAGCCAGCAGCCTCATTACCATGGAATCACAACTTACCACTGCCAACGTGATGCGCTGGCCCACTAAGATGTACTTGTTTGGCTGGCAACGGAAAAAAGCAGTCATGAAGCCCCACCCCGTGGCTTGAAAAAAGCGGGACTTCATTTCAGCTTTGTTGCCACGCAGCCTTTTCTTGCGTGGAGGTACGCATTGATGCTGTTTTGCAATTGCATGTTCTGAATGTAATCATCCAGCTGAGGAGCGATATTGTTCTTACGGCGCCGCGCCATGCTGTGCACGCACACGCGCGTCGCTGTTGGCTATTCAAGTAGAATCACTCAACAGCACGTCCAGAGCACATGGAGAGGTATAAGCTAGGCTTCTAAGTACTGCTAGGTATTCCTATATAAAGGTAAAGGCTTGATTGGGTCCCCAATCAATTTCACGGGAGGCACAAAATTCACGGGAGTCACGAAAATCACGCGATATTTACCACTGTAACTATTAAATCTCACATAAATGTAGTTGATCCAACCTTGGCTTGCTGCAGATGTCCTTGCAGCGTCTGCTTGCATGCGATGTGCTTGCATGTGGTGACTTCAAAACTACCCTCTGATTCCTAATCTTGAACTTACACAGTAACGACCAGTCAAACGATCTGTCAAAACATGAGTAGTATAGGTAATTGATCAGTCGTTCAAGTTCAGAATAAATTTCTACAGGTACATTTATTATATCTATTAGGGATATATGTACACAAATAAATCTCCATCGCCAAGCATGTGCACGGAACGCCACACACAAGCAAGCACATGCCAGCGTGCAGCGGTTCACATGGACAGGGAAATCATCTGAGGGAGATGAACGCAATTGGCGAGCTGGAAGCATGCAGGTGCGTGCAATGCGCCACACAAGCACTACTTACGCAGCCATGCAAACGTGCACCCATATTACACACACACATACACACACAGACACATACACCCAAATATACACACACACGCACACGCACACACACATACATGCATACACACACACATACACACACACAACAACACATACACACACACAAACACACGCACGAACACACACACACACGCACACACATACACACACACACACATACACACACACACACACAAACACACACACGCACACACACGCACAAACACACACACTCACACGCACAAACACACACATATACACACACATGCACACACACATGCACACACACACACACACACACACACACACACACAAACACACACATGTACAAACATGCACATGCATGCGCACACGAACACGTGCATGCACACAGGGCAGACACGAGCCTGCAGCTCCGCATCTCTGCCTACCTCCTGGATTGTCCAGGACGGGAAAGCCCTGTGGCGTCCCTACATCGCTTCTTCTTCAGGAAAAGCTTCGCGTTCATGAAGGAATATTTCCGCAGTCACCCTGCGTTCATAATGCTGGCGCAAACAGTGACACTGCTTGAGCAACCCCAGGTGAGCACTTGTCTCTTGCATTGTTCAGAGATGAAGAACCCATTAACCCCAACCTTGACCAGACACAAGCAACATTGATTCACCAAGAGCTAATACTGCAACAACAACACCATTTCAAACACCGCGTACGTATGTCCTGTGTGAATGAAGAACTAATGCATGCCCTAATTTCAGTTCCAAGTGCATTCCCTCTTGCACTGTTGTAAGTTATGTGTAAAATGCATTATGTTATTCGGTTACAATCTTCCCGAATGTTGCAAAAAATCACCCTGGCATTCATGTGTACATACGATTTGTACTAAATTGTAGCAAAGCATTGGGCAATCATTTCTGTCAAGCATGGCGTACCTGCCTTCTACTTCCTGTGCACATGCCTCGCACTGACACTTTTGGTACTGTCCCCCTGTCACCCAGGGCCTTCCTCCAAACCTGAACCCTGTGGGACAAAGTGGATTTGGGCGGCCTACTCCACGTGCATGGCCACCTACTCCACCTCCATTTCGACCCAGACACAGCGCTCCATACGTATACGATCCGAATGATGGAGATGACTACGGCGGCAGGCCCAAATACGAGCCTCCTTACCACTCCGTGCCTCATTACAATAGCAGCTGTCCTCCCCCCCCTCCCCCTCCCCCTATTCCCCCTAGATCTAATGGCTTTGGTAGCGGAAGCAACAGCATCCCCACGCCCAGCAGGGCCTTCCAATGTGGGCTTTGCAACGTCTCCTTCCACAACATGTAAGTGCAGACAGGACATAAGTGTAGAAACGAGAGTGCAAACAGGAAACCGATTTTTGGTATAGCAGTGAGTGCTGGGTGACAGAAATGGTGCCTTTACAATAGAGCAAGTGTCTGAGGAATAGGAGAGCTGTGAAAAAAAGTGGTGGATGCGTGAACGCGTCGCCTCTGTACAGCAAGCCATTGTTGCTGGCAAGAGGTAGGTAGGCATTGAAGAAGATTTACCTTATTTGTTTGTGTCATTCTTCGTTTTATACTCTCTTGGCGTCCTTCAAGTTCTAGAACTAACCGTGGAGTGGTGTCTGCAATCAAACCATACTTCCTTGATGAATTCCTTGAGGTATCGGGTACACACAGGCATCCACCATGCTCTGTTTGCCTGTGCTTGCAAGCATTCCCTTACCTTGTCTTAATTGCTGCAACACAGGCTCTCTTTGCAGAAACACAAGAACTCAGGCAGGCACCGCATCAAGGTCATTGCCTCGCAGGTAGGGGAAGTGGGCTATAATTCTGGTTTGGTCGTCTGCAGGCGTTCCAGTTGTGACTCACAACGTGTGAGCATCTCCAATCGCTCTGGCCTTTCTCTTCAAGCCAAGATTGGCATGTGTTTTTTTTGGGTTGGCCAGAACCGTATATGCACACCGTATATGACCGTATGTATGGTGAATCCCTGCCAGAAGTACCGTATATACACCGTATATGCGTATGTATGTATGGTTTTGGCCAACCCTAGTTTTTTTGTTTTGCTCCACCAGTCATTACCTTTTACCTCCACGTGACGCTCACGCCTTGCTCATAACTCTACTGTTCACTGACTTATGGTATGCCCAGCTCCATGACTCGGGCGCGTTCACCGCAAACAAAGGGGGCGTGGAAGTGTCTGAGCTATCGGAGGTAGAAGTGCCTGAAAACCAGGTGAGAGTGCTAGCAGTCGTTGCCAAATTCATGGTCAATAATAACGAGAGAACAGGAAGCAGCGTGGCCAGTAGTGTTAGATGGTCGAAATGAGAGAAAAAGGAGCTGCGTGGTCGTGTGGGAATTGGGAATGCACACAAGTATATGGGTTGCACGCTTCATAATGACAGCGAGCAGCGGCCGGTGGTTGAATTACTAGAAAATAAAGGCATGCAAGGGGAGCCAGCCCTAGACTGTGTGAACAACTCGGGTTTGGAGCAAGAGGAGTGAGTGGCCCTGAGGCCTGATTAGGCATCTTGAGTAATTAAACGCAACAGCTTGAAATAAGAAATTAGTTTTTCCGGGCATTCCAGAAAGTGTGATCAAATGCCTGAGCAGGGTCTTATGGCGGGGTGCTCGCCGAAAAAACAAGAGCTCTTACACTACTGCTGTACAGTTAGCCCATGCATAGCCCTCTTAATATGGAACGACTGGATGGCATGGCTAGACTGCTATCATGCCACCTCATCCCCTTTATGCATACACCCACCAGTCTGTGAGGAATTGACTCTTGCATAATGTCACTGCTGGCCTGCACGCTGGAAAACTCATGTGAGCTTAACACAAACCCTTGATGCACACCGTGCTTCGTGCCAACGCAGGAGATCGTGCAGGTGCTGACGCTACGCAATAGATCCACCAAGGACGTTCTACTTCTGTCATTCTCCCTCGTTAAACGCACGCCTAGGTGTGTGATTAGGGAAAGGAAGGGAGAAGAAGGGGAGGCTAGCACGTGCACGTGCACGGACAGAGGAGAGTTTGCGGGAACTTTTTAAATAAGCAAAAGGAATATGACTGCACCTGGAAATTTCCCAATCATAAATTACTGATTATTCAATGTGTATACAAGGGTCTGGTCTGGTCAAGTCTAGGAATTAGGGCTTAGGCAGGTATTCCGGGTTATGAGTCCGCAGCAGGTGGTCAGGAATGATTTTCTGGTAGGTATGGGTAGTAGGTGCTGAGAGGCAAGCACATGACGCGTGATAGGTGACCCACAACCTACCACTGTTTATTTCTTTTCAAACTCTGTCAGGCTGAGCTTTTGGTGTAAAACAGCCACAATGATACTGACCTGGAAGCCAACGTAGGCCCTATCATGCCAATGTTTTGCCTGTGCTTCTGACCCACTCGTTCGCAATCCTTGGTGCCCGCAGCATCCAGCTGTTTGACTCGCTAGGCCGGCCATCAGAAGCGTCTGTCGAGCAGCTGTTGCCAAGCGGCACGAGCACCACTATTGACGTGTGCGTCAGTGCAAAGGTGTGCCCCCTACGCTATGTAAAATAGGCACAGCTTGTTTGATTCACCTGCAATACCCCTGCAAGCATTTCTTTTGTTTTGAGTTGCTGTACGGATTGTGGAAATGTTTTAAGAACATTTATGTGTGTGTGCTGTCATTCAAGTGCCATAAACAGTTGAGGGCTGTACTGCGCTGCAAGAAAATTGCAGAAAAAGAAATTAACAGTGAACTCAAGGCTGCACGGCACGATGATGAGTTACCCCCCTCATGCGAATTTCAGCAGTGCTTGCCTTCAGCTGCACAGCATGATTGAGAGCTGTGTCAGCTGTAAGAGTGGCTGGGCCCTCCGTTAAGTTGTAGCACCTGCTTTGTTTCCCAGACTTATAAGCTTGTTGCAATTGTGAGCTGTGTCAGCTGTAAGAGTGGCTGGGCCCTCCGTTAAGTTGTAGCACCTGCTTTGTTTCCCAGACTTATAAGCTTGTTTAACACTCGCATGCACACAGGCGCTGGGATTGATAAGGGACGTGGTGCTCCTTGAGTTTGAAGGGTTTGCAGTCGTGCGGAAGATCTCTGCGGCATGCGAGCCTGACCTCACCAACCTTGGTCCAGGTGGGGATCCAAGTAATTAGAGGGATGGGGCTGAGCTGACGAAAAAGAAAGGAATGGCTGGGTGGGTGGGTGCCGTGTGCAGCCAGATGTTACAACTGTGCACCGACGTGCAGGTGCAGAAAAGAAAGGAATGGCTGGGTGGGTGGGTGCCGTGTGCAGCCAGATGTAACAACTGTGCACCGACGTGCAGGTGCAGAAAAGAAAGGAATGGCTGGGTGGG
>Ga0307948_1000715_pt1 | contig 22773 bp, 20 predicted proteins | sample OrgLakmetagen280_FD_201824 | JGI IMG/M metagenome (GOLD analysis project Ga0307948, IMG submission 201824) | Saline water microbial communities from Organic Lake, Antarctica - #280 | ecosystem: Environmental > Aquatic > Non-marine Saline and Alkaline > Saline | place: Antarctica: Organic Lake...
AACACGGGCTCAATGTCCTCGACACCCTGACCCTGTCACCATCTCAGATCATCGCTCGGCTCTGAAGGCAGCCCCCCGCACAACCTTATCGGAGAGGGTGCTTGGGAGTTACGAAATTTCTACAAAAACAGTGGTGACGGGTTTTCGCAGTCGCAGCAATCTGCTAGAGCTCATTTGTGAACGTAATGCTGAATGCTGGACACATCAGATCTCTTTTACACCAAGGCGCCCCATGGGCAGTCCTTGTGCGGTAGCCTGAAAAAATACGATGGCCGGACAGCGCAGCAAAATCAAGGAGGACGTTCACTTTCGAGTGCTTCGCCTTCTTCAAGACAATCCCGAAATGTCGCAACGGGAACTGGCGGAAGCCGTCGGAATCAGCGTGGGTGGCGCTCATTACGTGTTGAACGCCCTTCTCGAAAAAGGCCTGATCAAGCTAGGGAATTTCACGGCGTCGACGGACAAGCGTCGCTATGCTTACGTTTTGACCCCGAAAGGCGCTTCTGAAAAAGCGGCGATCACGAAGCGGTTCCTGGCGCGCAAGATGGAAGAATACGAAGCGCTGAAGTCTGAAATTGAAGAGTTGAGCAAAGAAGTCGGTAAGCTGAGTACGCGGAGTGGCAAGTAAGTGAGCCGTGCATTCTCTCTCGCTTTGGCTAATCACGCAACTTTGCTTAATCATCTGCTCAGCAACTTAAAAATGCATCCAAACTGAAGCCAAAAGTAAAACGAGATTGACAATGAACCGTGATGAGCTCGCCAGAGATCTTTCAGAAAAACTGCAGAACCGAACCGCCAGTATCGGGGTGATTGGATTGGGTTATGTGGGCTTACCATTCTGCATAGCAACTGTTCATCATGGCCTCACCACTCTCGGATTTGATATTGATCCAGAAAAACCAAGGATGCTGCAGGACGGGCGCAGCTATCTCAAACACATTGACACTGCGACACTCTCAAAAATGAACGCGACTGGCCGTTTTTCAGCCACGTCAGACTTCACCAAGCTTTCTGAGCCAGATATTCTCGTCATTTGTGTTCCAACGCCGCTAACCAAACATCGCGAGCCGGATCTTTCCTATTTGGTGGCAACGACTAGAGAGATTGCTAGCCAACTTCGCCCGGGTCAGATGGTGGTTTTGGAGAGTACGACTTACCCCGGAACCACTGACGAAATTATGCGCCCGATACTCGAAGAGGGTGGATTGAAGATGGGAGAGGATTTCTTCCTCGCCTATAGCCCGGAGCGTGAAGACCCAGGCAACGCGCTATTTTCAACATCAACGATCCCTAAAGTTGTCGGCGCGGACTCCCCAGAGGCGCGTGCTTTGGCAGAAGCGTTCTATGCAATCTTTATTGAAAAAGTGGTAATGGTTTCGAACACCCGCACCGCTGAAATGGTTAAGCTTACCGAAAATATCTTCCGATCGGTCAACATCGCGCTGGTTAACGAAATGAAAATAATCGCAGAGGCGATGGGTATCGACATCTGGGAAGTAATTGACGCAGCCAAAACCAAACCGTTTGGCTTCATGCCGTTCTATCCCGGGCCAGGCCTTGGTGGTCACTGCATCCCAATCGATCCCTTCTATTTAACTTGGAAGGCGAAAGAGTTCGACATCGCGACGCGATTTATCGAGCTAGCCGGCGAAATTAATTCATCAATGCCGTACCGTGTAGTAGAGCGACTGGCGCAGGAAATGGACGTTCGGCTCCACAAGGGAATACACGGTTCCAAGGTGCTCCTTGGCGGCATCGCCTACAAAAAGAATGTCGACGACATGCGCGAGAGCCCAGCATTGAAAATCATAGAAATACTTGAACGCCGTGGCGCAGTGGTAGCCTACTATGATCCGTTCGTTCCGAAGATACCGGTGACGCGCGAGCACGCCGAGCTTGCCGGGCGCGAAAGTGAATGTTGGCATACGCAGCTTGGTGGAGATCACGACGCAGTCCTGATCGTCACGGACCATGACGGAGTTGATTACGCTGCGCTGGTCGACCATGCCGCTCTGGTGGTTGATACCCGAAACGCCTGCCGTAAAGCAGGTGTGACCTCCTACAAGATTGCACTGGCCTGATGACTATTGTCGCTCCAATTCGCGTCGATTGTATCGTCGGCGCGCGCCCGAATTTCATCAAGATGGCACCGATACTTGCTGCCTTCACTGCGCACGGAGGTTTCGCAACTCGCTTAATGCATACTGGGCAACATTACGATGTTGATATGAATGCTGTATTCTTTCAGCAACTTGGATTGCCTGAGCCCAATCTTAATCTTGAGATTGGATCCGGCACACAAACGGTACAGACAGCACGTATCATGATCGGTCTGGAGGAGGCTTTTCAGAACGATCGTCCGGACCTTGTTCTCGTAGTGGGGGACGTAAACTCCACTGTTGCTGCCGCGATGGTCAGCGCCAAGATGCGGATCCCGCTCGCCCATGTTGAGGCCGGACTTCGCAGTTTCGACATGGACATGCCCGAGGAGATCAACCGCCTCGTAACCGACCGCTTGTCCGACCTGTTGTTGACCACGGAGCGCGCCGCCGGGCCTCTGTTGGAAAGTGAGGGCGTTCGCGCCGATGCCATCCATTTCGTCGGTAACGTGATGATCGACACCCTACTCGCGCACTTAGACAAAGCGATCCCAGTGGCTGAGACCGTCGACCGTCACGCCCCCGGGATGGCAAATAGGTTGGCGGAAGGCTACGCGCTGGTGACCCTGCACCGACCCTCAAACGTCGACAATCCCGAGCAGCTGGCTGGACTGCTGGGGGTGCTCGGCGAGCTGGCTGAGCGGATGCCAGTGATCTTCACCCTGCACCCGCGCACGAAAGCGAGGATCGAAGAGAACGGCCAGGAGGGCCTGCTGGAAAAGCGAGGGATCATCGCTGTGCCGCCGCTGAGTTATTTCGAGATGCAGGGCGCCGTCCGGACTGCCACGGTGGTTGTTACCGACAGCGGCGGACTGCAGGAAGAAACCACCGCGCTTGGCGTACCCTGCTTGACCGTACGCGACAATACCGAGCGCCCAATTACGATAATCGAGGGCACCAACACCCTAGTGGGAAGCAGCCCTGACGCCTTGCGGGCGGAAATCAAGCGGCTGGCCCGCGGTGAGAGCAAGCGCGGCCGCATCCCTGAATTGTGGGATGGCAAGGCGGCCGAGCGCATCGCCGCGGTGATTGCCGAGTTCATTGCCGCTCGGCGGGCCTGAGGCGGCGATGCACATCCTCGTGTTCTGCCATTACTACCCGCCCGAGGTAAACGCGCCCGCGTCGCGCACCTCAGAACATGCGCAGGTCTGGGCCGAGGCGGGCCATGAGGTGACGGTGATCACCTGCGCGCCCAACCACCCGGCGGGCAAACTGTTTCCAGGCTATCGCAACAGCTTCACCCGCGAAACCATCGACGGTGTGAATGTGGTCCGCGTCTGGAGCTACCTTGCCCCCAACGCGGGCTTTGCCAGGCGCATCGCGAATTACCTCAGCTACATGATATCGGCACTCGCCGCGGTGCCGCGGGTGGACAAGCCCGACGTCATCATCTCGACCTCGCCGCAGTTCTTCTGCGGGCTGGCGGGACTGGGTGCAAAATTGATACGCCGCGTTCCCTGGGTGCTGGAGATCCGCGACCTCTGGCCAGACAGCATCGTGACCGTCGGCGCCATGAAGAAGGGCCGGCTGACGCGGTTTCTGGAATGGCTGGAGCGCATGGCCTACCGCAAGGCCGATCACGTCGTGGCGGTGACGGACGGCTTCGTGCCCCATATCGCGGCGCGCCGCGGCCGTCCGGGGGTGAGCGTCATCAAGAACGGCGTGAATTTCGACCTATTTCAGAAAGGCTGCGACCCCGAGGCCGTCAAGGCCCGGTTCGGCATGCAGGGGCGCAAGGTGGCGGCCTATGTCGGCACGCATGGCATGGCGCATGGGCTGGACATCGTGCTGGATGCCGCCGCGCGCCTGCGAGAGGACAGCCGCATCGGCTTTGTTCTGGTGGGCGACGGCGCCGAGCGCGCCCGGCTGGAGGCCCGCGCGGCACAGATGGGCCTGCCCAACCTGCATATCGCCGGGCAACTGCCCAAGTCCGAGATGCCGGCGATCTGGTCGGCCACTGACGTCAGCCTGATCGTCCTGCGCAAGAGCGACACGTTCAAGACGGTCCTGCCCTCCAAGATGTTCGAGGCCATGGCAATGGAATGCCCCATCGTGCTGGGGGTCGAGGGAGAGGCCCGCGCGCTGCTGGATGAGGCCGGCGCCGGGATCGGGATAGAGCCAGGCAATGCCGAGGCACTGGCCGAGGCCGTGTTGCGCATCGTCGATTCCCCCAGCGAGGCAGAACAGTTCGGCGCCAACGGCCAGGCCCATGTGCGCACGCATTTCGACCGCCGGGCGCTGGCGCTGCGCTATCTCGACCTACTGGAGGGCATGCGTCGTTGATGCCTGCGCTGGCTTCCCTCTCTCGGCGGTGGCAATTCGTGCGCCATGTGCCACCGGGCAAGATCGCCCGGCGCGTGCAGTTGTCCCTGCTGCGCCGCCTGCGTGACAGGGCGGGCTCGCGCCCGCTGCCGGCCACGCGGGCCACGCTGCGCGACGTCCTGCCGCCGCCGGTCATGCCGCCGCGCCATGGCGGCACGGTACAGGTGGATGGCGCCACCATGGTCCTGCACTTCCTGGGCGCCGAGAGCCGGTTTGACCTGTCCAACATGGACTGGAGCTTTGCCAGCCCCGTGCCGTCGGCACAGCTGTGGCGGATGATGCTGCATTACATGGAATACCTCGAGGCCGTGGATGACGCGGCCTTTGCCCGCATCACGCAAAGCTGGCTGGCGGCAAATGCCCGGATCCGGCCCGGCGCCTGGCGCGATGCGTGGAACTCCTACGCGCTGTCGCTGCGCGTGGTGGTGCTGATGCAGCAGCTTGCCGCGCGCCGGGCGGCGCTGGACCCGGCCCTGGTCACCCGCATCGGCGAAAGCGTGGCAGCCCAGGTCCGGTTTCTCGAAGCCAACCTGGAAACCGACATCGGCGGCAATCACCTGATCAAGAACATCAAGGCCCTGCTCTGGGCCGCGCGGGCCTTTGACGGCCCGGACGCCGCGCGCTGGCACCGGCTGGGCCTGAGGCTGCTGCACCAGGAACTGCGCGGGCAGGTTCTGGCCGACGGGGTGCATTACGAACGCTCCCCCAGCTATCACGCGCAGGTCTTTGCCGATCTGCTGGAATGCCGCAGCGTGCTGGCGCAGCCCCCGCAAGCGCTGGATGAGGCGCTGGCGCACATGGCGCAGGCACTGGCGGATCTGGCGCATCCCGATGGGTTTGCCGGGCAGTTTAACGATGCAGGGCTGACCATGTGCTACGCCCCGGCGGCGTGCCTTGCCGCCCATGCCGCGCAGACGGGGGCCGCCGCCCCTGCCCCGCGCGCGCTGTTTACCTACCGCGAGGCCGGGTATTTCGGCGGCCACCTGCCCGCGGCGAGCCTGGTCGTCGATTGCGGCGCGATCGCGCCCGATGACCTGCCCGCCCACGGTCATGGCGATCTGCTGAGCTTCGAGCTGTCGGTTGCCGGGCAACGGGTGGTGGTGGACCCGGGCGTGTTCGAATATATCGACGGCGCGCGCCGGCGCCGCGCCCGCAGCGCCGCCGCCCACAATACCCTATGGATCAAAGGCAGCGATCAGGCCGATTTTTTCGGCGCCTTTCGCTGTGGCCGCCGCCCGCAGGCCGAACTGCGCGCGGCGGAGCTTTATGACGGCGGTGACGGGGCGGCCTGCCTGCACCTGACGGGCGCGCATGACGGCTACAGCCACCTGCCGGGCCGCCCGGTGCATTGCCGCGAGGTCGCCTTTGCCGACGATCACTTGACCCTGCATGACACGCTGGAGGGCGAGAGCACGCAACAGGCGGGCATCGGCTTTCTGCTGCACCCCGACATCACGCCGGTGCCCACAGCGCCCGGCTGCATGGACCTGCACCACGACGGGCAGGTGCTGGCCCGGGTGGACTGCACCGCCCCCCTCACCATAGAGGCCGACGCATGGTGGCCCGACATGGGGCAGGAGCGGCGCACCGTGCGGCTGTGCGCCGCCATCCCGCAACAGCCACGCCGTGTGACGACCACCATCCGCTTCGGGCCAGGGGGCAAGGGCGCATGATCGCCCCAGCGCGACATAACACCGCCGTGCAATCCGCGGAGGGGCGGTCAGAACCCTGTCAGGCACAGTAGCCGGGCCGCACCGCCACCCACTTCCGCTTTTGAACACCCAAGGGTCATTTTAGAATGAAACAGGTCGAACAGAACTACCGCTCAGGCAAACTTCGCGTGGCGGAGGTGCCTGCACCGCGTGCCTCTGGCGGGGGATTGCTGGTCGCCACGCGGGCTTCGCTGATTTCTTCGGGCACGGAGAAGCAGCTGATGGACCTGGCCAAGGCGTCGCTGGCGGGCAAGGCGATGGCGCGGCCCGACCTGGTGCGCCAGGTGCTGCGCGCAGCCAAGCGCGACGGCCTGCACGCCACCGCCAACAAGGTCTTTGCCAAGCTCGACCAGCCCATCCCGCTGGGCTATTCCATCGCCGGGCGCGTGCTGGAGGTCGGGCGCGCCGTCAGCGGCTTTGCCCCCGGTGACCGCGTGGCCTGCGCCGGCGCGGGCATGGCAAACCACGCCGAGATCAACAGTATCCCCAAGAACCTGTGCGTGCGGATCCCCGAGGGCATCACCGACGAACAGGCCAGCTTCGTCACGCTGGGCGCGATCGCCCTGCAGGGGGTGCGGCAGGCCGAGCCCACGCTGGGCGAGCGTGTGGTCGTCATGGGGCTGGGCCTGATCGGTCTGCTGACGGTGCAACTGCTCAAGGCCAATGGCTGCCGGGTCCTGGCATTCGACCCCAACGCCCAGCGCGCCGACCTGGCGCGAGAGCTGGGCGCGGACCTGGCCATCGCCAAAGGCCTGGAAAACGCGGTCGAGACATTCACCGGCGGCATCGGCGCCGATGCGGTCATCCTGACGGCCTCGACGAAATCATCGGACCCGGTGAACACCGCAGGCGAGATTAGCCGCCTGAAGGGCCGCGTCGTCGTCGTCGGGCTGGTGGGCATGACGCTGGACCGCGACGTGTTCTACAAGCGAGAGCTGGACTTGCGCCTGTCCATGTCCTATGGGCCGGGTCGCCATGACCCGGACTATGAGCTTGCCGGCCATGACTATCCGCTGCCCTATGTCCGCTGGACCGAACAGCGCAACATGGAAAGTTTCCTCGCGCTGGTGGCCGAAGGCAAGGTGACCCCCGAAAAGCTGGTCACCCACCGCTTTGACATCGCCCGCGCCGAGGATGCCTATGCCCTGATGGCCCGCGGCGAGCCGCACATGGCCATGACGCTGGAATACCCCGTTTCGCCCGATGAGACCCCGCAACGCAGCTTTGACCGCGCCACGCCCCCCGCGGGCGAAACGGGCGCGCGCGGCGTCGGCTTCATCGGTGTGGGCAATTACGCCAAAGCCGTGCTGCTGCCCGCGGTGCAGAAGTTGCCGGGCGTGCGCCTGACGCGTGTCGTGACCGCTGGTGGGCTGAGCGCGGACAACGCGGGCGAGAAATTCGGCTTTCAGACCGTCTCTACCGATCCTGCCGCGCTGATGCAGGCCGAGGACACCGACACGGTTTTCATCGCCACCCGCCACGACAGCCACGCCGCCTATGCCACGCAGGCCCTGCAGGCCGGCAAGCATGTGTTCCTGGAAAAACCGCTGGCGATGCATCTGGACCAGCTCGACAGCGTGATCGACACCGCCGCCTGGGCGCAGACGCAGCTGACCGTTGGCTTCAACCGCCGCTTCTCGCCCATGGTGCAGCGGGTGCGCAAAGCGGCGGCCACCTGCACCGGGCCGCTGGTGATGATGTATCGCGTCAACGCGGGCAAGATCCCCTCTGACAGCTGGATCCAGCGCGGTGAGGGCGGCGGCCGCATCGTCGGAGAGGTCTGCCACTTCGTCGATACGCTGTGCACGATCTGCGCCAGCACCCCGGTCGAGGTTCAGGCCGTGGCCGCGCAGAGCCACGCCGACGCTGTGTCCTGCATCATCCGCTTTGCCAATGGCTCGACCGGCACGATCGTCTACAGCTCTCTGGGGGACCCGGCAGTGCCCAAGGAATACCTGGAGGTTTTCGGCGGCGGGCTGGTAGCGCAGCTCAACGACTACACCCGGCTGGACCTGACCCGCGCGGGCAAGACCGAAACCGTCAAGGGCGCGCAGGACAAGGGCCAGGCGGCCTGCGTCGCAGCCTTCTTCGATGCCATCAAGACAGGCAAGCCCGCCATCCCCATGAAGGAGCTCGTGGCCGTGACGGAGACCACCTTTGCAATAGAACAGGCGCTGGCAACCGGCGGCGCGGTTTCGCTGCTGCCATAACCTGCTGTCCAGCGGGAAAGAGAGGACACAGCCAATGCCCAAGATCACCCTGACCAACGACAAGAGCTTTGACGCGCAGCCCGGCCAGACCATTCTGGAGGCCGCGCAAGTCGCTGGGCTGCTGCTGGAACACAGTTGCAAGACCGGACGCTGCGGTGTCTGTCGCGCGCCCATGCCTGATGGCGCGACATCCGTCATCGTGCCCGAAACCGCGCCCGAGGCGGACGCGGGGCACATTCTGACCTGCTGTCGTGCGGCGCAGACCGATCTGACACTGGATGTGGAGGATCTGACCGCACTGGCGGGGGTAGAGGAACGCACCCTGCCCTGCCGCATCTCCTCCATCGAGCAGCTCAGCAATGACATGGTGCAGCTCTGGCTGCGCACACCTCCGGCCAGCAAGCTGACCTTTGTGCCGGGCCAGCACCTGAATCTGATCGCGCCGGGCGGGCTGCGGCGGGCCTATTCCATTGCCAATGCACCGCGCGAAGACGGGCAGATTTGCCTGCTGGTGCGGCGGGTGGAAGGCGGCCAGATGAGCGATGTGCTGTTTGGCAAGGCAAAGGAAAACGACCTGTTCCGGCTGAACGGTCCCTTGGGCACCTTCCACATGCGCGAGGATGGCGCCGAACGTGCCATTTTCCTGGCCACAGGCACCGGAATCGCCCCGATCCGGGCCATGCTGCAGGGCATGGCCGGGCACGGCAACGGTTCGGACATGACCGTCTACTGGGGCAATCGCTCGGCTTATGACCTTGTTTGGCCAGCCGAGGACTTCCCCGGCGCCACGCTGATCCCGGTGCTGTCTCGCGCAGGTGAGGAAGGGACGGGCCGACGCGGCTATGTCCAGAATGCCGCGCTGGAAGATGGGTTCGATCCCGCCTGCACGACCGTCTACGCCTGCGGCGCACCGGAAATGATCCGCGACGCACGGGCGCATTTCATCACTGCCGGCCTGCCGGAGCGAAAGTTTCATTCCGACGCCTTCGTCAGTTCCGAAGACTTAGCCTGACACGATCCCGAAAGGACCATTCAGATGAAAGCCGTAATCCTTGCCGGTGGCCTGGGAACACGCCTGAGCGAAGAAACCGCCACCAAACCCAAACCGATGGTGGAAATCGGCGGGCGCCCGATCCTGTGGCACATCATGAAGCTCTATTCCCACCACGGGGTAAATGACTTCATCATCTGCTGCGGCTACAAGGGCTATGTCATCAAGGAATATTTCGCCAATTACTTCCTGCACATGTCGGACGTGACCTTCGACATGGCCGCCAACCAGATGACAGTGCATGACCAGCGCGCGGAAAACTGGCGCGTGACGCTGGTGGACACCGGCGACGAGAGCATGACCGGCGGCCGCCTGCGCCGCGTGGCGCCCTACCTGAAGGATGAGGACGCCTTTTGCTTTACCTACGGCGATGGCGTGGGCAACATCGACATCTCGGCCGAGATCGCGTTTCACAAATCGCATGGCAAGGCGGCGACCGTCACCACCACCTACCCGCCGGGCCGCTTTGGCGCGCTGGAAATCGTGGACAGGCAGGTCCGCTCGTTCAAGGAAAAGCCCAAGGGCGACGGTGCCATGATCAACGGCGGGTTCTTCATCCTGTCGCCCAAGGTGATCGACTATATCGAAGGCGACGCCACCATCTGGGAGGAAGACCCGCTGACGAACATCGCCACCGACGGAGAGCTGATGGCTTTTGAGCATCACGGCTTCTGGCAGCCGATGGACACCCTGCGTGACAAGCAGAAGCTGGAAAGCCTCTGGGCCGAGGGCAAGGCGCCCTGGCGCGTCTGGGAGCAGCCGGCATGAGGGGCGCGATCAACCCCGGCTTCTGGGCCGGCAAGCGGGTGTTCCTGACCGGCCACACCGGGTTCAAGGGCAGCTGGGCGTCGATCCTGCTGGCGGACATGGGCGCGCATGTCAAAGGCTATGCGCTGACCCCGCCCACCAGCCCGGCCCTGTTCGAAGAGGCCCGCGTGGCCGAGATGATGGAAAGCCAGGTCGGCGACATCCGCGACCCGGAGACGCTGCGCGCGTCGATGATGGCTTTCAACCCCGACATCGTGATCCACATGGCCGCGCAGCCGCTGGTGCTGCTGTCCTTCCGCGAGCCGGTAGAGACCTATTCCACCAATGTGATGGGCACGGTGCATGTGCTGGAAGCCGCCCGCTCCTGCCCCAAGCTTCGCGCCGTGCTGAACGTGACCAGCGACAAATGCTATGAGAACCGGGAATGGGAATGGGGCTACCGCGAGCATGAGCCGATGGGCGGCTTTGACCCTTATTCCAATTCCAAGGGCTGCGCGGAACTCGTGACCTCGGCCTACCGGCGCTCCTTCTTTGCTGATCCGGACGGGCCCCAGCTGGCCTCTGGTCGGGCGGGCAACGTGATCGGCGGCGGCGACTGGGCCGATGACCGGCTGATCCCCGATGCGCTGCGGGCCTTCCCCGATGGCACGCCGGTGGTGATCCGCAACCCGCAGGCCACCCGCCCCTGGCAGCACGTGCTGGAGCCCATTGGCGGCTATCTGGTGCTGGTGCAGGCGCTGTATGAACACGGCGCGGCATATGCCGATGGCTGGAACTTCGGCCCGCGGGACGAAGATGCCCGCCCCGTGTCGTGGATCCTGGACCGGCTGGTGCAGCATTGGGGCGAGGACGCCGCCTGGACGCTGGACACCGGCGCACAGCCGCATGAGGCCCGCTTCCTGAAACTGGACGTCTCTAAGTCTGCCACCCATCTTGGCTGGCATCCCACCTGGGGGCTGGAGGAGGTGCTGGGCCGTATCGTGCGCTGGCACCGCGCCTATCTGCAGGGCGACGACATGCGCGCCGCCTGCCTTGCCGAGATCAAGGACTATCTGGACGCAATGTCCAAAGGCCGCGCCGCGGCCTGACCGGCACGGTAGAGTTACAGGACATTTGGCAAACGTGGCAAAACCACCAGCAATCAACCGCGCCGCATCCGGGGACAGTCAATGGCCAAGATCCTGATCACTGGCGCGACCGGCTATATCGGAAGCCATATTGCAAAAAGCTGCCTGTCAAACGGGCATGCCGTCCGCATTTTGACGCGGTCAAGCTCTGATCTGGCGCGGTTGGAGAGTATTGCCGGCCAGCTTCGGGTGTTCAGAATGGATCCCTCTCATCAGGAGCAATCGATACTGGATAGCCTCGCTGCGATGGGTGGCGCGGACACGATCGTGCATTGCGCAACCTCCCATGGCAGGGACACGGAGAGTGACGCGGACATCCGCTCCTCGAACGTGGCTTTTCCAGGTGCGCTGTTGAACGCGGCGATCGATTTGGGTGTTGGCCACTTCGTGAATACCGATACCGTCCTGCCGGCAGAAACGAACAGATATGCAGCGTCAAAAGCGGAATTCAGGGAAATCGCCAAGGCCTCGACTGCGGTTGGCAGCACGCGCATTTCCAACCTGACGCTGGAACTCGTTTATGGGCCGAACGATGACCCCAGGAAATTTGCGACGTGGGTCACCCGAGCCTGCCTGGAGGCAGGACGCGTCATCGACCTGACCGCCGGGACGCAGCTGCGCGACTTTGTTTACGTGGATGATGTGGTGTCGGCCTATCTTGCGGTCATCCAGTCTGCGCCCTCAATCCGGTGGCAGTCTTGGCGTATTGGCACCGATCATCCCGTCAGCGTTCGGCATTTCGTGGAAATGATACACAGGGCCTGTGGCGCCAAGGCAACCCTCAACTTCGGGGCTGTGCCATCCAGAATCGAGCCTCCTGCCGGCCCGGCCCAGCAAAGCCTGTCACACTCCAGCATTGCCTGGACGCCTGAGTGGAGCATCGAACAAGGTATTGCCGCCCTTGTGGCTAGCGAGCGCAAAGCCCTCGCATCGCCTTGAGCTGCCGCCGCGTTCAGCCACCCCTACACATCGCCAGAAACGGAAAATGAAATGTCTTCATTGAAATCGAGCCTCAAGAAACGGCTGACATCGTCGCAGTTTCGGCTGCTTCAGGATATCATGTATGAAACGCACCTTCAGAAAGAGAGCTTTCTGAACGGTGTCGTTCCAGGCCGTATCTCGAAACGGAAAGAGATTTCGAAAGAGACCAAGGTCAAACTGCATTGGGGATGTGGCGGCAAGCGTCTCGATGGCTGGCTGAACATCGATGGCTGGAAGACTCCCGCCGTGGACTATGTGCATGACATGAGGAAACCGCTTCCTCTTGCTGATGGCAGCACGTCGCTGATCTTCACCGAGCATGTGCTGGAACATTTCACGCCGGCGGATGGCCTGGATATCCTGCGCGATTTCCACCGGATCCTCGAAACTGGCGGCCGTGTCAGAATTATCGTGCCGGATGTCGATATTTACGCAAATCGCACCGGCGTGAACGATCCCCGGTTCCAGGGCACCAGCTGGGAAAACCTCACCCGTGCAGAATCCACGAACGACGTGTTCTACAACCATTTCCATCGGACAATCTATGATGCCGGCATGCTGACAAAGGCGCTCACCACGGCTGGGTTCGATGCTGCCAATGTCAGTCAGAGCAGCTTTCGCGCTTCTGGCAACGATGAACTGAACCTTGACTCCGACGGGCCGGATCGGCTCGCGGTCAGCCTGTATGTCGAAGCGGTCAAGTAGCGGCCTTGTCAGCCCGTTCGTCCGGAAAGCCGAAAGCACAGCCAGACCGATGAAGATTGCCCTTATCATGCGCGATCCTGCCAAGGGTGGGCACAGCATCGAGATGCTGTTCGACCTTCTGGCGGACGCGCTGGCCCAACAGGCTGAGGTCACGGTAATCCATTGGCTTGGCTGGCGCAGGCTTGGCGAGTTCCGGTGGGCCGTCCGCGCTGCCCGCGCCGATGTCTACCATATCTCGGGCGATGTGAATTTCGTGGCCCCGCTGCTGCCACGCGGCAAGATCGTGCTGACGATCCATGACATCGACCATTACCGCAAAACGCTGCGCGGCTGGCGCAAATGGGTCTATCGCTGGCTGTGGTTCGATCTGCCTTTGCTGCGGGTGGATCGTGTCATCACCGTATCGGACATGACCGCCCGGCTGGTGCGGCAGGAACTGCGCCTGCGGCCAGAGCTGCTGAGCGTGATCCCCAACTTTATCTCCCCGGCCTTTGAACCTGCGCCCAGAAACACATTGGGTGATCCGCCGGTTGTGCTGCAGGTGGGCACCGGCCCGCAAAAGAACCTGCCCCGCCTGATCCGCGCCTTGTCCGGCCTGTCGGCGCGGCTGGTTGTGGTGGGCAGGCTCTCACCCGACCAGCAACGCGCGCTGGAGCAAAGCGATGTGGACTACGCCAACCTTGTCGGGCTGACGCTGGATGAGGTGATCGCCCAATACCGTGCAGCCGATATCGTGGCCTTTGCCTCCACCCACGAAGGCTTTGGCCTGCCGATCGTCGAGGCGCAGGTGATCGGCCGGCCCGTCATCACCAGCAACCGCCCCCCCATGAGCGACGTGGCCGGCGAAGGTGCCCTGCTGGTCGACCCGGAGGACGAGGCCGCCTATCGCGATGCGCTGGTGCGGCTGATGGCGGATGCCGGGCTGCGCGCCCGGCTGGTGGAAAAAGGGCAAGAGAATGCGCTCCGCTACACCCTCGATGCTGCCGTTCAAGGCCATCTGACCCTCTACCGCACGCTCGCCGCCCACCAGACCGGAGCCACCACATGACGCGCATCGCCTTCATCAACGGCACCATCAGCCCGTTCCAGTGCAACGTGGCCCGCGCCGCGCGCCGCCGGGGGCTGGACCTTCAGCTGCTGTTCAACTCTCTGCCCAGTCTCAACGGGCGCCCCAAACACTGGGAGAACTGGCGTACCGTCGAAGAGGACATGGCGCAATTCGGCCGCGTCGCCGCGCATGGCATTTCGCAGGACGAAATGACCGCCTGGTTCACCGCGCAGCTGGACGACCTGTGCCCCGACATCGTGATCGCGGCCAGCTACAAACCCTGGGCGCGTGACGCGGCCATGGCATATGCAAAGGCACATGGCCTGCCGCTGGGCTTGTGGGCCGAACAGCCCCAGCCCGCGCCCTGGTGGAAGACCGTTGCCAAGCGCGCCTACATCGGCAGGCAGATGCGCGGCTACGACTTCTGCTTCGCCATCGGTGACCGCGCGGCAAAGATTTACGGCACAGCCCTGGGCAACCATGACCGCACCTTCATGATTCCCTATGCCCAGGATCTCGATGCCTTTGATCCGGCGCTGCGGCCCGCGCCCAGCGATGATGATCTGCGCGTCCTGTTTTCAGGTGGCTTCCATGAGAGGCACAACTTCGACCTGATCGTCGAGTCCATGAAGCGCATCGAAACCATGGGGCTGCCAAGAAAGACCCGCTACCTGTTCTCGGGCAACGGGCCGGAGCGCAAACGTCTCGACGATCTCGCGCGCGAAAACCCGTCCCTGGGCGAACGGGTCGAAATCTACGACCAGCCGTTCAAGACATTCGAAGAGCGCGCGGAACATTACCTGATGGCCGACCTGTTCCTGTATCCTTCCAAACACGCGGGATGGGGATTGGTTGTCCCCGAGGCTATGGCGGCCGGGATGCCGATCATCTCGACCACGAATGTCGAAGCCGCCAGGTTCTATGTCGAACACGGGATGAACGGCGTGTTCGTCGATCAGACCGCCGACAGCATCACCGCCGCCCTGGCGCGGCTGCTGTCCAACCCGGAACTGCTGCGCAGCATGGGCGAACGCGCCCGCGCCTCTGCCCTGCGCGGCAGCGCCGACGCCATCGCCGAGCGCATGCACCTCGCGTTTTCCTACATGGGCATCGTCCCCTACAGATTGGACCCGAAATGACTGGCCTGAGGGCACTGACACGACGTGTGATCGACGAAATTTTCCGCAGGCAGGGCTTCGAGATTGTCCGCCTGGGTTGGGAGCCCAAGAGGCTGCGCAAGGACATCCGTATCCAGACAATGATCGATGTCGGTGTGGGCGTGGGCCAGGGCACGCCCGTTCTGTATGCGGCCTTTCCCGACGCGCGCCTGCTGCTGGTGGAGCCCAACCCGCAAAGCTGGCCCTACATGGACAAGATCCTCACGACCAGAGAGGGCCAGTCCGCCAAGCTTGCAGCGGCGAAGGAGAGCGGTAAGATGGTGTTTCAGTCCTATCCCGCCGCGCCGGAGCTGTCGTCTTTCGTCAAGCGCGAGGATCTCGGCCATCTGGAGCGGGAAGAGATCGAGGTGGAGGTCAAACCGCTCGACGAGGTTGTCCGGGACTCCGGCTTGCCCGGCCCCTACGGGATCAAGATCGACACCGAAGGGTTCGAGCTGACCGTGCTCGAAGGAGCCTGCGAAACGCTGGCACAGGCGGAGTTCGTGCTTTTAGAAAGCACCATCGCCCCTGACATGGACCCGACCTACACGCAGGCAGAGATCTTCGGCTTTCTCGAACGCAACGGCTTTTACCTGTGCGACATCATCGCTGTTGGGTATGAACATGTCGGCCTGCGGGTAAAACAGGCCGACTTCTTCTTCAAACGAAAGCCGCAATGATCCGCGTTCTGTTCTTTGGATACACGGCCGCGCCCGCCAACGATGCCTCGGCATTGAAGGGATTGCGCGCGCAGGCCGGGCTGCAGGTCACGGTGCTGGACCCGGGGCGCTTCCACGTGCCGGGCTACAGCCTGGCCGTCCGGGCGTTGCGCAGGCTGACTACGCCGCTGGCCAACCGGCTGATGCGGGCCACACTGCGGCGCCAGGCGCGGCAGGCAGATGTCGTTCTGACATTCAAGGGCATGGCGCTGGATGCCGCCACCTTGCGGGTATTGCGGGCCCAAGGAATCAAGACCGCGTGCTACTTTCCCGACGGGCACCCCCATGCCTATGGCCGGGCCTTGCAGGACGCTCTGGCGGAGTATGACCTGATCATCTCGGCCAAGGCAAATCATCCGGCCCGGTGGTCGGAAGAGTTCGGCTATTCCAACCGTTGCGTGCATGTTCCCCACGGCTATGACGCCGATCTGCACTTGGCCGCCGACATAGCCCGCCCAGAGGAGCAGACAGTCGACATCGCCATGGTGGCCACGGCGCGGCATGAATATTTCGCCCTGCTGCAACAGATGGTCGAGGCCGCGCCGGAACTGGCCGATCGCCAGGTGGTGATCGGCGGGCCGGGCTGGGCCCCCTACCGCGCTGCGCTGCCCTCCGGCTGGCAGTTTCCCGGCCCGCAGATCGGCGCGCAATATGCCCGCAGCCTGCGCAGCGCGCGCGTGGTAGTGGCGCCCGTGCAGCGCAAGGTGCAGATCGCCGGGCGAGAGTTTGCCTATGATTCCGACACGGCCCGCACCTATGAGCTGGCCGCGATGGGGGTGTTTTTCGTGCATCGCCACTCCGACCTCATGCCGCAGATCTTTGACCCCGAGGCAGAGGTGCCGCTGTTCCGCGACGGGGCGGAGCTTGCGCAGCTGGCGCGGACCTACCTGGACGCGCCGCAAGAGCGGATGAAGATGGCCCGCGCCCTGCGCGCCCGCGCCGTCCCGGCCTACAGCTGGGACGCCCGCGCCGCCGATGTGGCCGGGCACCTGCGCGCGCTTGTGGGCAAGGACATGCCAGAAGGGCAACAGACCTCGTGACCGATACCGACGCCATACAGTTCATGCCGGCATCCGCGGAAACCGACCGGCTGCTTGTCACCTTCGGGGGCATTGCCGGCGGGTTTTCGCTGCCTCCGTTCGAGTTCAACCGCCTGACCCAGGATCTCGGCCGTCACCGCCTGTTCATCCGCGATCTGGCCCAGGCCTGGTATCAGTGCGGCGTGCCCGGCCTGGGCGGCACGGTGGCGCAGATGGCCGATGGGCTGCGCGCCCGGATAGCCGATATCGCGCCGCGGCGGACCGTGTTCATCGGCAATTCCATGGGCGGGTTCGGCGCGCTGCTGTTCGGCGCGCTGCTGGATGTGCCCGAGGTCCACGCCTTTGCGCCCCAGACCTTCGTGGACAGGCGCAGTCGGCTGCTGGCGCGCGATTTCCGCTGGCGCCACCAGATCCGGGGCATGCACCGCGCGCTGCGGCGCGAGGATGCGGTGCTGGACCTGCGCGCGCCATTGCGGCAATTGGGGCAGACACGATTCCATGTGCACTATGGCACTGGTGACCGGCTGGAAAGCCTGCATGCACGGCGGCTGGAAAACATGGATGCCGTCACCCTGTATCCCCAGCACGGTGTCAACCACGCGCTGGTGAAGGATCTGCGCGACACCGGCGTTCTGCTGCCCGCGCTGCGAAAGGCCCTGCTGCTTGACTGACATGACAGATACCCGAGGCTGGTGGCGCAAGCTGGCAGCCTTGTCAGGCACGGACCTGATCCTTGCCGGTTTCGGCGTCGTGACCAGCGTGCTGCTGGGCCGCCTGCTGCCGCCCGAGGGGCGCGGCGCGGTCGCGGCCTTCATCCTGTGGCCGCTGCTGTTCCAGGCGATGCTGACCTTTGGGATGGAGCACGGGGCGATCCTGCTGTCGGCCCGCAACCGCAAACGGCTGAACGCACTGGTGGGCTGCTTCGTGCTTGTCTCTGCCGTGCTGGGGGGGGCGATTGCGGCGCTCGGGCTGGGGCTGTTGCCCTGGCTCACGCAGGATTACTCGCCCAGCCTGCGGCTCTGGACAGGTGTTCTGTTTGCCATGACACCGATGATGCTGCTGACGGGCTATCTTCTGAGCATGCTGCAGGGAGTCGGGCGGTTCGCCACGTTCAACCTGCTGCGGATGACGCAGACGGTGGTCTATTTCGTCGGCATCGTCGGGCTGGGGGTCTCTGGCACCCTCACGCCTGAGCGCGTGGCAGTGGTGTTCATCTCCACCCATGTGGTGGCCGCCCTGGCGGTGGGCTGGACCTGCCGCGCCCATGTCTTTCCGCTGGCCTATGACGGCGCGCTGCTGCGAGAGTTGCTGTCCTTTGGCCGACGCAACGCGCTGAGCGTCTGGCTCAGCCAGCTCAACGCCCGGCTGCCGCAAGCCTACCTGGCGACCTTCGCCTCGCCTGCCATCCTGGGCCTGTTTGCCGTGGCCAACACCTGCAGCCAGGCGGCCTCGGTTCTGGGCACGGGGGTGCAGCGGCTGGTGGTGTCCGAGACGGCCAACGCGGCAGACCCCCGCCGCGCCATCCTGCGCCATGCCGGGCTGGCGGCCGCATTCCTGGTGCCGCTGTCGCTGGGGCTGGTCGTCATCATGCCCTGGCTGGTGGGCAGCTTCTTCGGTGAGGCCTACATGCCCACGGTCACGGCGGCGCAACTGCTGAGCCTGTCGGTGGCCCTGCTGGTGGTCCAGCGCACGCTGGCCAACGGGCTGCGCGGCTGCGGGCGGCCAGAGCTGGTCGCGCTGCCGGAATTCCTGGGGATACTGGCCACGGGGGGCTGCCTTGCGGCTTTGGTCCCAAGCTATGGCGTCACCGGCGCCGGTGTTGCCGGGCTTGCCGGAACCTGCGCGCTGCTGACCGCCACCCTGATCACGACCCTGACGCGGGATCTGCTTCCCGTCGCCCCGACGCCTCCAAGGAACTGACAGGCACCCGGCCAAGCTGCAGTGCCCCAAACAAGGACTGACCATGAGCATTCAGAGCCCCCCCGAACAAACCCGGATCTACCAGAACGCCGGCAACCAGCCCCTGCTGGATCTTGTCAACCAGCCCAGACGCGTGCTGGACGTGGGCTGTGGTGCGGGGGACAATGCCCGGGCAATCAAGCACAGGTTTCCCGGCGTTGAGATTATCGGGATCACCCACGCGCCCGAAGAGATCGAGATCGCGCGACAAACGATGGACGACTGTCTGTGTTTTGACATCGAAGTGCAGGATGCCTTCCCCCTGCCAGAGGGGAAATTCGACCTCATCATCTTTGCCCATGTGCTGGAACATCTGCGCGATCCCGACAAGGTTCTGGACCGCTTTGCCGATCACCTCGAGGACGGTGGAACGGTGCTCATTGCCGTGCCCAACATCCTGTCCTACCGGATGCGGCTGCAGTTTCTGCGGGGCGATTTCCAATATCAGCACATGGGTGTCATGGACGAAACGCACCTGCGCTTCTTCACGTTTTTCACGGCCGATACCTTTCTGTTCAAAAGCGCGCGCAACCTGAAGGTGGTTCAGAAATTGGCACCCGGCAGCGTGCCCTTGTGGTTCCTGCGGCGCAGTGTTTTCCCCAAGAAGCTCAGCGAAGGCATCGACGCATGGGCCAGCAAGCGGTGGCCCAACCTGTTCGGCGGCCAGATCATCATCGAGGGCCGAAAGACGTGACCCAAGCCCTAGGCGAAAAGATTTCGGTCTGCCTGCTGACCTACAATCACGCGCATATTCTGGAATCGACCATCCGATCGGTTCTGGATCAAAGCGTGACAGGCTTCGAGCTCATCATCAGCGACGATTGTTCCACCGATGGAACCTGGGAGGTCATCACCCGGCTCGCGCAGCAAGACAGCCGGATCCGCCCGCTGCGCACGCCGCGCAACCTGCACATGGCCGGCAACGCGAATTTCGCCGTCAGCAACAGCACCCGGCCCTATGTCGCCCTGCTGCACCATGACGACATCTACCGCAAAGACCTGCTGGAAAAATGGGGGCAGGTCATAGACGGCGACGACGATGTGACCTTCGTGTTCAATCCTTATGGCTTGGAAAACCAGGCCGATCCCCCGGCCGAGGTGCTGCCTGCCTCGTCCTTCGATGGCAAATGGTTCCTGACCACCAAGCTGCTGCCACGCTGGGGCTGCCTTGTGCGCGGCACGGCCATGATACGCCGCACCAGTTGGGACGCTGTGGGCGGAATGCGGCCAGAGTTCAGCCTGCTGGCCGATGTGGACCTATGGATGCGTCTGTCGCGGACAGGCAAGGTCGGGTATGTGCCCGAACCGCTGATCACCGTGCGCCAGGATCGCCCGGACGACTACCCGGAGAGCTACAAGGGCGGCACCTGGAGTTGGCCGCGCGAGCGCATCCTGTGCGAAATCCACGCCACGAACCGTCTGGAAACACTCGACAGAACAACGCTGGGCGGATTCGCGCGTTGGCAGTATTTCCGCCTGCGCCTAGCCCGCGAAACGGCAAAATGGCTCACCTATGCCGTGGTCAAGCGCCGTTGGGACATGATCGACGACTGCGACGCCTCCACCACCCTCCATGATCCGGCTCTCCTGCGGCTGTATCGGCAGCTGTTGAAAGCCGTTTTCAAGAACCGTAGGGGCAAGACATCTCGGGCCACAAAGGACGCCGCCAAATGAACACGAACACCGGACCAATTTTCGTTCTGGGTGCACCACGCAGCGGCAATACGCTGATCGGCTGCCTGCTCAACAAGCACCCCGCGTGTTTCATACTGTTTGAGCGCGCGATCTTCAGCGACACCTATCGCAAGTGGTATCGCCTGACCGCGCGCGGCGGGGTATCTGGCCGGGATGCCTTCGTGTCACTCATGCGCGAGGGCATGCAATGGGCCGAATACAACGAACGGGCCGAGCTCGACGACGCTGCGATGCGCGACTGCGCCGAGACCGGCGATGGGCAGTTCAACCGCATGTTCGACGCCTACATGGCCCGGGTCATGGCCCATGAAAAGCCGGAGGCGACGATATGGGGTGACAAGAACCCCGCCAATTCGGGCTATCTGCCCTCGATCCTCGCGGAATATCCCAATGCCCGCATCATCAACGTGTATCGCGACCCGCGGGCCGTGGCCGCATCCCTCACGGATGCACGCTTTACCCCGGCCTGGGATGATCTGCTGATCAATGCCGAAGTCGCCCGCCATTATTCCCAGATCTTCGACGAAGGCGCCGCCCTGATCGACCCTGCCGCGGTGCTGAACGTGCGCTATGAGGACCTGGTGACGGACCCGCAGACCGGCCTGCGCGCGATCTGCGACTTCCTGGGGCTGGCATATACCGATGAGCTGCTGGAGCCCGCGCCGGACAGGATCCGCCACTCAATCGGCTGGCCGGACTACAAGGGCTGGGGCAAAGTCACTCCGCAGCCCTCCAAACTGCCGCCGACACTGGCGACGCTGGTCGAGGCCCTTCTTGCCGATGACCTCCGGCGGCTGGGATACGCGCCCAATGCGCCCAAACCGACAGCCCTGCAGCAGCTGAGGCTGACCGCGCGGCTGCTGCCCTTCGTGAGCTATAGGGCGCTGCTGGAGCGGCTTTGGCGGTGGCGCTACGGTGACATAGCACGTTTTGTCCTTCATACTTACCCAAGCCTAGGCATGTATATGAGCTGGCTGCGGACCAGCATCATCAGACCAAAGCGGAGCGGACACTGACAGGTGGCATTCATCTCTAACGAATCCCGCGCGGCGGCACAGGCCCCGCGCACGAAATCGGGCGGTGGCTCGGTCCTGAACATCGTCGCGCATGTTCTGATGGCCGGCTTTGTCCACCTGCAGAACGATCTGGGGATGATCGGAGACAAGAGCGCCTATTTCGTCTTCACCATTCTCGTCCTGACGCTGGGGCTTTTCGAGATCCGGATCGAGCGACAGCGGGACCCCCGGCGATGGCTGCTCAAACCCGCCGTGCTGGCAACGCTCCTGACCTTCGTGCTGAACTATGGCATCACGAATTTGCTGTTCCTGCTGCCGGTCTATTCCAGCTTCGTCATCAGCCGAAACATCGAATTCCACGCCACCATGGCGACCGGCCAATATTACACCGTGCTGGCATTGGCGGCGATGTGGCTTGGCTACCGGATGCGGCTCAGCCGGCAGATAGGGCGCGCGCTCGGGGCCTCTTTTCCCGTAAGCCGCTGCACATCCGTGAACCGCAGCGCAATCTTCGCCTTGATGGTCATCGCCATCGCGGCGCGGAGCTATCAGCTAAGCATCGGGATTTACGGCTACATGTCTTCTGCCGAAGACCTGGCGGCCAACGCCTCCATCAGCCAGTATTTGGCCATGGCGTCCCGGCTTGGGCTGCTGGCACTGGCGCTGGCGGCGCTGCAGGCCTACCGCCCAGGCGGACAGCTCATGGACACGTTGATGATGATGGCCTTGCTGGTGGTCGAGGTGGCGTTCGGCTTTCTGTCTGGCTTCAAGGGGGCAGTGCTCACGCCGATGATCGTGTTGATCCTGTGCCACTACATGGCCGGGCGCGGAATTTCGCGAAGCCATGTCCTGGCGGGTGTGTTGCTGCTGTCGCTGGCCTATGCGGTGACCGATCCATTCAGGCAAAGCTACAATGCCCAAGGTCGCGGTGGTGCGTCAGATTTCGCCAGCGTGGCGACGATGTTGGTGGCAAGCGACAGCGTTTCCGAGGGCGACCCACTGACCGCGGCGAGCCTGTTCCAGCAGGTTGCATTGCGGATGAACCTGTCCAACATCGGGGCCTACGGCATCGAGTATGCCGATGACCCTGACCGCCACTCGCCT
>Ga0307948_1000723_pt1 | contig 22699 bp, 25 predicted proteins | sample OrgLakmetagen280_FD_201824 | JGI IMG/M metagenome (GOLD analysis project Ga0307948, IMG submission 201824) | Saline water microbial communities from Organic Lake, Antarctica - #280 | ecosystem: Environmental > Aquatic > Non-marine Saline and Alkaline > Saline | place: Antarctica: Organic Lake...
ATGTGCACGCATACACACGCTTGTACAGGCACTGGCTGGGCTAAATGCCCACCGGGGTTGGTGCGGGGAAGGCTAAAGTATTTATTTACAGGGTCCGGGGTTACCCGGGGTTACATTTAATATTCCTAAAATTTGGGCACCGGAATGAGTACGGTAAGGTACGGTAGGCCATATTATACGATTGCAAAATTTGCCGATTTTTGCCAACTTTTGGCCTTTTTAGGCAATTTCCGCCCCAGAAATGCCCTTCCAGAGAGCTTGCAATGCTATTATATAATGTATGCATAACATGTAATACATTGGAAAAGGATTGAAAACGTTTTGGGTGATGTCAGGGCGAATCGGGTCCATTAGGGTCAAAATCCGGCACTCAAATTGCTTACAATACGATCGTGCGGTCATATTATACGTTTTATTTGTATTGAACACGTATTTTACCGTATTGAACGTCCAAAGTGACCGTATGACACATCCCTAATGTTATAAATAAACACCAGAAAAGAGTCCGAGTCAATCCGCACTGATTTCAAAATGTGATTTCCGAACCGTAATGCCTGGCAAAATCATACACCCGATTTCCCCTTGCTTACAAATAACACACCTAAAATAACAACTCACCTCACGACCACAACACACCTCAAACCACACCACACCACATCACATCATCACATTGCACTAGTGTGACCATGAAGGAAATATGCACCTTTGAGCAGACGCCACCTAAAGTTGCACACCTGAATCAACGCATGAATTTGCACCCAATACCACAAACTCACCCTTCAAAGGCTGTGTGTGCCGTGGCAAAGCAGCTCTGCAGTGTAAAAGCAGTCACAGGTGAAAGTGAATGAGTGGTCGGAGCCACACGCGCTTAACTGAAATGTACAAATGGAGGCAGAAAACAAAATTAGGGAGGCGTTGGATGATTTGAAGGGTATTACATGGATGAGAATGGTATTGCATTGAAGCTGTAAGTCCCCTTTATATCGACTCTTCAACACAATGCACTTCCCTTTTCTTTCCTGAGTGTTTCTCAGCCATTCCGTTCTGTTTGTCACAAAGCTGCAAGAAAGCCAGGTGCCCCTTGCCATCATTTTTATAGGGCACTCCTATCCCTTGCTTTTCCTTGTTCTCATCAACCTCGTTTTATACATTACTTTTAATTAATTCATGCACGATGGACAAGGCTGCCCTGTAAACCGTGTCAGTGCACTTGCGCCTTTTATTTCTGTACCTTGTTCTCAGCCAACCAACGTGGTTTCCTTCACACACCTGCATAATGGACAGGGCTACCCCATGGTACTGTGAAAGCGCACTCGTGTCCTTGAACAGAGTGGAGATTGCAGAGAACACCTCAGCTTCAGAGTCGCTGAAGCTAGCTTCGAGGCGGGTCAGCTTCTCCTCTGCAATCTTTGCTTTGTCCTGGGTTGCACCGACATCCTTGCCGGGGTCTGAGCTGGCCAGTTTCTCTGCACGTGCAAGTATTAAAGTGTTCATCAGTACGTGCAATTACATAAGCCTTAGTATCTCTGTACGTGTAAGTATGTGAGTGCTAGCAAGCATCTGTATGAGGAAGAGAGAAGGAAACTGAAGGGGGGAGGGAGGGGAAAAAGGAGATAATGAATGTTGGTGACTAGCACATCCAAACACTACTATCAAAACCGCTTTCTTGATCTTTTATGGCTGAGATCATCACCCACCCATAGGTTGCCCAAAAGGTATGCCTACCCTACAGCATCGATCTAGACAAGAGCCTCCTTGTAATTCATTGTGTTCACAGGTGGAAAGCTTACTATGTACCAAAAAAACATGACATGCACATACCCCGTAGGCTGAGGGTTTCACGCCGCTTGGTGTCCAAGTCCAGTCGCAACTGCTCTAGCGCATCATTCTTCTTCTGCTCATGTGTGTGTGTGTGTTGCGTGTGTGCGCATGTGTGAAAGAAAGCATTCATGCATATATAATAGACACATGCCTCTGCGTATGCAGGAGTGTGTGTGTGTGTGTTTGTGCGTGTGAGTACGGGTGTTCGCAACGGCAGCTGTCTTGTTCCAATTTTGCAAGAGCCATGGGACGTGACAAATGCTCAGAGCTGCGTTTGAGATCTTCCAACGTGCCCTCGAATATAAACAGGAAGATGATGCCATCTGCTTGATTACCTTGATGGAGCGGTAGGCGCTAAGCCACTGCTGCAGGGGGAGGATAACTTCACTCCCAAAGCGCTGCCTGAGCTCTTGGGCGGCATTTGCAATAGGGGTGGTCTCCATACCGCCGCCTACAACTCTTGCCGTGGATTCCAATGGGGCCTACACAAAATAGTTGGATGACGCAAGGCAATGCTGCAGAACTGATCTGCGACAAATCTGCATCCAGACAATGCTATACGGGATTTGTATCCATCTTGCTTACAGGCTTGACACTGTGTGTCAGATAGAACAGACCAAAACACAAAACGTATTAAAAGGACCAGGAGGCAAGTGCTGTATTGTTCACTGATGAAGTGAAAAATATAAGTTGTCTGAATTGGAAGGTGCGCTTTAAAAATCTCGTTCTTTGTTTTGGCTCTTATTTTTTGCCAGGTTTGTTTACTTCCAAGCATTAGTCCCATAGATCCCTGGTTTCAATTACGAGATAAAATTTACTTCTCGACGAAAAAGTGAACTGAAGGGGATGAACACCAGCCAAGCTGCAGTACATTTTATTGCAATTTACCCCCCTTTTCACATTGATCTGTTTGGTAAGTTCAACACACGTCTTAGACGGTACAGTCATTGGTGCAAAAAATTGGATTCTGACCATACAAAACAGCTGTGATCTATCTCTGGCCACGTAACAGAACGCAAGCGTACCATCATTGTATTGCTATCACATAGCAGTGAAATGCAACGTACCAGCACTCCGTCCTTGTTGTCCACAACTCGTGGCAGGCTGCTCTGGAGGCTTGACCGCATGCTTGTCAGGGAAGCTGCAATAATACAAAGCAAAGGGACGTAAAAAGATGCATCATAGATATGTACACATACATGCGTGTAAATATTACATATACAGGAGGCATGCTCGCCCAGATTGACTTTGGAGCATCGTCCTTCACCAAGTTAGGTTGCAGGTGGAGTAGGAGCTCAGCACAGGTGTGAACAATACATAAAAAGAGAGCTAGCTCAATTGATGGTAAGTAATTTACCGATTAAAATACAGGTCGTTTTTGCATTGCTGACAGCTAAGTTCAAATGCTCCTTAACACCAGCGGCTCATTTGCCATCACCATTTCCCAGCAACACAAGAATACCTTCAGGTTGAACATGCCTTTAGAATGTATACAAGGTGGTGCATACCGTCAAAGGCATGAGACAGGTTAAACAGGCAGGGAAGGCCACTCCCCACAACAATAAAAGGCAAGGTGCTTTTTGAAGGCCGTGGCCTAATTAAGGTAATAGAAATTTAGGAAAACTGGCATGGCGTTAACAATTTAAACAGCTTGTAATATTTCCTTTTTAGTGGGAAAGCCCTCAGAGAGGGGGGGGACTGAGGACCAAAAAGGGATCAAATTTTCCCCACAGTTTGGCTCCCCAGATTAGCAACCTTCAATCTACCATGGTATGCAATAATAAGTAAGGACGCTCTTGCTAAAAAATCAATCACAACCTACTCTGACGTTGCGGATACCTCCATCAAAACAGCTGGCCCTGAGGGAAATCCCTTCTACAACATCTACTGGCTTGCAAAAGAATATGAAAACACCGAATCATATAAAATCAACCGAACACAGCCCAGTCACTTACCGTCAAGCTCTGGTGCCTATCCAATTACCATGACGCCTTGCAAGCACACATGCACCCCCTCCACAAACTAGGAAATGCCAATATCGTAGCAAACTACCATGAATACTACCAGACCCTTATCAAAAACGGCACAGCCAATGGCGCCGCTAGCAACGCTTACCCAACAGCATCCTATGTCCCTGTTTAAAACAAGTGCATAATTATGAAGTACAGAACAGGAACCCTGTACAACCAAAAGCATGCGGTATGGCTTAAGCACTCAATAAGCCCAACTTGCCCCCTCTGACCTCAACTAGACAATGCCCTGCATATCCTTTTTGGATGCCAACACACGCAAACAAGAAATATGATCACTGAGAGACACAACTTAGCATGCAGTATGATCTTCAAATCCATCAGCAAGACAGGCTCCTTAGAATCCTGCTTTGTCTGCATGGATATAGGTAAGCAGCAGCGAACGGCTGGCCTGAGAAGAGAAGATAGCGGCTATGCAAAATCTTCAAATTCCCAATACAGCTGAAACCAGGATAATACCAAAGTGGCTCTTTCCACCCCGCTTCTCAGACAAAAATAGGTTCACCTCCAGCCGTCTGGATGCTGTATTGGTTGCTCCCACACCGCGAAAAATAAAAAGCAACAGACTAGCAATGAAAAAGGGTGGGTCTTAGAAGTGGCAGGGAGCACCTGAGGGGGATTGGGAGCACCTCAGCAGCAACGCCAGCCACTAGCAGATCCACCTTCCCCAGACACCAGCACCGACCCAAAGAACTCAGCATTCTACAACGTGACATTCACCTCATCGAGGTCAAGTACTGTGAGGACACTAGATCGCAGAACCAGCTGAGCGCCATGCAGGAACAGCATAAAGGCCTCTGCTCCACCCTCTAAGAAGCCTCCGTTACTCTCCACTGATTTTTATTTAGTGCTGCAATGTCACAAACAACAAACAACGTTGTGCCTTTTTTCCCTTTCCAGGTTTATTTTGGTAGGTGTTACAATTCTGGCACTACAACAACAACTGTCACAGTTTAGACACGTTTTACATATGCAGTTGCACGTTTTGACTGATGGCTTTATCTGTAACTCTGTAACTCTGTTATTCTCCACACCATCCTTTTGGGAGTGGGTAGCATCATCTACAACAATCACACGCTGGAGCCTTTTAAGAAGGAGCTGGGTCTTGATTCTCAAAGAGTTAAGAAACTTGCTTCCAAACTTCATGTCCAATCTGTCAATAACGCTGCCAAACTTGTCCATACCAGACTTGCCCTTTCCGACACTATTATCGACTCTCATCAGGAGACGGTTTCAGGTCAAGCCTGTTGCCCTCCTGATCCCCATTGACCTTTTTATTTTTTGGCGAAGCCCCAGTCATGGGGCGAAGCCCCTAGGTTTGCCGTCTTCCCAGCAAAATTCACACCAAGGCGCGCAAGCCTGCCCAGCACACCCCCTGTCCCCAGACTTTGCAAGGCACCTTAGACTGCCTAACCAGGCAGCTCTGCGGTGTCAGGCGGAGGGGAGGGGCAGGGGGTGGTGCTGCTGGGCGTACCCCGGAACGAAAGTTTGGAAAGTTGAGAATCAGGGCCTGGCCAGAGCCACGCAGCCAACGTCCAGGTCTGAAACTTGGCAGGCAGGCCAAGCAAACTCGTTTGTTGGGGCATACAAGTTTTGGTGACCAGGGGTGCAGTGAGCAGTGCTGTGGAAAGAAGTGACTCAATATTTGGTAGCTGGAGGAAGCTGCCTGACGGAGCTCAGCCCACGTCCCCGGAACAGTGTCTGATGGCACAGGCGTCATCAGATAACTTTCCTGAGTGTGGTTGCAAGGTCCGGGGCCAATGGAAGACGTGGACGAAAAAGTTTGCTGTTCCCTGCAAGCACACGACTCATGTTCATAAATTCCAATTTCATTATTAAATTAATTACATGTGTTTGAAATGCCATGAGTGTGTTGCGAAAGCCGTGTCTGTTCTTCCTGGTGCGTTGGTGCGTTGGTTGGTAGACTGCTCCTTGTGTGTGCCATGTGCACCATGTGCACCTTCCTGACATGTTGGTGGTGCAGGGTTTGCTCCTCCTCACAACACCCACAGCAAACGCAGCATGCAAAGTGTGTGGGAGGGAAGGCCACAACGCACGCACCTGCCTACAGAGGGGCACAGCTGTACAGCCAGTTCAGCAGCAACAACCACAGGGGCGACAGCAGGGGTGTAGCATCTGTGGTGAGCCTGGTCACAACGCGCACACATGCGCAGCATGCAGCAGCAGCAGCAACAGCAGCAGCAGCAGAGCGCACAGCAAGAGGGGAGTACGTGTGTGGGTACTGCCAGAGGGTATTTAGTGGTGAAGAGCGCGCGCGTTGGCTTCGCCAACTTTTCAGCGTCGCTTGCAACGCTTCCCCCCACTTGTCCTCTGGTGGAGGAATTTTACGGTACCCAATACCAAAGTGGCTCCTTTTCCTTAATAATGTGGGGAGTGGTTTTCACTGCCTGCGCAGTTTGTTCTTTTTTCTTTTTTTACGTAAGGGTTTAGGTCTTATGCCTGACCCATTCCAAGGCACTATTGTATAGACCTTACAAGTCTGGGAGCCACGCCTGGTAAGCCACGCCGTGAAATTATCACACCTTCATGACAGTCTAATTACTGCACCAAATTCAGTAATATTTGAATTCCTTAAAACAAATAAGATAATTGCGAAATAAATGAATGAAAAGAGCAAGTGTTGGCGAGGTATGTAACCTATTTCGCCTTTTCCCATGATGTAAAGCACGTAATAAGGGCACGGGTAATTGTGTGTCGAGTCCTGTCAATGTGTACACAGAGCAGCTAAAGCGGATGTGAGCACATGCTCTGGTAGCTTATAATTAGGTTGGCCAGAACCGTATATGCACTGTGTATGACCGTATATTTGGCGATTTCCCTGCCAAAAATACTATACATACATATATGGTCCTGGCCAATTTTAAGAGTGGTGTAATAAAAATTGCCCCTTGAGTGTCTAAAGAGAGCGTGTTTGGGCCCTTGCTCCGTCCAACCCCTCTGAAAAGCCCTTACCGTCTGTCCATTTCTCCATTGCACTCCAATCGCGCAGTAGCTGCTTAATGAGCTGTGCGAAGTTGCGCGCTTCGTTGAGGTTTGCCATGATGCGGGCATTTGAAGTCGGCTTCCAGTCCTTTAAGTAAAGTACACAAACATAGCACTGGTTAACTCTTTGAAAGGTCTAAAACGAGACATGCGCAAGACTACTACCCAAGATTATGCACGTGAGATGATGTATCATGTGCAAGCGACTCACACCCACCTTTGGGGTATTAAAATCTATGTGAAGGGTCTGCTTCATCTTTTCTCCAAACCTCTTGAATCCGGAGGGCATGGTTGGACTGTGTGTGTGTGTATGTGTGTGTGCGTGTGAGCGTGTGTGTGTGTGTGCATTTGTGTGTGTGTGTGTGTGTGTTTATGTGCGTGCGTGCATGTGCACGTGCATGTGCGTGTGTGTGTGCATGTGTGTGAGTGTGTGTGAATTTGTGTGTGCGTGTGTTTTTGTGCGTGTGCATGTGTGTGATTGTGTGTGTGTGCATGTGTATGTGGGTGTGGGTGTGTGTGTTTCTGCGTGTGTACGTGTGTTGACAGTTGAATTAGTAGGATACCTTGATTTGCAAGAGGTAGCTGAACGGGATCTTCTAGCAGCTTCTCACGGTTAATATAAATTGGAAGGGCAAATTCAGGGAGATTAAATTTATATCAGGCCTAAGGAGGAGGGTGAAGAAAATGCACAGCTCTCCATGTCTGTGCAAGAAACAAACAAGCTGCGTGCATCACTGGGCTTAAAACCCCTCAGAGAAGAGAGCAATGATGAAGCGCAATATGCAGCACAGCGAAAGGTCTGTAGCTCATGCGGTGCTAACATGTGTGGATTCTTGCTGAATGGAGGCAAGCATACATACATACACACACACACCCCACACACACGCACACATATGCACACACACACGAATGCGCGCACACGCGCGCATGTGCGTGTGCGTGTGCGTGTGCGCATGCGTGTGCGTGTGCGCGTGTGCGCGTGGGTGCGTGGGTGCGTGGGTGTGTGTGTGTGCGTGTGTGCGTGTGTGTGTGTGTGTGTGTGTGTGTGTGTGTGTGTGTGTGTGTGTGTGTGTGGGTGAGTGTGTGTGTGTGTGTGTGTGTGTTTGTGTGTGTGTGTGTGTGTGTGTATGTGTGTGTGTGTGTGTGTGTGTGTGTGTGCATGTGTATGTGTGTGTGTGGGTGCGTGTGTTTCTGCGTGTGTATGTGTTGACAGTTGAATTAGTAGGATACCTTGATGAAGAGGTAGCTGAACGGGATCTTCTAGCAGCTTCTCGCGGTTAATATAAATCTAATATAAACTGGAAGGGCAAATTCAGGGAGATTGAGTGACATTACAATTAAATTTATATCAGGCTTGAGGAGGTACTATGGAGGGTGAAGAAAATGCACAGCTCTCCATGTCTGTGCAAGAAACAAACAAGCTGCGTGCATCACTGGGCTTAAAACCCCTCAGAGAAGAGAGCAACGATGAAGTGCAAGATGCAGCACAGCGAAAGGTCTGTAGCTCATGCGGTGCTAACACGTGTGAATTTTTGCCGAATGGAGCATACATACATTCACACATACACACACACACACCCATATGCACACACAAACACACACACACACACACACATGCGCAAACAAACGCAAACACACACACGCACACACACATACACACATGCACGCACGCGCGCACGCACGCACACACACACGCACACACACATACACACACATACACACACGCGCGCGCACGTTAACTCACACACACACACACACACGCACACACATGCACACACACACGCCTGCACACACATACACGCACGCACGCCTGCCCACACACATGACAAGCGCACACGCACGCTTACATGCTTACACGCAAAACACATACGTGCACATACACAAGCACACATATGTACGCACACAAATTACGCGCTCACATGCATGCACAACCCACGCTCTCACATCGTACACAAAAACAGGCGCAAGACATAGGCGCGCATTAATGTATCCCACTTGCACGCACATTTATGCATGCAGGTACACACACCACAAAACATACGTGCACACACAAATTGCTTGCAGAGAGAGGAGGAGCAGAGAAGGCAGCAGGAAAAGGACGAGCGTGCCGAAGCCTTAAAGAGTAAACAAGCAGAGTAAGCGCAGGAGAACAGAAGTGTAAACACCGCTGAGCCTGTTCACACTACGCACTATGTCCACTGCTTGCTCAACTTACAGCATATGCTGGAAATCTCGAACATGCTAAGCAACGTATGTTGTTTGAGCACGCGACTAAAATTCCCATCCATGCGCGCTTGCTCTCCTGCACTTGCGCAGGAAGAAGCAGAAGCACGCCCAAGCTGGCTTCCTGAGCACGCGCTCGCTGGGCCAGGAGGATGAAGCAGATGACGCAATGTCCTGGGTGAGCTTACCAGCGGGATACTGCACTGGCGCAAGTTGTGTAGAACGGTTGCGTAAGCGCGTAAACGATGCAGTGCATGGTGTGTATGTATGGTGCTTGGTACTCTGAACATGAACTGTTGTGCAATTCAGCGTGGAAATGAATGCCTGTGTATGTACGTGGGTCCATGCGTGCGTGTATGTGGACGTACTGTTGACGGTTGTTGTAGAGATTGATAAGTGCCAGTGCCCAAGGAAGGGGCGTCAAACACCAAAGCAGGCACAGGCAGCAGAAAGGTGACTTGTGTGTTTGGTCGACCCGTACCTCTTACTCTGAAGTGCCGATGGATACAATACAGAGGGATAGTAGCAATAGTACATACAGGAAACAATTGCTCTCGGAGTGTCTGCGGCTTATGAAAGGCAGTGACGTACTGCTAATCAAAAGCAAGGGAGAACACGCGTACAGAACGCTCCCTCCTTTCCATGCAGGTGCAGTCATGTACTCTCAGCAAAAGCATGGTGAAAAGTGTGTGCTTAAACAATCCTTCCTTTCCTTGCAGGTGGAGTGCTCACGCATGACTGAGGCTCGCAATTCATGCAGCGATGCATTCTCAGCAAAACTTTAGTGAAAAATGTGTGCTTAAACACTCCTTCCTTTCCATGCAAGTGGATGCTCACGCATGACTGAGGCTCGCATTTCATGCAGCAATGCATTCTTAGCAAAAGCATGGTGAAAAATGTGTGTGAATATCACGCCTTCCTTTCCATGCAGGTGGAGCGCTCACGCATGACGCTCACATTAAAAACTGTGACGTACTGCTCAGCAAAAGCGTTGCAACAAAGCGTAAGTATCTAACTCTGCCCTACACCCTTCCTCGCAGGTGGAGCGCTCGCGCATGACTGAGGCTCGAATGAAGGCAGAGAATGAGCAGGAGCAGCGACGCAAGGAGGAGGAGGAGAGGAAGCGCAGGGACCAGGTGAGGGTCATGCTGCATTGTGTCCGTTACGGCAACAGGGGGTTACAGCCTGTTCCACATGCACACACACACACACACAAGCATACAGACATGCACACACACATAGTGTCTTACGGCAACAGGTGATTACAGCCTGTTACACATGCACACATACAAGCATACAGACATGCACACGCATGCGTATGCATATGCATGCAATTGCGCCTCACGCATGCAAATGCCTCACGCATGTGTGAGCAACTCATCTGAGTTGACAACACACACGTTTGCACACCCCCCCCCCTCTGGCCCTCAAAACGAGTGTTCGTCTTTACAATTGGACACTTGCTGAGTCTTAATCCGTTTGGAGCTCCATGCGCCTTTCTGTCATGCACTTGCTGACTCCTCATCCGTTTGGAGCTCCATGCGCCTTGCTGTCATGCACAAGGGTGCATCAGTCGTCATGAAAGCCTCATACCTTCCTGAGGTGCAGTTAATTTCAAGTTTTTATTCGTCCTGTTTTGCAGATGGATGAAGATGGGGAGCCTGGGTACTCAGCTGCTGAACTAGCTGGCATGAAGGTGCGTGGTTTTTTTATGCATGTGTGTGCACGTGTGTACGCGTGCGTGTGTATGAGTGTGTGTGCACACGCGCGTGCCTGTGCATCAACGAACACCATAGCTGAGCGCTTTTGCCGTAATGTAAAATGGATACGTGGAACACCTCACTCGGACAAGTTTGCGCAGCTTTAGGGTTTGTCAAACCAGGGGTCGAGTTCAGGATGAGCAGGACATGAAATTAAAAATACAGCTGCGCTTGCCTTATTCTTTCCTCTGTCGCACACAGACGTACGCACACATTCACAAACATATCCACTCACTCACTCACTCACTCACACATCTGCGTGCGCGCACACACATACACGCTCGTACATGTACACAAACGTACACAGGTCAAGCACGACTACAGTGACATGAACGACGGGGAGACGGTGGTGTTGACGTTGGCAGACAAAGCACTGCTACAACGTAAAGGCCTGTCAGTGGCAGAGAACGAGGACGATGACGATGAGCTGGAGAACGTGCTGAAGGTGTGGATGGCGCTCTGTATAGAAAAGGGCGTAAAGGCCTGCCTGCTGTTGGCAGAGGTTATGGATGTTCAGCCACACGGTGACAATGAGGAGGAGGATGTTTTTGAAGGTGGAAGGGTTGAGGGTTGTGATGGGCACATAAACATGTATGGATAGTAGAGTGTAGAAAACAAGGATGTTTTTGACAGTGTGGAACACGGTTTGCATGCTGGGCACCATGCTGAGAGGGCGCGCATGGGATGTGGTGCATCTGGTATGCGGCTGCAGAACGCTGTGTAAAGTGACGTGTTACCAGCAGGGTGTGGTCTGTGGGCTGCAGCAATTCCTGGCTACTCAGTTCATTGATGTGTGTTTTCTTCCCCCTCCTGATCCCCAAAACCAAAAAAAAGTGACAGTCTCTTGTATGGTGGTGCTGATGGTATGTGGTGGTGATACCACAGTAATGGGACCCTTGAAACGTATTTAACATCACCTTTGTTTATTCAAGACCATATGTGGATCGAGCACGAGCATCACCAGGGAGCTAAAGGTTTGCAGAGAGGGAATGGGCGCACTCCACAAACCTGCCTCTACTCCACCAGCGCTGTATGTCAGCAGGACAAAATCTGACTTACCGACTGATTACTATTGCCAACTTACTGACTCACGTTTCAGAACACTCTGCAGGAATCAGAACACTGCAGCAATCAGAACACTATGCATCTGCTGAAGATGCGCACTCTGGTGCACTTGAGACATGAAACAGCATTTTGTTTGGTCGAGGCATGTGCACAAGAACCAAGATGGGAGAGAGTGTGTTTTCCTCCAACACATGATTTCAGACTTGTTCGTAGTGGTTACAAATGTGTACGTAGTTCAGATCATGTCGCTAATGGCCACGCATCAGTATGATTGATTTAAACGTAAGGACCGCTGCTGCTGCATGGACTGAGCAGGCTGAGGAGCGCAAGCGGCAGAGGGCCCGGACTGCCTCCGGGAGTAAGGCCAAGCCACTTTGGGAGGAGGATGGCAAGAAGCGCTCACTGCTGGACAAGTATGTGTCAGAGTGTTTGTGTGTGTGTGTGTGCTTGTGCTTGTGTGTGTGTGTGTGTGCGCTCGCGCATGTTTGTGAGGCCTTGCAATTGCCTCAAGTTACAACAGTATATGGAGTCTTTCTGCTGCTTTTGCAGTCGCCATGTTTGTGCCTGCCTTGCTGGTTAATACATTGCCACGCTTTGAGGCATGCACTCGTCAGATACCCTACATACATACTTGTAATCACCGCCCCCCTTTTAAAAACAGTTTACTTACAAAATTTTGACCACCGCTCCACCTAAAATTCCGTTAAATTCCTACATGATCTGGAAGATTACGCAAACAATTACGTAAACTATATTTAGTAAGGGTGTGCCAGCCTCTAGTCGAGGCTCAACGTCACTGCTGTCAAAGCCTAGACGGCAACTAGGGTGTCCATTTTTGGGGGGAAAACAGGGGGAAATCTTGGGAAATTCCCTGGAAATCCTTAAAAATCGGGAAATTGACTGGAAATTGACAGAGGGGGCTGACTGAGCCAAAAAAAAGGGTGTTAACTCACCCAAAGGGTGTTAACTCACCCACTGCACCAATCTGGAATATTTTTCATGGTGTAGAATACCCAAATTTCTAAGAAATTTGTGATGTCCGGGTTTTAACCGATTCGGTTGGGCGCACTTTGGGCCTGAATAGCTCCGCGATTGGGCGTCCGTTCCGCGTAATATTATGTAGACAATTCTAGACCGGTACTTTTTCTAGGTCTGTTCAGTTTCGCGGCGAGCTGTGAGGGTCGGACTTTTGGTGACGAGAAGGGCTGCGGAGCAGCGCGTTGTGACGGCCTTAAATTGCAGAATTCACAGTTTTAATTCTTACTTGGTTCCGTTCAGGAATCGTGCAGTTATCATGCGCTTTCTGTGGCTGCATGGAGACCTCCGAGGAGGGATTTTTGGTCGGCGACTTTTTCGCGCATTTTAGTGCCGCTGATATAAACTATTATTTTATGTCTACTGCTTGTCTTCCTGTTTTTATTGCTAGAGACTCTGTGAATCTTGAAGAGCGCATCTGACACTTCTAAATATGCCGGCCTGGCAGATGAGAACAAGGCAGGACACAGTCATGTGTTGCAAAAAAGTCTACTCAAGAAAAAACTCAAAAAGGAATACGAGCAGCCTGTGTGCCAGGCCTGTCGGACAAATTAAAAAACGTCCAGCTGTTGCAGCGACTCTGCCAGGCTAGAATCAGAGGGTTGCATGAAATATTTAAGTGGGGATCCAGGCAAAGAGGGTCAGGTGTTGTCAAACTCAGTAGAAAATACAAGTTTAGACTGTGCTGACTTTCGAGGCAGAAGCAGGGAGGGCACGAAAAAGCGAGCGCTTGAAAACGGAAACAAAAAACACAAAAATTACCGCATTGAAATTTGGGCGGGCGGAGCCCTTCTATTCTTATTGGAAAAACAAAAATGAAAGAAAACGGCTGAGTGGTTGGTGTTTTATGAGGATTTGAGCCATTTTCCTATAGAACTCACCACATTAGGGCTTAAATGCTCCATGTGTGCTTAATCCAGTCTATCTCAGCAAGCAAAGCGACCCACATGAAACTGGGCACACACTCAGGTAGCTCTCAATGCCAGCTACACTTTGGTACTAAAATGGTGTCGATCGGATGAAGTGGCTGTGAGTGGCTGCCTTCTGAATGCAAAAATGCACATTTTCAGGCATTTCCTCCGTTAGCCCCCTCTGGGAAATTGACTGCATTTTTTGCAAGTATAAAGTCTTTGTATAATGTAAACGCGAAAAATGGTGCATCACGATGTCACAGTCTTGTAAGAGGGAAGTGTCAGACTTTCATTTCTTGACGCCCCAAAAAGGGCAGTAATTTTGCACATTACTTTCTTAATATTATTATATGGAACTTATTTCCGACCAATCTGCTGTGCGTATTCCTGTCCAGGCAATGCACCATGAGAGACACTTCCTACTGCTCTGTTCAGTCCGGTCTCTTCACGATAATTTATTATTATTATAAATAAACTCCAGAAAAAATTTCGGCTCAGTCGGCGCAAGTTTCAGAAAGTGGTAGTCTAACCATAATGCACCAACTAGGGCCTATATCGACGAGTCTCGCCCTCGACGACGCTCGTCGAGCCTCGCTGGCAAAATCGTACACCTTAGTTACCCATGCTTAATTATTATTATCATGAAACAAACCAATAACATAAATAATTTACAAAAATAACACCAGCTCCCCTCCCCCCCCAAAAAGATTGATTAGTGGGGGGAATGATTTTAAGGAACGGTACGTGCATTGAAGAGCGTGCAGGTATTAGCGTCTAGCAGAGGCACGTGGCAGCATAGAGGCACAGCATGCGGGTATCAAGCAATCACACGCACACACACGCGCACACGCGCACGTGGATTTTCGTCCTTTTTTGCCTGCTCTCAGATATGACGAGGAGGATGCAGACATCAGCTTGCAGATTGGTGTGGACGGCAGCATAGAGGCAGAGCGCGCCAAGCAGCAGCAGGCAGAGATGAAGCGCAAGCTGCAAATGGGTGAGACAGCGGTCGTGCTTGGCCGAGTTTATATGTCAAGTCTTCAAGGGAGTTGCAAGCAAGAAGACACTGTTTTGCCTGATTTCAATTGCAATAAGGACAAGGAGAAGTACTGCAAGCTAGTCGAGGGCTCTGAACTGAAAGTCGCTTGCTCTGTTTATTTTAGTGCCCCCTCTTTTCAGCGCATGAATACGTGCATGTGGTGAATGCTTGCCCGCAGACACGTGCAAATTTCTTCCTCCGTTTCAATCTCCCTTACCATCCTTCAGACACTCTCACATACACACACTTGTGTACATACATACACACACGTGCACACACGCACACACATGCGTACACACACAGGTGGAAAGCAGTTGGAATCAGCTGCTGTGGGGGCACTGGCCGCAGGTGAACAATCAAGAACAAATTGTTCTCCGCTTGCGTGTTGTACTGCAGTGGCACACGTCTTGTGCATTTTGTGTGCCTCAGTATTTTCCTGTTCCAAGGACTGCTCTGTGTTCTTGACTTTAATTATGGCAATGGTGGGCATTTTTTTTCACTCATTCATATCTGCTGTTGCGTGCCACACGTTTGCTGTGCAGATGAGCCCACCATTGCCTCAGACTACAAGACAGAGGCAGAGGCAGGGGGAGGCTTCAAGAAAAAGACCAAGAAGCCCAAGAAGAGGCTGAGGGCTAAATCTGTGGAGCCTGAGGAGGAAGGTGTGTGTTAGTCATTACTAGTAAGTTTTGCAAATGCCCTACTTCTCGTCCAGTTGTGTATGGGATATTTATGCGTGGAAGTGCATACACATGTGCGTGTGCACTTGGGTGTGCCTAATCATTTAATTGTGAAGGTATTGGCATGCGTACGGGTGTATTACAGTGAGTATATAGACAAATGGCGGTTATTTTGCTATGCCTGGGGAAATGCACACCAGTTAGTCGAGGCACTGCAAACACATCAGCGCCTTTTGTTTTCACGTTTTCGCACACAGGCAATACTGCGGGCCTGATAGAAGCACTGGAGGCAGAGGCAGAGGCACGTCACGCCAGCAGTGCAGGCGGTGAGGGCATCACAGGCAGCGAGCTGGGCTCACGCGCAGCTCGTGAAGAAGCTACAAGGAAGGCAGAGCGTGCGGCCAAGGTGTGCGTGTTTGTGCGCGTGATGCTATGAGCATTCTTTGTGTGCGTGCCTGCTCGCGTGTGCATGAGTGTGTATGTGTTGAGTAACAAGCTGGACATGCAACTTGTGAAAAAGGTACAAAAGTCAGAGCTTGTGTGTGTAAGTTTAGGCTTTTTGTGTGCATGGGTTGAGGACTCTACAACGACTCGTAAAGAAAGTGCTAGAAAGGCAGGGCGTGCAGCAGATGTACGTGTTGGAAACTAGTTTCTCGCTTGTAGCTTTGGGATGTGTTCATGTGTGTGTGTGTGTGTGTGTATGTGTGTGTGTGTGTGTGTGTGCTTCAGGCAGCAAGATGGCTCTGCTTGCTTTTTGTAGGAAAGTCACAGGTTTGAACAAAAGTGTATGAACATTTATGCAGAATGTATTCAACTTTCTTAACTCCTGCGTGTAGAAAAGTGATCCATACACCATGAGCTGTATATTGGTGCCCTGACTGTATTTTTTTAACAGTAAAATCTGATCAGGTTTTTCTTACAAAAATTACCCGCATGTTGGAAAGCAACATTGGGGAGATCAACCTAGCCAAGCTTTCCTGGAAGGAGCTTGCACAAATATGCCTCGAGGCAATTAACTTGACAAGAATTTTAGTATGCATCCTTCCTCAAATCACGTGCACAGGCTGACGCTGCAGCTCATGCTCACGCCGTCAGCATTCACTAGGGAGTGCCTGGAAGGAAGACATGACAACAAAAGTATCTGAACTTGTTTTTAATGTGCTGATGATCACATGCACAGGCTGATGCTGCGGCTAAACGGGAGCGTTTTGAGGCTGCCCTGGCAAAGGGCAACTGGGCAAGTGAAGCCCTGCGGCCACAGGTGCGTGTGTGCATATGTGTATGTATGTTTGTGTGCGTGCGTGAGCATATGTACCAGTGATGTGTCAGTACGGTGTACGGTACGGTATGGTACGGCACGGTTAGACCATACATGGTAAAATACGGTACGGTTACGGTACGGTGCCAAAGGCTGGAAGTTGCCTACTTTTTGCAGTTAAGGGTCATTTTTCCAGATTACAGATGTTGTGACCGACATATCTCCAATGTAAAATTAAGATGCATTTTCTAAGAGGAGAAGCACACAAAAAATTTTGGGTGAATAAGCAAAACATACAACTCTGACCGGGAATTGAGCCCAGGACCTCCTTTTTCCCAGCAAAAAGGCAAAATACGGTGGACCATACTAGCACGGTTTGGACCGTATATTTCCTTCAACCATAAAATATGCTTTTGGACCGTACCGTACCGTATATACAGTTGAAAATGAAAGTACGGCGTATTGTCACATCACTGATATGCCGCATAACTTGTGCACGGTCAGGCTGCTGGTGGTCGTTAGATGCTATCTGCTAGATGCACTCCTGTTCATGGCAATCATGGTAAGTAAAATACAGCAGAGGAGAATAATCCCTGCTGCGTGCCGCCCCCTAACTGCTTACCCTATGTGTGCGAATCCAGCTCGTGCCAAGACTGAGCGTACCTGGTTACTCTTGTCCTTTGCTTTTCACTAGTACCTGTGCGCCAGTGAATGGCTGCAACGCCTCTCATCGTAACCATCAGCAACGTCTTCCTTTGTGATATGCAGTGTGTTAAAATATTGAAATACAGCGCAGACTCTACAGTTCCTTTGTGTAGTGCACCGCTCGCAGCTTTGCCAATCCCTTGCACAACCCACCGTTCACTTTACGCCCTTTTGGCAAAGCGCACGTGCGCAGGCCGGCCACCAACACCACTCACTCTCACCAACACCACTCCCAAACTGCACTTCCTTTGTGCTCTTACAGCTTTACCACGCCCCTCGCTCGGTGGACCACCGCTCACGTTCACACCCACACCCTCATGCCAATGCACACAAACACAGGTCACCCAACCCATTCTCATTCTCACCACTAGCCACACCCTCATGCCAATGCTTTACTCAAACCCACACCCTCATGCCAATGCTTTAAACCGTCAAAGGTTTGCTCAATACGCAGCAAAAGTTGGTTCATGGGGTCCCACCTGCGCACGCGCACACACACTCACACACACATACACAAATATATACATACGCTCACATACGCCACTCAACACCTCTCATGCTCACTTCTACTAGCAGCGCCCCCCGTTTACTCTAGTTTATTCTCCATACACCGCCCACACGTTTCATCCATCCATGCAACGAGACATGCCCCCCATTCAAGGAGTGAAAGTGTCATCACACTGACATAGGATGAAATACAAACCCTGTGCTCCCAGCTACCCTTTTAACGTTTGGCGGTCAAAGCACGTGGTGGTGGTGGTGGTGGTGGTGGTGGTGGTGGTGGTGGTGGTGACGACGTCTCCATGATGACCAAACCACACCGCGTGGTGATTGTGAAGCCTTTGATCACAAATGGCGATGATGACCAATTGTTTCCACCTATACACAGGCTGCCCAACCTGCCAACACCACCACCACCAGTAATGCCCCTCCCGATGGCAGCACAGGGGACTTGTACGACGAAGACGAAGCGGACAGGGAGCTGCAGGTGAGAGAGCTGTGTGTGTGTGCCTGTGTGTGTGTGTGTGTGCCTGTGTATGTGTGTGTGTGTCTGTGCCTGTGTGTGTGTGCCTGTGCCTGCATGTCTGTCTGTACCTGTATATCATTGCGTGTCTAGTTTCCTGCGTGCTGCTATCTTGTATTGATGAGGATGAGGCAGGCAGGTAAGTGAGAGAGTTGTGAGCGTATCATGCTTGTGTGGCAAGGCAAGACAATGCAGTGCGCACACATTTACGCGTATTATGCTTGTGTGACTAGGCAAGACAGTGCAGTGCGTGCACACATGCACATGCACACGCACAAACACGTACACATGCACACATACACACATGCACACACAGGAGAGCCTCGCACGAGCCCGGCGCTTGGCAGCACAGCAAGCAGAGAAGCACGCTTCCTCGTCAAATGGTGAAGCCATAAACGGTGAGGTTTGTGTGCTTGCAGTGTTGTCACAAGACCTTTATACCTTTGTGCGTATGTGTCTGTGCGGTGCTCGTGACATCTTTTGGCAAAACAGGGCTGTTGCTGCTAGCAGTTGTTTCTTACTTCCTGCAATTTCAATGCCCATTTAAATGGTCCTCTGTGTGTCCTGGAGGACTTACATCAAATACTCAAGTGGCTGATTGAGAACAAAGCAGAACCACATGGAGGAATGTTTTTATCTATCTGCGAATTGCAATGTGGTGCGTGTGCCAGGAGGGTTTTCTGGGCAGCTCGCTAACAAAGATTGCTGAGTGCTCATGTCTGTGTGTTTTTGCTTGCAGGAAACGGCAAAGTGGGCAGCTCGCTTGAAGAGATCGCTGAGGAGTCGAAGAAGAAGCGAGAGAGGGACGAGGCAGAGCTGAAGGAGCAAATGAAGGCCGGGATGCTGGTGAACGACACCATCGAGTTTGTGCGCAACATTCAGGTGTGTGTGTGTGTGTGGATTTGTGGGTGTGGCTGGGGATGGTTATTTGGGTGTAGGTGTATGTAAGGTTGTGGGGTTGTGGGTGGGGGTGTGGAGGTTGATGTGGGTGGGAATTTGGATGCAGGACAGCAATGGTCCCCGGTCAGGATAATATTCTCACACACTTGGTCGTGTATTTGCGTATGTTTGTGTGTGATGTGTGTATTAAATGCTCGTTCCTTTTACCCCCTTCCTGCACTGTACGCTCGCATGTGTGACATCCTGCACTGTCTTGCCGAGGAGCACCTCCCTCCACGCAAACACACGCACCCTCCCTCACACAAGCCTCACATCACGGCACACACGTTATGCCTCTGTATAATGTGCACGCCAGACAAATTCATAAGCGTGACACGAGTGATCAGCGATGCACACACACACACAATCACGTATGCCTTTTAACTGCGTACCTGTGCATGTGTTATTGTTCTCAGGTGAAGGGCGATGCCAAAGCAGAGGCGGCAGCCTCAGCTGCCCCTGGGGGTGCATCTGTGGTGGGAGGAAAGAGGCCCCCGCCCCCCCCCCCACCTCCTGAGGCACACTCTGGCAAAGATCAAGAGGGCGATGACTACATGGTAAGTGTTTGTAAGATACACCATAGCCTGTGTGCATGTGAATGTGATAGAGAGTGTGTTCATGTCTTGTTAGAGCCACCCCCTGAGGCACACTCTGGTAAAGACCATAAGAAGGACGATGCCGTTATTCTCATCCGTACAGCACTGCAGTGTAACACGTGGAACGGAGTGCACGTCGTTTTGCGTCTATGACCCAAAAATGTTTGTATTTGTGAAAACTGCTCACACGTGGGCTGGGAAAGACAGAGCAGGCCCGCCCTTTCAGACTTCAAACACAGGTGTTGAACCCACACCACGCTTGTACTTGCATTCCCTTCCACACATGCACAAACAGACAAGCAAACATTACTCACGGCGCACACACAAACAAGAATACACACATCAAAACACAGGGCCTAGGTGCGGCTGATAGAGAAGGATCTGCCTCTGCAATGAGGAGCAGCAGCCCACCGGCCAAGCGTGCAAAGGGCACCGGAAGGTGAGAGAGGGTTAGAGTAGTGTGTGCAAAAGACGTTAGACCTGATGGAGATCATGCATGTGTTGGTGTCCAGTGAGCAGCAGCCCACCAGCTAAAGCGTGCTTAAACCCTAGTTCAGTTTAAGACTACCTAGTTTAAGCCTTAGACTGCTGGGAAGTGAGAGTAATGATTGGGGTGGGTGAGGAGGAAGGGTGTTTGGGTAATAGCAAGGAGCAGTAGCCAACAAGCCCGACACGCAAAGGGTGCTGGAAAGTGAAGTTATACATGAGAGAAGATCTGAGAGGTTGTGCGTTGGATGCTAGACGCGATAGAGAGCTTTGATGAGAATGTGTACGTAAGTTGACAAATAACTGATCCTGAATTTAATACTCTGGAACTGATGATGTCAGGGAGGTGCTTCTTGAGTTTACATGACTAGGGTTGGCCAGAACCATATATATATATATGGTGTACATGTGGTATTTTTGGCAGGGAAATCGCCAAATGTACGGTAACATGCGGTGTATATATACGGTTCTGGTCAACCCTACACATGACTAAGGGTGGGTAAATAGGGTGTCTGATTTTGCCAGCAAGGCTCGGCGAGACACTTTTTTGTTGTTCGCTTATAAATATTAATGAATGTTAACGTTGAGACCGGGTGGAAAATATGGGCGTGTGAGCCAGGAGAATTTGGTTAGCGGTTACACCCCCCCCCTGTTGCACACCCCTTTTAATTCAACCTGGTGTTATAGAATAATAAATAAATATTATTAGTGAAGGTACTTGGTTAAAAAGATGGGTCTGTCAGTCGATTCAGCCACGGAAAATTCGGATTTGGGAATTTTTGGGGATTTCTGGGGAGATAGGGGCTGATTCCGCCCAAAAAGTGGACACCCTCGCTGGCCGACAAGTGTCTTCCACACCGGGAAAGAGGCTCGCCGAGGCTTGGCTCGGCGAGCCTCACACTCGGCGAGTCTCGGCGAGGTCATGACCCACCCTTACACATGACTGTTCAATGCAAGGTTCAATGCGACACAGCGTGTGCACGGCTCAAAAGTCGGTTCAGATACAGCTTTGGCCTCACATTCACACTCTTGCTGGGTTCACAACTGCAGACGCATCAATGCTGCAGAGAAAGAGAGCACGGCTCGTGCGGACCAATCTTCTTGTTTGAATCACAGACACACACACTCACATACATACATGCATACACAAAGTACCTTTGCAGGCGGGTCAGTGCTGCGGAGGAAGAGGGCACAGCATATGTGTTCAGGGTCCCCTTTATTTCATACGCATCACAAATACACATATGCGTGCACACACATGAACACAAGCGCGTACAAAGCACCTTCACAGGCGGGTCAGTGCTGCGGAGGAATAGGGCACGGCTTATGTGTGCAGCAACCTCTTTGCTTCGTGCGCATCACAAACGCACATGCACGTACGCATGCACACACAAAATGCCATTTTGCAGGTGGGTCAGTGCTGCAGAGGAAGAGGGCACCGCTTCTGTGCAGCAACCATCTGCGGAGGAGGAGGAGGCAGAGGAGCAGCAGCAGCAGCACAGGCAACGGCACACACGGCAGAAGCGAGAGGAAAGCGCAGAGGAGGAGACACCAACAGGGGAGAAGGCTATGGGCAAAGGTAGGCAGGCTAAGAGGGCAAGGTGTGGACGTTGGTGAGGTTTGAAGGGGTCTTCCAAGTTTTGGTTCCTTTGTGAGACCCGGCTAAAGGTCCTGCTGCAATGTCACCCTCAATAAGAAGGACTGACAAAAGTGGTAACAATTGAACGTATGTGTTGAGGGCACGCAGAGCTGTGACATCAAGATGTTTCGAAGTAAAAGCGCTTTGCAGTGTTGAGAGGTGTGAAAGTATTGTCTTGATTGCGGAAGTAGTGGGCGTGGGTGGGGTGTGGCACTGTCTTTGATCGTGCAAGCAGTGGGCGTGGGTGGGGTGTGATGATATCTGGCGTGCACAGGCAGTGGGCGTAGGTGGGGTGTGAGGAGGGAAGGCGTCCTCATTGCACTAGAAAAGTATTACAGCGATGGCAGTAAGGGGAGTGATGGCAGTAAGGGGAGTGATGGCCGTAAGGGGGAGTGATGGCCGTAAGGGGGAGTGATGGCCGTAAGAGGGAGTGATGGCCGTAAGGGGGAGTGATGGCCGTAAGGGGGAGTGATGGCCGTAAGGGG
>Ga0307948_1000725_pt1:2500-22678 | contig 22678 bp, 23 predicted proteins | sample OrgLakmetagen280_FD_201824 | JGI IMG/M metagenome (GOLD analysis project Ga0307948, IMG submission 201824) | Saline water microbial communities from Organic Lake, Antarctica - #280 | ecosystem: Environmental > Aquatic > Non-marine Saline and Alkaline > Saline | place: Antarctica...
AAGTAACAGTAGCCTTTTTAAAAAGCCTTTAGAAGTCATGGGTTAAACACATCTAGCAGCTGCACCAAATGATGCTCTGCCAAGAGGTTGCATCCATGGTCACATAAATGAGCATCAGGACATCTACATGTCAGTGTTGCTGGGATTGTATATACACAAATGCGTGGCCGTATCTTTAGAACATGTTCTGTGCGTACAATGTGCTCGTTTAATTCTGGCCACCCAGCCATTAACATGCAGCATACATAAGCAGGGTGTGAGATACAATATTATATTCCCCAAAATCCTATTACCGTACCTTCTCGTACTCACCCGCAAAATAAATAAATATTGTATTGCAGTTTCACCTTCCCCGCACCCCAGAAATAATATTTTGCCCCTTCCCTGCATTAACCCCGCAGAGCTTCCCCCTTACCTTGTACAGTTTAAGTACAGTGTTATACTCTGGGTAACACCCCCATGCTTCCCTCCAACTCAATACAAGTGCTGCAGAAACTAAAACGCGATAGGATAAATTCTAAAATATTATAAAATAATTAATTTAGACGACTTGAATGAACCCCGCACCATCCCCGCACCTGAAGAATAAATATATATTTAACAATACTGCAGTCACCCCGCAGGGCAAAAAACAATATTTATGCGGGGTGATATCGAAAAGGTACGGTATATAATAATATATAACATGCTCCCAGGCTGGGTGGGACATTCCATGTAATTTCTGTTGGGGTGAGGTTTTAAGACCCCTGGAATCCATTGCTGATGTTTTCTGAAGGAAATATTGAGTAGAGAGCGTGTAAACACATGCTTCTCATCCTTACATAGAACCTGCCATTTCTAACAGGTCAAATATGTCCCGTTTCACAAACATTTCTGTTTGAACTTAACATTTCTGTATATGAAGTCTGTTCTGCTGCGCTGTTGCTGAAGCCCTGCTAGACAAGGCAATATGCCAAAGAGTCCAATGCGTCTGAGCCTTGCTCTTTCTCAAGGTTGGCCTTGATAAACACCATCTTTTCTACTTGCTACACCTGCTGCTGCTGCTGCAGCTAGTCCTGCTTCCTCCATGTCCACGTCAAGAAGCTCATCGAGCTCTTCCTTGGGAATGCTGCATGTTTTCTCGTGCTACTTGCATACTTGCGTGGGATTGTCGGGGCTCAGGAGGGTGTTGCAGCCCTTGCACTTAAGTGTACAGGGCTTCCCGTGCATGTCCTCCACAAGGAGAACCTGGTTGGGTTCCTTGAGCTTCTTGTACAGGTCTTCTGGCCTAATCTGGCCCCCCAGATAGGGCTGCTTGCCCTCAGAGTCTAGTTTCACTGAAAGCCTAGGTACTTTAGCCATTTTAATTCAATTTGAGTTCGCACTGAGAATCCAAGCTCAGAGACTGAGTTTGTGAGTATCAAAGAATGTAATATTATATGGACCCCATATAATGTTATATAATATTTATATAATAACCTCGCACCTTGTACATAAGCCTACTAAGACTTCCTGAGGTATACTTTTCTTTCTAGGAGCTATGCAGTGCATCACACGATCCTCATGTAACAGGAAGAAGGCAGCAAAGAGTTGCATTCCTTGAAAGCACCTCTGATTAGTACGCATCATGATTCTAATATTTCATAAGCAGAGGGGTCTTGCCTGCACCTATCCTTACGTTGTGTCTATGTACATGCGTGTCTCCTTTCGTGTGTGGGCATGTGTGCATACACACGTACACATACATGTGTCTCTTCTCTTGTACATAGTGTATGCCGTACCTTCTGGTACAGCGACAGCATTCAAAGTTTGCCCTCCAACCCGCTGTTGCCAGCAAAGGCATTGCTCATGGCATGATGGCATTGATGGAGCTGCTTTGGGGGGTGCCTGCGTTGCATGGCAATGCCATATGCTTAAAAGGAAGGGGGATGGATGTTTGACACATGACACATGACACTAGGTCAAACGGTCATACGAGAGGAGGAAAGGAGGGGCTGTGCAATGAAAACGTCGCTCAGTGATCTTGATCATGTGAGGGCCTTTACAATGAAGGGAAGAAAATATCACAACCATTGTGCCACTAACAATTAGCAACCTAATCATTTGAGGTGAATTACGCTGTGAATTCTCAGCACTTATGGGTCGGTTTGTGTGGAAATTTACTTGAGAACTCAATTGAGGGTTTAATCTAAAAGTCAGGTGCATAGATACAACCAAGACATCACCTTCGTAATCATCATTGATATTTCTGCGTTTTGCATTGTTTTTGCCCTTGTCTGAGCTGCGTAGCTTGTTGGGGTATATATAGGGCTCTGTACAGGTGCTGCAATTTAAAACGCTATGTTGAGTTGATCAAAGACATTTTTCATTGTTCCCAACAGCTACAACAAACACGGTTGCAGTTTTGACAGAGTAATTTTATGAGTCGGTGTGAAAATGGTAATTTCAACGTCTCGCATTCACACGCCCAAGCCTGCCCTGACCTAATGCATCGATAGCTTGCCTTGACTTATTGAATTGATCAATAAACAGATAGCCTGCCTTGACATGTTGAATTGAGCAGCGTGCTTCACCGTCACCAAACACTTCATTACACTTGCAGCACTTTTGTTGCTGCACTTTCTGCCTGTACAAAAACTCTGATGCCCTCAGAGTCCTTCGCATTGCAGACTCCTTGTGAGATCAATGAACATGTAAGTGGATCAACCACGACACGAGGGTTGGCCAGATTCATATACCGTTTGTCCACGTCGTGAGACCATTAGAAAAAAATAAAAATGTTGGTTTCAGTTCGGAAAAAGATCTTAGGATCAATTTTGAGATTGGTTAGGGGCACTTTGCCTGTGTGTTCTACCCCTGAGTGCCTAAAACATCAGGCTAAAACATACTAAAATATAAAAAATGCATTTCGGAGAGAGCTCCGAAAATTATCTAATTTTCCTTTTTTTGGCCAAATATGTATTCTGTATCCGAACTGATCGTGGACAAACGGTATATACAGTGTATACACGGTAATTTGGCAGATAAATAACCAAATATTCGGTTAAATACGGTGAATATATACGGTTCTGGCCAACCCTAGACATGGGACAATTTCATTTATTGCACCGCACCGCTCACCTAATGTTCATTACGTTTACCTGATGCTCCAGATGATGCACCACTGCTGGTCGGCCGTGCTGAGCCAAGTGCAGAGGAGGGAGGGGGGAGAAGCAGAGGGGGCGGGCGGTGCAGGCTGAACAATCTGCAAACACAAACAGTTCTGCCTCTTAACTGTAGGCAGAGGTGAGGGGCGGGCAAAAACGCCGCCGAAGCCTGCCATTGACTAGCAGTCACCTGTTGAACACAACAATATGAAAGTAGCATGGTAGTAAGGAGAGAGCACACTCAACATGTCCCATGCCACAGGAGATTTAGGCTGCCAAGCTGGACCTCCAGTGAGTGAAGACAATCTTGGGCATGAGTTTGAAGCAAAGCGTGATTTGCCAAGGCAAGAGGCAGAGGCTCACACACGTCATAAACTCATATCATTTGATATGAGAGAAGAAGTGTGTTTGTGTTTGTGTGTGTGTGTGTGTGTGTTTGTGTGTGTGTGTGTGTGTGTGTGTGTGCGTGTGTGTGTGTGTGTGTGTGTGTGTGTGTGTGTGTGTGTGTGAGAGAGAGAGAGAGAGAGAGAGAGAAGAGAGGTGAGGCGATTATCAAATGACAACTCACCTCTGGGAACTGGCTTGCTTTCCTAGTTTGTCGCTGGCCCTTGGACTTGTAACGGATTCGAAGATGGGATCCAATGGGCCAGAAGGTTCAAGGCTCTGTTGGACTGCAATGGTATTAAGTGCGGGCAAGCATTTTTTGGGCATGCGTTTTGGTACAGTGTTGGGCGCAGGCACGGTATTGGGCAAAGGCACAGTATTGAGCATAGGCACACGTTTTTGCGTGATGTTTGTCTTTAATGTGTGTGCCCTGAAGGGTACACATGAGAATGCACAGTGGAGAGGGTGCATCAATACTCCTCATTGGTCCAACCCTGAAGGGTACATAAGCACAGCGGAGAGGGTGCATCAATACTCCTCATTGGTCCAAGCTCCATTGGCGTGCGCCGCCACATGCAAAAGTGAGTACAGGGGCAGCAACCCCAGAAAGTGCTCGTGTTTATACGGTTTTGATGCGTGTACTAAAAGTACTACCCGCTTGCATGATCCATGGAGCAGTGTGCTTGCTGCCTGCAAGCCCAACACATACATACACACCGCTGTTGGTGTCACCATGCTGTTCCTGTGGGTAAGCATTTGTGGACACCCCCTGCTGCTGCTGGAGCTGCAATGCATGAGCATGCGTGTGCACCCCTTGCTGCTGATGCTGCTGCTGTAGCCGCTGCTGCTGTGGGTGAGTGAATGTGGGCACTCCCTGCTGCAGTTGTGAGTGAGTCAGGGGTGGGGGTGCCCCCTGTTGTCCCCAACCACGAAAGCTGCCACTGCTGCGGGCGAAATGCCTGGGCTGTGCCCCCAGACCTATGAATGCATCGTTGGACGTTGCAGGGGGGCTAGATGGACCAGGGCAACTCAGCCCAAGCCCTGGAAACGTGGCAAACACAGCACCACCCTCTCCCTGCGGCGGCGGTGGCGGCTGCTGCTGTGCCTGTGGGTGGGTGTGTGTGGGCGCCTGCTGCTGCGGCGGCTGCCGCACATGAGCATACGTGGGCACCTCTTGCTGTTGCTGATGAAACTGCTGCAGTTCACTCAGGGATTGCAGCTGATCTGGCGGTGGCGGGACCTCTGATTGCGAGTAGCTGCAGCACGATAAGTGGCTGACGTCGGGTAAGGGCACGGTCAACGTCTCGAGGCGGGCCTCGTTGCGTTGCACACAGCGTGCTTTACCCTGAGGAAGTGTGTGTGTGTGTGATGCGTGCGTACATATGTGCGTGTGTATGTACGTATGTGTGTGATTGTGTAGAGTATTATTGTGTGAACGAAAAGGGAAGGTATCCCACAAGAAACGAGCCACCAGCATTAGCGCCAGCACTGCACATGTTTGCTTGCCCACCTTGTCCAGCAATCCTTTTGGCATATGATCCAGACGCCCCTCCAGACACATGGGCATAATTTGCACCACACGCATGAGCTCTGTAACACCCTTCAGTCGAAACGACCCTAGGCTCCACACAGAAATATCCGTCGGCAACGTCGGCACAAGCACAACCATGGTCGGCTGCCTCTCTTCCTCGTCCCTCTCGCTCCCCTCCTCTTCCTTGTGCTCTTGGTGCTGGCTACTATCGTGGCCTGACGCTGCGTTGCGGTTGGTGTACTGCACATAGGAAGACAGCCAGCCGGGTGTGTTGTGTGTGAGTACAAATTGTGTATGTGTGTGTTGTGTGTGTGTGTTGTGTGTGTGCGTGTGTGTATGTGTGTGTGTGTGTGTGTGCAAATACGTGTGTGTGTGTGTGCAATTACGTGTGTGCACGCACAAGTGCATCCGTATGTGTGCACTAAAATACGTTCTTGCTGAAATGCATGCATGGATGCGGAATTGATCACACTTTCAGCGCAGCAAATGAATTCTGAGTACTAGTCAGCATTTGAATGAGCTCAGGCAAAACGGATGGCAGGGGGCATTTTGCACTAGAGAGAGTGCTACAGGGAATGGTGGAAAGCAGGCCCTTTTTAATCGCTTCTCACATAATGTATGGTGGAATTTTCAAGAAGAGGTAATTGAATGCTACACGCACACACACACACACACGCACACGCATTCACACATACACACATGCACACACATTCATACTGACACGCACTCACACACAAGTGAGCAAAATGCAAAATCGATAAACCTACAATTAAAGGTATGCGTGTCTGAAGGTACTCACAGACCTACCTTAATGAGTGTGATGCCAGGCTGGCTGATAGCATTTGGGTCCTGAGAGGTGACCCTGCAAGAAAAAATTATGCACAGGATGCACAACGAAGCACGCACAAGATAGGTGGGCAAACAGAAATGGTGCACAACGGACGTGACTCATTTTCTTCGTTACTGAGATAGGAAATTTTAACCTCGGTACCAAATTAGCTTCTTTTCCTTCTTCAATGCGGGAAGTGGCGTTAACTGCCTGTGTGGTGTTTTCCTGTTTCCTTATTTCTGGTAGTGGTTGTGCACACATGCATCCGTGTTGAGTTTGCAGTAGTGGTGCATGCAGAACACAACAGCGTTGCCTTTCTTCACAGGATATACAGGATGGGCAGGATACCTGACAGGGACCATCAGTGATTGGATTGATCAGGTATTTTTGAAGGCGATCAGTGCTTGGAAGCAGAGCGTTAGCAACACCATTGCTTCAGCAAAAAGTGCCTGTGTGGGCTAGGGTTGACTCAAGCTGTGTGTATATACTGTACAATGAGTAAATGAATATTGCATTGTTCTGTTAACCTATGTGGGAAGGTAGCGTACAGCATCTAGAGTGTCTACAGTATCCCCTGGACAAAGTGAAAGTGAGGCACATGGCGTGCTTCTGGAGCAAAGTGCTTCCTGTCTTTTCACGTTAACTAGGAAAAACACCCACCCACACACCCAGCCAGGACTAGACCACGCACACCAAATTTAGCCCCCTGGACAAATGACAGCCCCCCCTCCCCCCCAACACACCTGTATCACTTTGTCATGAGGCAATGAATTGATGAGCAAACAAATGCCTCACCTGTAGCACTCTGCCATGAGGTGGGTGCGGGGCGTGGAGGGGGTCCCTGCTCTTTCCTGCGTGCTGCCACTCCCAAGTTTGGTAAGCCTTTTGGGGGAATGGGCCTGCGGTCTGGCCTTAGACCTGTTAGGGCAGACAATTGGCAGAGTTAAACATGTGTTTGTGTGTGCATATGTGTGTGTATTTGTGTGTGTGTGTGTGTGTATGTGTGTATGTGTGCACGAAGTAGAGAGAAAAAAGAGGGATAGCGAGTGAGAGTGAGAGTGAGAGTGAGATTGAGAGAGTGAGAGTTTGAAAGTTTGAGAGTTTGAGAATTTGAGAGTTTGAGAGAGTGAGAGTTTGAGAGAGTGAGAAAAAAGAGTGTGTGCGTGTGTATATTTGTAATTGCAATGTAGTCAGGCCGCCTTCGGATTGCCTCAAAATTTTTTGTGAACAAGTCACTGGTAACTGTGACGATATTAACCTGCAGACCCTCAGGATGCAAGCAAGAGTATGATACAGGCAGCAGCATTGTGGGGCTAGAGGCTCCAGAGAAAAATTGAAGGTATTGTAAGTGGTGTCATGACATCACACAAGTCATGTTGTGACACCCAATGTCCTCTAACGTGGTATGCAGTGGTTTTATAGAGGTAACACACAACCACTAGTTTCCTTTCCTTTGATTACCTGTCACACATTTTTAGGGTTGACCAGAACCGTATACGTGTATATACGCCGTATATATACGTACCGTATATATACGGATGTACAAATAATTTTCTCCGTATCCATACTTGTATGACCGTTTGTGAATTTTAGCCAGCGTATATATACGCCATATAATACGTTTATATACGATTTTTCCGTATATATACGTATACACGGTCTGAATGAGTGGTCAAAAGCAACCTTTCAATGGCCTTTAAGACCTCAAAAATACAAAGCCCTGCATCAACATTTAACAATTGTGTTTGTGCTATTGAACAGCCGTGTCTTTCGTGGAGGGGAATCCGTCATGGTTCAACAGCAGCCAGTGGTTCGACAGCAAGGGGTTCAGAAGCAGCAGCACCAGGAGCACCAGAGTTTGAGTATGAGCAGGGCATGCAAGTCAACCCCACTGAAGGTTTCCAGGGCGGAGATGATGCAGGAACAGAAACGGCACACGCACACTCTTCACGCATATGAGCATGCACCCACCCTGTGCACACGCGAACACACACGTACGTGCGAAAAGGTACATGCATGCGCATTTACACACATGTACGCACATGCACACATACACGCATGCATGTACGGACCTCAGCACGCACGCAAATTTTTACGCACATGCACGCACCCACGCATACATACAACCATAAGCAAGCACATGCACACGCATGTTTGCGCACATGCAAGCATGCACACGCACACACACACACGTAAGCATGCACACACACGCACACGTAAGCATGCGCACGCACACGTGTGCATGCACACGCACAAATGCACACGCTTAAGCACGCACTACATACATACGCATGCACACACACATGCACGCACACGCACATGTACACGCGAGCATGCACGAATCCCAGCATGCGTGCAAATACACATGCACGCACTACAACACGCATGCATGCATGTAACTTTTTTTGCACACACACAAACACACACACACATGCGCACACACACACGCGCACACACACACTTGTGCATACACACACATGTGCATGCACACACATGTGCATACACAAACAGGGTAATTTGATGGGGTGGGGGAAGAAGAGGGGTATTGTGACAGTGACCGTGTGTGCCTGTGTGTTGTATGGTTCTTGGCCTCTTTGGGAAAGCATAGCTCCCCGACCTTTAGTTTTGGTTTATATAAATGGGGTGCACGATCAGCTCTTCAAGAGGTAGGTCCCCCCTGAAAATAAAATTTTAAAAGGTCGAACTTTCCCATTTATGGTTTATATACGGTTCATAAGGAATATACGCATATATTATACATACGGTTTATACGGCGTTTATATTTTCCTGTACGTATATATACGCCGTACAAACGGAAATCCCACTTACGGCCCTGGCCAACCTACAAATTCTTGTGTCACACATCTTGGTGCCATACCTGGCATGAGACATGCGGTCAATGCGCGTCATCAATTACGAAATGGAATGACAAGCAGCGCACTGCACCAGCAACTGAAAATAAAGAACGCAACACCACACATTGCTCACCTGTCAGGCGGTGCTTCGACATTGTCTCCTAGGCTGACCGAACCCACCGCCTGTGGCGTTCTGCTCAGTTGGCTTTCCAAAGTCCTGGAGCGGCGCCCAAGCTGCAGCGGTGAAAGCCATTTGAAACAAACAGAGATTAAGCCAAACGTCGCCCTTGCGGCAGTGTGTCTGCTGTTGTGCACATACAACGTTTGTGCAATGCAGAGATAGCGTTCAGCACACGACATTCACACCACACCAACACGCTATGCTGATGCTTTTGATGCACATCTGTCACCAAGTTATAACAGTGGCAATTGTAATTTGGTACGTGGCAATAAGCAGAAAGCCTTAATCACACCCTTTCCCGCATCTACATGCACACATACCAGCCAGCCTGCCTGCCTGCCCACACTTGTACACAAATACGTAAACACACACCCACACCCACATGCACATGCATGCACGCAACCTCACACACCCACAGACCTGCCTGCCTGCCCGTCCATAGATGTACACAGCATGTACGCACGCACAGCTTACTTTTTGCTTCCAAGCCCCAAATTGCGTTCCCCGTGGGGCACCACAAGCTGCAGTATTGGGGTCGCTAACCCGCTGCATGCGGTCAGCTGCAGCGTTTCGAGTGATGAGCTCATCAATGTCAATGCTGTGGCTGAGTGGGCGCCGGTCAGTCTGCTCAGAGACCCTGCTTGTTTAAGCGTGAGTGCGTGCGTGTATTGAGTCGCGCGTGGATGTTTGTGTGCACATTTTAAAGGTGGTTTGGTCCAGTTTGTTCCAGTCAAAAGTGTGTCAAGTACGAAGACAAGCACGCGTGTATAGGTACGTTAAATAAAATACACAAGGTGCCATTGCCAGAAAGTTCCATTAAGCAAAAGCAGGGTTGTTCAGTTCGGGGTTCGGTCAAAAGTCTGCGTTTGCGAACTTTCATGCATTTTAACAAACCCTAAAAATGCGTTTGTTAGCTATTACAAGTTTGTCGACCTTTAAGCCCCTTTTTAGGTCCAAAATTGCAGTCCAAAATGCAGGAAAGAGCCTTAGATGGCCGTCAATCGTTCTGATTTTTTCTGCTCTCATTAATTATAATATATTACCTGTATACATGTAACACAGTACAAGCATGTTTTGGACGAGTATGACCATGAAAACCAGCAAAAACCCTCCATTTCCGAAATTGCACATCGAACTGCCTGAACAGTCCCATGCCTCAAGTGCATCGTCTTGTCTACACGCACTGGATCACTATACTGATAGGCTTGCAACTCACCTAAAACACAATGAATCCATTCCCACCTTCAACCCGATCAAAAAAGATCATTCCCTCTTTCACCAAGCAATTCAGAATCACTCTTATTTGGCACACACACACACACACTCACACACACACACACACACACACACACACACGCACACACACACACCTGCTTCCGTCCTGAGAGACATTGTCAAACTTATTTTTGGAAGACACCACTGAAGGTGGATGGGCATCCTGGTTAAGAAGGATGCCGGCAGTTATGTTTGGCAAATTTCCAGACCTCTGCTGCTGCTGTTGGGGTAGGTGAAGGAGTTGGCTGTGGCTATTACTGTGGTGGTGGAGCGGGGCAGCTGTTGAGGGTGGTAGGAGGCCTTGGGATTGGGAGGAAAAGTGGGAGGGATTTGTAGATGCCTCCTGAGAAGCATAGGAAAATAGGTGGAAGGCAGGTCCTTGCAGGTGTGTGTGTGTGTGTGTGTGTGTGTGTGTGTGTGTGTGTGTGTGTTTGTGTCTGTGTGTACGAGAGAGCGGATGTTCTGCTGTTGTTGCGTGAGGAAAAGCTTTAATATGTTCATGCACAACAGAACAATGCCGATGAATTTGTAGGGTGCAAATATATTGCCATTGCCATTGCAGGTAGGCAGAGGGAGGTATTAGGTCAGAGATTCCATGTTTGACTGCAAAACTATTTTACCGTGACTATAGCTCCTTTGCAATTCTGTTGGTGTTTGGTCAGAGGAGCTTACGTGCATTGCAACAGGCACGTGCGACAAGCTGACATGCGCGTGCAGACCGGCAGTTGCGTAGCCACAGACACAGACACACACATACACACAGACACAGACACAGACACAGACACAGACACAGACACAGACACAGACACAGACATATGTATACACCCACATATGTATACACCCACAGACACAGACACGTGCCATGAGCATTTTATGGCACGGCCCTATTTCACTCTAATGCTCTTAAGAGGTCTTTAGAGAGAAACAATATGGGCCCCACCGAAATAGCCTTCACCCATTCTGCCCCTCATGCCTAACCTGCTGCGCTTGCTGTGGGTAGTTCAAAACGATGGGGTTGTCATCAGAACCCACGAGAAAGACTGGAGCATTTGAGGAAAAGGCTGCAAAAAGGCCAAAGTGAAAGGGCAGGAATGAGTTGACAACAATGCAGAAAGGGATGGGGTCATGTGCACCTATACAGAAGATGCAGAGAGGGCTGGGGTCGTGAGCATATTCATATATGGAAGATGCAGAGCGGGATGGAGTCATGTGCACCAATTATAGGAAAATGCAGAGAGGGATGGAGTCATGTGCACCTATGAAGAAGATGCAGAGAGGGATGCGGTCATGTGCACCCATAGAGGAAAATGCAGAGAGGGATGGAGTCACGTGCACCACTATAAGGTAAATGTATAGAGGGATGGAGTCATGTGCACCACTATAAGGTAAATGTATAGAGGGATGGAGTCATGTGTACCACTATCAGGTAATCGCAGAGAGGGATGGGGTCATGTGCACCTATACAGAAGATGCAGAGAGGGATGGAGTCATGTGCACCCATACAGAAGATGCAGAGAGGGATGGGGTTATGTGCACTTATGCAAGGAAGGACCGAAGGCAGGTGCTGCAAGAGAGGAAATACAAAGGGGACCTTTTGAAAGGAGCTTGCAAACACATACTGGGTCATTGCAGCTTTGTGGAGAACTTTGTTGACGACCTGGAGCAATTATTAAGGATGCGCGGCAATGCTATTTTTATGCACTGCGCAAAACATGACCCACCAGAGGCCCTGCGTCTAGTCCCGGGGGGAAGTACGTCCAATGGCCGTAACAAAGCACTCTGCTGCCTTACGCTGTTACCTGTTGGTTAAGAAAGTGGCATAAGTAACGAAATGGGCAGCGTGACATTGTGGCAGCAACTCTGAGTGCACGGTCCAAATGATATTGCAGCAGCTCTGAGTGCAGGGTCCACTTGATAAGGTGACACTGTGGCAGCAACTCTGAGTGCAGGGCCCCACGTGACATTGCAGAGTCACATACAGTAGTTTTGGGATGACAAGGACATGCGGGTTGAAGTATGGTCAAGAATGGTCGGAGTGAGATTGACAACCCCCGAGGGGCAACACCTGCCAATCAAACTGCGCCTGCAGACGGATGTTTTGCTCACAGCGGCTGTACAATCAGGGCCAGGGATGGCCAGAGCTGAACATGGATGCATGAAACAGATGCATATGAATGATGCATGTCACATAAGGGTGGTTGACGTGTGATGTGTCATACTGAATACACTTGCCACATATTAACATGATTGAATGACCAATGCCCCTTTGAACTGAACGTTTAGGTAAAGTAAAGCCCCTGTTTCTGTGTATTTATGAAAAACAAGCACTCAAGTAACTCTACTGCCACTGAAACCATGAGAGATGCTTGTGTGCACTTGCCTCTCCTTTTTTGGCTGACATGATTAAACCGCTTCAGTTTTTAAGTGGATAAAAAACTCAAAGGTGCCCTGCTTTTGCAGTCTCTCGCGGTGCAGCACTGTCAAATGCTATGTATTTGTGTAAACAATGGCAGCAGAACTGCTGATCCTAGCCTCAGATTCCACATGGCCAAGCTGCCGCCCTGCCTATATTTCACCAAAACATTACACATAAATGGCTTAAGAGGATGCAAAAAATCCCATGATTGTGCTCGCGGATACAGAGGTCAGTGATGCTTAGACCAGGGGGATTATATGAGGTCCCCTAACATCACTTTCTGTGGTGGAGGAGTTTTACAATACTCGGTACCGGTACCAAAGTGGCTCTTTTCTTTGATCAAAAAGGACAGTTGTTTTATGCTGCCTACATGCTTAATTTTTTATCTTATTGAGGCTCAGCTCAAAGACTTGTAAAAACTATCCTCGATTATAGGAGTCAAATAGGTCAAAGCCTGCACATATGTCAGCCCTTCATTAACTAATGAAAGCATACAAGCAAAAGCATTTTGGAGGTTGGGCACACATTCTCAACAGTAGATGAACTATGCATAGGGTTGGCCAGAACCGTATATGTACACCGTACATGACCGTATGTAAGGTAATTCCCTGCTAATATTTCCGTGTATACACCGTATATGCGTATGGTTTTGGCCGACCCTAACTATGCAGCTTGGACCATGCGCCTTCCAGCTCGACGGCTCCTTCCAGAAACCTCAGCATAGGGCTCCTTCATGTCGCAACGATGTTTTCTGTCGGGGAACTATAATCAGTGTTGTGCCAGTCCAGTATACGGTAAGGTGTACGGTCATACGGTACGGTACGATTATACGGTGTAGAACAGTTTTATATGAAACATACAGTAAAGTACGGTACAGTTATACGGTGTAGAACAGTCTTATATGAAACATACAGTTAAGTATGGTACGGTACGATTTAAAAACCGTTTACGGTACGACGGTACGCGCTATAAAGTTGGAAAGTGTATTGTCTTTGGCCCCAAAGTGTCGTTTAGGCTCATATTTCTACAATACAAATATTGTGACTCACATATCTCCTATGTGAAATTGAGATGCATTGTTTAAAAGGAAAAGCAAAGAGAAAATTGGGGTGAAAAGCAAGTAACGCTGTTCTGACCTGGAATTAACACAGGATATCTTTCTTCTATGCAAAAAGATACGGCCAAACCATATCAGTACGGATTGGCCGCACTTTTCTTCAACCGTATAATGCGGTTTTTGGCCGTACCACACCGTTATCGTGGCATAAGTACGGCCTGGAAATGAAAATATGGCATAGAAGCACAAAACTGACTATAATGCTAAGATTGGTTGTAGGAAATTGTCGATGCAGCTTGTTTCCAGTCAACTCCAAATGTTTCAGACCCAAACCTTTGTTCACCACCATGCTTTTGTAGTGATGTGGCATAATAGCCACATAGGAGTTCTTTGATAGAACAAAAAGAATGCTTACGTCTGGAATGTTGTTCATTAGCACTGCCATCTTCTCCGCTTGGGCCAGCAAGCGAGTTCTGCAGTGCAAGCCATAAGGGTAGTATTTGTGTGTCATAATGCGCGTGTATGTATGTGTGTGCATGTTTGAGTGCTGTGTGTGTAAGTATGTGTGTGCGTGCATATATGTATCGTTATATGCATGTGCGTAGGTGCGTATGCACGCGTGAAAGAGGGTGCACCTTTGCACCTTGGCCTTGTTGGGTTATTTGGTCCTATATATGTTCAGCCAAAAGGTGGCAACAGCTCTCTCTCTCTCTCTCTCTCTCTCTCTCTCTCTCTCTCTCTCTCTCTCTCTTTATGGGCAACTCAGGTTGTTATTGCTTCACAAGTCAAGTTTGAGAAACCCATTTGCCACTCTCTGATATGTATGTCCATACATCCGAATACACTTGTGTACAGTACGTTACATATTTACTTGCGCCTCAGTGCTTTGAAACTAAAGGCTCAAGCTCCATATCAGGCAGGGTAGAAGGAAAAGATGGTCGGCCATTGCTGAAGAATTACGGCTACCTCTGTTCTATAGTGTGTTCATCCGCACCAGCCCCTTTGTTAAATATTACAGCCTTCACGAGCTCAAAGCTGGCTGGGCACCTTTTTCTTGCAACTTCCTTACCTGCTGTGGTGGAAAAGCTTTACAGTACTCGGTATCATGGTGGTTCCTATCCTTTGACTTAAATAGTTTTTGCTACCTGCATTTTTTCCTCTGTTGCACTCACCCGTGAACTCAAGTTTCTCTCCTTGTATGTGAGAGCTTGATGGGGGGGAGACAAGCGCTTGCTGACTGGGCTTGGCGCAAACTCAGGCAGTCTCGGAAATGGCTGGCTGAAGGGGGTAGAACCGGAGCTCTTTGGTCTGGAGCTGTCGAGGCTATTCTTCCTATAAGATGGCATGCTGTCCCCTGAAATTTTGGTGTGTGTGTGTGTGCGTGTGTGTGTATGTGTGTGTGTGTGTGTGTGTATGTGCACATGTGACTATGTGTGATCAATCATGTTTGTGTGCATTTCACGTGATCTTAACAATTAATTGTAGCACAGCTTGTGCGCACTGATGCTGCATTTTCATTATGCTCATGTCTGCCAGAAAGGGTTACAACCAAGTGTGAGCGCCTTCACGTGCATGCTAGGTACCTTGAACTACCTACAGTTCTACGGCACACCGCATGCAATTGTTTGCTCTATGCATGAGACACAAGGCCAACCCACTGCCTATGTGGGAAATAAATTTGTCTGTACATAAGGCACAGGGCCAACCCAGGAAGCCTAATTTGTTGTATGCATGAAACACAGGGCTGACCCAGGAAGCCTAATTTGTTGCATGCATAAGACACAGGGCTGACCCAGGAAGCCTGATCTGTTCTGTGCATAAGACAGGACCAACCCGCTACCTAAGTGGAAGTTTGATGACGGACTTATTCCAGTGTTTCTTTTAAGGTTTTGGGGTGTGTAGCATTTTTAAGTCAGACGCGCTACGCAGGGTGCTCTAGCCAAAAAAGTGTGTAGCGCAAGCCTCTCCCAAAAAACGGCCAAAATTTCGGCTTTTGTTGTACATACTGGTTTTCATACAGATGGACAAGGGCTTTGCACAGGAAATTTTGGGTTTTTGCACCCAAATCGCAAGTTCTGGAGTAATTTAGAGGGGCGATAGCAAAAGGGCAAAGGAGCGAGTTTGCTGGAGCTTTAATTCTGGTCTCTGGGTGACCAAAAGAAAAAAACGACACAGGGTACTCCCCAAAATTTTCTATGTCGCGCTCACGCGATACAGGGTACCCCGCGGAGCTTTGGTGTGTCGCGTAAAAACCCTTTAAAAGCGACGCAAAATGCCTAAAAAGCGACGCGTCGCCCTTAAAAAGAAACACTGACTTATTCCACGAACTTTAGCTTGGCAAGGGTGCACAACAGCGACAAAGGTTGCACTAGAAGATGAGACAGCTGCCTCCATTCATACGCAGGGCACCCGCGCTGCTAGAAAAAGGACTCAGGGCCTGATTTGAATTGCAATGGAGCACATGGTTCTGGGGTAATACTCGCCTGGAAACGAAATTGCTTACCTCTACCGTGGCTGGACAAGGGAGACTTGTAGTAGGAGGAGGGTGACGTAACTAACTTTTGCACAGGAGCGCCTGCTGCCACCTGAGTGCAAATTGTCAATCCGACAGTGTCTTTATGTGTTGAGATCATGGCGCTTGCTTAACTAGTGACAATGTCTTACATCGTCGAAGAGTTACCAAGGTTTGAGCCTTCTAGGTATATGCTAGGCCATCTTAACATCCCTTTGTGACCAGGAGGTCACACATTTCTGGGGTGTGCTTCTCAGAACTGGATCAGAACATGGCTAAACGATCCTTTTTTGCTCTCCCTTGACACAGCAGCGCTGGCTGTGCCTATCCCAGCAAGCACTCAAAGGGCCTGTGACTGCAAGCATTCAACGTTTCCTTTGTCTGAACCTGTACGAGTTCCCCCTCACTCTGTCTGACGTCCTGTCTTTCACAGGAGGAAACAGGTACCTGAAGGAAAACATCTTTCTTATTTGACATGTGTGGGACGGTTGGTGTTGAGGTACATATCGGAGAACTTATACACCATTGGCAAGCCAACACGTTACCACAGGGTCAACATAGGGTTAGCCATTATTGTATCATACACCGTGGACAATTGTATATTTGTGATTTCCCTGCCAAAAACACTGTGTATAAACCGTATATATGGTCCTGGCCAACCCTAGATATGTACCCCAACAGGTGGTCCTGACAACGCTTACACAGAGCCACTGTTTATATTTCTACAGTGTCCCACAACCTATCAAGAGGATGCAATGGAACAGGTCTTGCTAAAAGGATGGTGGTGGTAATGGGCACAAGTATGGAAAACATATGTCAGCGGTCACTTCTAGGGTTTAGATGATAGACCACCTAAAACACGCTACTGCAAGGAGAAATGTTTGATGTAAGCCGTGTGCAGATACATATAAATAAACACATGAGGGAGAGAAATAGAGATAGAGACGAGAGAATGTGGTTGTGTCTATGTTGAGCAACGTGAACTGCCAAGCAGCATACCTCAAGTGCTGAAGTTGGCGAGGGACTCCTGTTCTGAGACTCACGGTCCCAAAAGTTGCCCCCGCTCTCACTGCACTCTTTCAGGGGTAAGTCTTTCTCAGCCTTGCTGCTGCCCAGCGATTCTGAAAAGCAAAGGAGCCACGGTGTGCGTGACAAGTATAATGAGAGAATTGTGAGGCAGCACACCTGCCAGCACCGCTTCAGATTCAGCCTAGTAAACACAGAGGCGGCACCTTGTGACAGCAGGTCATGCAACACCTGCTGCTTCAAGGCATGTCCTCTCCCAACAGTGTACTGTGTCAACGCAGAGAATGAGATGCAGTATGTTTTGGAATACTATCAAGAAAGCGCCTCTGGAGGACTTACCATAACAAGTGAACCAAGTGCGCACAAGCAGGCGTGGCAATGATTGCTGTCACTCTCATTTTAGGCACCCGCACCTGTGACTTCATATGCCAGCCATTAAAAGCCAAGCGCTCCTTCACTGCTCAAACATTCCACCTTCTCTCCCCAAACTGTGCATAATCTGATTCGACTGCTTGCATGCTCTTTTAATGCACAAGTATCTGCCAACACAGTTGAACTCCTGGTATGCTCATCTGCGAGGACATTTGACCAAACCTGTTTACGGTTCACAGCTGCTCATGCACGTGGACAACATACCAGCTTCAGCAAAAATCTCACTGCCAAGCCTCTGCTTCCTACCTGCTCAACAGCTGGAACCCTCACCATTTCCAATGCTGCGCACCTTCTGAAGGGTTATTTGCACATATAGACAAAACACTCACAAGTACAACTTTTTATAACACCACACCACCTAATCGGACTCTGCAGCTGGAGCCCGCCCCTACCGTATCCAGAGCTGTGCATCCTTCCAGAACTGCCCGTGCACTTGGAGTTTCTGACTGCCTTAGGCAGAGGAGGTTGGATGTCTGGCGCCAAACCAGGAGCCGCGTTGACAGCAGGCTGCATGGCTGTACCCAAGCCAGCAAACGCAAGCCACAAAACAGACCAGGTTAGTGGCGAAGGGCAGGTGATGAGCAAGCAGCAAGACAGAACCCAAAGGGCAATTGAAAGTTGTGAAGCATTAAACATCTTTTATATTGGAGCACCCACAGCCACACACACACACATACACACATACACACACACACACAGAGTGGCATGTGAGACAACCTACCCAGGGATTGCTGAGTCTCAGGCAGGACAGCAATCCTAGGTGGTTCCTGTGGGGCGTGCAGCGCTTCTTCCCTGTCACGAGCAGGCGCCATATCCCTGTTACAATAATTGCCCGCCTTCTCCAGCCGCGCCAGGTCACCAGAAGCCGGGGAAGATAGACGCAAACCCTCACCGTCTTTACAACCCTCTTGGCCCCCTGACCGCCATTCTAGTCCTTGCTGCACCTGCTGTTGCTGTCCCTCCTGCTGCTGCTTCTGCTGTTGTCCTTGCTGTGCCAGCTGCTGCTGCTGCGCACTGCCAGCATGGGGAGTTATGCGAGGGATGCTGGTGGGAGGCCCCGGCAAGAGCAATTCGTCGTCTGTTTGAGATGCATGCCAGGGCAGCACACTGCCTTCTGCATTGCCGCCACCCTGGCTTGCGTGTGTGTTGCACATGTCACAGGCAGGACCAGCAGCATCTGCAGTACTGCCATCAGCTGTGTTGGGAGGGGGGAGGGGGGGGTGGACTTGTGAGTCACCTTTATAGCCAGTGAGGCTGATGCTGCCCCTAGCAGAGGTCCCAGAGGTGGGAATGGCAGGACACATCAATGCACCTCGAGAAGGTAGAGGTGGATTTTCTGTAGCTCTTTGGGCAGGAGCTGCTGGCATGAGGTGTGGGGACAGGGCTGTGGTGTGTGGGGGTGGGGTTGTGGCGTGCAATGGTGCTGGTGCAGGTCCTGCTGGTGTGGTGTGTGCAGCCAAGGGTGTGGCTATGGCAAGGGTGAAGGTTGGGGGGGATAGGGACGATGCTATGGGGGGGAAAGGTTGAAGGTGTGTGGATGTAGGGTCAGGTGCCGTGGCTGGATGTTGTTGGGTGCCAGGAGCGCGGGTGGGAGAAAGTTGGGAGGACGGGAATTGAGAATGGTGGAGGCTTGGGCCAGGAGATAAGGAGGAGGGGAAGGGGCTGAAGGGGGGGGAGGTGTCAGTGTTTGAAGACGTGGTGGTATTCCTGTTGTGATTGCTGGGGGAAGAGCGGGTGGTGGTGTTTGAAGACGTGTCCGTATTTCTGTTGTGGTCAACGGGAGAGGAGCGGGCGGTGGCGTCGAAGGATGCGCCCAGGAGAGGGTTGAGGTTGCTGGAGGGGTGAGAGAGGCAAAAGGGAGGTGCTAGGGCACTAGTGCTGTCTCTGCTCTGTGCAGTCGTTCTGGAGTGTAGATCCTGTAATGAATGAAGAGCGGTCATGGTGCGTCCTGTAATTCGTGGTTGCCTGTTGTTATGTTACACCTCGGCGCAGTAAGGCTGCCAGATGCCTTCAACGGAAATCAAGGGTAAGGATATTTCATTGCTGGCCTGGGGCACCTGCAGATTCACTTCCAAGGACAGTCCCATGATTGCCACAGTAACACGTGCCTTTTTCCACTGCAGCATAAGGGAAGGGCTGGGCACATCAAATTAATCCCCCCCTTACCCTGCCATTACTCCTTGTCATCATGATACAGCTTTACCTGCATAGCTCAACAGCAGCAACCTCACCCTTTTCAGTGTGGAGTTTTGAATGACCAAGTGCTGAAACCCCGCCCACAACCCTCTCCGCACGCCTCCCCTACCTGATTTCCTACTCATCCAACTTTGCAGCAACACCCACCCCTTGCATGCCAGGACTATTAGCGAGGATTGTGGCAGCGTCACTTGGATGGCAGCTCTGGCTGGTCATCGTTTCTTGCCGTAGCATGCTTGCAGGCTTGGACACGCCAGAGTATAAGCTGCTACGGGGAGAGGAAGCAAACATGCCCATACTCCCTGTGGGCACAAGAAGGGGGCAAACTTTTGGTCCGCTTTTGGCAAGGAATGTTTGAG
>Ga0307948_1000731_pt1 | contig 22606 bp, 20 predicted proteins | sample OrgLakmetagen280_FD_201824 | JGI IMG/M metagenome (GOLD analysis project Ga0307948, IMG submission 201824) | Saline water microbial communities from Organic Lake, Antarctica - #280 | ecosystem: Environmental > Aquatic > Non-marine Saline and Alkaline > Saline | place: Antarctica: Organic Lake...
CAGCCAAGAACCCACAGGGCTTACGCCAGCTGAAATCGCTCAATCTTTTTGAGCAGGGACAAATCTGAGGCGCTTACAGATGGTGGGCTTACGCCTGGACACAAAAAAGCCCCCGGAGATCCGGGGGCTTTGAATTATAGAACTGTTTCGCTTGGTAGGCGTGATTTACATCATGCCGCCCATGCCGCCCATGCCGCCCATATCATGGCCATGGCCGTGACCGCCTGAGCCACCCTCTTCCGGCTCGTCGGTGATGACGGCTTCGGTTGTGAGGAGGAGTCCGGCAACGGAACCTGCGTTTTGCAGAGCGGTGCGTGTTACCTTAGTTGGGTCGACAACACCTTCAGCGATCAGGTCAACATACTCGCCGGTAGCGACATTGTAACCCTTACCGCCCTTGGATTTGAGGACTTCAGCAACGATGAGCGAACCTTCAACACCAGCATTTTCGCAAAGCTGACGAAGAGGTGACTCGATCGCACGGCGGACGATTAGCGCGCCGAGCTTTTCGTCACCTTCGAGGCCAGCAGCTGCAGCTTCGATAGCTTTTGCAGAGCGGAGCAGTGCCACACCACCACCAGGAAGGATACCTTCTTCGACAGCGGCACGCGTTGCGTGCAGCGCATCGTCGACGCGGTCTTTCTTCTCCTTCATCTCTGGCTCAGTCTGTGCGCCAACATTGATGACGGCGACACCACCAGCGATCTTAGCAAGACGCTCCTGGAGCTTCTCGCGATCATAGTCGGATGTAGTTGCTTCGATTTGCTTGCGGATCAGCTTCACGCGGCCCTGGATGTCAGAGCTCTTGCCGCCACCTTCAACGATGATGGTGCTTTCCTTGTCGATGCTGATGCGCTTCGCCTTACCGAGGTCGCTGAGCTGAACGTTCTCGAGCTTGATGCCGAGGTCTTCAGTGATGCAGCGGCCACCGGTGAGGACAGCGATGTCTTCGAGCATTGCCTTGCGGCGGTCGCCGAAGCCGGGAGCCTTCACGGCAGCAACATTAAGTGTGCCACGGAGCTTATTGACAACGAGAGCAGCGAGTGCTTCGCCTTCGATATCTTCAGCAATAATGAGGAGTGGCTTGTTGCTCTTGGAAGCAGCTTGAAGGAGCGGAAGGATCTCGTTAAGATTAGAGATCTTTTTCTCATGGATGAGGACGTGAGCATCTTCGAGGTTGACCTCTTGAGCTTCAGCATCGGTGCAGAAGTATGGGCTGAGATAGCCCTTGTCGAACTGCATACCTTCGACAACGTCGAGGGATGTTTCGATGCCTTTTGCCTCTTCAACTGTGATCGTGCCGTCCTTACCTACGCGGTCCATCGCATCAGCGATGATCTCGCCGATTTCAGTATCCCAATTGGCAGAAACTGTTGCAACCTGACGAATTTCTTCGCGGTCTTTAACTTTCTTGGACTGCTTAGCGAAGGACTCAGTTGCAGCAGCGACTGCCTTATCGATACCACGCTTCAGGTAGATCGGATTGGCGCCGGCGGCGACGTTCTTGATACCTTCGCGGTAAATGGACTCGGCGATCACGGTAGCGGTCGTTGTGCCGTCACCTGCGGAGTCGGCTGTCTTGGAAGCGACTTCGCGGACCATTTGTGCACCCATGTTTTCAAAGGGGTCGGACAGTTCGATTTCCTTAGCAACGGTTACACCGTCCTTAGTTACGCTGGGAGCGCCGAACTTTTTATCGAGGAGCACGTTGCGACCCTTAGGTCCAAGTGTCACCTTGACTGCTCTTGCGAGCGTTTCCACGCCGTTGAGAAGCTTCTTACGTGCTGCTTCGTCGAATAGAATTTGCTTAGCCATAATATGTTATGTGATTTTTTGTGTTATAGATTGATTATGCGATGACGCCGAGGAGGCTATCTTCCTCGATAATTGTGTATTCAACACCGTCTAATTTGACTTGGGTGCCGCCATACTGAGGCATGAGAACTTTGTCGCCCTTCTTAACGAAGAATGGCTTGTCGTCCTCTTTACCAGTTCCCAGGGCAATAACTTTTGCCTCCTGAGACTTTTCCTTAGCAGAATCAGGAATGATGATTCCGCCGCGGACTTGTTCGTCTTCTTCAATGCGTTGTAGAACAACGCGTGAACCGAGTGGTTTTATTTTCATATGTGTTTTGTATGTTTGGTTTGAGATGTGGTTTGTGAACAAATGCAGCGCTGGGGACGACGCCCCAGCGCTGCGGTGTTAGAGATTATTTCTTATCGTTGTCATCAACGACCTCGAAGTCGGCGTCGACGGTATCGCCATCAGCCTTTTTTCCTTCAGACTGATCGGCATCGCCATCGGGAGCTGCGCCACCCATATCAGGGCCCGCACCTTCAGCACCGGCTTGACCGTAGAGGTCCTGAGCGAAGGATTGCATGATGTTGGTTATCTTTTCCTTCGGAGCCTTCAGGGCATCAGCATCGGCCTCCTGATTCTCAAGAACACTCTTACCCTCAGCAATGGCTGCTTCGAGTTCTGTCTTCTTGTCGTCAGGAATCTTTTCGCCCAGTTCTTCAATCTGCTTCTCGGACTGGTAAACGATATTATCGAGTTCGTTACGCGCTTCGACGCCGGCCTTGAGGGCCTCGTCTTCGGCAGCGTGAGCTTCAGCTTCGCGCTTCAGGTTTTCGACTTCGTCCTTATCGAGACCGGAGGAACCGGAGATGGTGATCTTTTGCTCCTTGCCGGTGCCTTGATCCTTGGCGCTGACGTTAAGAATACCATTGGCATCAATGTCGAAGGTCACTTCGATCTGAGGCGTGCCGCGAGAGGAAGCAGGGATGCCATCGAGACGGAAGTTGCCCAATACCTTGTTATCCTTAGCCATCGGGCGCTCGCCCTGTAGGACTTGGATATCAACAGCGGTTTGATTGTCCGCGTAGGTGGAAAATGTCTGGCTCTTCTTGGTTGGGATCGTGGTATTACGCTCGATCATGGCAGTGGCTACGCCACCAGCAGTTTCGATGGCGAGCGTGAGCGGTGTTACGTCGAGGAGCAACACGTCGCGAACGTCGCCTTGAAGAACTCCGCCTTGGATGGCTGCACCGATCGCAACAACTTCGTCTGGATTCACGCCCTTATGAGGGTCCTTACCAGTGAGGTCTTTTGCGATCTCAACAACCTTGGGTGCGCGGGTCATACCACCGACGAGCACAAGCTCGCCGATCTCGGATGCGCTGTGACCAGAGTCCTTCAGGCAAGCTTTGAACGGCTCGATAGTGCGTTGGTAGAGACCGTCACAGATTTGCTCGAGCTTCGAGCGGCTAAGTTCGATGTTCAAGTGCTTCGGCCCGGAAGCGTCGGCTGTGATGAACGGAAGATTAATGTCGGTGCTCTGCGTCGAAGAGAGTGCGATCTTCGCCTTTTCTGCTTCTTCCTTCAGGCGTTGCAGCGCCATCTTGTCGGAGCGAAGGTCAATGCCGTCCGACTTTTTAAATTCTTCGATCAGGAAGTCGATGAGAGCGCTGTCCCAGTTATCACCACCGAGGTGAGTGTCACCGTTGGTTGCTTTAACCTCGAAGACGCCATCGCCGATTTCCAGAATCGAGATATCGAAGGTGCCACCACCAAGGTCGTATACCGCAATCACTTCATCTTGGCCTTTATCGAGACCGTAAGCGAGTGCAGCAGCAGTCGGCTCATTGATGATGCGTTTCACATCGAGACCAGCGATTTGACCGGCGTCCTTAGTCGCTTGGCGCTGAGCGTCATTGAAATAAGCAGGAACGGTGATGACCGCTTCAGTTACTTTTTCGCCGAGATAAGCTTCCGCGTCGGCCTTAAGCTTTTGAAGAATCATGGCGGAGATTTGCTCAGGAGCAAACTTCTCAGCCTTGCCGTTGACCTCACACTCAATGTAAGCGTCTTTATTCTTACCTTCTACGATATTGTAAGGGAGACTTTTAGACTCTTCCTTCACCTCACTAAACTTGCGTCCAATGAAGCGCTTAGCCGAAAAGATAGTGTTGTTCGGATTGGTGACTGCTTGACGCTTGGCGGCCTGCCCGACGAGGCGCTCGCCGTTTTTGGCGAAGGCTACGACAGACGGTGTCGTGCGAGCACCCTCCGAGTTAGGGATCACAACAGGCTCCCCGCCTTCCATGACGGACATGCAGGAGTTTGTCGTACCGAGATCGATTCCAATTATTTTACTCATGCCAAACAACTAGCACAGTTGATGCCGCAATTAATTAAACATACTTAAACCTCTGGCCTATAATTATTTATAGATCTACTCAGCTTTTAGGCAAAGAAACTTTCGCCGCAAATAGCGACACAGCGGCACACCTGATGTCACACCTTGAGACAATGCCTGCCACTCCTTGGCACACCTAAAGAAGAACTTTCAACGATTTGGTTGTTTAAAAATCTAAATTCAGGCGCTCAACTATGGAAGTGTTTCCACAAAAGAAAAAAAAGAAGGTCGATTACGAAGCATTGAACTCGTCGCTGATGCGTATCCCAAGAATGAATGTCGCTGCGGCGCGCAGTCTGATCGACATTGGTATACAAGATATTTTCGAGCTTCAAGGGCGAGCCCCGGAAGTGCTTTTAGAAGAAGCCCGCATAAAAAATCCGGAAATTCCAGACGATCAAATTCGCCTTTTTCGTATGGCAGTGTATTATGCAGAATCAGATAATCCGGAACCTAAAAAGCTGCACCCGGATCAATGGATATAGATATGACCAGTGAAATTGAAATACCTGCAGAAGTGCCCGTCATGACTTTGAGCAACACTGTCCTGTTTCCTCAGGCGATGATGCCATTGTATATTTTTGAGCCGCGCTATCGGCAAATGCTCTCGGATGTGCTGACGGAAGAGCGCATCTTCGCAGTGGCCTCCGTCGACATGGCGCAGGAAGAAGCGGAGGTGCTAGAGACGCCCTACTCCATCGCAGGCGTTGGCGTCGTTCGGGCCTGCAAGCAAAACCCGGACGGCACCTCCAATCTGATACTGCAGGGCTTGGCTCGAGTGCAATTTGTAGAAATTACATCAGAAGAGCCTTATCGGCGCGCACGCATAAGCCAAATTATGAGCGAGTCTGACGGCTCAGGCGATTCAATATCTGCCATACAATCTCGCCTCGTCAGTCTCGTGCAAACACAGATTCGGCTGGGTGCAGGCATCCCGAAGGAAGTATTACAGTTTCTCAGCAACATCAAGGAGCCTGAAAACGTGCTCGATCTAGCCATTTATACGCTCTGCTCATCGAGCCAGCTCAAACAACAGCTTCTGGAGACACGTGGAATATTGCAGCGGTTTAAAAAGTTTGAGGGCTACCTTAAAGCGCAAATCGATCAACTTAAGTTAGACAGAAAGTTGAGAGGCGGGCTGGGCGAAGATCATTTGGGCAATAATTAGCAGGCGAAGGGACCCGTCTACGTGAGACCACATCTTTACAGGCCCCTAATGTAAGAAGGCATGAATAGGCAAGGCTGCGACCTCCAAAATCCGTGCGCATCCCACGGTCAGATTTTTTTCGAAGTGGTATCAGACACCGGCCCGTAAACTTCAAGCAAACCGGCGACCACCGCATCAGCATACTCCAGAAGGATGTCATCCTCAGCCAAGGGCTTTTTCTGCTGCCTATTTTTAAGTGCCTGCTGAATTCTAGGATATGTCGCCTTACCGTTGGCAATGTAGGGCTCTAACAAAACGGCTGGACACTCCACCAAGCGGAGCATAAGCAAATTCCTGGCCCATAGATAAGGCGTGAACCCCTCGAGGCGCACAGCATTTTCACCAGAATAATTGGACGGAGGTAGTGCAGTCGCTTCTCCGAGCGAAATACCCAAGGCCTGCCCGAGCTCGCGCTCGGGCAACGCAGAGGCATTCGTCAACTTCGTAGCCAACTGCTTCCTCTGCTCCGGGCTCGACAGTTCACGATCACTTAAGCAGCCAAAGATAAGCACATGTGTGTGATTCGAATCGACCAGCTCATATTCAGGCTCGCCGTCACCTCTTACAGGCCAAGGTGCGGCATTGATGTGAAGAGAGATCAGCGCGTCGGGTTGTATGTCCTCGTTCACCCGACGGGCGCGCTCAGTCAATTCACCAGATACGACTGCCATCCGATTCATGATTCGCTCTATTGTCACGCTATATTCGACTAATGAAGCCCAGGTAACATTTTGGGGGAAATCGACGCGCTGCGACGCGGCCGAATAGTAGTCGCCGGGCGCCTTAGGGTTAATTGGAGCATTCTTTTCGCGAAGCAACGTAACCTCCGCGCCCAACTCAACCAACTTGGCCTTAACACGCTGCGCGACTTCCAGCACCAGCTCACCTTCGCGGACAGGGAAATCATCCTCAGCGATCTTAAAGTTCCGCCCCTCAACTGCGGCCCAATCTCCCCCGACATGCCCCGGATCAAGGGCAACGTGTAAACCGCTCAACGGTTCATCTGTCTGTGCGCGGCTCATGCGTATTGCTCCCGGGCTACGCCACCAAGTCTCGGAAGGGGGAGCTGACTCTAAAGAATCCAGCACAATGTGGTTATGCCATTTGGCATAGGGCGCATAACGTTCATTTAACGCAGAGGAGTAATCGAACGCATTTGCGAGCAGGGGCAGCGCGAGTAAGGGGGCCCCGAAACAGAACAATATTAAAAAGTGTTTTCTAAGTGATACTCGCATTCGCAGTAGTGATGTTGTGCAGATAACTCATTCTCATTGAGAGCTCTGTTCCGGCATGAAGCAAGTCCCTGCATAATGCTGTGCACTATGCACTAAGCACTAAGCACTATACACAAAAAAGGCGCGTTCCCTACCCCTAAGGAACGCGCCAACCATTGTCTACTTTAATGCCTTCCGAAGAAGGACTTATTTTTGTTACCCCAAACTCCCTTGCGGGAGAAAATCGTGATGTGAGAGATATAAGAATCTATTATTTAATAAGAGCAAGCGCGGATTGCATTTTTTTACACTTTCTACTTCAGCTAATATGGTCCATAAGCTCAACTGATCGGAGCTGTCTTAAAAAGTGTGGCGCGAGACCTACCCCTAAGTCTCGCGCCACGATGTTTTCTGCTTTGTCTTATTACCCCAACTCCCTTGCGGGAGAAAATTCAAAAAGAATATACCACGAGGCGTGCCAATCTGAATGATTGTTAAAATTTCACCTCCAGAGACTCAAATTAATCTTTTGACTAGCCCATAGAGACAATGGTCTGAATACTTTGACTCAGGATGCGATTTACGAAGAGCACAGAAGACATTATTGCCGATTTCCGAGGCCTACCTCGAACAATCAGTGCATCTTCGCGTAAGCAGCCGACTCCACTGGACAATCTTCTCGTCGTTCTCAAAGAACAGTATAAACTGGAAACCCCTAGCCCAGAGCGAAGCTTGGTTGAAAATTGGGACAGCGTTTTTGGTAGCCTCGCGAGCCGCTGCAACCCGGTCCGTATCAAAGATGATCGCATACTCATCATCTCCGTAACGAATCAGACCTTGCGCTCAGAACTACAATTTCAAAAGCGAGGTATTCTACAACGCATTCAAAAACTTGAGCACTGCAGTACGATAGGTGAGCTCATCATCCGCAGTTGAATTGACATTCATAGACAGCCACCAAACCTCACTAACCGAATTTTATGAAAAGCTACCTTGACCTCCTTCAGGCCGTTCTCGACACGGGCACTTTCCGCGACGACCGCACTGGCACCGGCACCTATTCCATTTTTGGTGCGCAGGCCCGCTTCTCGCTGAGCCCGGACTTTCCACTGCTTACGACAAAGAAACTCCACCTCCGCTCGATTATCCACGAGTTGTTATGGTTTATTCAGGGCAATACGAACATAGGTTATCTTAAGGATAATAAAGTGAAAATCTGGGATGAATGGGCTGACGAAAACGGCAACCTCGGTCGTGTCTATGGTGCCCAGTGGCGCGATTGGGCGGCACCAGGTGGCGAGCGCGTCGATCAACTCGCTGAAGTCGTCGATGCCATAAAGAATAACCCTGATAGTCGTCGCCACATCGTCTGCGCTTGGAATCCCGGCGAGATTAAACACATGGCACTCCCCCCCTGCCACGCGCTCTTTCAATTCTACGTGGCTGATGGCGAACTCAGCTGCCAACTCTATCAGCGCAGCGCCGACATCTTTCTTGGCGTGCCCTTCAACATCGCTTCCTACGCCCTGCTTACCATGATGATCGCACAGGTTTGCGATCTTAAACCCAAAGAGTTCGTGCACACTTTCGGTGACCTGCACCTCTACGCAAATCACGTCGATCAGGCGAAGGAGCAACTCTCCCGCCAACCGCGAGCGCTGCCACAAATGAAAATCAATCCTGAGGTGAAAACCATCGATAGCTTCTGCTACGAGGACTTTGAGCTGGTCAACTATGATCCACACCCCGCGATCAAAGCGCCTATTGCGGTTTAGCGACCGCAGTTTACTTGTTTTCAGATCACCAGACATCTGTCGAAAACGAAGTTACTGAAACCAAAAATTGACCAACTCAACACTGATGAACTCGACAAAATCCTATAAAGCGATCGCCGCCATGGCGGAAAACCGCGTCATTGGAAATGCTGGCGATATCCCCTGGCATCTACCTGCAGACTTCAAATGGTTCAAGAAAACCACTATGGGCGGAATACTCGTGATGGGGCGAAAGACCTACGAGAGTATCGGCAAACCTCTGCCCGGCCGCGAAACCTTTGTGCTCAGCCGCCAAAAGCTGGACATCCTCGGCGTGCAATGCTTCACCGACCTCAGAAGTATTGAGGATTATGACACCGAGAAAACTGTGTGGATCGCAGGAGGTGCAGAAATCTACCGGCAAGCACTTCCCTTCTGCGACGAAATCCTCCTCACCCGGGTGCATCGCAAGTGCGAAGGCGATACCTTCTTTCCTGAGTTTGAAGACGCGTTTACTTTTGCTGAGGTCATTGAAACCAATGACGACTTTACCATCGAGCGCTGGATGCGGGCAGAAGCTTAGTCCGGGTCGCGTTCACTCGCAAAGTGCGGGACGAGAAAACCTCCCAATAAAAGCTGGAGTGAGTGGTATAACAGTAAGGGCACCAGGACTAGACCTGCATCGATAGATGCAACGGCCAAGGTCGTCGTGAGTAATGGAAGCCCGGTCGCAATCGACTTCTGGCTCCCACAGAAAAAAGCAGTCACACGCTCGCCTTTTTTTAGGCCCATCCACCGAGAACTCTGCCAGACCCAGTAGCTGACCAGTAATAGTAAGAAAACCACTGTAATACTGGCTGCAACCAACTGCTCAAACGAAAGCGCGCCGAAGAAGCCCGAAGCAGCTGTCTGCGAGAAAGACAAGTAGACGATGTAAAGAATGGCAGCTTGAGGGAGCCAGTGCAGACGCCTGGAGACAGCAATCGATAAAGTGCGAAAGTAGCGCCTCAAAAACTGACCAAACATAAGGGGCCAAAGAACAATCAGACACAGCTTGGTAAAGACCGGCACCAGTGAGACCTCAACGCCACTTGTGCCTGAGAGGTAAGCGAGCGCGAGCAGGGGCACCAGGAAGATCGCGAGCAAGTTGGAAAAGATGCTGGCAAAGATCGCCTGAGGCACTGCCCCGCGGGAGGCCACAGTCAAAGCAGTCGCCGAAGCAATCGTAGTCGGCAGGATCGCCAACATCCAGAGGCCCATACTGAGTTCCGGCCCGAGAAAAGATGAGACAGCCGCGCTGAGCAGCCACGCGATAGCGGGAAAGAGGACGAAGTTCCATCCGAGCACAAAGAGGTGTAGACGCAGAGGGCGGCAACCTGCGAGCATCTGCCGCGTCGCGAGCGATAGCCCTTGTAGAAAGAAGACCAGTGCGACAGCCAAATTTGCCGTAATCTTCGCGACACCGGCCTTTTCAAACCGACCCAGCTCCGGCCAATAAAATGCCAGCAGAACAGCTGCCAGTAGGCATAAAATAAAGCCCTGTTTACGCAGCCAGTAAGTCACGGTATAAAAAGATACTCCCGAATGGCATAGAGACCACCTCAGAATAATTAAATGAGCCTGATCTACTTTTGGGGTGGAGTTTCAGCTTGGTCGCCAGCGCCGGCTTCGTCCTCATACTTCTCCATGTCAGGCGGCACTGTGGCAAGAGACTCCTCCATAGTTGTTAACCCCTCCTTAACCTTCAACATACTATCTTGGTGTAGTGTATACATACCATTGCGCATGGCAATACGCTTGATGACAACAGCTTCTTCCCCTGCGTTAATCCCCTGAACCAGTTCCTCACTGGTCGCCATCAGCTCGTGTATACCCACTCGGCCCTTGTAGCCGTTCCCCCCGCAGGTTGGGCACCCATCTTCACTCATCCCAGGAACCCTGCCGGACCAACCGATCGCACGGCGGATGATCTCCGCCTCATTTCCTTCCTGTAAGTAGTTTTTCTTACAGGATTTACAAACTCGGCGCATAAGGCGTTGTGCACACACGCAGACCAACGATGCGGAGATCATGAACGGTTCAATACCCATCTCCGTGAGTCGGGAGATGGTGGTCGGCGCGTCATTAGTATGTAAAGTGCTGAAAAGCATGTGGCCAGTCAGCGCGGCTTCGACGGCAATGCCGGCAGTCTCTTTATCACGAATCTCACCTACTAGAATAACATCCGGATCCTGCCGAAGGAAAGAACGCAGCGCAGTCGCGAAAGTGAGGCCGATCTTGCGCTGCATCTGCATCTGTAACAAACCGGGCAACGTATACTCAATCGGATCCTCCGCCGTGCGAATACAAATATCGGCGGTGTTGATTTCATTGAGTGCCGAGTAGAGGGTCATCGACTTACCGGAACCAGTTGGACCGCAATGCAGCACCATACCATATGGCCTTTTAATCAGTTCGCGATACATCCCAAGATTACGCTCAGAGAATCCGAGTGCCGGCAGCGGGAGCGTGCTCTTCTGCTTATCCAAGATACGCATAACAACACCCTCTCCATGATTGAGCGGTGCAGTCGAAATACGAAGATCAACGTCAATCCCCTTCTTGTTAAACTGCTTAAAAATAATACGTCCATCCTGCGGCATTCGCTTTTCAGCGATGTCGAGTTGAGCCATGACCTTGATGCGGGCAAGCAGCGCACCCGCCGCAGTAGGCGGTATCGTGAGCTTATTTTGAAGAACACCGTCCACGCGAACACGAACACGGGTCTCTTTTTCGAAAGGCTCAATGTGGATATCACTGCCGCCCGAGAAGTAGGCCTCCTCGATGATACGATTGGCGAGCTTTATAATCGGCGCAGATTCCTCATCAGAGAAATCGTCTTCATTGATGTCATCTTCGCTCTCAAAGTCGGCCCCTAAAGCTTCAACGACATCACCGAATCCTACGGCCTGGTGTTGATCATTCTTATCATCCAGAGACTTGGCGATATCCATTTCCAAGCCGAGGAGCACAGAAACTTTCATTCCTGAAATGTCCTGAATCTTCGCGGTAACTCGCAGATCAAAAGGATTACTCAGTGCAACAATAATATACTCCCCGGCAAACCCGAGAGGCAAAACTCTATTTTCCTGACAGAAATCTTTTTCAAGTATTGAGAAATTCTGGTCACTGACAGTGCATTTTCTTATATTTACCGGCGAAAGGTCAAAGGCCCGACTCTTCGCGAACAGCAATTGGTGCTGGCTTATTTTGTATTCCTCTGTCAGAAGCTTTTCAATAGCCTCACCGGACATTTCCTCATCGGAACTCGTTATATTATTAAACTGGTTCTCACTAAGATGCCCGACCTCAAGGAGGCTTTTAAGTATTGCGGTCTGAATTCGAGCAAGTGCCATAACTGTATCTGGATTCTAAAGCTTTGCTAGGTCACCGAAGACAAGAGGCAGATTGATCAAATCATCATGAGTTTGTATAGAAGCGTCCAACTCAAGTTTTTTAGCTAGCTCATCAGGAGTAGTACCTTCGGCATTTAATTCCTTTTCTAAATAGAGCTGCTGGGACCTCTCAAGAAGCTTGAGAAGCCGCTTATCCGGAACAACAGGCTCCTCTACGGAAAGTCCTAGAGCAGTTTGTAAAAGTTCCGCACTGATTGGTTCGTCTTCAGTGCTGGATTTGACAACTCCCAACATGATATCCTGCACCTCCTTATAGCCGCCGGGCCAACTGTAAGCTAAAAGCAAGTATGCCCCGTCCTCTGTTAAGTCCGCGCAATTCTTCTTTCCTGTACGTTCACTGGCAATTTTCGTAAAACGACGGGCGTAGGTTGCAAGATCAGAGGGTCGTTCACAAATCGGAGGCAATAGGACGCCTGAATCACCCGCTGCCTCAAGTGAAGCCACAATATCGCCTGTTTCCAGATGATAGATGATAAACATCTCATCAGCACCCTCGACATCCTCGACTGCTGACTCCGTTAGTTCGCGTGCGCTGGCGATTTGTGACTTATCAGTAAGCCGGACGCTGATCGTATTACTATATTCAAATCCTGATAGTATTTCCGTGAGCTTTTTGACTCCGTCCTCCCTGGACTCAGGGAGGTCAAGCGTTGCAACTGGTATATCACTATTACCACGCCAAGATGAAATGTCCTTGGCGACCAACTCTGTTTCTCCAATCGAGGAGCTGACAATGAATATATGCTTGGCTGAATTAGCTAAAGACCAAGTCTTTTGCATGAAACGTTTCGAAGATTCACTGACTGCACTGAAAAAAAGTGGCTCATCCGGGTAGCTGGAGACTTCCCCACTGTCGGTGGCATGTTCGCTTTCCTGTTCCTGAGCCAGTGCGCTTTTTTCCTCTTCAGACATTGGCTCTGAAAAACGGGCGACTTCCTCTAAGAAGACTGCAATATCGAGCGGTTTCTCCAGCACTAAAGTAACGCTCATATTAGCGACTTTGACCAACTCCGGGGTATTCATGAGCCCGGAAACCAGGATAAAGGGCAGTTCGGGATACAATTGCCGAGCCTTCTTCAGGAAATCCGAACCATCCATCACAGGCATCTTATAATCTGAAATGACTAGATCATAGGGGATCTCTTCAAGCTGGTCGATTGCCCGCTCGGGCCGAGTCGCCATATCGACACGGTAGTTTTTACCACGCAGGAGATCTTGTAACATCTCTGCGTAGTTTTCTTCGTCGTCTAGAACTAGTATGCGTCCGGCCATGGTAATGTAATTTACGTAAATTCGTAGAGTTATTTCATCTTCTCGCTAAGCTGATCGGCATCAGATGCGTAGAACTTTGCCGCTTTGGCTAGATCTCCGCCAAAAAGAATTGCCGCAGCACGAATAAAGTCAACCTGTTGACTCGAGAGGTAAGATTCAAATTTTGCACGCGGCGTAGCCGCCTCATTCAGTTCAAGAGCAGCCTTAACAATATTCAGCGACAAAACATCACCGGGATCTGACGCCATCATCTTTTCAATGACACCCCGAAGTTCATCGTAATTGCCTTCCCATTGCTGTTTAAGGAGAAGGTCACGAGCTGCTTTTTCAAATCGTGGCACCGCAGCCATACCCTTACTACGAGCGATTTCAACGACCAACTGCTGAGCCATCACACCGACATCCACATTACATTCGCGCAGCGGGGGAACGCTGACTTCTGCAGTTCCCATCAGAATATAAAGGTTCTCGTCAATCAGCCCCTCGTCAAAAAGCGAATCCAAGTCGCCCCTCACGCAGTAGATCGCGCGAAGCCCAAGCTCGGGATCGCTAAACTCTCCGTCCGCCTTCGGCAATGTAACAGCGAGTTTTTTTTGCTCATCATTCATGCTGTCGACATCCAGCAAAACGAAAGTGACTCGCTCAGCTCCCGCAAGCTTGGCTTCTTCAATCGCGGAGACAGTCTGCGCCCGATCGAATGAATCAGGGCTCAGATAAATAAACTTTTCGGCATCACTACCGTAAAAACCACGTATATCTTCGCAGATAGCCCGGTAGTGCATGCCCTTTTCACCGATCAGAGTCAGTGTCGACCTGAAGTTGCGAAGAAAGTGCAGACGCTCAGCAAAAGCAGTTGAGGCGCCGGTTTTACAAGGGAACGAGCGGAAGGTGAACCCCAGCTTAGTATCCATCTGGGAGCCACTACTGGATTCCTCATCGTCTTGAGGAGCCTTTTCATGCTTCTTGGCATCGTCGATAAGTTCTTTTGTGCGCTCTAAGAGTGAGAAAATGTTCAGCGGCTTTAAAAAGACGCCCCCTACCCCTTCACTGATAAGTTCGCGAATCGTTTCGTTCTCAAGATAGCCGGAAACCATAATAACGGGCACTTCAGCATGGATCAGCATGACCTCCCTCATGAACTCAGCGCCCGTCATCTCAGGCATTCTATGGTCTGTAACGACCAAATCGAATTTGGAATTCCTAAAGACTTCGACAGCTTCTACAGGGTCGGCCATTGAGGTAACGCTATAATCGGCCTGTTCAAAAATATCAGTCAGCAGGCTGTTAAAATCGGCATCGTCGTCGAGAATGAGAACACTATAGGGCATATTAGAAGTCGGTTATAAAATGATTTCGCTGGCTACTCTTGCTCCTCGGCGGCTGCGGCATCTTCAGCTTCGTGAATTTCCTCAATCCGTTCAAGGCCCCGGTTCAGGGAATTAGTTGAGGTCGCATACCAAACAACACGGCCATCAAGGAGCTCTTCCCAGTGCTTAACGACCGGGGCGCTGAGCAAGTAGCATGAAGCCACAAAAAAAGTGTCTTCAATTCTATCAAAAGGAATGGTTGATGACGCCCAGCACAACGAGAGGTCCGCTTTAAATGGTCGGAGAGAACCCAGCTCAATATAGTTTAAGTCAATGAGGCCATACCCCTCTTCATCGACTAGGTTTTCAAGCAAGGTCTGCTCTTCAAGTGCCTTCAAATCAAATAGCAGAGTATTCAATATCGAGGCACGTTTAAGTTCGGAGGACTGAATCGCCTCCATAAATTTACCATTCGCAGATTCCAAGTCATCCACCGAGACAAGACCACGCTCAACCAAGGCGGATCCAAGGAAGCGATTACTTCTTAATATTAAGGCGCGATGTTCTTGCATGGGGTCAATTGCTTAAAATGTCGAAATTCAGGCGGCAAGGTCAAGCCATGAGAATATCTATTCTGAACGAACCGAGAGATAGCCAGAACGGCCATCTGCATACACAAACAAGCGGCTCACCTCCCTCGATCCGAGCAGCGAACGGGCATGAAAGAGCGAACGGGGCACGCTGCCGTTTATCTCAAGAATTAACATGTCCTTCGAAAGACCGGCAGCATAAGGAGAATCTGCGGCTACACTGATAACGATTAAGCCGGAAATCGCCTCTTCGATTCTGAATTTCCCGGAGACCGCTTCATCGATCGTCGCGACCTCAACTCCAGGCAACAACTCTCCGGCCAGAGCCTCTTCACCAAATGGTTTTTCGGGGTCGGCAAGCTGCACGTTGAATTGAAGCAATTCGCTCGATCGCCGCACCCCCAAAAGCACTTTCTCGTCTGGTGCGAATTCAGCGATCTTGAGTCGCAGTTCCCCGGCATCTCGGACCGGATCATCATTGACTGAGACAATGACATCTCCGGCACGTAAACCTGCCTTGGCCGCAGGCAACCCCTCCCCAACCGACTGGATAAAAGCACCCTTCGCTTCCGGCACTTCAAAGGCCTCAGCATATTCCGGGTTTAAGTCTTCGACACTGGCCCCAAGTAAGCCCCGGCGCACTTCGCCCTCCCGGATCAGATCCGTAGCAATGCGATGCGCAAAACTCGATGGTATTGCAAAACCCAGACCTATGCTACCGCCACTTTGAGATAAGATAGCCGTATTAATACCGATCAATCGGCCATACGCATCCACAAGCGCACCGCCTGAATTCCCAAAGTTGATCGGAGCATCTGTCTGAATAAAGCTCTCAAAACCGCTCTCACCAAGTATAGACAGGTTGTTCCGCCCGGTCGCAGAAACAATGCCTTGTGTAATAGTTAATCCGACCCCCATGGGGTTGCCGATAGCAAAGACGATATCTCCAACTTCCAGCAAATCGCTATCTGCCATGGTTATAAAGGGCAAATCATCGGCCTCTATTTTAAGTATAGCAAGGTCACTTCGCGGGTCCCGGCCTACCAGATTCGCAGAATACTCAGTGCCATCATTGAACTCGACTAAAATTTCATCGGCAGGTTCGCCGCTACGACCGGTAATCACATGACTGTTCGTAATAATGTAACCGTCTACTGAAATCAACACACCGGAGCCGACGCCCTCGGAGTAGCGCCGCTCAATTTCCTCCGGTTCCCCCGTATTGCTGGGCGGCATACCGAAAAAACGACGAAGCATCTCCTCACGTGGGTTCATCCCTCGCAGGCGCATAAATTTCATCACACTAGCCGAATGCACGGCAACCACAGTCTCTTTTACAGGCTTCAAAACCGGAGCATAGCTTGTCAGCAGTTTTGGATCTTCGCGATCAATTGCAGTCCTGTCCAATGGCAGATTAAAAGAGCCTGGCGGGGCAGACGGTTGCTGCTCCAGCGGAGCATCGCCTACTTCCTGAGACTCTTCAGCAGAGCAGGCCGTCAAAAAAATGAGGCACCCAATATAAAACGCCGTGAGATGTAACTGCTTTTCCATCGCCAAAAATAAAAGACGAAACCTACGACGACATCACTCTATGACAAGCCCCGCTCGCTGGTTTTTAAAAAGTTAAGATAGTTTGCGACGACTTTAGAATCAGCCAACCCTGCCGCTTCGAGCTTTTCCGCAGCCTGCCTTCGATTAAAACCTTCCTTATAAAAGATTTTAAAAATACGACGCACTTCGGCAATCGCCTCTTTTGAAAAACCCGCCCGCTCGAGACCGATTTTATTCGGCGTCCGCACTTCGGCTGGATTTCCGTCAGAGATCATGTAAGGCGGTACATCCTGAACGACCTTGGAAGCCGCGCCCACCATTGCGTAATCGCCGATACGGCAAAACTGATGCACACCGGAGCCCCAACCTACATTGACATGATCCGCCACCTCGACGTGCCCACCCAGAGCAGAGTGGCTACTCATTACTAAATGATTGCCCACCACACACTCGTGCGCGATGTGACTATAGGCTAAAATCAGATTATTATCGCCCAGCGTCGTAATCTGCTGCTCGGATGTTGCGCAGTGGATGGTTGTAAATTCTCGAAAAACATTACCTGACCCAATCTTCAAACCGTGAACACCACCCTGGTATTTCATATCATGGGTTTTCCCACCAACGTAAGCGTAGGGGTGCACCTCATTACCCTCGCCCATTGTTGTCGCGCCGTCTACAGTGGCATGGTGCATAATGTCGGTGCCCTTGCCGATTTTAACGCGTGAGCCGATATACGCATATGCGCCGACGATCACCCCATCGTCGAGTTCGGCCCCATTCTCAATGATTGCAGTAGGATGTATATCTGTCGCCATCTGAAAAGTGGTCTACTAGTCGTTCGCGTCAACAAGCATAAACATGAGTTCCGCGTTCGATACGACCTTGTTGCCAACTTTACACTCGGCTGTCGCAGTTGCTATTTTGTTACCTCTGATCTTGGTAATCTTCGCACGAATACGGAGTGCATCGCCCGGCTCTACTGCCTGACGAAACTTGACCTTATCGGCACTCATAAAAAATGCAATCGTGCTGTCTCCATAGTCGAGGCGGCGCAGCAATAGGATGCCTGCAGCCTGAGCCATCGCCTCAATTTGCAGAACACCCGGCATGACGGGGCGGCCTGGATAGTGCCCTTGAAAATACGGCTCATTGATCGTCACATTCTTCAAAGCGACGAGTTCATCATCACTCGTCACCTCCAAGATTCGGTCAATCATGACAAAGGGATATCGATGCGGCAGCAGATCCAGAACGCGGCGAATATCCATGCTGGATTCGCTATCCTCTATGCTTTCGACAGGCACAGGCGCTTTATTCTTGGGCTTTACACCCTTTGCTTTTTCTAAAATCTTCTTTCTTAGAGCCTTGCTTAGCTCAGCATTCAAAGCGTGCCCGGGACGAACCGCTACAATGTGAGCCTTAATAGGCATGCCGGCCAGAACGATATCTCCGATAATATCGAGCATCTTATGGCGAACAAACTCATCTTCAAAGCGTAGCGGTTCTTTAGAGATAATTTTATCTCCCTTGATGACAATAGCACTATCCAAACTGCCACCCTTTATTTTACCGAGCTTGAGGAGTTCTTCGATATCCTCATAGATCGTAAAGGTCCGCGCCGGTGCAATCTGTGCGATGTATGTCTCCGGGTCGACGTCCAAGCTGAGGTGCTGGGTATGGATGCCGCGATCGTCCGTCGAGGTGCATGTGATGCGAAATCCGTCGTAGGGTAGAGCAATCAGAGAGCTGCCTCCCTTTGTCACGGATATAGGCTCTTCTAAGATGTAGTATTTTCGCTCGGCCTCCTGTTCGGCCGGCTCAGCCTCCTGCACCAGATTTACGAAGTGTTTGGCCGAACCATCGATGATCGGCGGCTCACTTGCATCCATTTCGATGATCACGTTATCCACACCGCAGCCGTTAAGGGCACTGAGTACGTGCTCGACGGTGTGCACCTTCGCGTGGCCGTCTGCGATCGTCGTGCTACGAACAAGGTCGTCAACAAAGTCGGCAAGTGGGCGCAACTCAGGTTTACCCATAAGGTCGACGCGTTTAAAAACGATACCGGAGTCCACAGGTGCAGGCTTGAGAGTCAATTGAACCTCCTCGCCGGTGTGCAGGGATTTCCCCTTAATCGAGACCTCTCGAAGGATTGAGCGTTGTTTCATAAGTAAAGGTAATAGATCCAGCCCACAAGATAAGTGATGAGGGCATTAGGTTAAACGTCTAAAAGTTACGGCTGTGCGCCGGCATGTAAAGCATCGGTTTGGGGCGCCTATCAGAGCAGCGTATTGATATCGACAACCGTCATACCGGCTCTGCGGGCCGCTTCGATGCCGAGTTTAGTATCTTCAAAGGCATGACAGCGGCGGGGATCGACGCCGATCAGCTCAGCAGCTTTCAGATAGGAATCGGGCGCAGGCTTGGGGTTTTCGACACAATCGGCACCAACGACGGCACCAAACCAATCCCATATCCCAAGCTCTCTTAGGATCTTTTCGGCCACCCACTTCTCGCTCCCGGTCGCCACGGCCATCGGGATATGCTCACGATGAAATTCAGCGATGGCCTTGACCGGAGTGACAGGCCGAACCTCGGCCAGCAATTCAAGGAAAAGTGCTTCTTTCTCTTCCGCTATTTTAATAGCGTCCACACTGAGGCCCTGCTCCCGGGCCAGCATATCAATAATATTCACTGCGGGCACGCCGCCCAAGGCATAGAAACGATCCTCGGGGAATCGGATACCCTGCGCATCCATCGATCTCGACCATGCGATGAAATGGGTTGGCATGGTATCAGCCAACGTGCCGTCCATATCAAAGATCAGGCCGTCATAATCATGGTGGAGATTTTGCATACCCGCAGATTCAGTGCCGGCGGCAAGAGTTTGCAAGGGAATCTCTCCTTTAAAGTTGCGGGCAACGCTCTGATGCGAATCGTATCAGGCACTCTACTTTATGTTCCGCTCCATACGCAACGCCTTCATCACGGGTATCGTGGTCATTCTGCCGCTTGGCGTCACGATTATCGTGATCAACTTCCTTCTGCAAAAGTTGGGCACGCCGGCCAGCAACCTCTTCTTTTGGTTCCTGGACCGTGACTTACGTCAATTACCAGCCGTAAGCTTCGCTCTGGAAGTCATCTCAATCCTCGTCGTCTTTTTGCTTATCACGCTACTGGGATACTGCTCCCGCTTTGTTCTCGGCCGCATCATGCTTGGCGGGCTGGAGCGCCTGCTCGACCAGGTGCCTCTAATCAACACAGTTTACCGCACAGTTAAGCAAATCGTTGACACCTTCAGTCAGCAAAAAAAAGCCGTTTTTCAAGATGTCGTGCTCATTGAATACCCACGTAAAGGCTGCCATGCCCTAGGCTTTCTGACAAGTGTAGCGAAAGGCGAAACTCAAGAGGTCACCGGGGCAAAAATTGTAAATATCTTTGTGCCGACGACTCCAAACCCAACCAGCGGTTTTCTACTTATGCTGCCAGACGAAGAGGTTATAAGGCTCAAGATGACGATCACGGACGGGATGAAGCTCATTATTTCCGGTGGCGCTGTTGTCCCACCGGGAAATGACGAACCGGTGCTCATCGAGAACCCACAGGAAGCTAAGGGCGAGCCTGGGGATTAGACTGTGATTATAATCACATCTACGTTGGTATCGCCAAAGATTAAAACACTGCCCAATGCCCGAGCCCCACACAGTATTGGTTCTCAGAAAGGAGCCTTCCGGAGAATCCTTTCTTAAACTCCATTTGCTTGGCCCGGAACTGGGCTGTGTATTGTGCCTCAGGCGCGTCTCCTCTAAAAAACAGTCCCACAAGGCTGCGCCGGATTTATTCGACACCGCTGAAGTTCAACTCGACGCCGCAAAAACCGGAACCGCTCAATTTGTAGGCGACTATCAGGTCACACGACGCCGCAGCGACATCGGATTAAGCTACCGCGCGCTGCGCTACGCCTCAGATTTCAGCAACTTACTGATCGCTAACGGCAGCCACATGGCCGACCTCCACCTACTCCATCAACTAGCCGAAAAAAGTATGGATGCTTTTGCAGCACAACTGGAGCCTTCTGTCGTTTACCTTAAGAGTGTTTACCTGCTACTCAAAGATGAGGGCTACCCGGTCCGGGAGTCCTGGTGGCCCCAGATCCCCGAAGGACCGCGCAGCACCATACGCGAACTACTGTCCAAGCCAAGCCCACGGTCAATCAGCCCCGAGATTCGCGAGTCCTGCGAAGCAGCTATCAAAAATTTACTTCATTGGCTGCGCCGAGAGAGCGATTTTACGCTTCCGAATGAAATTTTGTAATTGTCGACGAGTCTTTATCATGAACTGTAGTTACTACACTGACCGATTAAGAATGTTACCCCGCTTCCTCATATTCCTGCTTTTTGCATGCTCATACGCCAGCGGCCAGAGCCTAAGTGCCGGCATGAGCGTAGAAGCCGTCAAAACCGAGATTGGCCGCCCGGAGTCTACGATGGCTCTCGGTTCCAAAGAAGTATTGATCTATCCGGACGGTACGCGGCTTGAGTTTACGGGTGGCAAGCTCGTCAAAGAAAACGATACTGTTTTGACTGGCTCGCCGCAAGCAGAGCCCAAGCCTACCGCTAAATCAACCGAGCCATTAATGGATACTTCCAGCTTTCTTCAAAAGCGGGAGATTAAAACAGTCAGCGGGAGCGAGCAGGCCAGCGATGTCGAAGGATCCCAAACGAGCATAAACAGCCCATACTCGGATGCGCTCAAAAACATCGAAGATATTATAAATTTAGATGCACCGGGCTCGACAAACCGTCAGACTGGACAACAACGCCTGACCGCACTATTGATTGGGTTTGGTCTCGAATTCGCGGTTACCCTAATCGTCATCAGCCTGGCATTTCGAATTAGCGGCTTCCCCAGCGTCTTCTGGCAGATGCTTAGCCTGAGCTTAGCCGTTGCCGTTGTCAGCGCGTTGATTGACTTCGTCCTGGGGTCAGATGCCCTCAACCCCGTTCGCTCAGTTGCGGGCCTACTCGTCCTCATTGTGCTCATCCGCCAACTGACTGATGTCAGAGAATGGGCGACCGCCATTAAAATTGCAGTCATTTGCCGAATCGTCTCCTTTGCAATCATTTGGGTCCTGATGATTGGAGCTGCCATGTTGTTTAGCCTGTAAGCTTATTAGGCAAGAATTTGACAAATTGAGGTTCGTCCTCCTTCTCTGAACTATGTCCAAACAAGGTGTCATTTTACTCAACCTCGGTTCTCCCGATTCGACAGAAGTCGCAGATGTGCGAAGCTACCTGAGGGAGTTCCTTATGGACGGCCGCGTGCTCGACGCACCCTTCCCTATTCGCTGGTTTATTGTCAACTGCCTCATCCTGCCCACCCGCCCCCGTGAATCCGCTGAAGCCTACGAAGAAGTTTGGACGGAAGAAGGCTCTCCGCTCATCGTCACCTCCCGCAACCAACAAGCCGCGCTGGCCGAGAAGTTGGATATTCCCGTCGAACTCGGCATGCGCTACGGCTCCCCCTCCACCCCCGATGCACTCCGCAGCCTACTCGATCAGGGCGTAGACGACCTTTTTATCATCCCAATGTATCCGCACTACGCGATGTCCAGCTACGAGACTGCCGTCGTCCATCTGATGGAAGCGGTGCGCCACCAAAAGCCGGACCTCAAGACCACCCTTCTGCCCCCGTTCTATAAAGACCCAGGCTATATTGATGCCCTCGTTCAAAAAGCCGCTCCTTCCATTCAGGACGGTGAATTTGATAAACTCGTCTTCTCCTTCCACGGCATCCCGCAACGTCACCTCGTCAAAGGCGACCCTTCCCACGACCATTGCCTGACCACCCCCGACTGCTGCAACACCTGCCACCCCGCCCACGGCACCTGCTACCGCCACCAATGTGCTATGACGGTGGAAAAATTCGTAGCTGCCGCCGGACTACCCAAGGACAAGTATATGCTCACCTTCCAGAGCCGCCTCGGACGTGACCCATGGCTCCAGCCTTACACCGATAAGACCCTCGAAGAGCTTGCCGAGCAGGGCAACAAACGCG
>Ga0307948_1000739_pt1 | contig 22521 bp, 24 predicted proteins | sample OrgLakmetagen280_FD_201824 | JGI IMG/M metagenome (GOLD analysis project Ga0307948, IMG submission 201824) | Saline water microbial communities from Organic Lake, Antarctica - #280 | ecosystem: Environmental > Aquatic > Non-marine Saline and Alkaline > Saline | place: Antarctica: Organic Lake...
AGGGTCAAACCATACCCATCAAAGCAAAAAAAGGGGGGTTGAAATATTGCCCTGAAAGGACTGTGTGTGTGGGCCTGTTTCCTGGGCCAAAATGGTGCATTTCTGGAAACCCTGGAAACACGCTTTCTGGCCACCACCTGAGTGTTGAGAGCCCTTCAGCATGCTCCCAAGGCATGCCTTGTCCAGTATGATGGTCAGGAATGCTGGGTTTGGGCCGTGGTGGGCAGCGAAAGCTGAGATTTTTATCCGCTCTCGACTCTTGTAGAAGACTTTCGGCCAGAGCGCCAATCAATATTCACTTTTTATTGTCGAACTCATTGCAATAAACGCGCCCAGATCCTGTCAAGTGTGGTAAATGCCTTTGCATTTCATGGTTCTATTTCGCTTGCATCGTGAGATGCATAGGGCTGAAACATTAGTTCCCTGCCAAAAGAGGGTCCAAAACCGGACCTTCACCCCAAACTCCCGGATTTTCACCAAATCGTCCCCAATATAATTGCAAAAACCCCTGGTAAGTTGCTGGTACCGGGGAGGAGCTTTTAAAAATTCATTATCTTGCAGGGATTTCCACCCAGCCCACCTGGGCACCTCCCGCCACAAATTGAGTGTGCAGGGGTGCTTAGGTACATCTGATTGAGGTCCCTACATACTTAAATGTACTCTTCTGCTTTGGGGCAAGATTTCTCACAGGGATGGCTGGCCTGACCAAGAGGTCAAATTCATCTTAAAAATCAAAACGCAGTTGGCACCACCTTGTACGGGGTCTGACCGCGCAGCTTGGTTTGTTGGGTCACTGTGGTCTGAATTTTAACTTGTGACATATAAGTACACTGGCGTGGAAGGTACAAACTATAATGATTAATGATAAATAGCAAAAGGAGCGCACTTGGGCTAGTGGTTGGCTGTGGGCGAATAGATGTGTGCAAATTAGGCAAAGGCAGGTTTGAAAGTTTATGCGAAACATTCAACCGTTTGGAGTGGAAAAGGTAGACTGCTCTCACAGCTAGATATTTGCATCTAATCTACACTGTGACACATATATCTCATTTTGGCTCCCCGTAGATATACAGGAAACACATAATTAAAAAAAGTTAATAGCTAGGGGGAGTACAGCTCTGGCAATTTTCATATCGGTTTTTACCAGGGATGTGTCATACAATCATTTGGGACGTTCAATACGGTAAAATACGCGTTAAACACGATACGGCGTATTATACAAATACGCTGTATGACACATCCCTGGTTTTTACCTGGCAGGTCACCCCTTACACCAAAACATACGTGATGAAAAATGAGATAATTAAATATGAGTAATCCATTTTTCTGTGCCAGCTCTCATTCTTCTTAAATTGCAAAACGCAAGTCTTTACAGGTCTTAAAAATACATGCAGGAATTGAAGGTCCCTGAGACTTTTTTTCATTCCGATAACTTCATTGCTCTGCACATCACAGGACATGCTTGCCACAATGAGCAAAGAAAACAGTAGCCTCAGAGAGCAGCTGCAGCAGCTGTCACACGAGGCAGGATCAGGACCGTCTGAAGATGCAGGTTAGCAGTTTCACCATCTCCTGTTCGTTCCTCCGTTCTTTAAACTTGGCACAAATACTCCGCTTAGAGCTTCTCACGGTGCAAAATGCGTGGTCTGTTCTTAAATTGTGCAACTTGTTGGACAGAGGCCTGCAAGGGATCCTCCAAGGCACTTACAAATTCGGTGATAGGTAACTACCACCGAGTGCCGTGCCACCTTATGTGGCCAGCCTAAAGTCAATCTTTTGGAACCAATAAAAATGGTGAACAGATTGGAAATAAGCACATCAATCAGCAATCACTGGGATGTTTGGCGCGCCGCCGTTTTTGGCTTTCTTTGTTTTTTGTTGTAAATGCCTACATATTGCGATCAGGGCTGTTGCAGTACGGTGTACGGTACGGTGTACGGTAATACGGTACGGTACGGTAAGAACGGTTTTTACCGTATTTTTGAAAATTGGCACCGTATATTCGGTAAGATACGGTACAGTGTACGGTATGGTCCGTTTTTTCGCGGGCTGGCTGTGCAATCTCCTTGGCTGTGCAATCTGCTGCTGCTGATGAGTCTAAGAACTTGCAAGCCCTGGGGTTGAGAAGGTGCTTCTTCATCCTGTCCTCGTTTTTGCCAGAGAGCACCCTCTGGCAATGCTTGCAGCACCACTTCACCCTGTCCTGCTGACCCTGCTGCTGGCTGGGCACACTTTCTACCTGCTGCTGCTTGTCCTGCCCCTCCTCATCATCTGAGTCCTCCTGCACACTTCTGCCAACAACCACCTCAGCAAACTGCTGGCTCGGGGGGCGCGAAGGGTGCTTCGGGAAGGGTGCTGGCTTGGGGGGCGGGAAAAGTGCTTCAGGAAGGGTGCTGGCTTGGGGGGCTGGCTCGGGGGGCGGGAAGATTGCTGGCTCGGAAGGCAGGCTCGGGGGGCGGGAAGGGTGCTTCCCCCCAGGCCCACTCTCGCGCGCTTTGTAGTGGGGCCGAAGAGGTCCATCCATGTGAAGATGTTAAGCTTATAAATGTATTAATTAGTATCACTTGCAGTATGACTTGCTTTTGATGGCGCATGCATGTAAACATGCAGCCTGTACGGTGGGACCGAACTGTACGGTTTGGCACCGTACTTTTGCTCATACCGTATTATACGGTAAAAGCTACGATACGGCGTACACCGTACCGTATATACGGTGTCATTTTGGAAATACGGCGTAGTGCAACAGCCCTGATTGTAATGTTAAAGCTGGCCAGAATTGATGCTATATGCTGCTGGCTACTACATCCAAACTGCCGTTGCCTAAGATTAAAAATGACGTGCATTGCAATTGCTTTTTGTAGGTTTGGATCATCAAACAGATCTTGTCATCACTTTTGCTTTTATGTCCCATTTGCACACAGGGGTGGGAGAAAAAAGCGCAGGAACAACGTCAGACTCTGCCAAAAGTGTCAAAGTGTTCATCGCAACAATCCTAATCCTATGCCTGAGCCAGCTCACTTGCGACCAGCTGCTGCTTGTCGGTGCCAGCGCAGTGCCGCTGCTGCTGATGGCGCTAGCCCTGGAAGAGGAGAGCAGCAGTGGGGGAGGTTCAGCTAAGGAGGTAAAGGCAGTGCGTTCAAAAGGAGCGCTCACACGACAGAGCAGCCATAAGCACTTAGACGCTCTGGTGTGCTTCCTGTCTGCTCTCAGTCGCTTCACGTCTCACTTGTTGCCGCTCCAGCGAATGGTCACGCTGCTGTATGGCTGTCCCCTTGCTGCTGCTGGTAGATCCGCCCACAACAGCCACAGAAGCAAGCAACATGGTGCCTGGCTGCCACCGCGTGTGCGTCGTCCCTTCAACGTGATGCTGTAGTTGGGCAATGGCAGGAGCGCATAATGGTCCTTCCCATGCCCTGCTGCCCTGAAATAGGAGGATGCTTCTGCACCTTCTTGTCCCTTGATGAACCTGGATTTTGAAAAAATGTGCCTGCCTTACTGAACACCCTGTCTCCTGCAAGCAGCTGCTACAAGGGAGAGTTTGCACACCTTTCATCCTCCCAAGCATATTGCATCAAGCTCTCTGCAAAAAAAGTGGCTCGCTGCATTGAAGGTGGTGATTGAGTTTCGCACGCACACACGAGGGGGTAAAACGGGCGTGTACGTAATGCAATAGCACTGGCATCCCATTTATATTTTTTGACCTAGCTAATGCGGTCTGTGGGCCTGCTTGGAGGAGGAAAGATTCCTTTTTAATCTTTATGAGGGGACCCTTAACACCTAATTAAAAGCAGCTGTCTCTTTGGTTTGCTTCCATTCAGAATTTGGTGCATTTGCAATGGTGATGGTTTGAATTGGCGCTGCCATTTGTGCATTTACAATACTGGATTATTAAAATAGTGGATTTATGTCAATATAGATTTGCATCAGAATTATTAATGGGAGAAAACCGACATCATTGACCATCCTTGCCTTGTGGCTACACTCCTATGACGGGCACAACCTCTTAATTCTTTACGATTGACGAGTCTGCCAATCCAAATCACCGTCGCTGCAAAGTAAAGGACTCAGCACAACAATTAAGGCTTGCTCAGACATTCTCCGTCTTATTGTGTTAGACGTTAATCTGACTAGGCAAATACATATAAGTAGAGACCTTACACGGTACAGGGTCTTTTGTGGCTCCCCTCGTATGGAACCTTTTGGATTGCTTTGCATGCTTATGTTGTCCTTTGATTACCAAAACTATCAAACGCAGAAGAAAGGTTTTCAATTAGAGTGGCACTTCCAGCTTATTGAACAAGACAACAATCAAAAACTGTCAGAAATCCACCAACCAACTGTCATTCCCCTTTGGCCCTGCCACTCATTGGCGTGACAAGTCCATCCCCGTTTCTAACATTCTGCAGTGCACTTAAATGCAAACGGGCTTGAATTCTTCCGCAACATTAACACTGAAGAGTCAATATTTGCCCATCAAATGGACGCACATTACCGCCAAGTGAGTCTTGTTCTTTCAGAGTGTTACAGAATTACAGAGTTACATAAAGCCATCAGTCAAAATGTGCGACTGCTAGGCTGCGTATGTAAACCATGTAAAAATTGTGATAATTGTTGTTGTAGCACCAAACTTGTAGCACCTACAAAAAACCCTTGGAAAAAGGAAAAAGGCACAACGTTGTTTGTTACATTGCAGCACCGAATAAATCCACTAGAATCAATCAAGCGTCTGCCAGGACCAACCGACCCCATTAAATCAAAGAGGAGAAATAATCATCTGTGTGTTTTGGGCACATGAAACAAATAGATTGTCACACTGAGGATACCAAGAATGAGGGAGGCAAATATTATCTTTCATAAAACAGTAGCAGTACATGCAAAACGAGAGGGCCTGGAACATCAAACATGGTCTGGTTCATCACTCTTGTGCTGCGGGCGAAATGAAATCAGATGTAAAGGCAGATTAGCAGGCACTACCCGTTGTTTGTCAACCTCACACAGCAAAGCACAATCAGAACCAAGGACTTGTTCAATTGCATGAGCGTATTTTGACTTTTATATTTGCCTTGCAGCCAAGTCTTGTTCTTTTAAAGTCTTGTTCTTTCAAACTAGACACGTGAGTAAGTGTGTACATGCACGCAGGCACGACAAATGCTTGAGCAAAACTTGCAAAGCCTATGCATGAACACTGGCAGCATCACAGAGACGCGTTACCAAGCCCCCCTTTTTCATACGCAACAACAGCGCTTAGCTTCTTTGCACCTGATGCGATCCCCGTCATTTGTCACTTCGTTTCTCAATTAGGAGCATGGATTTCTGATAAGCGCTCTAAACCAATTAGGCCTTTTTTGTCTGCTGGTAAAGGAGTTTTACGGTACTCGGTACCAAAGTGGCTTTCTTTTCCTTAGTCAATGTGGGAAGTGGTGTACACTGCCTGCGTAGTTTTTCTTTTCTGCCACCGGCCAAATAACACATCAGAAAAGAAAAAACTCCACTGCCTGCGTAGTTTCTTGCAAAGAATAACACTCCAGCGTAGTAGAAGGTTTGCTATTTCCCCTTGATTATGAAATATCCTAAGATCTCCCCCTGTGCCTCCTTTTTCCCCCCGTCCAACCGGCCCCTCTTCCTTTCATTTTCCTTTCATCTTTCAGCGTAGTAGAGAGTTTGCTATATAGGGAGTTCATTATATAGGCTATATAGAAGCTATATAGGGACCCAAAATCAAAAAATTATTACCACTGTTAATTTCAAAATGTACAAGCATCAACAAACCATGAACAGAGACAAGCTAGCAGAAATCGTTGCTGCTCTATACGTGAACACATCGGAACGGTTCTGCAACGGAAAGGACTGGTGCATTAAGGCAAATAAGAAACAGCATCCTCTACCCACAGTGCGTGAAACGGCACAAACACGCCAAATTGCTAGAAACCAGTGTAAACCATATCCAGCAATTTAGAAACACCGTCCACCTCTACAAAATTATTTAAGGTCTTGCTGGCATCCTTGGGAATGAATGGGCTGTTGACATAGCAAAATGCTCTACGGAGAATCAAAGTGGTCATGATACTTTACTAGAGGTAGTCATCTGAGGCCCCAAATGGGGTTACTTTAGAAATGTGGCTAGAGTATTTTCGCCAAAACTGGCTGATTTCAAGCTTAGTGCTATCAGTAGAACTACCTCTGGGTCCTAAGCTTGAAATTAGCCTATTCCGGCGCACATGTCTAATTGCCCGCAGCGTGCGTAAACCCCACTTTTCACCACAAAATCTTCACAGCAAGCCACCCACCAATCCAAATCACAAGGTATCTCGTGGTATGGAGTCCTTGTAACAAAAATCACCATTACAAAAAATATGGAGTGAAACGACCAAGTAGTTGGGGATGTAGGCCAACACATGCTGTTTTCCCATGCAAAACCACCCTATTAGGGTTTTGGCAGTCATTGTGAGCTTGAAGCCAATTTGCACACAGAGTGACCCACATGAATCCAAGCACATCCTCGTGTAACTCATAATGCCAGCTTCAATTTGAAGCAAAAATGGTCCCATTCGGATTGAGGGGCAGTGGATGGCCGGCTTCTGAGTGCAAAAAAAGCACATATTTGGACATTTTCCCAGTTGATATTTTACATAAATACTGATGTCCGCCCCCACTCATCCACCTTCTAACCAGCAAGGGAAGTAGACCACCCCCAGGACCACCTACCAGGAACTCTTAACACCTGCCAAGTGTCACCTTAGCAGAGAAGCTCTCCAATTTCTCAGAATTGGATGCTGTAAAAGCACACATGAACGCTGCACTGCAAACAAAGTATATTCCCAAATGAAAAAAGATTATAAACCCACAAGATGCTATGCAAAATACCAAGAACTGATCGAGGAAGATATTGTCAAGAAATGTCTTTTTTCACAAATGCATAGAAAGCCCACCAATCTGCCCCATCTGCTAAAATCAAGATGGTTACTACCTTGCTGCATTTTCGAGGATAATTTCATAAGCAATCCAAAAGGGCGCATTGGGAACTGGCTTGCTGATAGCACAAGCCGACGTAGGCAGTGATGCAACAATTTGTACAACAAGGCGTTATTCATAGCGCCCTTCTGCTGAGACACAGATAGGGATAATTCCTATTTGGTTCTTACTATCCAACCTCAATGTGCAACAATGGCGAAGATTCAGCAAGCCAGATGCAATCATAGTTACCCCGACCCAGCAACTGCCACGCTCTAAAAGGGATTTACTAAAACGTACCAAACTAGATCCGCCACAAATGTAAAGAGAGTTGCCCATAACCTGCCAAATGACCCTGCCCATATTCCCTGGCTATGAAACCAAGAGACATTTAATTGAATAAACGCAATGTACACCTGGTTGAAATTACCGTGTGGACACTTCCCCTACTCAACAAGCAGAAACGGCACGAGAACAACAAGAGCTGCCAATGCCTTTGTTAGGGCACTGTAAAACACTTCACACCATCCTGCTAGGAGCAGCAGGCACCATTTACAGCAGCCATACAACTAACCCACAGCTTGAAGTTCCTACTGATCGAACACAGCACTCATGGAAAATCTAAGCTTTCATGCCATCAGATCCGTAAATAAAACCAATCAAACCAGACGTGACATCAGATGCAACCCTCAAAATATCTGAACAATGTTCCTGGTGGTGTGCAGGCCCGGCCTCTGCATTTCAACCACCTGATCCCCACTAAATAGCCTTTCCTCTTTCTGTTCTCCGGGTAGGATGTTGTGCGGCTTGTGGGTTGTGGGTTTGCTTGTGCGGGTTGGGATGTTGTGCAGCTTGTGGGTTGTTGTGCGGCTTTGCATCCATTGGGTGGTGCAGGACCTGAAACAATATCCTTTCCTCATCCATGTTGGTGGTGTTTACAACTGCGTGTTGTAAACGCCTGATACACTGCGTTTTCCCTTTCTTTTTGCTTAAGCATCTGGGCAAAGAGGTGTCCTAAATTTATCAGTTGGCTTCCACCGGTCGAATCAATATCCTATCAATATGAGTGTCGCCAATATTTAATCAATAAGACTGTCACCTGGCATTCTGTTTAAATAAAACAGAGAAATGAGGTTGCCTAACTGATCACTGCTAAGTAGTGGTCACAGTCAAATAAATACGTTCAAGACAACTTGATGTAAATAACCCGCCAGAGCCAAACGACTTCCCTGAATTGCGCCTTATTTGTCGACCACTCAAAAAAAATCAGTTTACCCTTTCTGCAGTCTACTTAATAAAATAGTTTTTAGCTCCTAGCTTTGTTCGAGGGGCTTCTTGTAGCTATTTTGAACAAGGCGCGCTGTGGTGTGGGACCGAAAGCCGTTTTATTTGTAAGCCGGTGAAATTCGGATCATATGAAATGAAAATAATTCTATTTATGACATAACCACTCTTTTTTGAGGGTGTGGCTAAAGTCTCAGACCCTGAGATGTCCAAACTAAAAGAGGAACTAAGACCCAGGAAGAGGGTAAGTGTCAGGTCTAGCAAATTTGTATGGATAATCCTCATACTCTTATAAGCATGTGCTTCGCGTTCAGAAACCAAAAAACGCACACATACACACACACACTCACAAACAAACACACATACACAAACATGCACACATACACAAACATGCAGAAACATAGAAACACACACACACACACGCGCACACACACACACACACACACACACACATACACACACACACACACAAACAAAGACACACACAACAACAACACACACGTACACACTCAACAACACAAACGTACACATACACATACACACACGCACACATGCGTAAACACACACGTAGGATAAACCGTATAGTACGCCGTGTATTGCGCATAATCCCTGCGGCAAAAAACATATACGCACATACGCTTACATACACACATATACACACATGTACTCACACAAACACGTACGCATATACATACGCACACGCTCGTAATCAAAAAAACATACAACAAAACACGAAAGAGCATATAATGCGCGCACACATATGCACACATACGCATAAATAAACACACACACGCACATACACACACAAACCTTTACATACCAACAGGGCCAAAGGATAAATATGGCGACAAGTCTTGCTGCATCACAAGAGCGATACACTCCTGATAAGCTCTTGCAGCCACTTCACCTGCACTCACAAAGCCCTCAGTCAATGTGCACATTGCCATGGCCCAGCAGCACAGGCTGCATGTCTTGGCCTACTGCTTCGCCTAACGGTGAACCCTCCTCCAAGCCCTCAACCACACACACAACACTCCCCAGCAGTAGCCACTCTGTTGCTAGGCATCCATGGCAAGCTCACACAAATGGTGCTGGGGCGGCAGCAAAGGGAGGATCCCTGAGCCCCCCCCCTCTCCAGATGCATGCTAGCAATACCCCACTCTCCCAAACACTCCCAGCACACAGCAGCGCACGATGCCTTAGCACCAGGGACACAAACAGCAGCAGATTGCACCATAGCCGTACGCAGCAGACGAAGAGGACGTCACCTCCATGCACCTCCTCGGCCGCACACAGTAGCTCTGCTGGCCTTACCTCTGGCTCATTGTGGCGTGCCACTCCAAGTCCCTGGGCCCCCTCGCACACCATGGGCATTCCTTGGAACGTTCCTCGCTCTGCACTGCGGACAGAGCAGACGCTGCTGGAGATGCAGAGCCTGGCACAGCAGTTCGTTGGCAATGCTGCTTCTGCCGTAGGAATGCCCTACATACAAGCACCAACTAGTTGCAGCAGCAGCACAGGTGAGGTGGTTGATATCCATCTGTTTGTGAATGTTAGGGGTAAGGCTTGCTTTGAAAAGTCAAAGCCGGCTATACTGCCAGGGTAAACTACTTTTGTCTTTCCAGTGTTGTGACGCATACATTGGATCAGAGCTGAGAGGCTAAAAAGAGATCCGCCCCCCAAAAAGATTCGATTACAGGGGAAGTCACTCCTAGGGGGAAATGTATCGAAAGAAAGACAAATGTAGCTTTTTGAGCGTATGTGCTGTGCTAGCCATCTGTAGTACCTGGATTGCTGTGTATGCTTGCTCTATAGCGTGCACTGTTCAGCCATTGGACACATTTCAAGACCCTTTGCCTGAGCCGTACATCACTGTTTGGCTGTCATTTCATAGGAACCTTCCAACAAGGGAGCCTTCATGAAGGCTCAAGCTGATAAGTTTACCGTCCATCATTTTGCCTAAAGGGCATGGATCTCCATGATGGATACCAATCTTTTACTCTTCTCCTTCACGCAAAGGGTGGCCCTCTAGAAACGGGCGGCTAGGCAGGCTAGGGACTAAGGCGAGAGCTCTCCAGCGTGCGCGGCGTTTAACGTCCTATCAGGTAAGTTCTGTCCGTCATCTTAGTCTGCCAGCCCTAGGTTGTTCCCTGGAAAGGATTGTATGCTGTGCGTAACATACGCGGTACTGAAATTTGTAGATAAGGTAAGGTTGTGAAAAGAATTGTGGGGAGATCAAACCGCTTTGCAATGGAATTGTTAAGGTCAATGTGGATATGTTCCACGTTTTAACATTTATTTACCAACCCATATAATTCCTCACTTTCTAGGGAGAAGGCTCCTCCTTTTCAACAGTCCAACCATCAAACCAGCCTACAGCAAGCCCTACAAGCTTTGTTGAGGGCTGCGTGAAAGCGCCACATGCTTTTCCTCCATTCCTTGATGCAATACGTGTTGCTGGACTAACTCAGCAGCAGCCACAGCAGCAGAAGAATCCACACACCCTGCATTCCCTCCTGCAAGCTCATGTTGTAAATAATCCTCACCTGACATCGGCCCAGCTTGAGCAGTGTACTGCAGTACTGGTAAGTGCGGACAAACAAATGTGTATTTGTCTATCATAAGTGTTGTTGCTAGTTGAGCATTCTCTAACCTTTGGTTTGTACCAAACACAGCCAAACACAGCCTGTTCAAAATGTGTATATACAGCTACATTTGGGAATGCGAGCACATAGACAACACAACTACATTTAGAAATGCTAGTACATAGGCGACACATCTACATTTGGAAATGCAAGCACGCAGCCAAAGTGCAGTGCGACATTATCACCTGAAATTGCTCCTCAGGCTGAGCTCCCAAGCTCCATCGGAATGCAGGCAGCAGCTCAGCTCCTGAAGGCGGGGCTGTACTTTGCAGCGGTGAAATCCATCCGTTCCAGCAGCCCCCTTCTGCTAACTGCTTTACTACATGAGCTTGGCCCTGTAGTAAATGCCAGGTCTAGTGGCATGCTAGGCCAACCAGGGGGCAGCTCAGGTCCTGATTTTGCAAGCAAGCTGCCAAACGGATATAGAAAAACTGCCGTGGCTGGTATGGATGGCGTTTTTAGCTGGGGCGTGGCAGAAGCTGCAGCTGGCTTGGATCGTGCAGGTCACGAGCATGGTAGGGCAGACCAAGCTCCTGGGGGTAGAAATACTGGTACTGGTGAGAGGAGCAGCAGCCCTGGGCCAGAGGCTGAAATTTGCTGTAAGAATCAGAGTAAGGATGATGCTGGACTCCGTGGGTGGCAGGTGAGTCGGCTCTTAGATGATAAGAAGCGCAATGATGTTTGTCATGCTGCGCATGTTTGTGTGTCTGACAGCCTTGTGCTCATTTGTACAAAAGTAAAATTCTAGGATGTTTCCGGAGGTGCTAAAATTTAACTAAGAATCGGTTGGACTAAGGAATTGCGGCATGGAAAAGGCTGTGTAAATTAAAGAAGTGCCTTGGTACCTACAAGTGCGTTCTTAGAAGGGTACCTAAGTAATAGAGAACACTGAATGGCACTTGTTCTCACATGATCAAAGCAGTTTATTTGTACTGTGTCTCTGTTCTACCTCATCTTGCTTTAAAAGCGTCTTATATTTTGGTTATCATGCGTACAGGAGGTGGACAAGAGGTTGTTTCTCAATTTTTTTACGGACCTGCCACTCGTGGCCTCTTACTGGGACATTCGTGAACAGCTCCTACTTTTTGGGGCCGTCGGGGCTGCTTCACTTGCACGCATAGAGAAAGAGATGCTCTTGAAGGTAGGAGATTTGCAACTGCTATTCATTGATTTAGACATTATTTTGGGCACGATGAAATGTACTTATTGTTGTCTATTTGTCTGCTTTGCTTCCTTGGCACTTTCAGGAATTCCTTTGAACTGCATTTTCAATGGGACAACATTGCTGCCTTCTGTAGCACTCCATGCATTGCTCAACGCCAGATTTATAGTATACAACCTTACATATGTGTCATGCTCTAACAGACACTATGCATCAGGCTACTATGCATTAGACTGCTGCGCATTTGCGCAGGTAATTAAAGATATCCAAGAGCAGCTTGGAGCCTCCCCTCTTTCCAAGAGTGGGGATGGCAGTTTTACACGCACAGACTCCAGAAGCTCAAGTGGGTGTTATCTTGGACTGACCAAATTTTCCAAATGTGCTTTAACTTGAAGAGTTAGCCGAGTCTCTGTGCATTGTGCATGCCCAATTGCGCTCAAATGGTGGATGCCATGCAGCCACCAGTAGGCAAAAAGGAAGTGAATTAATTTAGTGCATCACAACAACTGAGCCTTCCTACTCAAGGAATACATATTCAGTATTGCTTCCTTACTTGCAAACACGGCAGTGGAGAGCTTCAATGTAGGTACAAGCATTCATGCTACGCTCCAGATGTCAAAGCCGAATGCCAAGAATCCAAGTCGGTTCGGAGCTGCTGGGGTGGCACATGCCAAGGCCCTGTTGCCCGAAGATGCCCCAGTTCCTGGGGCAGAGCTCAGCAACAAAGTATCAGAGGCATTGCCAGCTGGAGGCAGCTTCAGACCCAAGCACTTATCAGTAAGTCTTTCAGGCAGCAACTTCTCCAGGGAAAGCAATTTAGTGTAGCAGTAAAATATCCAGAGAGGACGCCAAATACCATAATGTAATTTCTGTGCATGTCAAAAATGCTACCAGTGGGCGTTAACAACTTCTGTTTGCATCAGTTATTTGCGCTTGATTGGCTTGACTGGCCCTTGTCAAATCTTAAGGATGTTTTGTCTGTCCTTGTTTTCTTAATTTAGCCCTGTTCATCCTTCAGGGGAATTATAATGGCACCCCTGAGCAGGAATCAGGAAGGAGTGGGATCATGCGGCAAACACCAGATTATCCTGTAGAAGTTGAAGCAGTGCAGCAGCTCACAGATCAGGAGCAGCGGCAGCAGCAGCAAGATGAGAACAAGAAGGAGCTGCATGAGCAGCAGATGCTGCCAGAGGAAGAACGGCGGTATGCAGAGCAGAAGTTGCCGGAGGAGCAACCTGCACAACACAAACTGGATGAGCAGCAACAAGGGGAGCAGCAGGAAGAACAGCAGTCTCAGGTTCAGCCGCCGCCGCAGCAGCAACAGCAGCAGCAACCTGCACAATACGAACATCAGCAGGAGCACAAGGAGGACAGACACCAGCCTGTGGAGTATCAAATTGGGCACCCTGTGCAGGATCTTTTGCAGCAGGCAGTTGAGGCTGAGTCAGCACGTTTGGCTGAGCAGGTACTTGTATGTGGTGTGTGCACGTGCATATGCGTGTGTGTATGTGCTTTGCATGCATGTATTAGCTGTACGATGTATGATTTTTAGGTGTGTCGCCACAGAAGGCCGTTTGTTGCTAGACAAAGGAGACAGTGTTACACTTTGTGATGCATGCCTCTCCTGTTATCCACATCTTTTGCTGTGGCACTCTATAACTACTTACAGGCACACAGAGAGGAACAATCTGTTTGCATCCTTTTCACAGGTGGAAATGAAACAGGACGCAGTACGTGTTTTAGCAGAACAGCAAGAGATGCTGCACAGTGCACAGTCTGACAGGCAGTCACGGATTAGCCAAACAGGGCCATCCCTTGAAGAGGGTGGTGCTTCAGAAGAGCAGCTGTTGCAGCAGTTGCAGCAGGTGTGTGTGGACGCTTGTGACATAATAATGATTTTTCAGATAGTCACAAAATAAGCTTAAGTGATGGATGGCTATAAAGAAACAGCAAATTGTGTTTGCTCAGGGCAGTCTTCTTTTTGCCAGCCTTCAGGTTCTTAAGCATGGAAAAAGGACATCTATGTTAAAGCACTTGTCTTGAACATCTGTGTTGAAGCACCTGTCTTGCGCACAATGTTGCACCCAGGTGGAAGAGGAACTTGCCAAGGAGCACGAAGCGTTAATAGCTTTGCAACAGCAAAGTCAAAGGTGCGATCAATATGAGATAAAAGCTGATACTATAGCATCACGTTGGCTCCGTTTTTATGCACACACACCCTGTTGTAAGAAAGGCAAAACGCTTGTTTTGAAATTACAAATCGTTTGTGTAAAAAGCTTCAACCAAGAAGTCATGCTCCTATGTGGTTATATTAAGCCAAGAGAGCAGGAAGCAGCTTTGATTTGCAATTCTTCAGACATTTTTGGGTTTGCTGCCTTACCTAAAAACTATAAAACCACGATCCCTGCAACTCATTTAAAATGCAGGCATGATGAAGAAAAGGCTGTCCTAAACGGCAAGCTAACCAAAGCTCTCCACTTGTTTCAGGTGTGTATGAATTCAGCAGATTGCAGTGGCTTTCGTGTGGTAGGTGACAAGAGGAATTTGCTTGAGTTCACTATTGCAAGAGTTTGAAAAGCAATATTTCTTGCCCTTGTATTGACTTTCAGCTTTTAGGCAAAATAATTTTAAAACTTTTAACTTCTAAGGACGCTTTTAAAGCGTTAACCTGCCAGCTGAAAGAGGCAACCAAATTGCAAGGTTGCAAATCTTAGTCCGTTTCTCATGGAAATGAACTTTGATGAGAGTATTCATGCACAGATTTTTGACATCGAGAAGTGTCTCAGTAGTCCACCATCATGCATGGTGTCAAGCTTGGACCCTTCTTTCTTCTCCTTTTACTCCCAGGCCCAGCTATCACAAACGGTGAAGGTCGTTGCAATGTTGCAAACAAAGCGTTTGGGAGGCCCAGAAGGGGATTCTAGCACTAATGCTGCATCTTTCCTTTCTGTGCCTGTGCCGGCTGAGTTGGATGAGCCACCCACTGCAGATGAAGTGAAGGAGTATGCAAGGTAATTGAGTATGCAGAATAAGAATTGGACCTTGTAGTTGTGCAAGTCAGTCTTTAAAAGAAAGGGCAGCAAGGCAGCACTGGATTTCTAGAGCAGCAAGCAAGCAAAACAATTTTACCCTTTGAGGACTTTTCATGTCCTATGGCTAGCGCTTGAAAGTGTCAGCATAAGTGGTGCTCTAATATGTTTTGGGTGTCTGCTCTAAATTTAGAAATAGTAGGCAACCATTCTGACAATTTCTCTCAAGCAATGTCAAACATGCAAGTTTGCTGGCTAGAAGGTAGATTTAGACGAGAATTGCCCTAACATCACTGTGCTAAAATTGCAGCTCGGTACTCGTCATAATTCCTCACAGATACCTAGGCATGGATCCAGAGGCTGACTGGCACCTGCTGCATATAGCGGAGTGGGCGCTTGTCGCTCCAATTCCTGATGGCTGGACAGTGCATCTAGATGCAGGAGGACAGACTGAGTACTTTCACAACGTTGCCACGGGTCAATCCTTGCTTGAGCACCCAATGGATGAATATTACCGCCAGGTCAGAACGAACAGGAAAAGAAAGCTGCACATCCAGCGACCCACTTCTTTGAATTAAATAAAAAAGCTCATCAATTTTAGTCTGCATTGAAATTTCAGTGATGAGTCAAGCTGCTTCAGAAAGGCTGGTCCTGGCTGCATGAAAACTTGACACCCAATACATAGACGACTTAGCATATTAAGGAGCTCTGAACTGTTTGGTCTGCAATTACCTGCTAATTGAATATGCCATACCCATCTGGATATGAGAAACTCGAACCAAAACATGCCCTTTGCCTTCTCCCGCAGTACTATCAACGTATGAAGGAGGAGCAACAGTTGAAGCAGCCTGCTTCTGCAGGGTCTGAGTCGTTAGATACAAAAACTTATGGCACCCCTGATCAGCAGCAGCAACAGCAGCAGCAACAGCAGCAAGTAAACGCGTGTTGGCTCAGTCAGCAGGAACTTTTTGCAGATGTCAGCTCCTCCAACTCCCATCGCAAGGGTACCCATCCCAACAGAGATCCCGAGTTGATGCATCAAGCCATAGCCAAAAAAGAGAAGGCTCTGAGTGTCCTTGAACAAGTGCGTACAAAGTTGCACAGTGCACAGTCTGACAGGCAGTCACGGAGCGCCAGCCAGACAGGGCAGCCTTTGGTGGCGACCCCGGCCAGTGGGGCAACAGAGGCTCATATGAAGCTGCAGCAGGTACTTGCTTCCCTTGTTCTTGCATGAAAAACCTTACAGCTGCTACCAAGAATGCGTGCTTGTTTTGATGTGCTACATGTGGCATGGCAGGCTTAGAAGGAGGCATGAGGCGTGAGGAAACAAAGCCTGCTGTGCAATACCTTCCCATCTCCCTGGTTCTCAGGTGGAGAAAAGATTGGCAGCAGAGAAAAAATCCTTGAGAAGTTTGTTGGCGGCTAGTCAGAGGTGAGTGCAGCTGCTGAAGCGTAGAGGTTTGCAATGTATGGTCTGCTATTCGAGCAACGTCACAGGTGTGCTGTTTTCCTAAAGAAGTATTGTGGTAAGCAACTCTGATCCAGGCTAGAATGTCCAGCTTGCAATTTTGTAGTTTCATCCATAACATTGCACAACAAGACAGCCGGATGACTTGCATACTATTGTAACAACAGTAGCCAGTAACATGAAAGGTGTTTCATCCGAGTCATCTTCAATCAACTAACAGGCAAGTGGAGGAGAAACAGGCTCTTGAATCTCAGTTGTCCAAGGCTTTGCGCATGTACCAAGAACAGCTGAGGAGCACAGTTCGCATGGCTACCGTGCTGCATCAGGGCCCCTCCAATGAAGCAGATGCTGCAGGCATGGAGCCACAGAGGAGCCAAGACGTTTCTGTTATGCAGCCAACAGAGGAACAAGTTCTTGAGTATGCCAGGTATGCACTGTCTTGATCTGCTCATCTTTTTATATTTCAGATTCTATAAATATGAGTACCGTATAGGCGCAAAACCAATGTAAAAATCAATTAATAAATGCAACGCGAGCCCGTGCGACGGCCTTTTGGCCCTCTGAGCTGCACATGCACGCGTAGGCACGTGTGTGAGCATGCTTGTGTGCGTGTGTGCATATGTGAGCATGCACAGGCATGCACGTGTGTGTATGCACAAGCATGTGCATGCGTATGCACGTGCGTTTGCATGCGTGCACGCACGCGTACATGTGCATGTGAAGGAAGGCACCCGCTTACATTGCTGCTCCTCCCCAGAGAACCCCCCTGCTGCTGATGCCTGAGGTCAGTCTACGCCTATCAGGCGGCCTCTTTTTTGCTGCTGCTGCATTCTGCCTTCGCTGCCCTGTCCTCTCCGCCCCGCCTTCTGACTTGCTGTCCAGTTACTGGGCTTGAAGAAGTCTCCCACAACAGTTTATTTGTACCTAGGAGGCCTTCCCGGCCCCTTCCCGTTCATGCTCACAAAAATCAATTGATTTTGCCCAATGCGAGCTTCACGAGGCATTCGTGTTCTACTTATTTTAGTGCTTGTGACACACCGCAAGGGGGTCAAAAACGTTTGCAGAACACGGTGATGTAAGTACAGTATAGTAGTAGTCAGCCTCAGATTTAAGCCTGTTAATGGCCTGCTTTTGCTACAATAGCACTTTTATACTAGCTCAAGATATCTGTCTTACATCTCAAGGCCTGCTCCTCCCCACACGATCCCCTCTTTCCTATCGTGCACGTATTTTACAAAGGGCATACATATGTTGGGATTTTGGTACTACAAATTTGGTTAAATTTTGATACAGGGGGCTCGAAAAAGTGTCCAATAACAAAAGCTCATTCATCTGCTACCTGCGGGGATTTGCCCCAATACGGGTTGTCCCACTTAGCTGGAAGTGCGGAAGATTCTACCCATTTGTCAAGACAGTGATGATAGATAAGCAGCTCTTCTTTCACATTCAAGTGTGCACTACGTTGAAACCAATGGAAGAGGAAAAAAGGAATTGCAGGAGTTAATAATTTAGTTATATAACGCACAAGGCACGCAGATGCATAAGCACATGTATAACAGTTCTATTTACAAGCCACATGAAAAATCCCGTAGGGATGATGAGGCGGCATCGATATCAAAAGACTAAATGCATATTCCTATTTGTAGCTCATTACCATGTTCAATTCCTGCTGAATCTCTCTGTCCAGTTCTTACATCGCAAGAGTGCTCAGAAGAAATGGAAGACGAAATGCTGGGATATTGTTTTGATATCACAAGCCTGTTTCTATTTACCTTGAACATGTATCCTAGATAGAAACCAGGCATGACAACACGTTCCACAGGTTCCATGCCGCATTCAAGTCTCTGTGCATCTGGAACGCAGGCTGTGCTTTCTTCACACTTGTGCTCTGTGCCAGGACTGCTGCATGGTCCCCTTCCCCCACTGCCCCACCCCCTGCTTGAGCCCCCCCCTCCCCAACCCCTGCTTGTACTACCCCTAAATCCAGGCAAAATGCACTCTTTGTATCCACGGCTTGTCAGGTTTAGTTCATTTGCATCGTCAGATGGCGGTCAATCATTTACAAGGAATGCTCAACTGCTAAGAAAGTAGGGTCCTAACAACTGCTTAGGCTAGGAGAAAAATGCAGAAAATTTCAAGTCAAACTAAGAAGAAAGAGGACCAAGGAAACAAAGAAAAGGATAAACTCGAGAGGAACACAGATAAAAAGTAGAGTGATATGAATGATATCATTGTGCTTCACTCCTAGAATTGGAGTTCAAGCACACACTGATCTGAGCAGGTCCCTTACCTGTTATCCAATGTTTTGATTGTAGGTATCTTGGCATGGATCTGGAGGCTGATAGATCCCTGTTACATATAGCTGAGCAAGCACTGATTGAGCCAATACCTGACAACTGGACTGGTGGGTTTTCTGGTGCCTGACCTTAGATTTTTTGCTGGTTATCCTTCCTTCCATCCTGGCTTCTTTGCCTATTTTCTGTAATGCAGAAGTATTGAACTCTTTAATCATTATCACCTCGTGGCCACGCTCCTGTGATGGGCACAACATCTTATTCTTTATGGTGGACAAGTCTGTCAAACCAAATCACCATCGCTGCTAAGTTAAGGACTCAGCACAACAATTAGGGCTTGCTCAGACATTCTCCGTCTTATTGTGTTAGACGTTAATCTGACTAGGCAAATACATATAAGTAGAGACCTTACACGGTACAGGGTCTTTTGTGGCTCCCCTCGTATGGAACCTTTTGGATTGCTTGCATGCTTATGTTGTCCTTTGATTACCAAAACTATCAAACCCAGAAAACAGGTTTTCAATCAGAGTGGCACGTCCAGCTTATTGAACAAGACAACAATAAAAAACTGTCAGATATCCACCAACTAACTGTCACACAATTTGTCGCTGCCACTCATTGGCGTGACAAGTCCATCCTCGTTCCTAACATTCTGCAGTGCACTTGGATGCAAACGGGCTTGAATTCTTCTACAATATCAACACTGAAGAGTCAACATTTGCCCATCCAATGGACGCACATTACCGCCAAGTGAGTCTTGTTCTTTCAACCAGACACGTGAGTGAGTGCGTACATGCGTGCAGGCACTATAAGCTGCACAGACACAAGGCTTTGCAGTACTTGTAATTTGCAAGAAGGTTTCTAGTGTCCTAAATTTATCAGCTGGTTATTTTGAAAGCGTGCACCGGTTATGCGGCTGGACGGTAAAACAAGGCCAACCTCAGGAAACTCGAGGATGGAGCGTTGTATATGCTGACCTAGCTCCTTGATATAAAACCTGCATATCTGGACTTGTAAGTGGGCTCGTGCCAGGAAGAGCAAAGCTCCGCAGTAGTAGAACCCTGTCCCGTGCACCTAATTAGACTGTTCAAGCTGCCCCTGCCCAGGTCGTAGCAATCAAAAATATACATATACGGGTATGCAGCTCTTAACAAATGCATCATCACTCTTAAATTTGAACACATTTTCACTTCAAGCGCACAGACGTTTTGAACCCTGAGCAGGCAAACCGCTGATGATACAACATTCCTTTTTGATTTCCCACAGCTAAAAAAGCCCCTCGACTTCACTGATTGCCTTCTTTTCTCAGGTGTATGCAGAAGCCAAAGCAGGAATGCCTTCTCCGCCCCAAAAGCATGTTCAAACTTCTTCATCGCCACAATCCTGCCGCCTACGTACGCCCCCTAACCTGCCTAAAAGCCGCCTAGGAACGCCTTCATCACGCTAGCTAGTCAGATTGTTAGCTACAACTAAGTTTCTTGATGAAGCCTCTCATTTACACTGCTTTGTAAAATATAAAAAAGGAAAAGAAGATAATTAAATCCACGTCAGACAAAAGGCCACAGCTAAAATTTGCGGTTAAAGCGGTTGAAATGCGGTTGAAATCAACCGTTTTAACCGCTATTTCAACTGGTAGCCTGCCTCTAGGTGTGTTTTCTCTAGGTATTTTGGCTGTAAATGCAACACATATGTGTGTTTTTGGGCATGCCTTCTAGGCTCCTTTGTAAGGAATGGGACATGTAGAAGCCACATAATGATGGCGCAGAGCGAGCCGCCGCGGCGGCTGCAGTCGCGATGCCACCCCTATCATGATGATCTAGGTAAGGTAAGGGTAAGGGTTACACAGCTATATAGCTAGGTAAGGTAAGGTAAGGTTACATCGCTATACATGCCTCTGGAGGGCATCTGAGCGGAAGCTTGGGAAAAAGCCTGTAATTAAACCAAAGAAAACGCTAGAAAAATCAAGGGAACAGGGCTAGGCACTTAGCTACAAAAGAGGCAACACCAAAAATATCATGATGATCTAGACATGTAGAAGCCACATCGTGGTGGCACCCAGGTACTGCACCGTCACGGTAGGAGTACTAGTGCTACGAGGAAATTATTATAGTACTAGTGAAAGAAAAGAAAAGAAAAACTACGCAGGCAGTGAAAACCACTCCCCAGTACTAATGCTATAATGAAACCCACTGGTGGTACCCCTCCTACGAACATAAAAGATGGAAAGGAGCCACCATATATGGGGTACTGGTAACTACAGGTACTATTGCAAAAGTTGTCTGGCACAAAAAGAAAGGTTTAGGTTTTACAAAGGGGGGAAATCGGCAGCTGCGTATGATGTAAGGTGTGGCTGCCGGTTTCCCCCTTTGTGAGGCTTGTGGGCTTTTTTTGCTGGGCAACAAAGTACACATGAATGTAGAGCAAGAAGGGGTGACTCTTGGTCTGAGCCAGTGCAAAGAAGAAAACATAGAACCAGAGCAGACCCTCAGATCCTAGCACAAAAATATTGCATACTACTGGTGGGTAGAGATTAGGTCGGTCTCATTCAACTAGCTTATCCTATGATTGGGTTAGGATGGATGTAAGCCAGCACCAAAAAACGGGAGTGGATGTCAGTGACGACTCAAGGGGTTTTTGCAGGCTCTGGTTAGGACTTATGAAAAGCTTCTTAAGAGAAAAAGAGGGATCAACTTGCTAAGGAGGATCAATATTACTCCAGTAGGGGCCCTTCTATGTGTGCTAAATAAACACAGGAGGGGAACTAATATCGACATTTCTGGTTCAGGAAAAGATGTTGTTTGGTGGCGCCCTGCACCCAATGGATGCAGAGCCACACACTCATGCGTCCCACTCAGGGAATAAAGAGAGGAAGGACTTTTTAATGGGGACTAGGTGTGATTGGGAGGCAGAGGCCACCAAGAGTATGCTTGCTCAGCCATTTTTGATGGTCCCTAAACATTTATTTGCGTTAGAGCAAAATGCTCCCGATGCACAAGAATCCTCTACTGCAAAGCAAATATCAAGCAGGGCGGAGGCTTGGCTGGGGAGGGTGCTGACACACAAATGAAACAGAACTAAATCTGCTCAGTCACGTCACTCCCTCTTCTGCATAGGGTGCCTGGAACCTGGCATGTGTGGCTTGCACATTATTAGGCGCCCAGCCACAGCCGTACCCCCTAGCTACCACTGTCAGCGCCTTCGCTGGCCTCAGAAGGTCCAACAGCAAGATCCAAAATAGTGGTCTTAAAGTCTTTATGAGGGCATTAGCCGCCCCGCTCGCGGTCACCGACTGGAACGGTCACTATCAAGGCCACCGTTGAGGCGAGCTGTCATCCACACCAGAGGCAGGCCCTACTGGACTGACTCCCTCCTCGGATATCCTGCACCCTTTTTCCGGGTGGGCCCCCCCTCCTAAGGTAGCTTTTCCGGGTGGGTGATCTAAAGCGCTGCTTATTTGCCCGGGGCAAAGTATGGATAAATAAGAGTTCACAGAATCGGTGTGGATAAATAACTGTCACGCTCAATCGTTGGCAGCGACGAATCGTGTTACAGAGCAGTTAAGTTGGTTGACAGTTGAGAGTTTCTATTTGTCTTGTTCAATAAGCTGGATGGCCAGTCTTATTGATGACCTTTATCTTCTGGATTTGATAGTTTTGGTAATCAATTGACAACATGTGAACTCTAAGAGGTA
>Ga0307948_1000740_pt1 | contig 22495 bp, 14 predicted proteins | sample OrgLakmetagen280_FD_201824 | JGI IMG/M metagenome (GOLD analysis project Ga0307948, IMG submission 201824) | Saline water microbial communities from Organic Lake, Antarctica - #280 | ecosystem: Environmental > Aquatic > Non-marine Saline and Alkaline > Saline | place: Antarctica: Organic Lake...
CATTTCCTTTGGCTCCTCACACCTGCAGGAAGGTGCACAATGGACGGGCATCGTGACACAGGTAGGTGTGTGGGTGTGTGGGTGCATCGTGACACAGGTAGGAAAAGAGACCTCGGACAAAAGAAGCACTTTGCTTGTTTGGTTTCACTGACTTCAACTGGGAGATCATGTGATCTGATGTAAATTGTGGGTGTGATTGCGGGACTTGTAAGGATCCTTTGTGTGGATTTGCAAGCCCATGGCACAAGACTATAGCACGTGATGTGACGAATTGTTTGGAGTTATCTGAGCATGATATGATCATCTTAAGCATAGAGGATGATTTACCGTGTTGCTAGCGTTGGTGTTGCATCGTACAAAAGGGGGCCTTGTTGCGAGGAGATCCCTGTACTTTTTGGATGCACATACTCAAATAGCGTCCTGTGGGATGTGGGCCACTGCCTGTAGGATGTAGCCCCTCCTGGATCACCCTCTTTGATACAGCGTGCGTACATTGCAAAAGATTGAAGTGAAGAATCACATATGCCCTTTCCCACCCTTAACTGATTCCTCTGAGGATGCCCTCGGTTACCAACTCTGCTTGTCCTCTTGCAGCTGTCCATGTGTGTACCTACCTCCCTTCTACATTTTTTTCACATTCAATTGCATGAACCCTGAGGTCGCTATGCAAGTGATGCAATTGTACACACACTCATACGTGTACGTGTAAGTCTTTGAGTGGTGCTGCAAATCAATGTATGCTGCAAGCATACAGGATAAGTACCTCCCCCTCTTGTGCGGTGTGTCGTTCCACCCCTGGCACATCATACACTTGCATACTCACTCGCTTCACAGGTGGCCATAGAGATGCTGTCCAGTGGGAAGGTAGAGGCCGTCATCTGTGTTCAATCAGATCCACTCGACAGGCGGGTTCATAGAATGACGATGTTGCTTTGCATGTATGGTTTTGGTTTGCTTCACGGTAGAGCTCTGGAATTGCTCTTGTCGCTCCCTCTTACTTTCTCGTGGGTTTTCCTGCCTTTACTTCGCTTTTGTCACTGATCAAGCAAATACACACACACACACAAGCGGGGACAAGACTCAATTCAATCCGTACAAATCGAAGGGGCAAATCTTCCTTGGGTCTCCCTTGCACTGCCCCTGATCTAAAGTGCTTGACATTGACGGTCGCGTTTCATGAATCTCTTAGCCATGCCTCCATTGCTGCACCATCAGAAAAACTTCAAACGATCATGCCCATGCCACTTTTTCAAGCAAGCCGCACACAAAGCGCGTTCTGGTTGTTCTCTGCAGGTTCACACCAAAGCCCATGATTGCACGAAAAGTGGACGACATATTGCAAGCCCGAGGTGTCAAACCGGTGCTGTCGCCTAATCTTGAGGTAGGGAGGTCTGTTGGGGGGGCAGCATTTGAACGTAGCAGCCATTACGCCAGGCCTTTGGATCCCAAATGACGATGGAGCTTTGGCTGTACACAAGTGTGGAACTCACCACGCAAATAATGGAGCTTTGGTTGTACACACGTATGGAACCCGCTACGCAAATAATGGAGCTCTAGCTTTACACAAGTGTGGAACTCACTGCGCATGCAGGTGCTGGCAGCTCTGGAAGCCTGTGGTGTGAAGCGTGTGCTGTTCATTGGAGTTGGATGTCAGGTAGGGCTGCACCACCACCACGCATGGCACACTTTTGGTTTTCGTTTTGTGGATGTGCATGGAGGAATACACGTCAGACCAGGGGCCTAATTGTATCAGCTTGAGGCCTAACTGTATCAGCTTGACACCATTTTTGTTATTTGAAGTTGCAAATTGAATCGCCCCTTTTCCCCACCGCGGGATAACTTTCTTCAAACATGGTTTCACACAGGCCGGAGATTCCATGCCTTGTACTGCTTTGTAGGTTCAGGCTTTGCGCTCAGTGGAAAAGTACTTGGGCCTAGACGCACTGTACATCCTCGGTACTAATTGTGAGTCGTCTCCAATTAGCCGTCGCGCTCCACGAGCCACAATCAACTACAATCTTAATATGCAACTGCAAACAACAAGTCAGGAGTTAGATCTTTGTGGTCGCATCTGTAGCCTGCAGCTCTGCTTTTGAGGTCGGAGAGTGAAAAGAGCATTGCTAGGTGAACAGGGGAGGGTGTTGCTTTTTATGTCGTTGAATAAATGTGCTTTGCAACTGCATGGTGATTAAACAATTTAGACAACAAGGGGTGTCAAAATGTTTCACGTCCTGGCTGCTAGTCCGTGAGATGTACACTGCAGTTTGATTGCCCATGCATATCTCAGGTGTTGACAACGGTAGGAGGGGTACACTCGAGAAGTTCCTGGAAGCGGCCTCCACACGCCCGGATGAGGTGCTACACTACGAGTTCATGCAGGATTACCGGGTGAGCTTTTTGCGTGTTTAGCTTAAAAGGAGGAGAGAATGGGATTGCTCGATTGGTTTCAATCAAAAAGGCTGGGATTAGACCATTTTTGGGCTGGGGGGCAGCCTTGCCAAACCGAGCCCTCTATCTTGAACAGGGCCTTTTTGTAACCCAGCAAACCCAGATCGAAACTGCTCTAACCTGACCGTGCCTTACAACATTACGGAACACCTTATGTTCAAATTTGTCGTGATCTCTTTTTGCTGTGACCATAACTGCCGCCTGAAATGGTTGTTCTCGAGAGTTTTGACTTGCATTGGTAGTACAGGCAATCTAGACTCGCATCTCACAGAGATGAACTCATGTTGCAGCGTATATCTCTGCTGCAAGTCAGGGCAAATCATTGCTACTAGCATTTGCCAGACACACCATACCATAAGGCTAATCTGCTACTACCAAAGCAAGTAAATGCTGCTGTGTTTCTGTGGGGGATCATTGTCGCAAGTGCCTCACGTCGCAAGTTACAAGTGACTCACCGACTCCCCTCTTCGGGGAAAATGGACCGTACTGTGTTTGTTGTGGTAATTTCTTGGGAGTCCAAAGCCTGCATTCTTCCTGCTGCTACTAAGGGCAAGACACAGTATACCAAACGGATGCTCTGCCTTCACGACACTCAACACACACAACAACAACAACAACAACAACAACAACAACAACAACAACAATAACAACAACACAAAACGCATGCAACAATTTAGGAAGTGTGGTCAAGGCTCAAAGAGCAGCACAGGTAGGGTAGGGCACCCCTCACATATTTGCAATTGAGAGCGGCAAGGGGAATGGCCGCTTCAGTGGTTAAGAGTAAAAGACACATTACAATCTTTGCACTTGTCATCTCTAGGGTTCTTACGGTGATGACAAGACAACGAAAAGTAAGCTTATGTGTCATGGCAATCATTCCCCAGCACTGCCCACCTCTGACCTGAGGCACTTTGTGACCTTTTTTATACGGAGAGTAAAAAGCATAAGTCGACGTGAAAATAAGCTGCTGTACTGTCTGTCTTGTACCATCCTAACCCCAAAATGCTCATGAGCGTGTGCAGCTCACACACTCGGACCAAAAAACACAGATGTCCACTACGATTCCAGCATATATTTTTGCTTGCACTTCATAAGTTTGATCAAATTCCATTTTAAGCGTCCTTGATCTGACGGTGTGCAGGTGCACGTCAAGCACATGGACGGGAGCTTTGAATATGTGCCCTACTTCTGCCTGCCTGCTAACAAGCTGAATGACGTCATCGCCCCCTCGTACGTCGGCTGTTTGCTATCTGTGTCTTTGCAGTACAGGGTGTGAGCCAGTTTCTGATGCGTTGCTTAATATTGCCTCTCTTCGTTTGCTTTTCAAGCCCTAATCAAATGGCATAACGCTTTCTGGTCCTAAAGTCTGACCAACGAACCCTTGTGGCATACTTGCCTGTTTGTTGCTGCCTCTCTCTCTCTTAGGCTGCACTTCACGTGCTCATAAACCAACGATGGATCGACGGAAAACGTTTGGTCCATTGCTTGTAGATCATTGTGGAATTCCCACAACAAACTTGCCTATACTAGGCAAGCAAGCATTGCCAAAGCAACCAAGGTGTCCTCTGTTTTTATATGGAGTGACCAGGAGTGACCTTGGAGTGACCAGGAGTGACCAGGAGTGACCTTCATTAATCTCTCGCCCCCCCTCTTGAGCATCAGCACCAAGTGACTACCTTTAACAACTGAAGTATTCACCCCCTCTGCCCCTCCTCCCTTCCAAGCAGGTGCTACTCCTGTTTTGACTACACCAATGCTCTGGCAGATGTGGTGGTGAGTAGCAGAAGGGCAGGAATCACGTGGGCAGCATGCCCTCTCCCTGTGTCAATCAAATACGTTGAGCACTTGTTTGGTATTGAGCACTGCTCCACTGCAGAGGTACAGATGGAAGCTTTGCAGTATGGAGGCCAACTGGGTGGCCCCATCGACCCTAAATTGTGCTTGTACCTTGAATACAATGATTTAACAACGGAATTTAGAAGTTCGCTAGTTGTCCCTTCCTGCTGACGTTCTGCACTCTTAAGGAAGGGTTTTAAGTATGCCACTCATGTGATCCCACTTGACAGACTCAAAATGCAGAGGCCTACCCTGTATCAGCATTTCACGGTCTTTGGAAGATAAGAGCTCTTGCACTTACATTAACAAATTCAATCATAACCACAACACTTATTTCACTGATGTGTGTTTTCGTTGTGTCCCAGGTCGGCTACATGGGCGTGCCGTACCAAAACACTGACATGACCAAGCATCAGCAGTACGTGGTGGTCAGGAATGAGCGTGGCCAAGAGATGATGGACTCCATACGGCACCGGCTTCAGACCACACCCACGAGCAGCCAAGGAGACAGGCGGCCCATCGTCATGCAGGTGAGTTTGCACGGGACTGCAGACTGCAACATGATTTACTGCGGGACAGAGAAAGGACAAAAGGACGCTCGTGTGTGTATGAGCGAGCGTGTGGGTTTGCGTTTACTTGTGTGCTTGTACCTGTGTCAGCAGCTATATATCTGCAAGCACCAAGGTGCAGGTCGTTGCTATGGGTGCTGTGTCAGTAACCATGCTTTTCAGGCTTTTCTGTATGTGTTGCCATGCTGTGCTTTTGCCGGCCTTCTACACACGTCTACGCATCATCGGTACCTTTGCATGCTTGACCAAGCAAAGCTAGGAAACGTCTCAAACTTTCTCCAGGCTGGCTGGGTGCCTTAGTACTGTTATATCATCACATCATCACACGGGACACGTATGCCGTTTCTGCTTCTTGCGTGCAGACTGTAGAATCAGATGACCAGGCAAAGCTGGGACACTTCCCAGACCCTGCTCCACGATGGCTGGGGAACCTTCTGGCACGTTTCATCACATGGGTGAGCGAACAGAGTTGCAGAGAGGGCAGGCCCGATGATGAGTTGAGCCAACGAGGCTGACAGTACATTGTACACGGCAGGATGAATAATAACTTGAACCGACAAAACTGATGATGCCATCACATGAGTCTCGGTAAAGAAAAGACATGGACACCGTGAGTGAAAAGGTACATGTTTTGCAATTGGTGACTTGGCTCGAGTCATCAGTTGTGGTGTGCAACAATGGCAGAAACTGTACATCGCTCTTATTAATAGGTACTGTCAGGGCACTCAGCCTGACCCTCCACACACTGAGATTGTGTACCCTATCATCCCTGCACCAACAAATCCACCTGTTTCGCACTCCCTGGGTGTAAGGCAATGCGTCCCTCGTGTTCATGGACTCGACATTTGTACTGATTGTTTATGGTGTGCAGTGGATGTTTGAAAGCAGCGGTGAAAGTTAGCATTCCGCCCCTTTTGTGTGCGTTAATGGATAAAAATCCAGCAGCACTTCGGCTGTCATACAAATCTGTCTTTACATTATAATAATTGATTTCTACTTTTCCAAATGCCCAAAAGCGTCAGGGGTAGCTCAAAGGACTGGCCAGCCCAGGGAAGTACTGACCAGAAGCATGGCAAGCAAGTACTGACCAGAAGCATGACATGATGACATGCAAGTACTGACCAGAAGCATGACATGCAAGAACTGACCAGAAGCATGACATGCAAGTACTGACCAGAAGCATGACATGCAAGCACTGACCAGAAGCGTGACAAGCAAGTACTGACCAGAAGCATGACAAGCAAGTACTGACCAGAAGCATGACATGCAAGTACTGACCAGAAGCATGACATGATGACATGCAAGTACTGACCAGAAGCATGACAAGCAAGTACTGACCAGAAGCATGACAAGCAAGTACTGACCAGAAGCATAACAAACAGTTGTCCTTGTCCGCTTTTTCATGACGATTTCATGCAGATCGGACCTAAAGGCCTGGAATTTGGCAAGTACTCAGTTGATTACGTAAGTGGGCTCTTCCGCCTTGTATTGCTGTTGATCCTGTCACTGTTCTACAAGTACGTCTCATATCCTTCAAAGCAGCAAAGAGTGCTTGTTTTGTCAAACTCCTTAGGCCACCCAAAGACGGGAAATGCCTCTACTCTGCTCTGTTGATAGCAGCAGCATTTGCCTGGAAGCTTTTGGGCTTTAAACACTTTCTTTCAGGCCCTAATGCTATATATCCTTTTTCCTTGTGCCTCATGCAGCACTACATTCGAAATTGGTTGTACGTCCAGCGCAACTGGGGACCAGAGCGAGCTGAACAGCACATCCCCGCGTTTGCTAAAAAGTGGGTTTTAGGACACTCCTCTTTATATGAAACGAATCTTGCTTTGCTTGCCTTCTTACCTCGCATACACACGTTGTTTTGGGGAAAGCATTGCATGCAGCTGCTATTGTCAGTCGGTCTCATAAATGAATCTGTTGCTCTTGACCCTTATTTGCTGGTTTGATGCTGATCCTTGTTTGCCAACACTTTCAGTTTTTCTACCATATGTACACACAGAATTAAAGAGCAGTACGATGCCAAAGGTGCGGTGTCAGCTCGCTTAAAACTTCCTTACAATGTCCCAAAGCCAACAGCAGCCAAGAAGGAGTTGAGACCCTCAGAGCAAGCGGCTGCTGCAAAAAAGGCAGCGGGTAGTCCATGAAAAAGTATCTTGTGAGCTATAAGTAACCGGCACCCTGCTGTCACGCTTGTTTGTCAAAGAGAAGAAAATCATCAACACGCTTGTGCAAAAGGCACCGTGTCTACCATAAATTTGTAGAGGTTTGTACAAAAGTTTATTATCTCACAAGCTGTATGCAGGGTCCATTTGCATTTTGTTATCTTTTTGCGCAGCCAGGCTAGTGGTCAAAGGCCTTGACTGAAGGTCGTTTCTCATTGTAACCCTTGTACCTCTGACTGCACATAAATTGACGATTTTTGTGTAGGATACTCGTTTCCCCTGCTAAATGGTGCCTCACTTAATGAAAGCGCAAGACGGAATAGGATGAACATCACGTTGCCTGTCATGTAGCCACCAGTTGATGTGCTGAGTTTTGTACTTTGCTGTAACGGTCATTTTATCTGACAAACATTTTCACTTCTGATTTAATATTTCCCCTCACTGAGATGGTGAATGCCAAGCGCCTTGATTCTTCTTTTAATTACCTATTAAACGAGGTGTGAATCCCGGCTACAAAATAGATACAAACCACATCCAATGCAAGGGACAGGGTGACAAAGGGCGTGTCTAGTACGGACGGAAACAGCAGGGTAGTTGGCTGTACACAAAGAGCGTGTAAGGAAGATCGCCATCTTGTTATTTAAAAGAAAAAGAACGCAGATAGTGTAAACACTACTGGCATGGATCAGGAGAGGGTGTTGTTTTGTGGTCTGCACCACCCAAAGGATGCAGAGACACACAACATCCCACCTGGAGAATAAATATTAAGAAGTTTATCATTGGGGATCAGGTGGTTGAGAGGCAGAAGCCTGCACACCAGCACCAGGAGTATTGCTCAGATGTTTGTAGGGGTTGTATGCAATGTCTCGTCTCATTGTTTTGAATAAACAACTGGTATATCAAGTGCAAGCCACGTTGCTCCACAGAAATCTGTGCCCTCAAGATCACCAAACATAACTCCTGAATGTCATCGTATTACTGTCTGGTCACTGCCTGCGCAAGACCGGCCATCATTGCCAAGGAGCCCTGCAAAGAACACAAAAAAATCAGGGTTGTTCAACTCGTTTTTTGGGAGCAAGGTTCGATAAAGTTCGTGAAAGTTCTATTACCCTTGAACTGTTCGAAGGGTTTGATGTGCAATTTTGGGAATCGGGCCCTTGGGTTCCTCCCCCCACCTTCAAATCTTCCCAATAAGTTGTGTATGTTTGTGAATAATTATAGAAGAAAAAGGGGGCCGGAATGGGACTATGTGATCATTGTAGAGCAGAAAAAGGAAATCCTTAAGGTGCAGTGCAAGTGCCGCGTTGTACAACTCCTTAGCAGTTCAGAAAAGGGTGACAAGTTTGGCCATAAGACCAAGGAAACTTCCTGGCCTGATACAGATTACATATAATATTTCATATATAAATCATTGAACGTGTAACTTTTACTGCAAGGAAAGAGAGGGACTGAACTGGGGGGGCTGCTGTCCCTTGCAGTTTTGACAGACTCATGCTGTTAAGTTCGACGAACTCTTGACCGAACTCCGAACGGCACTTTCAAACTCGTATAAATGCGTGAAAGTTTGTGAACCCGAACTTTTGGCCGGACCTTGAACTGAACAACCCTGGAAACAACATAATTACGCTCTGCAGTGTAAACACAATACTGCTTGCAATCCAGGAGATGGCGCCACTGAATGTCAAACCACCAAATCAGACAGAAATTAGCCTCGAACAGCCTCATATATCAAACCAATAATGAGTGTCAAGACTTGTAACGACCGTCCACCTTGTCAAGCGTCTTGCAAATGCATGGCTCAGGTAGCTTAGAGTGCAAGGACAGGCTGTGCAGCAAGGTCATTACGAATTAGCAGGGAGAAGGCATCTTCAGCAAAGGGGCCTGAAAGGAAGGACAAAGCCTATGAGGTGTCTTTGTCTCTTTCTGTTCCTCACCTCCACGTCGATGACCTTGAGAGATCTTTTGAGAGCAAGCTGCTTCCTGACACGGCAGCTTGGCTGAAAGCAGGGAGCGTCCATCCCAACTGGCGGAGTGCGGTAGGCTCTAAAGGCTGGAAACCAAGCCTGTGAGTAAGCGGGGCAGGTATAACACAGAGCTGGTCGGCACGGCCATTCCTCTGTTCCTGTGCTCTTTAGGGCTCAAAACGTTGCCCACTTATTTTTATGGTTGCATCAACAAATGTATGGGCAGCTCAAAACCTAAACCCTAATGTAAGTGCCTTTTTGAGGGGCGTGTCCTCTGAAGCAATAAACACACCAAAACACAAGCAGACCAAGAGAATGACCCACGTGGTTGGACGGACAAGCTCCTGTTATCTAATATTACCCCTGATGCCGTATGTGCACCCACTTTTTCCACACGACCTCCTCGTCCTTTTCATCCACCGGCACCACCAGCCTCCTGACTCCTGCGTTGCCCAACGTCGCAGACAACTCAGAAACCTGAGAAGATGTGTCGAGGTTGCAAGTCAGAGCTAGAAGATCGACTGCTAGCTGCTTCAACAAACGAGGCCACTACATCTGACACATTTATCTGAAAGGACAGACAGGTGTCTTTGACGCACTCATTCAATCTTCTTCTCAGACAACGAGGCGGAAAAGGAAAGACAAAGCAGTCAGTCGTGTTACAATGATTGACATAATTTGCATCGTAAGAAAAGAACAACTGTACTGTTCTTGTGCACGAATTTAATGTAAGGGACAGAGCACCGCAAGAGCCCCTGTCTGCATAAACAAGTGAGGGTTCAGTGCAGAACTGGAGCATTCACACAAAGTAACACATCCTTTAAATACATATTCATATCCATTCAATTGTGTGGTCATTAGATCAAGAAGATCGGGCTCCAACAATTTACCTCCCCAACCCCATCCTAGGATCCTTCAAACTGAGCTAGAGACATACAATTTTCTTGTGAAAGCCACATCACCAAGCACGCACCATGTGGCGGCAGAGGCCCATTGCCCTCATGTTTCTGCAATCAACAAGCGTCGGCCAGGAAGCTATGATTACGGACAAAGGGTTTCAAATTACACATAAAAGAACATTTTAAGTCGTGGGAGTGGCATTATGCCAGTACAGCAGAATCGAGGTGTGCTGAACTCGGTTGTGCTGTGGCTAATGCTAAAACTTTTCAGCCTGCAGACACTTGGCACAAAATTGAAATGCAATGTGTGTGTGTGTGTGCGTGTGTGTGCGTGTGTGTGCGTGTGTGTGTGTGCGTGTGTATGCACGTCAATTTTACATGAGCATCTGAAAATGAGTCTGGAAAATGTCTCCTGCACCTTCCCATGAAGCAATCCTTCCCTTTGTGCCAAACACTGGAGCTCAGTCGTGCTCTACGCAGTGACCTTAGCCTTTGCGTAACCCAATAATTCACATAATAATAACACCCACACTCCCATGCTGCGCGTGTAACTCAGAGCCAGCCTTGCACATCAGAAAGCCTTGCACCTTGTATACATTGACAAGTGGCTACAAGCAACTCTTTCAACTAGTGGCGGCTGATCTATCTGCACGCTAGATGTATACGTTGGTTGGTCCACATAGATCAGCCAAAGTCACCCTCTGCTTACAAACATAGCTTCCTGCTACTGATTCATTGAGACCAGCAAGCAGACAATTCCTTCGACTGCCTTTAACTGATCTATGAGCACGCTGGTCAACATAGTTCAGCCATATTAACCCTTGCTGGCACACGCACAATAATTATACCCCTCAACCCAGCCCTGCCACGCACAGTGAGGTATTTTTTTGGTCTGGACAATATTACAGGGGGGAATTAAAGGGAGAGGTGCTGAGCTGGATGTAGCATTTTATACCGATTACATAAACTGAGTAACATAGCCTCACCTGCGCGTGCCTACCACAAACAGCTCCGCCACATCTGCCCCGTGTACGTCAATCACGGCAGCGCAAGCAGGCAGGCCGTCCTGGCGGATGAGAGCGGCGGCGTCAAAGGAACTGCAAAGTTGGTAAATGCAAGGGTGGAGTTGCACAGTGCTTTGAATGAAAGGAGGAATGGACTGCCTCAGGCGCAACAAGCACAGCAGCGCACGCAAGCGCACTCGCACGTGCACAAACACACATACACACTCACACACACACCAGCCGCCGCTACGACTTCATACAGGGTCAAACTGGATGCAGCTCCCAGTAACAGCTACAGCTGAATGCTACGCCAAACGTAGGACACTATACCCTTTTACATCTACAATACAGGTAACCCACTCACTTCAGATCTGCAAGCCCGTACTTAAAGCCCGCCTGAGACAGTACTCCGTGCACTTTTCCCATGGACGCAGCTGCCAGCCTCCCGCCACCACCACTACTGCCACTGGGCAGGATGAGGCGCCAGCTACGCTGGGGGGGCTCCTCCTGTGCGTCGTGCTGCTGCTGTTGCTGCATTGGCTTGTCAATACTCCTGCTTTGCATAGAGTGTGCTTGTGTGTGTTTGTGTGTGCGAGCGTGCATGTGAGAGTGTGTGTGAGTACACACTGCTGCTTTTGTGTTGCTGCTGCTGCTTCTGCTGCATTAGTACCTCCTTGCGTCGGTGTGGTTTTTTGTGTGCGCTGACCCGAGGCACCAAATTGCTTCAGTGTGAATTTTTGTGTGCGCTGACTCGAGGCATAAAACTACCATATCATATGTCTTACATGTGCTGAACATTGCCCAATGTGCAATGCTCATTTAACAACGTTTTATGCCTTACAAATGCCAGATATGCTTTGGCTCGCGTGCACCGTTTTTGTGTGCGGAGGAAGTAAGGGAAGGAACCAATAGGGAAGAAAGCTAAGTAGTTTGCCCCCTTCCTTTCAAAGCTGCTCAAAGCATATAATACACATGCCAAAAAAGCGTCCCCTTTTCAATTTAATCATGATGATGAAAAGAGGGATCCGATCACTTACCCTTGCTTATTTGATGGCAAAAGTGACCTCTCTCCTTGGCGAGCAATGGCTTGAAGAGAAGAGTGGACCTATTTTGTTCAGCCAGAGCATTGACAGGAAGGCTGGTGATGATCACGCAAATGTGGCAAAGCGCGCATTGGGGTTGCATCAACAAATTTTTAGTGTGAGTAGGAATTTTTGGCTTGAACACGTGTGCATCACTGACAGCATCCAGGGAGAAATACAAAAATCTGAATGCAGCATGCACGATCTGAATGCAGCATGCACGATGAAAGCAAAAACCACCAAAAACAGGCATGCTGTAGCTGCACGCACACACGGTGAATCTGATTAGTGAACCTGATAGCGGCTGTGCCAAAATGCAGGTGCTCTAGCTTCTACTGCACGCTTACATCAAGAGCAGCCTTTGTGTAGCTTGCACAAGAATGCGCCATGGGTCTGCTGACAAACTCTGAGCAGACAAGTGAGATTGTGGGTACAACAAAAGATAACTGACTAGCAAAGGTCAGGCAACACACTCTGAGTAAACTAGCGAGCCTCTTGCGTAAAACAGTGGAAATTCAAACTAGGAAAGACACTCGGATGGAATGCTGAGGCTGCCTTGACACTTTTTGTATTTGCTGCGAGCCTTGCTGGAGTGCACCTTTGCATGAATCATGATAACACTGATAATTATTAATACTTTTTGTATTTGCTGCGAACCTTGCTGGAGTGCACCTTTCCCATGAATCATGGCTAATTGCCTGCTATCAAACCAGGCTCAACAGAACTATCCCAAACAGGAGCCTCCGATGTTATGTGCACACACATACACACAAACACAAACACATACACATGAACACACAAAACACACGCTCACCCACACACACACCTTGGCACAGTCCCCCGAGTGGAACCAAGGCTGCCCAGACTCCATCTGCTGTGCGTTGGGTGTGGGTATGCCCTCCGCTTTTGCATGCTTGCTTTCGTAGCAGGATGCGTGGTACACACGGTGGCAACAAGAGCACTCTATGAGCTGTGCAGGATCGTCTTGTGAGGTCCCACGCCGGCAAGCGGAGCAAAACATTCTGGGAGGGAGGAAAGGGGAGGGAGCGCCATTTTGAGTGAGGAGAGAGCAAGAAGGGGAAGGAACCTAGTGACGGACAAAAAGTGTTCTTCAAAGCGAGGGAAGCGAGGAGGCCTACAGGTCACATACAGATAGACAGCTGTAACAATCACGTGGTTTTGCAGGGGCTGGTTGCACTGAGGGCCACTTTACTTTAGTCCATAGGAAACATGATAGGCTAATGCGCAGCCTACAACACTCTGAATAAATACGCTTACGTGAAAATGCAGCCTATAACACTCTGAATACACTTACGTGAAGTCGCGTCTGAATACACTTACGTGAAGTTGCGGCTTATCCGCCGCGGTGCGACGTCCTCGTCAGGTCCCAGTATACCCTCTTCTGAGGGCACCTCCTCACTGCCACTCCCACTGGCGTGCTGGGGAACGTCCTGCAGATCACGTATGGGTGTGCGGGGAATCACACTTAGATGCCGCTCACACTGGCATGCTGGGGCATATCGGGCAGGTCATGCATGGGTGTGTGGGCAAAGGCACTCAATGCCAGCAGGCAAGAATGAAACAACACAAAAAATAGAAGGACTGCCCATTACAAACAGGTATCGTGTGCCAGTGTGTGTATTTTTCTGTCATTCACGAGCTTTTGGGGAATTTGACCACCCGCTTCTCCAACATCAGGACACCTCTGCGCATTAAAATCAAAAAGACCTCCACAAAACTTGGCAACTCAATTTACCCACTCCACGCACAGCGCCTCGCTTGATGAGCTACATTTTACACTACGCCGTTTGGCCACACTCCACGCACAGTGACACTTTTAATTATACATTGAATCACATTACGAATAAGAAACGGCAGCCACAAGAGATGACAACACTGGAAACTCCTTCGATCTATATCAATCACACTCCACGCACAGTAGAATGTAGGTGATGGTGAAGTGTGGTGCAGGGGCAAGGACACCAGCCTGTACAGGACCGCACTCCACGCACCGTGCAACTGATGGTGGTGGTGGTGGTGGTGGTGGTGGTGGTGCAGCAGGAGGAGACAAGTACACACAAGCTGCAGTACAGCAACGCACTCCACGCACAGCAGTAGTGTCTCTGGTGGTGACGCAAATAAGTACACACGGGCTGTAACAACCCACTCCACGCACAGAGCTAGTCAGCTCGGGCATGTATGCACTAACAAAACAAAGGCACACTCCACGCACAGTAATGATGATGAGACTTCACAATAGCAGCCGTACACACTCCACGCACAGTAAAACAACAGTGGTGGCACAGGAGATATAAGCTGCTCCTGCTCCCAGCAATCCACGCAAAGGTGCACCATTGCATCATGACAACACTCAGGCAAACACAATCCACGCACAGTGTAAAGCTTACACACTCCACGCACAGTATAATAAAGCGTAGATATATCAACCGCACACACTCCACGCACAGTACTAATTTGCGTGTATTATTTCCAACCGGTAATACCAATAGTGCATTCTGCACACTCCACGGAGTCACCTTACATTTTCAATGCGCATCTACCTGCACACATACACTCCACGCACAGTGTGAAAGCTGCAGTGGCACAGGCACGTGCAGCTGCTGTAGCAAACAACACATGCACACATGCTCAGCCTCCACCAGTGCAACCTCACACACTCCACGCACAGTACTGTTACTGGTGGTGGCACACACTTGCACAGGCATGTACAGCAGCACAAGCACGTCTTCACACTCCACGCACCGTGATGTCAGCTCATGCATACACACTCACAGCAGAATACAGCACTCCACGCACAGTAATAGTAACAAGAACACCAAATTCAATGCTTAGTGGAATTCAGGAAAGCTACTGCCATCATGATTCTGCCTCCACACTCCACGCACAGGCATCAGTGACATAGTGTGGAGTGTGGAGTGTGGAGTGTGGAGGCAAACTTGTGTGTCAATGAAGTGTTGGTGTGATTGTGTTGCCACATCATCATCCTACTGTGCGCTGAACACTCCACGCCGCCCAGGCAGCAGCAGTGGCAACACGAACATAACAACTCCAGCAAACACACACGCACACACACTATTGGGGTACATCTCCTTTTTATAACAATAATATAAGCTGGAAGTCAGCTTCCGGCAACTATTACCATGAAAGCCGTCTACACACGCAAAAAAGGGCTCAGGGCACGTGCGCGGTTGGGCATGCCAAAAAATAGGCAAGCTCGGCAATAAGAAAACTATCGTGCATGCCCCCCCACCCACATCAACGCCATTGGAGTTCTTGGGAGGCACGCTTAAGGTACTACAAACACGTGTACCAATACGGGTGTGGTATTGATAACAAACGCACACCTGAGCAGCAGGCTCAGATGGGACCCTGCTTTTGGTCTTGGCCCTCCGCCCGCTGCTTGTAGAGGAAGAAATGTTGCATAGCAATAAGGACCTGTGTTTGTGTATGTGGGCGTGTGTGTGTGTGTATGTGTGCGTGTGCGTGTGCGTGTATTGTGTATGAGTGTGCGCGCATGTGTGTGCGTGTGTGTGTATGTGTGTGCGCGTATGTGTGGGTGTGCGTGCGTGTGTGTGTGTGTGTGTGTGTGTGCGCGTGTGTGTATGTGTGTGTGTGTGCGCGTGTGTGTGTGTGCGTGTGTGTGTGTGTGTGTGTGTGTGTAAAATGCTTGCATGCGTCCAACACGCATACCTGCAGAAGTGCCCATTGCATGTAAAGCCTCCTGAATGGAACGTGAGAGCATGTTCTTTGTCAGTGTCATCTGTACAATTGTTTTGCTATGCTAAAAGCACTCACCTCCTTTCAACTTCTGCGTGAAGGTGACTGGTACTTGGAACTGGAGCATATTTGATTGCACCATTTAAAAAAGTAACTTTGATCTGTGTGAATTCCTCCCTTTTTCCTTACCCTCTTTTGCTATTTATTAATTTCTAATCCAGCTAAGCATGGCAGCCCCTTTACCTGGTGCAACTAGCAGGAATCCACCCTCTCCGTCCAGAACCAACTCAAAGACAGTCACTGACACGCTCGTGGGGGAGCACAGCCATCACATAGTGGGATACTCCCTCATTAAGGGAATAGGTAGGAAAGAAGTGTGCTGTGTGCACGTGTGCGCGTGTGTACGTGCGTGCGTGCGTGCGTGTGTGCATGTGTGAACAGACACGTGTATTTGCCTTTCCCGCCTGAAAACTAATGACAACAGCAACGCCCTTGAGTTATCCTGTCTGTCCTTCTTCCCAGTCTGCATGTGTCACCCTGCCTTATTGCCTTGACAGGAGACGGTGAACCTATCGCCTCGGAGCGTTTCACGGTCGGAGGCCACGAGTGGGTAAGTTCTGTCTGCTTTTTATTTTGTCATGTGTTCTCATACTTCGGGCTGACTGCGTTCAAACTTCGGCCCTTCGGATGCAAGGCTAAGCCAGCAGGTGTTCTGTTTTTATGGCCTTCTCACCAAGCCAGAGGCACAGTCAGGCGTCTTCAGTGCTTGCAAGAGAAAGGCACAGCCATGGACACGCACGAGGTCACCACCTGTCCGTTGGAATGCCAATTGCATAAGCGAGTTCGGGTCGCGTTGACAGCAGGCATACACGTTTTACTTGCACTCGTTTAGCACGTGCGCGCGCGCACACACACACACACACACACACACACACACACACACACACACACACGCACACGCACACGCACACACACGCACACGCACACGCACACACACATACACACATATACACATGCACACACACACAGACACACACACACACACGTGCACACACACACACACACTCACACTCACACTCAAGCAAGCTCTTGTCACACTTAACATAAGCGACCCTACCATGCGCTCTCGACGTTTCTATTTCCCAGGTGCTGCTGTTCTACCCGGACGGTAAACGCAGCTCAAATTCAGACCCCCATGGAGGGGGAGGTGATCAAGGTCAAGTGGACCGCCACCCTGCAGTACCCCAGCAGCCTGGCTTAGTAGTGGGTGTCCCCCCAAACCATGCAGGTGCGTATGTTTGTGCCTGATTGTGCCCTTGTGTTGGCGCACGTGGCAACACAGTCAGTATGCCTAGGACGCTTCACAGTTATGCTTAGCAGTTCAATGCCCGAAGCAGCCATGCAATTTCCTTTACACTTTTACAGGCCCCGCATTCCATATTTACACCCTCATTTATGCCAGAGACGCATGCGCACGTCCTCAAAACACTTGCGCAAGCACAGGCATTTGTGCATGCATTTGCACATGCGCTCAAACAAGTATACACCCATGGACACATGCTCAAAATAAGTTTACCCGCACCCGCAGATGCAGACGCACCCCAGGGCTTAGGAGCAGCAGCAACAGCACCAGGAGCAGCAGCAGCAGGAGCTGCGGCAGCAGGGCAGCAGCAACAGCAGCAGGTGCTAGAAGTTTTTATAGCTAGGCGACTTGACGCCACATGCAGAGGGCGTTTCCACGTCTCGTCTGTGTGCATGACAACAAAAAGCACCCCAGACAAGCTTTGCCAGCCTGTTGAAAAGCTGCTTCCAACATGCAAATTAGAAATACAAACACGCACGCGCATGTGCACAATCAGCACATGCACACACACGTACGCATGCACGTGCAGGGTTGCACATACACACACACCTTCATCCGCACGCATATTTGTAGGCACTCCAACCTGCGTCGCGGCAACCGAACGTCGCAATGCAACGCCGAGACACCACAGTAAGTGCAGGGCCTGGAACGAGAGCCTCTCTGGCTGCTTCTGCGTTGTAAGACTGTGTGTGTGCAAACTACACGGAAGTTTCAGAGAGATTTTTGGTTTGTTTACACTTCATGTACGCAAGCGAATTGGGCAACAAGCATCCACTACTGCACTCACATCTGTAGGCTTGGCCAAACACACATACACACATACATCTGCGTATGTACCTTACATACATTCATAACAGTAAATTAATACGATATTGCCCAACCTTGAGTACCTGCTACCTGCTGTACCTTTCAACCCTCAACTCTAAACCCTGCAGGGCCTCCCACATTGCAGACCACGATTGCTGTGTGAGCTCATCACACCTTCCTGCTGCTGTGTGTGCACGCAGAACGAGTACGTAGCCCTTTTTGTCGCCCTCATAGGTGAAGGCTCAAATCCCCAGGTGGGTGCGTGTGCTTGTGTCTGAGTGTGGGTGGGTGGGTGTGAGTGTGGGTGTGCGTGTTTTTGAGTGTGATTGGGTGAGCGTGGGTGGGAAACCGGGAGGGTATGTGCTTGTACATGAGGGTAAGAGGGGGGAGGAGCAGGGTGAGTGTGGCAGCCAGGGTGAGTTTAGAGGGGGGGATGTGAGTGAGTGAGTAATTTGTGTGTGTGAGCAATGCAGTCTGAGATGTGCGCTTGGTGTGATAGGTTGGGTGGCTGCAATATCATAATATCATCGACAGCACAGGCAACAGCGCTCCTACTTTCATGCTGCTGTGCCAGTGGCTGACAGTAATTGTCGTGCGTGAATAGTAGTTTGTAGTTTTTTAAAGCATGTGCACTTCCAGCTTGGCTTCCTGTGTGTGTGTGTGTGTGTCTTTGCTCGATCATTGGCAAACTTACTTCTGTGACGTGTCTGCCTGGCAGGAAGTGGTGGCCTGGGCACCTAGAAACTGCTTGGCCTGTTTTTGTGTGTTTGTGAGCTGCAGGGAGGAAATGGATGGTGATGATGCAATGACACACACATACACATACACACACATGCACTTACACGTACACATATACACACACAAACACACACAAACACACATACACACACGCGCAAACACACACGCACGCACAACACACACACGCACACACACACACCCACACACGCACGCACCCACACACGCACGCACAATGCATTGTGTACTGCAGGGAGTGGTGAACACCAGTGATGGCAAAGTGGTCCGGGCATTCCATAGATTCACGCTAGTAGACCAAACAGGTGTGTGCGTGAGCAGTGCAGTGGGGATGGTGGCATCTCTTGCGAGTGCCGTCAGAGGAGTTGTAGACAGCAGAGTGGCATTCCGTTGACATGACGTAAGGTGCTACTAATGTGTCTTTATTTTGAAATCGAGCATTTCGCTAATTGTGTTTCCTTGCAATAATAAATTGTTGTAATGCTTCAGGGTATTTCATGAAACAGGGACATGCATACTGCAGTGCAGTGATATCAGCCAAACGCCTGTTGCTGGCAGCATTTACTTCGTCCCTAATACCCTTAATGGTTTATCTTTGTGCTTTTCCCGTAACCATTGGCACATTGGGAACACACGCGCACACACACACACACACACAAATCTCTATCCTCTACACAAGCAAACACACACGCACACTCTTTCCAGGACAAGGCCGAGATTTAACCAAGGGCCGAACAAGAGACGCAGGGGCTGTGAGGATAAGCTGTGCACGGCAGGTGTGTCACGCTGCCCAAAGGAGAGAGGACGCATGTCACATATCATTATCCACATGACAGGTGTAAATATTTAGGGTTGGCCAGAACCATATAAATACGGTGTATATACGGTGTTTTTGGCAGGGAAATCACCAGATTTGTGGTCATATATGGTGAATATATGTACGATTTTGGCCAACTCTATATATATTGCATGCACCAGTACCTCCACATGCATGGCAAAGTCATATGATTCAGGGACAGCAGGCTCTGTCTCTCACAACGGCTTGTTTTGTGGGCAATATTATCGCTATGAAGTGACGCGCACACACACATACACACATACACACACACGCACGTGTACAGACACACACACTCACGTGTACACACACACGCACGTACACACACACACACACATACACACATACACACACATACACACACACAGGATCCCAACGCACGCAACTGCCATGGGTACCGCAAGTTTGTGAAGCGCTCGATATTAGAAGATGCATCCAGGGGCTACCTGCACAACGACACCGTGATCATCAAGTACACCATAGAGCTGGTCGTCTCCTCAGGTGGGTGGGGTGTCTGGGAGGGCAGTCCTACTGTCATGTTCGTCTTGTTATCTGCAGTGTACCATCGAGCTGTCGCCTCCTGAATTGGGGGATCAAAGGATGTTTGTGTTGCTCCACCTTGTGAAGTGATTGCGAACACACACCACAGAGCTGTCGCCTCCTGAATTGGGTGATCGAAGGATGTTTGTGTGAAGTGATTGCGAACACACACCACAGAGCTGTCGCCTCCTGAATTGGGTGATCAACGGATGTTTGTGTTGCTCCACCTTGTGAAGTGATTGCGAACACACACCACAGAGCTGTCACCTCCTGAATTGGGTGATCGAAGGATGTTTGCGTTGCTCCACCTTGTGAAGTGATTATGTTTACACCATACAACTGTGTCGTCTCCTCAGATGAGTGACCGGTGGGCGGTCGTGCTTGTATTGATCTATCGTACAGAGCAATCATGGATTGATGATATCCAAGGTTGGCCAGAATCGTGTTAGCAGGGGAATTGCCAAATACACGACATATGTCGTCATATGTATGGATCGTATCGCGCGTAAACCACCATCAACGCATGTCCCAGGTCTGTATGTGTGTGTCTGTATGTTCCTGGTTGCAGTGACCTTGTGTGTATGCCCACCCTCTAAGCTGATCGGCAAATTTATTCATGTGTCTCCCATTTTTTTATGTTTGCACTGTCCGTCGATAAATTAATTTATTTGTTTCGTACTTTAAACGCTTCTACAAAGACACAAATTACAAAGGCAGTACGTTCATATATTGTGTGCCGTCAGTCATGTCGTGTCACACACACACACACAAACACACACACATACTTGCACACACGCACACACATACACATACAGGCGGCGCATTATCGCGCAGCAGTGGGCCCTCTGCCAGTCGCAACGACCTTGTGCGGGTGCCCACCCCCACGCTGGGAGCTGATTTGGGGCAGCTTCTAGCATCAGGGGAGGGTGCAGACTGCGAGTTTGCTGTTGAGGACGAGGTGCGCCTGTTTCAAATTAGTGTGCGTGCATGGTGTGCTGCCGTTCCGGAGCTGCTTAATTTTAAGTATTAGGTGTAGGCTGTGGGCTATTGCTGCGTACCAGGTGTGCCTTCTATACACATGTGTGTTTCCAGTTTGCACTATGTTGGGAAGCTGCTAGCATTAGGGGGGGCATCAAGCTGCTTTTCAGGGTGAGGTAAGCCTTGTAGTTTTAGTGCGTGCTCTGATCCTAGAGCTCTCACTGTGCTTGAAACAGCAGCATATATCATGTAAGTGCTCATTGATTGCAGGGTACAGCAAGCATTTATACATTATTTGGCATAATCTCGTGTACTCCGTTAGAAGCTACACACAACAAATATAAACCCAAAACGCTCATCCCAGCGTCACTCCAGTGGTGACAACATAAATTCTTTCTCTGGCCCCAGACCACTCTCAAGATCTCTACTAATATATCGTCAGAGCAAGCAGCAAGCAGCATCGTCCGTATTTGCAATGCTTGCACCACGTTAACATGCACGCACACGCACACGCACACGCACACACAATAATATAACTTACATTACAAGTACCCAATTTTCCACCAGGTCATGTGCAATATTTTTTTTAGGCCCGCTCGCAAATGTCCCATACTCAACACACACACACACACACACACACACACACACACACACACACACACACACAAGCGCACACACATGCATGGTACGCACACAGCACACGCACACCCACCCACCCTACATAATGCATAACTGTTCCACCAGGTCATGCGCGTGCACAAGATTATCCTTGAGGCCCGCTCGCCAGTGTTTCATGCTCTGCTCACGAGCCCTATGCGGGAATCCCAGGAGGGCCGTGTCAAGGTGAGAAGACTAGCGGAGGTGGTATGGGTTAGTATAATGGTCGGCAAAAACCAAATGGACTGCCTAAGTGAGAAGGAAAGCTAGACATGGCGCATGACATACAACGACAAGGTAAACTGGATCGGCTTAATCAAGTCAACTAGAGTGGTGCTGCCTTATCTGAGGCAGACTCAAATGTTTGCCAGGTGTCTTCTGCACCTTCCTGTCTCGTGTGGTGGCCCACTCGATTTGCATGTGCAGTTTTGGTATGCGCCGGATGGTGGTGGGCAGGGGGGCAGGTTGTTAGGGTGCTGCCAGTCAAAAATGGGCAGTCTGGTGTCCTCACTGACATCTGTGACACGGTATCTAAGCAGAGCATCCTGTTCTGTGCCTGCGTCTTTGTGTCTTTGTCTGTGTCTGTGTCTGTGTGTCTGTGTCTGTGTCTGTGTCTGTGTCTGTGTCTGTGTCTGTGTCTGTGTCTGTGTCTGTGTCTGTGTCTGTGTCTGTGTCTGTGTCTGTGTCTGTGTCTGTGTGTCTGTGTCTGTGTCTGTGTCTGTGTCTGTGTCTGTGTCTGTGTCTGTGTCTGTGTCTGTGTCTGTGTCTGTGTCTGTGTCTGTGTCTGTGTCTGTGTCTGTGTCTGTGTCTGTCTGTGTCTGTGTCTGTGTCTGTGTCTGTGTCTGTGTCTGTGT
>Ga0307948_1000754_pt1 | contig 22267 bp, 16 predicted proteins | sample OrgLakmetagen280_FD_201824 | JGI IMG/M metagenome (GOLD analysis project Ga0307948, IMG submission 201824) | Saline water microbial communities from Organic Lake, Antarctica - #280 | ecosystem: Environmental > Aquatic > Non-marine Saline and Alkaline > Saline | place: Antarctica: Organic Lake...
AAATTGAGGGGGTGATCAACATTAAGGGGGTGATCAACATTGAGGGGGTGATCAACATTGAGGGGGTGATCAACATTGAGGGGGTGATCAACATTGAGGGGGTGATCAACATTAAGGGGGTGATCAACATTGAGGGGGTTGTCAACAGGTCTGTCGAGGAAGGGGGAGGGAACTTGCGGCACACTGCTTTGAACTCGCATTTTGTACCCTTGGCATGCAATCTCAGCCTTTTTGCTTGCTCCGTTTACGAACAACATTCCGAGGCCACACTTACACACACAAACACACACGCGTGCACAGCCACCCCTTGCTCTCACAAATCCATCCGTCCACAAAAGAACAAATATAACGATTCCTCCTTCCCCTTTTCGTCCCACCCACCGCACAAATGCTTTTGCATGCCACGGCACCCTCCACAGCAGCAGTAACAGATGCGAATACACACGTACATTTCTACATTGCTACACGAACAACTATGCACACACACACACCTCCTTAGCAATACCCACAAACATTGGTTGCGTTGCCATCTGACACAGTGACACTAAAAGGACAATACAAATATTTATCTACACAGAAACCTGCAAAATCCTCCATTTTCAAAATTGCACATCGAACTGCTCAGACAATTCAAGGGTATCAAAACTTTCACAAACTTTATCGAACCCTTGCTCCCCAAAAGTCGAACTGAACAACCCTGTTAAAAACACACTTCAAAAAACACGTGCATACATACTCGCGCTCACCTCCTTTGCACGCCCCCCCACGGGGATTGCATTTTGTAATACTGCTCAGCGGCAGAGAAGGCACACCAAGCATGCACTTGCACACAGACGCACACCTACCTACCTACCTACCTACCTACCTACCTACCTACCTACCTACATACATACATACATACAAACATACATACACACACACCTCCTTAGCACGCCCCCCAAACGGCGGTTGCAACGCTGCCCTCCACAGCGGCAGTGGGGGCACACCAAGCACGCGCTCGCACACCGACCCCCAAGACTCCCCGGCTGCGACCATGGCTGCAAGGACAATGGCACCAGGCATGTGAACATCAAGGCACCAGGCATGTGAACATCAAGGCACCAGGCATGTGAACATTGTGGAATATGAACATCAAGGCATGTGAACATCAAGGCATGTGAGCATAAGGCATGTGAACATCAAGGCATGTGAACATCAAGGCATGTGAACATCAAAGCATGTGAACATCAAGGCATGTGGACATCAAGGCATGTGAACATCAAGGCATGTGAACATCAAGGCATGTGAGCATAAGGCATGTGAACATCAAGGCATGTGAACATCAAGGCATGTGGACATCAAGGCATGTGAACATCAAGGCATGTGAGCATAAGGCATGTGAACATCAAGGCAAGTGAACATCAAGGCATGTGAGCATTAAGGCATGTGAACATCAAGGCACCAGGCATGTGAACATCAAGGCACCAGGCATGTGAACATCAAGGCATGTGAACATCAAGGCATCACGTATGATTAAGGGTGTGCCCGCTTCTTGACAAGACTCGACGAGGTAAAGCTTTGCTGGCAATAACACACACACACAAAATTCACCCATGCTAACGTATGGCGTGTTTCAGTGACTGAGGTAAGGGGATTGACTGACTGTGGCATGCCAGCACGGCAAGGCAATGAGAGAAGGGCCTATGCGCGTCAGTGAATGCGCACTGCATTGCACTGCAACCCGCTGATTACATTCTGACTGCTTTTAAAGCAATGGCAAGACATCACGCATGCTTTCACACATCTACATCCCCGCCGTCACTGCAAGCGTTCGTTCAGGTGTAGGGTTGGTATTACAAGCAACCAAGGGGGGACACACATACAAGCGCACATACAAGCAGCAAAGGGGGCGCATACATACAAGCGCACTTACACGCACAGATTCGTGCAACTGCATGCGAGCCCCCGGCTGCCATTTTAACAGCAAACCAGTGGCAAGAAAATAAAAGATAAAAAGGCGATGCTGGTTAGGGAACTTCAGGGGGTTTGAAAAACCTTCGGTTTTCCCTCACCCCAAAACTGTTTTTGTGCGGGACGCCCTCGGCTGGTTTTCCAGAAAGTGAAGAAATGTGCGGGTAAGTAAGGGTGTGTTTGCTTATTATGTACGAGCGGCGTCTGCACGGGATGAGGTTTCTTGTTGCTGGTAGTAATAGCATATTCCGCCTGGTCCTAAGTGAAATGTTGCTTAAAAGGGTGATCCGACAGACGCCATTTCTGAGCTTTGTGCGATACATATATCCACGTCACACTAAGGGCAGGGGTACTTAAGGGTGCCGGCACCTAAAGCCCTCAACGCCAACAGTGGCGCACACACACACACCAGTGGCACACCGGTTATATTACAATTTGAACCGCAGATTAAAATATGCGCATTCATCAGATGAGCATAGAAAGGTGTGAGCGGCAGTCTTGCGACACACAGGACTCCCTAGACAACGAGCGAGTTCACGTGGCAATGACATGTGCAGGTGGGTAGGACTGCATGATGAGGCCACAGCCTCGGCTTTAGTTGTTGCTGCAGAAATAAGCTAGGTAGAAGAGCAGGGAGCTTAGCTTAAAGAGGACGAAGGAGATACTACTGGTGAAGAGTTCCCACCCACGCACACACACACACAGGCTGTATTCAAGCTCAGCATGGCGTTCAGCACACAATAGGCGATTGGTAGCAGGGCACGGCAGCGAGGTCTCTTGTCGTGGTGCTCACGTATGCACAGCCTGCGTCTCATTCAGTGTGTCCAGCAGCCGAGCACATCCAGGCCAGGCGTGCTGAAGCATCAATAATCAATAACAATCCATCAACGTGCAGATGCTAGGCACTTAATAGCTAGCTGAGCGTGAGTCCTGTACTTTTTACCTGCGGCCGTACCTGTGCCTGTTTGTTGGGACTGAGCAGCAGCAGCAGCAGCAGCAGCAGCTGGAGATGGAAGAGAGGCCCCTGCTGCACCGCCTGAGCTTCTGGTGCTGTGAGTGCTGGTGGGGGTGAGGGCAAAGGGGGTAGGCCATGATGCCATGGCTGAGTGCACCGCTCCCTCCACTGCCACGAGGTCGGCGGCTGAGGTGCAGGCCTGTGCAGATGCGTGTGTGTGTGTGTGTGTGTGTGTGTGTGTGTGTGTTTGTGCAGGCCTGTGCAAATTTGGTTGTGTGTATGTGTGTGTTTATGCGTGTTCGTGAGTGTGTGTATGAGTGTGTGTTCAAGCTTGTGTGTGTGTTTGTTTGTGTGTGTACGGGAGTGTGTGTGTGTATGTGTGCTACCAAGTTTGTGTACATGTGGGTCACCAATTTACAGTGCAAACTTTTTATAGGGGAAATAAGCCTGACATACAACAAGGTGAACCACAAAGGGGTCAGGGGCGCTGGGCTGCACAGTCTCGTGCCACAATCTGCACCCGTTTATTGCGAGAGCATTACTGATGCACAGTCACGAGAGCATGAGTTATGAGAGAGAGCATCACCTATGCACAGTCTCGTGCCACAATCTGCACCCGTTTATTGCGAGAGCATCACCGATGCACAGTCACGAGAGCATGAGCTAAGAGAGAGAGCATCACCTATGCACAGTCTCGTGCCACAATCTGCACCCGTTTATTGCGAGAGCATTACCGATGCACAGTCACGAGAGCATGACCTATGAGAGAGAGCATCACCTATGCACAGTCTCGTGCCACAATCTGCACCCGTTTATTGCGCGAGCATTACCGATGCACAGTCACGAGAGCATGAGTTATGAGAGAGAGCATCACCTATGCACAGTCTCGTGCCACAATCTGCACCCGTTTATTGCGAGAGCATCACCGATGCACAGTCACGAGAGCATGAGCTAAGAGAGAGAGCATCACCTATGCACAGTCTCGTGCCACAATCTGCACCCGTTTATTGCGAGGGCATCAACTATGCATGCAGCATACACAATAATGTAATGTACGTAGGGTTGTCCAGGACCGTATATATGCACCGTACATGACCGTATGTTTGGTAGTTTCCCTGCCAAAAATACCATATACCACCAAGGGTATGTGGTTCTGGCCGACCCTAAATGTGTGCAATGTAATTACACACAATACACAGATTCCAAGGTACACACATGCAAATTGTAGTATACCCAAAAAAGCACATAAATGAATGAATGTACGGACCTGGAGCAGGGAAGGGCACTGTACTTAAATTTTTGCGCCACATGCTACCACCATTCCTTGCATGCACGACACACACACACATACACACACAACAAGTACACATACGCACGCAAACACACAACAAGTACACACGCGCACACAAACACAAACGAGCGACACACACACAACAAGTACACATACACACACAACGAGCAGCCATACACACAGACACACACAACAATTACACACACAAACAAGCGTAGCTGACCTTAAGCAGGGAGGGGCAGTGTGCTGCAAATTCCTGTGCCATTTGCTGCACCCATTTGTTACAAGCGCGCTCCACGACATGTGGAGGCAAAGGAGTTAGGCGGGTCTGCGGTTGCAATTGTGCATGCATGCGTGTGTGCGTGTGCTTGTGTACACGTGTGTAGGATCAACATGTGATACTTGATATTCGTGTGGTATACCTGTGATAATTTTTAGTGTGGTATACTTATGATATTCGTGTGGTATACATGTGGTATTCGTGTGGTATACATGTGGTATACATATGGTATACATGTGGTATTCTGTGATATATGTGTGATATTTGTGTAGTATACATGCGATATTCATGTGATATACATGTGGTATTCATGTGGTATACATGTGGTATTCGTGTGGTATATATGTGACATGCGTAGCAGTCATGCAGGAATGCAAGCGCGCCTGAAGAAGTATTGACATGCAGCAAACGCACCAACACACACTGACAGACACACCAACACACACACAAGCGTGGGCACAGGGCGTTTTAGACATGTGTGCTTCTACCCAGTCGGCAGGTTGTGCAAGGTTGGCCAGAGCCATACATATGCACGCATGTATACATGGTGTATATAGGAAGTTTTTGAAGAAACTCTACCATACAAACGGTCATACATGGTGTGCTTTACATACAATGTAGGCCAGCCCTAGAAACGTGTGCACAGTGGAATAGGATGTGCGTGTATACAAGGAGATACATAGGGTTGGCCAGAACCGTATATATGCACCGTATATTTGGTGATTTCCCTGCCAAAGACACCGTATATACACCGTATATATATGGTTCTGGCCAACCCTAGAATTACAGCATAATCACTAATCACACAGTTGCGCAAAACGTTTGCCCTAAAGTCGTTTAAGAAGGGCGTCTGAGGAGCTACCCCATTTTAGACAGCCTTCAGATACAGTGTGGAATTAGGGTTGAGGTTCTTTAGCACAAGAGAGGCGACAAAAAGATGCCACAAACGGCAATTTACGCACCTGCAACGCTTTGTTGGCAATGCCACATACAGTGTGGAATCAGGGTAAAAATTTAGCACAAGTGAGGAGACAAAAAGATGCCACAAACGGCACTTCACGCACCTGCAGCGCTTTGTTGGCAATGCCACACGCATCAAGCTCAGCCCGCTCTTCAGGAGCTCCTCCCGCCCCGCAGGCCGACCCCACTCCCCCCTTTCCAGAAGTCGCTGCTACCGAAACCGCGTGGTTCATGCCAAACTGGAAGTGGTGCGTAGTTTGTGTGCTGCCGAGCATGTGTGTATGTGTTTTTGACTGTGCAAGTGCTGCTGCTGCTGCTGCTGCTGCTGCTGCTGCCAAATTGTGTGGTTCATGCCAGAGTGGGAGGTGGTGCGTAGTTTGCTTGCTCGAGGACATGCGTAATGTGCTGCTTTTGCTGCTGCTGCCAGCATTGTGTTGTATGAAAACGCTGAACGTACCATGGAATAAGATTAAAAATGCTGTACATCCATTTGCTTGTGTGTGAGCATGCACGTAACCGGCAAAATGACTGTAACAGTTTGTTGCAACGGAAGCACGGCAACAACTGTCACTAGGAAGAGGTTACCAAAAAAGCAGGGATTGCATGCGCGGAACTTACACATACCTAGGAATGACATAAGTTAACGCCAGAAGTTGGACTTTTAGCCATACGTGAACGCCGTACATAAGACACAGACCCTCTCATTGTCTGCAAGTCATTGGTGCTGCAAGTCATCGGTGGCTACCTCATCCACGTAAGCTACCACGGAATGCACACACACGCACACACACATTCACGCCATATGTACACAATACGCAAACACGCAGGCACAAACACACACACTAACCCCTGCAAGTCGTTGGTGGCTACCTTGTGCTCCCAAGCCATGACCTGGAGCAGACACGCACATATGCACACAAACACACAGGCACACACATTCAAACAAATACACACACACACACCTGCAAGTCATTGGTGGCCAGCTCGTCCTCCCAAGCCATGACCTGGAGCAGACACGCACATATGCACACAAACACACAGGCACACACATACAAACACACACCTGCAAGTCATTGGTGGCCAGCTCGTCCTCCCAAGCCATGACCTGGAGCAGACAGCCCCCGCCCTCCATGCCCCCTTTACCACCACCAACAACAGCACCACTACCACTGCCGCTGTTTGACAGAAAGAGTTCGCCCACCTGTGTGTGTACGTGTAGATGTACGTATGTGTGCACGTGTTAACATAATTCGTGTGTGTGTGTGTGTATGTATGTGTGTGTCTCTCTTTAGGTCTGCACTTGAAGCAATTAGGGGAGGGCTTTTGGTGAGGGTGCAATAAGCAAGGAAATTGGCTCAAAATTTTTAGTAATTCATGTGCAGACCCTCCTCCTCAGCATGTTCACCAGCAGTAATTTAATAGTGGCACGAAAGGTTTGAGCGGTGTTGAAGTTGAGCAGGCTGTGCCCAAACAATAGCCTCAGCAGTTCCATTGCAAGCAGAAGGGGGGCATAGAGAACACAGCGGCTTTTGTAATGCCAACAACAATGCAGTGCTTATTGACAACAAAATCAAAGGCCGGGTATTACCGAATGTTCAACCCTTACAGAAGGCAGGCCAAGCTAGAAGTCGCTGGCAATCAGGCCAAAAGTATTTCACGATTATCGTACGCATTACGGTCAATTGACAAACAGCAATGCAAGCGCCTGATCACGCCCACGCTCACATCCACACACACACACACACACACACACACACACATACACACACATACACACACATGCACACACACATACACATGCCCAAAGTGACAAGCACGCTTGCAATCACACCCACTCAAACGTACATGCTCGGATCTTTACCCACACCTACACCCACACCCACACCCAAACCCACAAATCCCTCCACCAGACACTCACTCCCCTGCCCCTCACCTGGCAAATGATCGATTGCATGGACTGGGCTAAACTAGCCAGTGCCCCCGCCACTAAATCCACACCACCGCCCTCGCCACCACCTCCCGGCTGCTTCTCTTGCTGCTGCTGCTGCTGCTGCTGCGCCAATAGGGATCGTGCCTGCGCCAGGTGTGCACTGATCCATGTGCGACGTGCACCTGTGTGTGCATGTGCGTGTGTGTAAGTGTGTGTACATGTACATGCGCATGTGCGTGTGTGTAAGTGTGTGTACATGTACATGCGCATGTGCGTGTGTGTAAGTGTGTGTACATGTACATTTGACTGTCCGTGTGCGGACGTGTGCACAAATTGTGTGCATGGCGTGAGTGCGTGGAAGAGTTGCATGTGCATGTGCATTTGTACTTGCATGCGTGGCAGAAAGACCGATAGCCTTAGATGATGAGTTGCGATGCAGCAGAGAAAAGCAGAGCAGTTAGTATTTTTTTTTAGCGCTCTGATTGGTCAGGATTATTTAGCATTAATGGATGGCAACGCTGCATACACGTACCAAAGATTGTGCAGCCTGGCTGCCACGTTTGTCTAGCACGTTTTGTTTAAAAGTCTGTACAGCCAAGGGTTAATAACTTGTCTTTCTGAGCATGCTAACACACTAAGAAACTCATTCCGCATAGCCTGGCTGCCACGTTTGTCTAGCACGCTTTATTCAAGACCCTCAACAATCAAAGAGACTACTGTTATCTTCATAAGCATGCCGGCATACCAAGGAACGTGTCCAGTGCAGCCTGGCTGTCAAGGTCGCCTAGCGCACATAGCGCGATTAGACAGTCAGCAGCTTGGTGGGAGGGAAGGTCGGGTTCAGAGGACAAGCTGGTGTGTACGAGGCCCTCGATCTGGTTTCTGTGTGTTTATGTGTGTGTGTGTGTGTGCGCGCGTATGTGTGCGTGTGCATATATGTGTGTGTATGTGTGTGTGCGCGTGTGCGTGTGCGTGCGCATAGCTAGCACAAATAGGCAATGGTGCTGGTACGTAAAAAGTGAAATCCAATAAATACAACAATCAGTATTTTGGATTGAAAGACAGGCTCGTGTGCAAGAGGACCTCAGCCTGGCTTCTGCTTATGTCTATATTTCTCCTTCACTTGCCATTATGTGAAGGAGAAGGCTCACGATACTTGGTATCTAAAATGCTCCATTTCCATAACACACACGCACACACACACACACACACACACACACACAGAAAGAGAGAGAGAGAGAGAGAGAGAGAGAGAGAGAGAGAGAGAGGGAGAGAGAGAGAGAGAGAGAGTGTGAGAGAGAGAAAGAGAGAGAGAGACATGCACACTCACATACACACATACACACACACAGAGAGAGAGAGAGAGAGAGAGAGAGAGAGAGAGAGAGAGAGAGAGACACACGCGCACACACACGTACACACACAGGTGCACTCATACATATATGCACACAAAAAACATAAAAACATACTTGTACTCAAAACTACTGACATTGCAGAGCTGCTGCCACCCAAAGACAGGCCTAAGACAAACACTTCCGTGGCACGCCGTCTGATGAGCCACGCCCTCGGTATACCAGGAATGCGGGACAGAGCAGGTGAAACCAGTGTCTGTTGAAGATGCAAGCCCTTGATCTTAGGAATCAGGCAGTCTATCTAGCACTTGATTAGTTCCAGTGTCTTTTGGGTTTTCTTCTGGGTCTGTTCATCCCTCTGTAAGTAAACTGCAATAGCATAACACTTGGAGACGATTACCAAGCTCACCGGTGGGAGGGTGCAAGTAGGGAAAAGGGGGTTTTAAATTTGAATGATGCAGGCCCTTAGAACAAGTACATCCATGCTGCACACAGAGTAAGTGCACACTGCACACAGTGTATATGCACACTGCACACAGAGGTTATGCACACTGCACACTGTCAACTTGAACGTCCTCCACAGAGCAGGAAAGGATAAGAGAGAAAACAAGGGGCTCAGAATGCTGTGTTGGCTGTTTCGTGAAAGCGTAGCAGGATATGTCTCATTGTAGTTTGTTATGTTTGCAATTTTAGTCATCAGAATGCCTTGCAGTGCGAGTTGCTGTGACCCTCATAGGAAGCACGCATTGCTTTTCGGTGTTTCATTGTGCATCTGGTGTAATCCTTATCCCATGCAAACTTTAGAAAGTTGGCATTGCTTTCCAGCATTGTGTGTCCAGTCGACTTGAATTGCTGGAATTTTTATGCTTAATTTTTGTGGCTGCGCAATGAGGTGTAATGCCCTTCCCACAATCGATCACGCAGGGAAGAGGGAGATTATATGTTGACGTCACACAAATGTAGATATATGTTGATTGTTACTTCGTACACTAACGTTGATGTAATATAGATGTAGCATATGTAATTTCATGCTTATTGTTGTTTTGTCATGCAGGGGAAAAGGACCTTGCTGCTGCTAGAAAACAGGCACGTGAGGAGCGGAGGGCAAAGCAGAAAGAAGGGGAGGCCTCTCGTGCGTCTGCGTGGGAGTAGAGATGGGTACAGCGGGATGTCAGTAACGGAGCAGGTGCTAAAATTTTGTTTTTTTGCAAAGCGTCTTATATGGATGGCCGGCCATCATGCATCCTCATATCATAAATCGTCACTGTTCAGTCGCCATGCTTTACGGTGTTCAGATCGGTTCACTTCAATTTAGTAAGGCCTCCATATGCCTGGCGTGGCTGCTCACCGGTATACAAGCACCAATGGAAAGCAGGTGTCAGCAAGATTAATAAAGGCACGCACGCACTTTCAACGCAATCACAGAGCACACAGAGTGCAATAAGTGACAGGCCTGTTCTGTATCGCATGCCATGCCTTCGCACTGTTGTGATTTTTTCGAAGCTTACAGAGCTAAAAAAAAGGCCGCTGTTGTGTTTTTTTTAGCCTACCACCCTTCAGTTATGGAATATGGAACGCAACTTTTTATTATCATGTACTTGCTCCATAATTGCAGGTTCTACGCAACATCAGTAGCATTATAAATGATTCAAAGTGTCAATGTGTGACCCTCAATGTTATTTCATTTTGCTACGTTGCGACTGCCTCTTATTCTTAATTGTAATCTTCCTGGTATTATCGTTCCTTGATTTACCCCCAATAGCTCCTCTGACTTTTTGAGCTCTTATGCCAAATTTCAAACATTTCTCCGCGATGGACAAGAAAAGAAATTGTATTGGTAGTGATAGCCTTGGTAGTGGTAGCCAGCACGTGAAGGCAAGTATAGAGAAATGCTTCATCACGCTGACAGAGCAGCCAACATTTTATTTTCCAGCCATAGAACTGGCTTCTTCAGTTCATTGAACAGTGTTGCTAGCCAAAATTACCTCAACTGAAAACAAGCAATTGCTTGTTACATGACGCCATCAATTAAATGTGTCACAGCTCTGGATAAGGCGGCTCAATTGGTATGGACCAGGTTGGACGCATGGGTTGCATATTGCATAGTGTATACGGAGCTGTGGCACCCTAAGCAAACCCTAAGTAAAAGTCTACGCGGGAAAACACCAGCGTGCATTAAGGAAAGGCTCTCAACTAGTGCTCACATTACCCAGAGCACCGCCAAAAAACGAAAAAGAGAAACAACTGAGACCGATGAGGATCGTCAGGCAGGTTGTCAGCCATGCGATCCGGCCTGCGCCTAGCCTTCCTGAAGCCAGCCGCTCTACCAGTAACCCCCCCATCAGATCCCCTTGGGCTATTATCACTGTTGCCGTTGTTTAATTGTATTTTGTGTCTTGTTTTTGTGACCTTGTTTAGGCTTTTTATTGCATGGCAGTTTAGTGCAGTGACTAGTTAGTGCGCTTTGTGTAAAGGGACGCCCAGGTTAAGCAGAGGAGTTATGGTGTACTGGTTGTAGATTGTGCCCCTGACTCCAAGGAGTGTAAAATGTAAAATGAATAGTGACTTTGTTGCTTTTGAGATATGCCTCGGAGGCTCCTTGTTCGTAGACGCTGGTTAAGAGGTAGATGTTGGTTGTGTGCTTTATCTAATGTCTGTTGCGGGTTTACGTCTGAGTTAGAGTTTAAATTTTACAAGGTGTACATCCCTGTCCCTTGGGGGAATCAGTTTGAAGTCCAAATACCTGCCTCTTCCTTCAATGGGCATGTTAAGGTCAGATAGCTTTTCAATGTTACAAGCATCCATTGTAACGATTGCTGAGCCCAGTTTGTCTTTGCTGATCTCTTCCCTACAACGGCTGACTGCGTGGTGGTGTCGGTTTTTGTCCATTCTCTTCAGAGTATGGATGTTGCACCTAAGAAGCATGTGTGGAGCTACGTGTAAACCTCTGCACAATGGGCAATGGCAGGACCTGTCATGTGGCAAAATCTGTTGGTGTGTTTGTCTGTGTGTATTGTATCCGTCTATACCTAAGAACTAGTTTCTGTTCCTTAATAGTCACATTTGGCATGGACCAAAATTTGTAACTGAGCTGGGCATGAACAAGTGGCATTTGAGTGAAGCATTGTTCCAACGTTAACATTCTGACGTTCACATTCGGAGTGTGAACATTCTGAAGGGCACGCTGGGTGTTAAGCGTACCACTACAAATTGGGTTGTCTTGAGGGAGTGTGGACACGAACCACTGCAAATTTTCTGATTCGGGTCTATTGTCAAGTTGTATAATAGCATGCTTAAGTCGAACAGTGAGACGTTAAGCAAGGAGCTGAAAGTGGATCTGAGCATACATTTACGTAACCCCTCCTGCTGGACTGCTTTTCTTTGGTCGTAGATGCTTTTCAAGGGTTGCGGCGTTGTGATCCATTTGCGCAAGCAGCGCGGCAGGGTACCTCCACTTCTAATTACGACTTCACTGATGATCTCAGGCACAGATTGCGGACAGCGTGGAGAGATGTTGAGGGATTGCACCCACTGAACACAAACAGCAATTTGGTAACATATCTTTAACACAGGGACCCAACACCATGGCAAACCGTGGCCGTGGGATGGGCTCAAGCATCTTCCAAGGCTAAGGTAGAGCTAGCAGCGCCAGCGTGCACGTGTTGTGGGTGAGCACTCGATACGAGCTTGCTTGGCTGGTGGTTGGTCATCAGATATCTTTGTACCGGTGAGGATGTAGTTGGCGCGGTCAAGGAAGAACGTGCGTTTGCGGCGAGCCATCAGTGCACTGGTAGGGCTTGGAGGCAGGTCACCGCCGTAGGTGTTGATCAGTCCACTAGCCGCAAAGTGCTCTAAACCTCTATTGCAATGTATTTTGACACCTAGGCTTCGAAACCAAAATGAAGCGGGGAGTGTTTGTGAAAAAGCAGAAGCTGGAGGCTATGACATGCAGCCGACTCTAGGCTATGACATGCAGCTGAGCACACGGTCCAACGCTTGCCTGTCAGCCCAAATTCTTTCTGTCATGGATGGTCTAACACAATCCTATATCTTCAAACAGAAGCTGCAAAACTGTGAGCCCATTGATCTCAGCCGTTATGTTGTAGACCTCAGGGAGAGACACTTGGGAGTACTGGACACCTTATTCTGACACGCATCCGAGAGAACACAACAGCAAACGCTCTACTTATCACCAATGGTGTGCTCTTCCTACAAAAAGGGCTCTGGTCAATCATTCGCCTTACCCTCCCTAAATACATGTTTCTCAACCTGCCGCGTGATGTCATTTGCAGTACAGCTCATTTCAGACTTCGTGTAAACACCCTACGTTTTGAGACAGCGACATGGAATGAAATTAACTCCCCCACCTGTGACCTGTGTGACACTGATGATGTCCAAGATGAGCAGCATGTTCTTTTCCAATGTGCCAATCCCCACATGATTTCTTTCCGCAGGAATTATGCTCGCTCCTCTGTTTCCCCCAGCAACAGGAGCTCACGATGTGTTTACTTTGCCAGAACAATAACAAGCTTTGTTTTTTCCTCCATGAAATTGATCATTGCTTTTTATGAGCAGGCTAGCAGTCTTGACTGAAGCCCTTTTTTTTGTGAACCTTGAAAACCTCAAGGCAACCTAGGTAATAATGGCCACAGGTAGATGGTCAAATAAGAAGCCAGCTTAGAAGTACTTAAAAATGAACGCCTCACGAATGCAGGCTGTCAAGAAAATACCAAAGCGTCACGATTGCAGGCCGGCAAAAAAAAGGCTAAGCTGGTAGTGTTAATACATCCAGCGTCAGGATAACAACTCACTGCAAAAGGTTTTATAAGGGCGACCAGGAGGCGTGTTCACACTCCATCGCACATCCACACTCATCTGTGCGTGAAATGCCTAACACACACACAAGCAATTTCTTATAGCCGACTTTTGTCTTGCACATACTATACAATCGCCTGAGTGAGCACATCAGACGAGCAGAAGCGCAAATAAGCTCAGGCACACGCGATTATCGCACCTGTACGTGCACTAGTAGGCAGACTGAGATGCAGACAAAACGTACGAGGTCATTCAACGCAAGCATAAGCCTCGCGCCTTGCATAACTGCCTTGAAGGAGGGAAAGGGCACGCCAAGCAGAAGAAACAGGCCTGGCACCACACATACGAGGTCATCACATTACGTACTCAGGCCTCCACAAAGCCTTGCATGACTACCACCCGTACATGCCTGTACGAAGAAGAGCTGAATGCATGCGTTCATACCTCTCATAGCTCAAGACCCCACGCATTCCTCTGGTTCACACACACACACACACACACACACACCAGCAAGCGCACACTAGCCGTGACGTGCATTGCACACAGCAGACAAAGACACGGCCATCCCTTGCCATTGGTGTGACAAGCTGGATGATGAAAACCTAAATACGTGAGTGGGTGCGTGTTTGAAGGTAGTCATCACGCTACACACAACCCCTTAGACACACACACACGCCACGAACAATCCAGCACACAGCCCCCTCAACCCCAGATCTCAGAGGTGGGCTCCTTAAATTGGGGAGTGGGGTCGTCATGTACACCATTGAAAGCCCACTCTGAATGGAGAATCCAGGGCTTGATAGGGCCGATGCCGATGGTCATATTGTTGAACTCTGCGTGCGTGTGTGTGTGTGTGTGTGTGTGTGTGTGTGTATTAATGAGGGCGCTAGGGTTGATAACAACAGAACCGTTTGCATTGGCACCAACAAACCCTGAGTCCTCCATTTCAAGAAGGCCTTCAAAGTGAAGTAGGACCCTATAAACTTGATGGGGCTGATGTGGATGGCCATGTTGTTGGGTGGGGTGCGTAGGGGGTGTAAATAATAGAGGAAAAACGATTGTTTTTTAATAAATGTCACACAACGGTGCAGCACAAGCTTGTTTTAGATAACACCATCAGAGCGCAAAGTGGCAGCTTTTGCTAAGCTTACGGACAAAGGTGTTGTTACAGGTATAGCTAGGGCTGGCCAGAACCGTACATATACACCATATATTTGGTGATTTTCCTGCCATAAACACGGTATATACACCGTACGTAAATGGTTCTGGCCAACCCTAGGTACAGCAGGTGGACGACGCCAAGACAGAACGAAACACATGGGGTTATGAAATCGAACCAGTAAGCCTGTATGTCTTCACGCATGCACCTTTGGCAAGGACATCGCATACTGAAATCGACCCAGTAAGCCTGTGTATCATCACGTGTGCACCTTTGGCAAGGACATCGCATACTGAAATTGAACCAGTAAGCCTGTGTATCATCATGTGTGCACCTTTGGCAAGGACATTGCATACTGAAATCAACCCAGTAAGCCTGTGTATCATCACGTGTGCACCTTCAGCAAGGACATTGCATACTGGCCGCAACAAGCCCTGAGCAGGGCAGCTTCCCTCCCGACAAGGCTGGAGGCCTTTGTAATTGAACTTAACCAAACTAACCTTACCCTCTTACCCTCAAACTAAACTAATTGTTAGGTGGACCGTCCCCTCAGCATAAAATCCAAGTGTCATGTTGTATTTAATATCGCTGCCTCCAGGAGTGCAAGCAGTTTAGTTAACAACCCTGGGGAAGCTGCATTTGAGTGAAGTCAAAGCTGAACTCGACCTAAACAATATTACTAGGGTCGGCCAGAACCATGTACACACGGTGTGTTTACGGTATTTTTGGCATGAAAATTACTAGGGTTGGCCAGAACCATATATTTACGGTGTATATACGGTATTCCTGACAGGTAATTCACCGAATATACGGTCATATACGGTGTACATATACGGTTCTGGCCAACCCTTAATATGATGTACCCCGGCAAACTAGGCAACTGACCGCGCACCAACAGACACACACACATACACACAGTTCCATTCTCCCCCTCTCACCAAATCATCCACCTACTCACCCATGGCACACATCCACAAAAACCACAAGCACGCACCTGGAGTCAAGACGATGTAGCTGGCCAGGTAGCTGGTGCTCTTGACGCAGTCCTGCACAATCTCGCGGAAGGTGCGCTTAATGGCGTCAGCTTCATCGCTGCCATCCTTGTAGTTAGGAATCTTGGACCTAGGGGGTGACGCATGTGCGCATGTGTGTTAAGAGTGTGTGTGTGCGCGTGATGCATTATGTGTGTGTGTTTGTGTGTGTGTGGTGTATATGTGTGTGTGTGTGTGGTGTACATGTGTGTGTGGTGTATATGTGTATGTGGATATGCGTGTTTGTTCCAAACTTTTATATCTGAGCTTATGGGTTACTATGTGGTTGACCGAGACCAGTCAGCAGCCCATCAGCCAAACAACCAGGCTAACATCCACCTCACTTGAAAACAACAATTATCAAAGTTTTTACATGTTTTACATACGCAGCCTAGCAGTCGCACGATTTTTGACTGATGGCCTTATCTGTAAACACTGTAAACTCTACAAGCACCTTGGCCAGCGTCGTAGAACTTGATTATAGGGGGCATAGGGATAGGGTTGGCCAAAACCATATATATACGGTTTATATACGGCTTTTTTGGCAGGGAAATCACCAAATATACGGCCATATACGGCGTATATATACGGTTCTGGCCAACCCTACATAGGGAGAATGAGACTTACTAAGCACTTTCAAGCAAGTTTGGTTTCAGGCTTTTTCCAAGCGTCCGCTCAGATGCCCCCAGACGAATACAATAGCAATGTGACCTTACCCTACCTATAATCCTTCGAGCAAGAGCTAACTGCAAAATCGTTAATTTGAGCAGAGTCGCAGCTGCGACTGAATGGAGGAAGAATGGGATTTCCTTGCGTCTGGTTTTTAAACTGGTAGGTTGGTCTTGGAATTCTAGGGGAAAAAGTGGTTTACTCAGGCAACAGGCAGTGCATGGTTTACTCAGGCAACAGGCTGTGCATGGTTTACTCAGGCAACAGGCAGTGCATTACTTACTCAGGAAGCAGACTGTGCATGGTTTACTCAGGCGACAGACTGTGCATGGTTTACTCAGGCAACAGACTGTGCATGGTTTACTCAGGCAGCAGACTGTGCATGGTTTACTCAGGCACCAGGCAGTGCATGGTTTACTCAGGCAGCAGACTGTGCACTACTTACTCAGGCAACAGGCTGTGCATTACTTACTCAGGCATCAGACTGTGCATGGTTAACTCAGGCAACAGGCAGTGCATGGTTTACTCAGGCACCAGGCAGTGCATTACTTACTCAGGCAACAGACTGTGCACTACTTACTCAGGCAACAGGCTGTGCATTACTTACTCAGGCATCAGACTGTGCATGTTTTACTCAGGCATCAGACTGTGCATGGTTTACTCAGGCAACAGGCAGTGCATTACAAACTCAGGCAGCAGACTGTGCATGGTTTACTCAGGCAGCAGACTGTGCATGGTTTATCAGGCAACAGACTATGCATGACTGTGCACTTTGTAGGTTCACTGGCTGAAAAGTTCCGTTAGTAAACCAAACAGTTGGCTCTGGCCTGCTGTATTAATTCGGGACTACATTGGAAGCAGCACTTGCTTGAACGGATACAGCACTTGCTTACTTGGGGGAGCGAGGTAACACTGGAAGAGGTGCCAAACAAAGGAGAAGACACCGACGCGCGTGAAACTTAAGTTTGAAAAAGGAAAACAGCGTCAACAAGTGGGGGGCTTTTAGATGCTGGCACGGAAGTGTTCCCTCTCTTGATCATGCTGGGTGTGTTGACGCTACCAGCTTTTCTTTCTTTACGAAAGCGAGCGTTAACATTAAATTTTAGGAAATGAGAGCCACCGATTCTGTCAGATCACATGAGCCCGCAGAGGTCACGCCACTTTCAGCACATGGCCATGGACACCAAATCCTTTTGTTGCATTAGGATGGAAATGAGCCTGTACGTGATTGGGCGCAATCCGGGACGGCTACTCATCCATGCCAATTTCTTGCTAAGTTTAAGCAGACGCGGACACGCATAGCGGCACACCAACATTCGGTACGGTAGCGGCTCCTTTCCTATAATAATGTGAGGAATGATTTCTGCTGCCTACGCAGCTTTCTGTTTTGAAAAGTGGGCACGCAACGGGACTCACCAGTAGTCTTGTGGAACAAACACGTGGGCATCCACCTGCACACAAGCGTGTTCGCACTCAGCGTGAGAGCTAAAGCAAGATGCACATGAGCGTAGAAATGGTGCGCCTGAGGACGCCCATATTTGAAGCATTGAAGCAGTGCTGGTGCAGTTTCTCAACATGCATTCGCAAAGTCAGAGACTGTAAGCCAATGCTGGGGCATATCCTGCCCGCACCATCCCCACTTGTGCACAGTGAATGAAGCAGGAGCAACAGCTGCCTGTTAGTCAGGGTGTGTGCACAGCGACTGTGCCGCCAGCTACAGCACATGCAAACTAACACATGTTTTTTCAGGTATCACCTCATGCACACACTTGTTGTTTGATCTATTTACCATGAATACGAATCCTTGCGTGCTCTCTGTATGTTTTCGCAGCAAACATCTTCCAACATTAAGTTATATCCATCCACGTAATGGACACTCGCAAGAATCGGCTCACTGCCCCCCTTCTCCCCCATGCACAAGCACACACGGACATGCACAGTCACACTAGCGCACGCACACTCTTTGCACGCACACGCATGCACACATGCTCGTTAACACATACACACACACACACACACACGCATACGCACACACGCACACGCACACACACATGCGCACGCATACACACACTCAATAACCCTTACACGCACACTCCTGCCCGCACGCGCACGTGCACATTCTCGCACGCGCGCACTCACGATGTGTTGGGTGTAGAAGCCCATGTTGGGGAAGAAGTAGGACTGCACGCAGGGCATCAGGTAGTGAAGGAGCATGCTTGACAGTGTCTGATATGAGTGTGGGGGTGTGAGTGCAGCTAATGGATGGGCAAAGAGCAGCAAGCATTTCCCCATTTCAGCACCTTGGGGTAGTTGGCCTCAATGAGCACTTGCGCCAGCGTCATGCCTGCCACACCACGCACGCTGCGTCGCTTCCCGTTCAGGTCCACCACGTTGATGGTCACCAGCCGGTCGAACACGGTGGGGGTGGGCATGTCGTTGAGCTTGACCTGCTTGTGCATCCCGCCCAGCTGCTCTTCACTTGATTGCGCCTCATGACTATCAGTCCCAGCTAGGACGCCACTGCTGCTGCTGAGGAGCCGTGAAAAGCACGCTGGCTGCAGTGACGAGCTCCTTGCTAGCCTAATGGAGCTGCACAGAGCCCTTAGCATTTTTACTCGTCAATATTAAATCGTAATAAAAACGTGTTCAATTTTGAACGTACCGGTAGTCTCAATGTGAAAGCCTTGCGAATAATAATTAATTTGATTGCGGATCGTGCTACCATCACGTAATACATAAAGTTCAGACCATGTTGTCCACAAGCAAAACCCTCCACTGCCAATGTGCCAGCACAAGCCCCCATCCCCTAGCACGCTCCAGCTACCACAATATTAGAATCAGCAGCAGCAGCAGCAGCAGCAGGAGAGGAGCACGCTTGCAAGTATCGCGCCTGCCTGCTGTAGATCGTGTTCAAACACAGGAGCACACGCCGCAGCAACAAGGGAAGCCAAGCACCTCCGGACCTGAATATTGCAATAGTTATAGCAGCAGTAGCAGCAGCAGCAGCAACAATAGCAGCAGTAGCAGCGTCGCTCCTCGCCGAGGCATTCTCTTTGGCGCTGCTCTCTCTTGCCTAGCTGCATCCCAGGCACAGCTGGCTCCTTCATCTCAAGCTGTTGTGTTTGCACCACCAGTAAGTGCACACGCATGCATAAACGAATTCGTAGTGAGCCCTGTTGGGATTATGTTCATCCGCTCCCACTTCAAATGCACGCGCGCACCGTATGCACGCGACACGTGTTCATACCTACACTAAACATGCTTACCAACCTGCTCAGGGCTACCGTGTGAAGGATGATAAACTGGATGGCTACACGTTCTTTTATCCAGGTGAGGAGACCACCTTGGACGTATACTACACACGCTTGCCCCCCATCGCAGCAGCAACACACGCACGCAAGCACTGTTCTTGCACAGGCATACAGTTTCTTGATGCTCAAAGGCTGTCAAGTGATGTCTCCTGCTCATCAATCTGCCACACAGAGGGCTGGCTGCCAGTGACCTCCTCCGGCAACGACTGCTTCCTGCGCAACCCGCGCAACATCGATGAGAACCTGTTCGTGGACATTACCTCCCCCTCCTCCTCCACGTACCAGACCGTCACTGAGCTGGGCTCGCCGGAGGACACCGCGAACCTGAAGCTGGATCAGTTCCTGAACAAGGAGTTCATGTCCACCCGCCTGGGCATCCGCCGTGAGGGCAAGGTGCTATTCTCGGAGACCAGAGTGGGCAACGATGGGCGGACCTACTACGACATTGGGATCAGGATGAGCAGCTACGGCTCCAGGAACCCTTATGTAGCCACACAGGTCAGTGCCCAACACACACACACACACACACACGCACGCACGCACGCACACACACACACACACACACACACACACACACACACACACACACACACACACAAGCACACTCACACACACACACACACACACACACACACACACACACACACACACACACACACACACACACACACACACACACACGCACGCACGCACGCACTCACACACACACACACACACACACACACACACACACACACACACACACACACATGCACTCTCACACACAAACCCACACACTCACACACACACTCACAAACACGCACGCACGCGCACACATACACACACAAACACACACGCATGCGCACACAAACACACAAACACACAATCACACACACGCACATACACTCACACACAAACACACGCGCACGCGCACACACACACACCACACACACACGCACGCACATACACTCACACGCACTCACAAAAACGCATACATACCTAAAAACACACACGCACACATACACGCACACACACACACACACACACACACACACACACTCACGCACGCACAAACACACACGCACGCACAAACACGCAAATACACACACAAACACACATACACACACAAACACACAAATACACACACGTGCACACACACAAACACACACACATACACACACACACAAACGTGCACAGGCGCACACAGACACGCACGTCCGCTCACGCACACTAACAAACACACACAAACATGCGCACACGCTACACACATACAAACTCACACACATGCACACACGCTCACAAGCATACACACACGCACTCACACATAAACACACACAAACACACACACAAACGCAAACACACACACACCTCAGGGCGAAGTGCTTCAGGACTATGGCATTGAGTGGGACCGTGTGCTGCTGACGACCTTGGGTGTTGCTAACAAGCGTGTGTATGAGCTGCGGATGCAAACAGCCCAGGTGTGTGTGTGTGTGTGTATGTGTGTGTGTGTGTGTGTGTGTGTGTGTGTGTGTGTGCGAGGGAAGACGATCGGGACGGGAAGGGGAAGAAGTCAGGAAAAGGGCAGAAGCCACTTATCTGGCATAAGTGCGAATCATTGGGTGATGTGGAGGGGGGAGAGGTGGCCCTAAATAGCTCTCATCCCGTGGCCCTTCCTCAAAAAGTGGGTATGGGCTAGGTGTTGCCGATTGTGTCCACGCACAGGCGCCCGGTGAATGCCTCATACACCACTTTGACCCCAGACCCCAGCCTTCCAATCGCCTCTTTTGTTAGTTTTTATGTCAAGAGGACTCGCACGAAATTGGCAAGCACGCACACGCGCTATGCTATTTCTTCATGTGGAAGCTCTTACATGCTTTTGTAGTGCAGCTTGTTCTTGTTTCTAGCATTTGCAGTCTACGCTCTTCTTCAACACTCGCCTTGCATTTCGTTCGCAGGAGACATACGGCGGAAGCAAACCCAGGCTCGACCAAATCAAGGACTCTTTCGTGCTTCGTGATGTAGACACTGCTGGCAGCTAAAAGTCTTTTTGTTTGGTGCGCTAAACCCGGACCTTTGGTACAGATATATGAGTAGCGCTGATAGTGACGTCACTTTTTCGATAATAAATGGAACGTGGCAGACGTTCTGATGCGCAGTGTTATTAACTGCCTATTGCCGAGAAAGAACATTATGTATTTTATCCCTTGCATAATGCTGCAAAAATAATGCTGATGTCTCTGTTGTCTTGTCATTCCTAATTCATGCCGACAGGGATACCACTACTTGCTTCTTCTTTTCCTGTTTTGTATGGGTTTTAAAGGTAGAATGTCTTGGAAAGGTTAGATAAGGTCACATCACTATACATGCCTCAAAGGGCATCTCAGCGGAAGCTTGGCAAAAGTTTGAGACCACACCTGGCTAAACAATAGAAACAGTAGCCAGAGGATTAATGAAACACTGTCTTGGTAAGGGTTACAAGGGTTACAAGGATGGCCTACAGCCCGAGTCTCTGGCTGATGGCAATTGGCTGGTGAAACAAAATCAACCAGTGTCGAAAATTGAAACTAAATCTGACACAAACTTGA